>Ga0209415_10010514_pt1 | contig 15724 bp, 13 predicted proteins | sample PeaSoiSIISIP2007_FD_187696 | JGI IMG/M metagenome (GOLD analysis project Ga0209415, IMG submission 187696) | Peat soil microbial communities from Weissenstadt, Germany - SII-SIP-2007 (SPAdes) (version 2) | ecosystem: Environmental > Terrestrial > Soil > Wetlands > Peat | place: Germany... | reverse complement strand
CGAGCCTCTGTGCCACGTGCCACGTGGCCCCGTTCACGGTCAATGACTCCTCCGGCAAGTTCGTGCTCCAGGTGGTCGGGCACAGCTTCCTGGCCGCGCCGTGCCTCGATGCCACCGGGGTGCCCACGGGCGACACGCTCTGCGCCGTCGCGCAACGGACCTTCACCGCGTGCGCGGCGAGTGGGTGCCACGGAACCGACGTCGCGGCCCGCTCGGCATTCATTGCGGAACAAGCGCTCATCGCCTCGCTCGACACGACGCTGCGGCGACAGCTCACGACCGTGCTCACCGCTACGCCCGCCGAGACGGCATCTTCGAACCCATCGTTTACCGTCGCCCAGGGCGCGCTGTTCAACGCCCGGCTCGCGGAGCTCCCGGGATCGTTCGTTCACAACCCATTCTTGATGGAGGCGCTCATGACCGCGACCATCGAGGAGATGACGGCGCAATATGGGGTCGCCGCCGCCCGCCACCGGGCCCCTCTCGCCGATGTCATGGCGCGCATCCGTCGCTATCGCGCGAGTCACCTGGCCCCAGCGACGGTACCGGCGCGAGCGCCCGCGGGAGTCCGCGTCGCGCAGCGGCGGTGACGCTCGGGGAGGGCGCAGGCGCCCCACGTAGTCCGGGGATAGTTCCGCCTTGATGCTGCCGGCTCCTCTACCCGGACCGGCGGGCGGTCGGGGAGTTGTGTCCCTCGCCGGGCAGGTCGTCGAGCGGATCAAGGGCGATACCGCGGAACTCGCTTCCGTGGTCACGCGCTCGCCGCTGCCTGGCGGCGTGGCGAGCGCCGTGCGATTTCTTTTCAACCTGCCGCCGTGGGTTCAGATTGCCGGCCTCATCGGCGGCATCATCGTCGCGGGGATCGTGCTCGTGCTGCTCTGGCGCCGGCGACGAGCGATCGTACGATTCGTCTCGACGCGCTCACGAGCTACGCTGATCGGACTGGCCGCCGTCGCCGTCGTGATTGCGAGTGGTGGAGTGATCGCCGCCGACGCGAGCTGGAACTACACCCAGCACAACAACAACTTCTGCGTCGCCTGCCACGTCATGACGGACGCGTACTCGCGCTTCCAAACGAGTGCGCATCATACGCTGCAATGCCACGACTGCCACCAGCAGTCGATCGCCGCGAGCATGATGCAGGTGTACTATTGGGTGGCCGAGCGGCCGCAGTCGATCCCACCACACGCCAAGGTGCCGACTGAAGTGTGCGCGCAGTGCCACCTCCAGGGCGCGGCGCGCGCGACCTGGCAGCGCGTGATCGCGACGGCGGGGCACAGCGTCCACTTACGCTCCGCCGACGCCCGCCTGAAGAACCTGCAGTGCGTTTCGTGCCACGGCACGGAGTTGCACCGCTTCCTCCCGGTCGAGAGCACGTGCGGACAGTCGGGGTGTCACGCCGGCGTCACGGTCCGTCTGGGCGGGATGCGGAACCAGACGGCGTTGCACTGCGTGACCTGTCATCCCTTCACGGCGCCGGTGGCCGAGCATGTGTCTCCGGACTCGGCCGCGCGTGTGCTCGCGCCAACGACCCAGCAATGTCTCGACTGCCACGAGATGCGGCGTGTCATGGCGACATACGATCCGACCCACGACAAACACGGCGGACAGTGCGGCTGGTGCCACGATCCACACAAGCAAGCCACGCCGCAGGCTGCGTTCACGACGTGCATGAACGCCGGGTGCCACGCCAAGGCCGACACGCTCACGCCGCTTCACCGCGGGCTGCCCAATGGCATGCTGGCTCGGTGCGGCGACTGCCACAGCGCCCATACGTGGTCGGTCTCGGGAACCGCCTGCATCCGATGCCACAGCGATATCTTCCGCGCCGCGCACGCGGCCCGGCCGCCGATCCGAACCGCCAGCGGTCGTACCGACACCACCGCGGTCGGCGCCTGGTGGCGCCCGATCACCTGGCTGGCCCGCCATGTCGTGCCACGGGGAGCACCGAGTCTGTCGCTCGCCGCACCGTGGCCGGTCGAGGGGCCCACCGAGACCCGGCCGGTGACGGCCGATACGCTGCCGCGATTCGACCACAAGATCCACCGTGCGGTCCCCTGTGCCTCATGTCACAACAGCGAGCAGCTGCACGGCGCGCTCACACTGCACTCGGTGACCGACTGCCTGGCGTGCCACCACACGTCGAGCCCCGCCATGAATTGTGGGCACTGTCATCAGCCCGCCGAGCTCGCCGGGCGCGATTCCGTGTCGACCCCGATCCCGATGGCGGCGCGCGCAACACTGGTATCCCGACCGCTGCCGTTCGCTCACGGTCAGCACACGAGCATCGGCTGCCAGAATTGCCATGTGCAGGCGGTGACGCTTGCCCCCCGCAGTTGCGCCAACTGCCACGCGGACCACCACCGGGCGAGCCTCGACTGCGAAGCATGTCACGCCCCAGCGCTCAGCGCCCACAACCGCGATGCACATCTTGGCTGTAGCGGCTCCGGGTGCCACAACGACGCCGCTGTGCTGGCTCTCGCCCCGACCGACAACGTGTGCATGGCCTGCCATCAGCACCTCGGCGATCGGCACCCGCACGGGACACGGGAGTGCACTGCGTGTCATGGCCTCGCCTGGTCCCCGGTTGCGATGGCGTCGCCATGACCCGGACCGCTGTTGCGCGAGACATCGGTCGGCGGCTGCCCCCGGTGAGTCAGACGGGACCAGTGACAGCCGGGCCTCCGGGGTGGTCGCCGCGGCCGGCCCTCATCGGGAGCGTGTGCGTCCTCGTTCTGAGCGGGTCGCTGCAAGCCCAGGGCGTGCGGATCTCGGGGACGACGTCAGTCGATTACGTGGAGATGCAACCCGCAGTGGAGGACAGCGTGCCCGTGTCGGCCACGCAGGACTCGGGCCTGCTGCGCCGTGCCCCAAACGGCACCATCGTCGAATGTCTCGGCACTGATGCGTATTGCACCTACTACCACTCGGCGCCTCTCGTACACGCGGTACCGATGCGGCAAGATCTCACGCTGAGTGCGTGGGGATTCGGCACGGGTGTGAGCGCATACGCTGACGTGGAGGTCCGGACAGCGGTTGGTAGCGCTGCGCCCGGCTGGCCCCTCGCCGACCAGCACTTCGATCTCGTCGCGGGCTACGGCGAGTACGATCGGTCCGGCCTGCGGGTCCGGCTGGGGCGACAGTGGACGACGTCCCCGCTCGGCTACTACGCGTACGATGGGGGTTCAGTGCTCGCGGCCCCGCTGCAGGGCCTCAATGCGGAGGTCTACGGCGGCTGGGGACTCGCCCAAGCGCTGACGTATCCCCGGACGACCTCCGCTATCTCGGCCGTGGAAGAACTGGCTCCGACCGATCCCGGGTACATTGTCGGCGCGACGGTCGACTATCACCCCGGGGGGATCGCCGGTGGCAGTATCCAGTACCAGCGGGAGATCGAGACCAACTTCTCGGGGTTGTACTCCGAGCGCGTCGCCGGCTCGGGAGACCTGCGCCTCGGCCGGACTATGCTGGACGGCCAGGTCATCTACGATATGGTGACTGGAGACGTCAACAACGCCCAACTTCGAGCGGATGTCCCAATTGGCAGGCAATGGAACGTCAGCGCCCAGATCCGCCATTACGTTCCGTTTTTCGAGTTGTGGACGGTATGGGGAGCGTTTTCTCCTGTCGGCTATGACGAGGGGCGCCTGACGGCGTCTTGGACCACAGGCGATCAGCGCGTTCGCATCGAGGCCGATGGCGATTACCGACAATACGGAAACACGGATGCGGCCGTAAGCTTCCTGTCGCTGAGGAGCAACGGGTGGGATGTGGGAACCGACGCCTCCTGGCGTCTGACGCCTGCGTGGACCGTGTCCGGGGGATACCACGCAACCGTGGGCGTCGGCGCGTCGCGAAGCGACTTCGACGCAGCCGTGCGGTGGCGAGTGGGTCATCGCGGGAGCCTCGGCGTCACCGGGACCGCGTTTCAGACCATCGATGAGTTCAACGTGGGCACTGGCCGCGTATGGGGGGCGACGGCCAATGGCAGCTTGCAGTTGTTTGGAGATCTCCGCGCCGACGCCGACGCCGGCGTGTACCGCCATACGGGGCTCGACATGCCGCAACTGGCGAACTGGAACCAGCGTCGGGCATCGGTCAGGCTGACGTGGGTCCTGGGACGCGACCCTGGACTGCCGAGGCTAGCGTGGTGACTGCACGAGCCGCAGCCCTGCTGCTCGCCCTGACCGCGACCTCGCTCGCGCCGCGGTCGGGCGATGTGAGCGAGCGATTCCCGCACCGTCGCCACGCCACGATGTTCCCCACCTGCGAGAGCTGCCACAGCGGCATCGCGAGCGGGGATAGCGCGCGCATGTTTCCACCGCCGGCGATATGCGCGAGCTGCCACGACGGTACCATCGCCAAGACGGTACAATGGGCCGGCCCCGCCGTACGTCCGACCAATCTCGAGTTCTCGCACACCGGGCACGTCACGGCAGTACGACGCACCGGGGACGCGCTGACGTGCTCGCGCTGTCACGCGTTGGCGGACAGCGGGGCCGTGTGGATGGCCGTGCGTGGGGCGCAACCGGCGGCGTGCCTGGATTGCCATGACCACCGGGCCAGTGAGCACCTGGGCGACGATAATCCCTGTCGTACTTGCCACGTGCCACTCGTAGCCGCCCGCACTCTCCCGGTCGCCGCCATCGCCAGATTCCATCGGCCGCCGTCGCACGAGCTCGCCAATTTCCTGTCAGCGCACGCACCGCGCACCACTGCCGACGAGATGCGGTGCGCGACCTGCCACGCTCGGGAGAGCTGTGAGCGGTGTCACGTCAATGCCGAGGCGCTGGCTAGTGTCCGTGCACTCGGGCCCGACCCGCGCGTCGCATCGATCGAGGCGTCACACCGTCCTCTGTATCCGATCCCAGCAGACCACCAGCCTGCGAGCTGGGCGTCAGATCACGGGCAGGCCGCCAAGCAGAACACGCAGTCGTGCGCGAACTGCCACGCCCAATCGAGTTGTACCGCGTGTCACACGGGGCCAGGGGCCGCGCAAACGATCAGCGCTCTTCCTCGACCGGCCCGCGGGAAAGCGCAGGGCGTCATCGTTCGCAACGTGTCCGCCGCCGGGTCCCATCGAAACCGCGCCGGTGGGGGGCCGGATGCGCCCCCGGCATCGCCGAGCCGTGCTCCGTCAGGTGGCGGCGCAGCACAGCTCGAGCCAGCATCGATCGTGACCCAGGACACCGGCCGCCTCCTGGATCGCCACGGGACCGCCGGCCTATCACGCGACTCTGGCCAGCGGTTGGCGGTGGATAGTGGTCAGGTGCATATCGTCCGGGTGCACTGGCCCGGCTTCATCACGTCGCACAGCACGGCGGCTTCGAGCCGGCAGATGACCTGTAGCAACTGCCACGCACAACGCTTCTGCACCGAGTGCCACAACGGTGAAGGGCGGCACGACTTCCATCCGGTGAACTTCATCGCGCGGCACGCCGCCGAGGCATACAATCGGCAGCTCAACTGCGTGCAGTGCCACAGCCCCGAGGCATTCTGCCGGACGTGCCATTTGAACATCGGCCTGTCGCAGCGCGCCGCCCACAACGCGGCCTTCCACACCGCCGAGCCGCTCTGGTTGTTACAGCATGGCCAGGCCGCCCGCCAATCTCTCGAGACCTGCACCAACTGTCATCAAGAACGCGATTGCTTGCGATGTCACTCGACGATCGGCCAGGGCGTCAATCCTCACGGTCCCAACTTCAACGCACGTAAGATGCAGGCCGCCAATCCACAGATGTGCCTGGAGTGCCACCTGACCAATCCCCTGCTAAATCCCGGGCGATAGGGCACAGGAGTAATCCAGCGGCAGCCCCGCACACCAGCAGCCCCGCACAGTGAGGATCACCCGCTCCGGTCCCGCATCCGCCCCCCACCAGGGGTGAGCCCGGCGTACAAAATGCGAGGAGGGTCCTTCAGGCCGCCGGCCGCACGACGGGATGCCCGCCGGGAGATACGCCGGGATGCGCTCCGCTGCCGGAATGCAGATGTCGCAGCGAGCTGTCGGAAAGCAGTTGGCCGCCGGATTGAGTATGCGCACGGATTATCACGAGCGCGCTGTCAGCCAGCGCGCGATCGTGCAATGCCAACGCTGCCATGTAGATGCCGAAGTACGGCGCGGCCTCGTCCGGAGCCGCTGCTGCCGCCAACCGATACTGAGCTAAGGCTGCAGAGAAGTGCTTGGCCCGGTACGCCGCATTAGCGCTGTCGAGCGCGGCACGCGCCGCGGGGGCCAGTGGAGGGGGCGCAGGTGTCGCCTCCACGCCGGGTGATCGGGCTGCCATTGCCGATCGAGCGACGTCATGATGCCGCGAGCGGTAGCCGACCACGGCGGCAGCAACAATGACAGCCACGACGACAAGTGTCACTCCGACCGTCTGCACGATCGTACGCACGGTGTCGGGCCGTCCCGGAGGATCTGGAGTCGTAGCCTGCTCCGCGGAGAGTGAGGCCGGTAATGATGCCAACCGCATAGGATGGCGCAGTCGGGGTGTCCCCGACACCAGGGCGTCGATTGCGTCGACTTTCTAGTCCCCACCCCCCGGCCGCTGGAACCGCCGGAGGCGGTGCTGTTCCTCGCGCTCCCGCTCGTCGAGCGTCCGGCGGACACCGGCGATCTCGGCCACGAGCGAAGGGGCGATGCGCGTCTCGAGCGTCCGGAGGAGGCGCGAACTCTGGGCGACCGCTTCGGCGAGACGTCGCAGGAGCTGCTCGCGGGCCGCGACGTTGAGCAACAGCTCGGCGAAGCGTTCGAACTCTTCGGCGGCGATGAGCGGCGCCGGGCCCGCGCCGGCCGCGGTCACGCCGCGGGCGTCGAGCGTCCGGCGGACGGAGACCGGAGCAGCGAGCTCCGAGGCCGCGATGCCCCACACACGTACCGGGCGCAGCTCGGCGGACACGGTCCGGCCGGTCCAGCTCAGGGTCCGAAGCGGATCGGCACCGTGCGCGGTGAGTGCGAGCAGCAGCGGCGGCCAGGCCCGCGCCGCCTGATCGGCAATGGCCTCCCGCGCCTCCGCGGCTGGCCGCGCCCGTCGAAAGAGCTCGGCGACCAGTGCCTCACGTTTCCGGCGGACGAGCCCAATCCCCCGCTCGACGCGCGCCAACTCCTGACGACCGCGGACGAGCGCGCTGCGCGTCGCCGGCAACCGAGCCGCGGCACTCACGAGGATCGCCGCGTCCGTTGCCGCGCCTCCCACGTTGCATCGCTCAGACGCTGCAGTGACTCGCGCGGCATCGTGTCGAGCAGCCGCCAACCCGCTTCGAAGGTCTCGTCGATCGTCCGCCGCGCCGCACCCTGGGCGATGAACTCGCGCTCGAACCGCTCGGCGAACGCGAGTGCGAGCCGGTCCTCATCGAGCAGCCCCGACTCGCCAAGGACCGCCGCCATCGACCGTGCTTCACGCCCGCGCGCGTAGGCCGCATAGAGCTGGTCCGACCACTCGCGGTGCTCTGGCCGAGTGTGCCCCGCCCCGATGCCGCCGTGCATGAGGCGCGAGAGCGATGGTAGCACGTCGACCGGCGGCGAGATCCCGCGTCGGTGCATCTCGCGGCTCAGCACGATCTGGCCCTCCGTGATGTAGCCTGTGAGGTCCGGGATGGGGTGGGTGAGATCGTCGTCGGGCGTCGTGACGACCGGCACCTGCGTGATCGACCCCGGGTGCCCACGAAGTGCACCGGCGCGCTCGAATAGGCTCGCCAGGTCGGTGTACATATAGCCCGGGTATCCACGCCGCCCAGGCACTTCCTCGCGCGCTGTCGCCATCTCGCGCAACGCCTCGCAATAGTGCGTGATGTCGGCTATCACCACGAGCACGTGCATCCCCAAATCGAACGCCAGGAACTCGGCGGCGGTCAACCCGATCCGCGGCGCCAGCAAGCGCTCGATCGCCGGGTGTCCGGCCTGGTTGAGCACGAGGACGGTCCGATCCATCACCTCGCTGGCCGCAAAGCGCGCGAGGAACCCCTGCGTCTCGCGGGCCGTGATTCCGATCGCCACGAAGACGACCGCGAACGGCTCGTCGCGCGGGGCGCGAGCGCCCTCGACGATCCGGGCCGCCAGCTCCAGCGCCGGTAGTCCCGGGCCGCCGAAGATCGGCAGCTTCTGACCGCGGACGAGCGTGTTCAGGCCGTCGATCGCCGAGATGCCGGTCTCGATGAAGTCCGACGGGCGCTCCCGCCGAGCCGGATTCATCGGCGCCCCGTCAATCGCTCGCACGGCTTCGCCAATCGGTCGCGGCAGGCCGTCGGCCGGAGCCCCCAGGCCGTCCAACGCGCGGCCGAGGAGCTCACGCCCCACGACCATCGTCGCGAGGTCGCCTGTGAGCTCGACCGCCGTTGATGCCGGCGAGAGTCCGTCGACTTCCCCCAGCACCTGCACGACTGTGCGCGGCTCGGATATCTCGATCAGCTGGCCTTGGCGTTCGCCGACACCGGGGGCTCGAACCGTCGCCCACTCGCCCAGTCGGGCGCGACGTACTCCCTCGAGTGCGAGCAACGGACCCGTGATCGCGCTGGCGCCCCGATAGATCCGCGTGGTCGTGGTCACGGCCGCTGCCCGGCAACCGCCCGTACGGCAGCCCCGGCCTCCTCGGTCCGCGACGCGATCAGACCTGGCGGAGCATCCCGGAGCGCGACGAGTGCTCGCCGCGCCGGCGTCAACTCCAGCGCCCGCATGGTCACACCGGCGGCCAGCGCCGCGGTGCCTGCTCGGTGCAATGCTGGCACGAGTGTCGCGAGTGCGTGGGTCTTCTCCAATGGCGAGGCGGCATCGGCCGGATCCGTCGCGTTCTGGCGCAGTATGGTCTCGCGGGCAATCGCGGCGACCGCCATGACCAGGCGATCGACATCCTCGAGTGCTTCGGGGCCAACGAGACTCGTCACATCGCGCAGCTCACGCTCCCGTTGGAGCAGCGCCATGACGGCGTGCCCGTTCTCGCGCCAATCGCTGAGGCGGCGCTCCACCCACCAGGCCGAGAGCAGGTCGTCGTACAGGCTGTAGCTCGTCTCCCAGTCGACCGCCGGGAAATGACGCTGGTGCGCCAGGTCGGCATCGAGCGCCCACAGCGCACCACACACCCGCAGCGCCGCCTGCGTGACGGGTTCGGAGAAGTCACCGCCCGGGGGCGAGATCGCGGCAATCGTCGTCACGGCACCCTCGCGCGCCGGTGCGCCGGCCGCCCGCACGCGGCCGGCGCGCTCGAAGAATCGGCCGAGCTGCGAGGCAAGCGACGTCGGATACCCTTCCTCGCCCGGCATCTCGCGAAGGCGACCGGCAATCTCGCGCAACGCCTCGGCCCATCGCGACAGGCTGTCGACCATGACGGCGCAGCGGTACCCCATGTCGCGGTAGTACTCGGCGATCGTCACGCCCAGATAGATCGACGCCTCGCGCGCCGCCACCGGCATGTTGGACGTGTTGACGACCAGGACCGCGCGGTCCATGACCTTGCCCCCAGTGCGCGGATCCACCAGCTCGGGGAACTCCGCCAGGACGTCGGCCATCTCGTTTCCCCGCTCGCCACAGCCGACGTACACAATGACATCGGCTTCTGCATACTTGGCCAGCGACTGCTCGATGACCGTCTTGCCCGTCCCGAAACCGCCCGGCACGGCTGCGGTCCCACCCTCGGCGACGGGGAAGAGGAGGTCGAACACACGTTGGCCAGTGATGAACGGCCGGTCGGACGGCAGCCGCTCGGCGATCGGGCGCGGACGCCGCACCGGCCAGCGGTGAGCCAGAGAGAGAGGCGTGCCATCGTCGAGCGCGCCGACGGGCTCGTCGATCGTCACGTCGCCCTGCCGCAGCGTTGCGATCACGCCCTCCGTGCCCGGCGGCACGAGCACGCGGTGCTCGAGGTTCCGCTCGCGCACGATGCCGAGCACGTCCCCGCCGCTCACCCGCTGACCGACGACGCCCGTCGGCATGAACGTCCAGCGGGCGGCCGGGTCGAGCGTCCGTGCCTCCGTGCCGGAGGCGATGAAATCTCCAGCGCGTTCAGCCACCCGCGCGAGTGGCCGCCCGACTCCGTCGAGCGTCGAACCGAGCAACCCGGGCCCGAGCTCCACCGTCAACGGCGCACCTTGGAGCACGACCGGATCGCCAAGCGCGATGCCAGCCGTTTCCTCGTAGACCTGAAGTGTCGCGACATCGCCGTCAATCCGCACGACTTCGCCGAACAGTCGGCCTTCACCAACGCGTGCCAGCTCGTTGAGGGCCGCAGTACCAGCCGGCCGCGCCTCCACGAGCGCGCCTACCGCACGGACGATCGCCGAGTCCGTACTCATCCGATTCGCACTCGGTAGCCGATGGCGCGCCGCAGAATGTCCAGGATCAACATCGACTCCCGGGATGGCTCCCGCACCCACGCCGGCGAGCTAAACGGCACGATGATCGGCTGGTCGCGTGAGAGAAGCTGCGTCCGCTCCATAGCGGAGCAGCAGCCAAGCATCGCCTCCTCGACCAGCAGCACGGCGACCGTCGGATCGCGCACCAGCGTCAGGATGCGATCGCGGCCCGCTAAGGCTGTCTCGGCGGTCATCGTCTCGAGCCCCGCCAGAGCGAAGCCCGTCGCTACGGCCGGCGTCGCCAGCACCCGCACGCCCGTCGCACTCATGCGATCATTGGAACGAGGCGCTCGACCGGCGCGCTGAGGGCGAGCCCCCACGTGAGTTGTTGGGCGGCGCGCAGCTCGGCGCGCTGTCGGAGGACGTACCAGATGATGGGCGCCGTGCCGAGCGGTGCGCGCCGGGCCGCCTGGCGCGCCCAGCCGAGCGCGGTCGTCAGCGCTGCGCCGTCGAGTGACGCCGGCGGCGCGTGGTCGCGGAGCGCAACGCCCAGGGTTGCCCGGCCGAACGCCGGCGCCAGGATATCGGCCGCATCGGACCGACTACTCGCCGCGAACGCGCGCTCGAAACGTCTGCGGCCCACTCGCTCGCCGCCGGAAATGAAGAGAGACATCGCCACCGCGGCGTCTTGCTCGCCGTGCACGATGATGGCCGACCAGCAATTCTGGACATCGACCAGGAGGCGGACGAACGCCCGGAGATCCCTGTCGCCATCCCGCGCCGCCTCGGTCGCACGGGTGGCGAAGGTGGCGTCGAGCCGCGCCTCCAACGCAAGGAGGTGCGGGAGCTCGCCCAGAGACTCCTCGAGCACGGCCCGCCCATAGGCATTGTCACGCGCAGCGAGAAGCGACGCCACGCCGGCGGCATTCGGCTGCTCCGCGAGCTGCCTCAGAAGCGCCGCTGGCAGCGACGGCGTCGGCACGAGGCCAGTGAGCCGCAGGGATGCCGGCACGTTGGCAACCGCACCCCGGAGCAGCGCCCGAATGGTCCGACGATCTTCGTCCTCGAACAAGACGACCAGCACGCGCGCGCGAGTCCCCGCCCAACCGCGCAGCAGCGTGAGTCTGCTGGCACCAACTTCTCGTATCGCGCGCTCGACGGACTGCGCGTCCGTCCCGCCGTCGACCCTCATCGTGGTCTTGAGCGCATCGAGATCGCGCGCCGCAACCAACCCGGGCCAGGCCTCAGCGCCGAGCAGTCGGGTGGAGAGTCCCCGCGAACGAGCTACGAGATCGCCCCAGTCCGTCACGGCGGAGCGACCCGCGCCAGGAGCTCGATCGCCAGAACGCGCCGCCTGTGTCCGAGACGGGTATCGAGCGTGTTGTCGACCACGACGCGACCATCCGCGGACTCCAGCCGGACGCCGGCACGGATGTCGTCATCGGCGAGGCACTCGACCGCGACCCGGGCAGCCATGGTCGCGCGCATCAGGGCGAGGAGCCGCGTCGGGCACCGAAGGATCATCCCTCCGGGTGGCAGGTAGGAACTGCCGGCGTCGACCAGCCGGGTCAGGACGTCCGTTGGGAGGTCCACGCCTGGCAGCTGATCGCGTGCCGCCTCCATCACGCGGTCCACCAGGTGCTCGCGCGCGGCCAGCAGCGCGATCCGGGCCGCTCGCCGCGCCGCCGCGATCGCCCGCCCGTGTTGTGTCTCGAGCTCGCGCCCGCGTGCGACGACTCGTGCTCGGATCTGCGCCGCTTCGCGAGTCACCGCCTCGCCGCGCAGGGCTGCCGCCTCGGCGGCGGCCGATTCGCCGATCCGGCGCGCCTCCTCATCGGCCTGGCGCGTGATCAGCTCGACCAGCGTGGCCTCGGGCACTTCAGGTCCCGGTGGCGCGAAGCAGGATCACGATGGCGACGACGAACCCCAGCACGCCCATCGTCTCCGGAATCGCCACCAGTAGGACGATGATGGTGCTCAGCTCCGGCTTCTCGGCGAGTGTGGCCGCTCCGGCCGCTCCGATCTTCGACTGCGCCCACGCCGTCGCCAGCGCCGCCATGCCCATGACCAGTGCCGCGCTGAGCGCCGCCCACGCATACCCTGTCATCGATCATCTCCTGTCGCCCGAGCGAACGGCCGATACGGCTGGCCGCCAGGGCTGTAGAATTGGTGGAAGAACTCGACATAGTGCAGACGCAACGCTTGAACGACCGGACTGGCGAGCCCGAGTCCAAAGTTGACGAGATGGAACAGCAACGCGAGTGCGACGCCGACGAGCACACTGCCCATCGCGCCGCCGAGGCGATTGGCCACCGCAGCCATCATGACAGAGGCCGTGCCGAGTGCCATGATACGCGCGTAGGATAGCACGTTGCCGAACGTCGACAGGAGCTCCAGCAATCCGAGGGCGCCTTCCGCCAACACCAGTACCGGAAGTGCAACCAGCACGGCGATGACGGCCGGTGTGAAGAGCGCGTGGGGCAGGATCTCGAACGCGGCCAACAACGCAGTCGTGATCAGCAGCAGCATGATCGCAGTGACGCCGCGCCCGATCGCCTGGCGGCGTTCGCCGCGCCATGAGGACACGGCACCTAGAATGAGGCCCAGCACCACGTGCGCGAGCCCCAAGCCGACGGCGGCGGCGAGGGCGGCGAGCGTCGCCCGCTCGCGATCGAGCAGCGGCTTCCAGGGGAGCAACCGTTGGCCCGCCGAGCCGAAGACCTCGCCATAGATCGCGCCGAAGATGACGGTGAAGGCCGCACACGGCGCCGCGATCTCGGCGACCGTGCGTTGCCAGGACCCCGGCCGCGAGCGGAATCGCAACAGGACAGCGAGCGCGGCGAGAACGACGCCGTAGCCGAGGTCGCCGAGCATCATTCCGAACATCATTGGGAAGAAGACCGCGACGAACGGCGTCGGATCGATCGTGCCGTACCGGGGCAACGGCATGAAGCGCACGATGGCCTCGAACGGACGAAAGAGTTGCGGGTTGGTCAGCGCGACAGGCGCGGCGTCTGATGCCCACTGATCGCGCGCCAGAAGTTCGACGACGACGCCCGCGCCGAACCTGGCGGTCAACCGGCGTCTGAGCTCAGCGACCGCCTTCGTCGGCACCCACCCCTCGATCGCGAATGCGTGCGGCGTCGTCGCGCACTGCGCCAGCGCGTCGAGGCGCGCGAGGCTTTCGCGGAGTGGCCGCCGGGCCGACACCAGCTCGGGGGTCGCATCCTTGGCCAGCACGGCCCGCTGCGCGTGGGTGTCAGCCAGCTCACGCTCGACGATCTCCAGCCGCGCCAGCATGAGCGGGATCGCTTGTCCGAGCGGACGACCAGCATACGCGTCCGGTACTTCCAGCTCCGGCAGCCCTGCCCCGGCAATGATCGACTCGAAGTGCTTCGATTCCGCACTCGGCAGCAGCAACAGCAATGCGACGTCACCGTCGGGGAGGTCGTGCATGGCGACGGTATAGTGAGCGCCGGCCTGCCCGGCGATCGCTTGCGCGAGCGCGCCGAGCGCGGCGCGCTCGCGGCCCGGCACGACGAAGGCGTGAGTCACGAGTGCCGACGTTCGCGCGACCTGCTCCAACGCGTCATGGAACGCGTCGAAGAGGTCGCGGTACTTGCGCGTCGATGTGCGCTCGTCGGTCAGCGCCCGTTCGCGCGCCGCCAGGGCCTCTGCCGCCCGCCGTGTCCGCCACGCCTGTCGGGCGATGCGTGGCAACGCGGCGATCGGCACCTCCCGCGTGGAAGGGGCCAGAGGCGACACCGTCGGGAGCGCCGCCAGGGCAGCGTCGATATTTCGTCCGATGCGTTGCAGTTGGTCGCGACAGCGCCGGTCGCGAGTCGTCAGCGCCGCCGGCTCGATCATCGGACCGCTCGGCGCGGCGGCCAGCTGGAGCAAGCCGAAGTCCTGGAGCGCCGGCAAGATCTCCGGCAACTGCTGCCGCGCGCCAAGCAGACGAACCTTGGACATCCGCAGGATCACGAATCCATCACCCGTTGCACGACCAGGGCGGCCAGCTCTCGCACCTCGCGCTCACCAAGCCGGGAGAGCGCTACCGCGGCAGCGGTGCCCGCCGCTTCGATCGCCGCGACATCGTGGGCCCGCGTCGCCGCCGCACGCGCCTCCAGCGCCGTCAACTCGGAGGCAACTTCGGCCTCTACGAGGGCGACATGATCCGCGGCGTCAGCGCGCGCCTGGGCGACGACTGCAGCCGCCTCCGTGCGGCACTTCTCCAGGCGCGCCGCGAGCTGCTGCTCCACCTCAAGGAGCTGCTGGAACGCGTCCATCTCCGGATGGTACATTCACGGGGGCGTCGCGGTGTCGGTGAAGTCCCGACACACGTTTGCCCACACCGCGAGCACACAGCGGGCCCGGGGGGCTGCAGGCAGCCATGGCGGTTGATGTGGAATCGTGCCAAGATGACCGAGATCAGAGGCGGCTGGCGATCTCAGATCGCATTGCTCCGCCCCCAGGGAGGTCCCGCATGTCTCGTCCGATCGCGTGGGCAGGCATTGGCATCGGACGGGCGTTCAGCGGTGCCGTCGTCCTCCTCGGCTGGGCCACGGGTGCTCACGCCCAGACCACGATCATCGGTCGTGTGATCGCGTATGCCGGCCGTGGCCCCGTTGCATCGGCGACCGTCCTCGTCACCGGGACGACCGTCAGCACCGCGACCACGAGCCGCGGCACCTTCACGCTCCGACTCCCGGCCGACGCCCGGAGCCTCACGGTCCGCGGCCCGGGCTTCCTCGCCACGGTCGTCCCCATCGCGGCCGACGTCAGCGACTATACGATCGCCCTGCATCAGGACGTCCTCGGCCTCGAGGCCCCCGTCGCCACCGGCATTGCGACCACGATCAGCGCTGCCAGCGCCGCCACTTCGATCGCCGTCGTGCCGGGCCAGGCGATCAACGAGGTCCCGACACCCACAGTCGAGCAGGCCATGGAGGGACTCGTCCCCGGTGCCCTCTTGCAGCAGAACAACGGCGGCGCCCCTGGCGGTGGTGCGCAGGCCCAGATCCGTGGGATCACGTCGCTCAGCGGGAACGGGTCCCCCCTGTACGTGCTCGACGGCATCGTGCTGGACAACGAGACAATCGATCCAGGTCTGGGCGTCAACCGGATCGCCGACTTGAATCCGGCCGACATCGAGAGCGTCCAGGTCCTCAAAGGCGCCTCCGCCTCCGGGATCTACGGTGCACAGGGTTCCGCCGGGGTCATCATCATCACCACCAGGCAGGGGACGGCCGGCAAGCCCCGCTGGAACCTCTCCCAAAAGATCGGCCAGTTCAGCGACGCGCAGACGCTGGGGCTCCGCTCGTTCCCCACACTCTCGAGCGCGCAGGCGTGGTATGTGAACGACTACGCTCACGATACCGGGGCGGCGATCGCAGCCGGCGACGCGTATATCGCGTCGATCTACGCCGGGCCGCGGGAC
>Ga0209415_10010512_pt1 | contig 15726 bp, 12 predicted proteins | sample PeaSoiSIISIP2007_FD_187696 | JGI IMG/M metagenome (GOLD analysis project Ga0209415, IMG submission 187696) | Peat soil microbial communities from Weissenstadt, Germany - SII-SIP-2007 (SPAdes) (version 2) | ecosystem: Environmental > Terrestrial > Soil > Wetlands > Peat | place: Germany... | reverse complement strand
TGACATAAGGCGCGGTTACTTGCCAGCGGTTAATGGGGGACCGGGAACGGGACTTGATGTTGCAGGATGATTTCGCGGCGTTCGGTTGCGGATTGCAGTAGGGCGAAGCATGCTTCCGTCGTGGCCTTGCCCCAACGCCCGTCGTGCGATGCTACCGGTTCGTCATTCGCCCATGCGCGGTACATGATGTCCAATTCGACCTCGGCATAGAGGCGCAGCGGGACCTTTACTTCGCGCCACTTGTCGCGGCCGTAGATCATGACGCCGTCCGGCGTCTGCCGGAGCGCACCGCGCTCGCAGCTCACGATGGTCAGGCCGAAGAACTGGTGCTTCTCGAGCGGCGGATCGAGCGTGGTTCGGGCGCGGCTTCCGCCCACGCGGGTATCGTCCTTGAACGCGTACTCCGCTTCGCGGTTCGCGAACCCGCCGATTTGCCGATGGGCGCCGAGATTGACCTCTTTCGTGCGCGGCCGGCCGTTGAGCCCGATGTGATAGGTCAACTCCGCGCTATCGAAGTGGCCGTAGGCATCGAATTGCGCGGTGGCCGGCAGGCCGTTTTCGAACTCGAAGTACGCGGCGTAGGCACCGTCGACCGGGCGCTCCGGATCGGCGATGACGGTCGAACCCCGCACGCTGCGCAGCATACCGCCGCCCAACATGCGGATCACGTCGAGTTGGACCCAACCCTGCCGCAGCGTCAGGCTGCCTTCAAGCGTGCACGGGTCGAGTTCGTCACGGCTGCGTGGCCGGTACAACCAGTCGCTGTAGTACGTGGACGTGATCATCGTCGGCCGGCCGATCTCGCCGCTGCGCACGATCTCGACCATCTGCGCGATGCCCGGGTCCAAACTTTGCGAGTGACCGACCATCAGTTGCACGCCGTTGCGTGCGGCAGCCTCGATCATCGCTTCGCAGTCGGTCATCGATAGCGCCATGGGCTTGTCGGCGATGACGTACTTCCCGTGTTCGGCGGCGACGATGGCGTGTTCGGCGTGCAGTGCGTTCGGCGTCAGCACGTACACGACGTCGACCTCCGGGCTCGCGCACATCGCCTCGACGCTGGAGAACGTCGTGGCGCCGAACCGTGCTGCAAAGGCCCGGCACGCCTCGTCACGCAGATCGGCGGCCGCCGTCAGCTTGACGTGTGGATGATCGCTCAATCCGCGCGGTGCCGCGAGCGCATTGACCGCTCCGCTGCCCAGTCCGGCGACACCTATTCTCATCACGCGCGGCTCCCGCATCGCTCTATCCTACCTACGTCGTGATGAAAATGTCCTCCGCCGAGAAGGCGCGAGAGATGTAACCGGCCTTGGCGGCCACGTCGATGATCGGTTGGACGAGCCCGGGATCGCTCTTGGTCGAACTGTTGGGCCGCGCCATCTTTTGGTACACGTCGAGCGGAATCTTCGTCACCTGCGACATCATCGCCGCGGTTAGAGCATGCCGCCCGTTCGTCAGCGTTGCGGCGGCGTACGTAGCGTCCAAGAAGCGCTTGATCGCGGGGCCGTTCTTGGCGGCCCAATCGGCCTGTGCGAAGTACAGCGCGGTGCTTAAATGCGGGGCGATGGCATTATAGGCCGGTGCAAACACGCGCACCGTGCCCCCTGCCAACGCACTGCTCAAGTCCGGCTCTTGGAGCATCGTCGCCACGCAACGATCGGTGGCCACGGCCGCTGCAGCGGCGGAACCCGGGACTTCAATCCAGCTGATGCTCTTGCTGTCGCCGCCGTTTTGGTCGATCCAACTGCTCATCGCCAACTCGTTCAAATCACGGAGTGACGACGAGGCCAGCGTCTTCCCGTTGAAAAACGCGCCGTTCTTGGCGGGCGAATTCGCCGCGACGATCATCATCGAAAACGGTGTCCGCTGGTCCCACATCGGGCCGTTGCCGATGATGCGGATCGGCACCCCTTTGAGGTACGCGTTGAGGATCGAGATCGCGCTGCTTTTCCCGATTTCATACGTGCCGGCGACGATCGCTTCGGTCGCCACTGCCCCGCTCGTGGTCGGAACGATCTGGAGGTCGATCCCCGCCTTCTGGTAGAGACCGTTCTGCACCGCGTAGAACGCCGGCGTCATGTCATCGGTCGGCACGCCGATCAGGCGCAGCGTCTGCGGCGCTTGCGCCCGTGCGGCGTGCGGCGCGGCGACGAGCGCGGCAGCCGTCGTCGCCAGCATGCGCGAGCGCGAGAAACCGGATCGGAGAGTGGGCGAATGCGTCACCAGGGCCATGCTTGGCGGTTGGGGCAGCATGTCCCGCGAAGAGCCGCCCCATGTTGCTCATCAACAACGCCCAGGTCACCGAACTGCTGACGATGGCCGATTGCGTCCGCGTGCAGGACGAAGCATTCCGCAAGCTGCCCAGCGGCGGCTCGATTCACCGGGGCCGCGTCGACATGTATTTTCCCTGCGAACGCGAGGACGCCTATTTTCGCTGGGGCACGATGGAAGGCGCCAACGACGGCTACTTTGCGATCCGGATGAAGTCGGACATCGTCAGCTGGCCCAGAGACGCCGCCGGCAACTGGACCGAAGACAAGTATTGCATCAGCCCCGGGACATTCTGCGGCCTGATCCTGCTCGTTTCCACGCGCAACGGCGAGCCGCTCGCGTTCATCAACGACGGCGTGCTGCAACACATGCGCGTCGGCGCCGGCGCGGGTCTGGGCGCGAAGTACCTCGCCCGCGACGATGCGCACGTGGTCGGCATGCTGGGCTCGGGTGGCATGGCGCGGACGTTCCTCGAGGCCTTCTGCTGCGTGCGCGACATCAAACAGTGTCGCGTTTACAGCCCGACGCCGGCGAACCGGGAGGCGTTTGCGATGGAGATGACGGCGCGCTTGAACGTCGACGTCCAAGCGGTCGAGAGCGCACGCGAAGCGGTCCGCGGTGCGGACATCGTCTCGTCGGCTACGGATGCGATGGCGCCCGTCTACGACGCCGACTGGATCGAGCCGGGGATGCACGTCACCAACGTCGGTTTTCACGAAGTTCCGGCGGCCGCACAAACGCGCTTCGACGTTGCGATCCGTCAGGGTGACCTCGCGCTCGACCTCGTCGAGAGCGAGCGCGTTCAGTCGGGGATCGGACATTCGCCGGCGGCGTTCATCGGCGGAACGTCCGAGCAAATGCGCCGCTTGCCGCCAAAAACCTCGGCCGGCGGGCGTCTGTTGCCGACGTTTGCCGACCTCGTCAGCGGTGCGGCGAGCGGACGGACAGCGCGCGACCAAGTCACGTTTTACCGGAACGGCGGCAACCAGGGGTTGCAATTCTCCTCGGTCGGCGGCTGGGTGTACGCGGAAGCCCGCCGGCGCAAACTGGGGCGTGAGATCCCGACGGAGTGGTTCCTCCAGGACGTGCGCGACTAATGCTGACGCCGCGGGTTACGACGACCGGCGGGTTGCTGGCCGGGCGCATCGATGACGATGTGGCGGCCTACCTGGGCGTTCCGTATGCCGCTTCATGCGCAGGCGCCGGCCGCTGGCGCGCCCCGGGCGACGCTCCGGGCTGGAGCGGGACGCGCGAGGCCGTCGCGTTTGGACCTGATCCGATTCAACCGCAGGGTCCCGATCCGCACCGGCGTTCGCCGGGAATCTCGGAGGATTGCCTGACGGTCAACGTGTGGCGACCCGGCGGGCACGAAAACGATCCGCTTCCGGTCATGGTGTGGTTCGAAGGCGGAAGTTTCATGACCGTGAGCGGAGCGTCTGCCCGCATCGACGGCGCAGCGCTTGCGCGTCGCGGCATCGTCATCGTAACCGTCAATTACCGGGTGAACATCTTCGGCTTTCTCGCGCACCCGCTGCTGACGGCGGAATCCGAACATCGCGCGTCGAGCAACTACGGGCTCATGGACCAGATCGCCGCGCTACGCTGGGTACGCACGAACATCGCAGCGTTTGGCGGCGACGCCACGCGGGTGACGGTATTCGGCGTCTCGGCGGGGTCCGCGTCGATCGCACTGCTCCTGACGTCGCCCCTGGCGGTGGGGCTGTTTGACCGCGCGATCCTGCACAGCCCCGGCGCGTTTCGCCCGCTCTGCTCGCTCGCCGATGCCCAAACCGCGGGTTCGGTCGCCGGGACGCAGCTCGCGACGATGCGGGCGATGCCGGTCGAGGAGTTGCTGGCCAAAATTCCGCTCATCGTACCGAAAGTGCGCGGCCTGACCACCCCGCGCATCCTGCGACCGATTCACGACGGCTACGTGGTGCCGCGGCAAGAGTCCGAGGCTTACGACGACGGGGATTTCATGCACGTTCCGCTCATGGTGGGAAGCACCGCCAATGAAGGCGGATGGGCGGTTGCCGATCTGCCGGTCGGTACCGTGGCCGAATATCGCGCCTACATGCAGCAGAACTTCGGCGCTGCCACCGCGGAGGCGCTCGAACTCTATCCGGTCCACCGTGATACGGAAGTGAAAGGCCGGCTGGCCGAGGTCTTCGGCGATACGCAGTTCACCTACGGCGCGCGATCGGTCGCGCAAGCGTCGGCGCGCTATCAGCCCAAGACGTTCCGCTATCTGTTTCGGCACGGCACCGCGGCGCACGCCGACGACACGCCGTACGTCTTCGGCAACTTGCCCGCCGGCGCGACGGAAGACGACCGCCGCGTCTCGGAGCTGCAGATGACGGCCTGGACGCGCTTCGCCGCGACGGGGGATCCGAACGGGGCCGGCGTTCCGCCGTGGCCGCCCTACGATGCCGCGCTCGATGCGTATCTCGAGATCGGTTCGAGCCCGCAGCTGCACGCTCGTTGGCGCGCCGAACACCTCGATTTCATCGACCGGTATCTCCGCTCGCGTGCAGAACTATGAGGTAGAGCGATGTTGACGCAAGCGGAAAACGACACATTGTCGCGAGTTGGCCCGGGCACGCCGGCGGGCGAATTACTCCGGCGCTATTGGCACGTTGCCGCGGCGGCCTGTGAACTCACGGAAGAGGCGCCGGTCAAGGCGGTTCGCTTGCTCGGCGAAGATCTGATCCTGTTTCGGATGCCGCCGGCACCCGGCGCATCGGAGCCGGGCTATGGTCTCGTCGAGGAGCATTGCCCGCATCGTCAGGCCTCGTTCCGATATGGGCTGGTGGATTGCGAGGGCATCCGCTGCATCTATCACGGCTGGAAGTTTAGCGCGGACGGCACGTGTCTCGAGCAGCCGCCCGAGGGGCCGGCCAGCTCGTTCAAGGACCGCGTTCGACAGCGCGCCTATCCGGTTCAGAAGCTGGCCGGCTTGCTGTTCGCCTACTTGGGACCGGAGCCGGTTCCGTTGTTGCCGCGCTGGGACGTGCTCGTGCGCGAAGACGGGCGACGTTTCGGGGTCATCGAGTCGGTCATCGATTGCAACTGGTTGCAGGCGATGGAGAATTCCGTCGATCCTTCGCACTTGTACTGGTTGCACGGAAGTCTCGGCAGCCGCAATCTTCCGGTCGGCCAAGAGCGGTTCGCCGCGCTGGGCCTGCAATCCGGATATGGAGAAGAGAACGAGTTCTTCGGGTTCGAGTACGGGATCATGAAACGCCGTGTGACGCCGAGTCCCAAACCCGGCGCCCCGCCGGAGATGGAGCAACACCCGCTCGTTTTCCCCACCTACTTGCGTCTGGTGCCCTCGCTCGCGTCCTTGCGCGCCCTCGCGGCCGCGCAGACGCTAACGGAAGAAGAGTCGAAGCTTCGCTACGTGCACGACATGGATTTCCGGACTCCGATCGACGACACGCACACGATGGAATATCGTTTGGTTTTCTTGCCGTCGAAGACGCACATGCCGGCTGGCGCGGACCCGCCGTTCGAATCCAGTCCCTTCAAGGATGGCGAAGGAAAGTACCGCCTCGACTTCATCCCGGCGCAAGACGCACTGGCGTGGGAATCGCAGGGCGCGCTGACGGATCGCTCGCGCGAACATCTCGGCGCTGCCGATCGCGGCGTCATCATGTTGCGCAAGCTCATCGGCGAGCAAATCGCGGTCGTGAAACGGGGCGAAGACCCGATCGGCGTGATTCGCGATCCCGCCAAGAACATCAGGATCGATCTCGACGTGGTTCACGAACCGCTGGGGCTGTACCGTTCCGAACCCGTTGCTTCGTAGGGTCGAGGACTGCTTCGCGCGCATCAAAGATCCGCGTGGTACGGGCAGCCTGACCTATATCCGGCTGTTCGAGAAACAAGCGCTGGCTGCTGCGGACGCGTGGGATCGCATGCGCGAAAGCGGTCTGCCCATGCCGCCGCTCGCCGGAATGCCGATCTCCGTCAAAGATCTCTTCGACGTGGCGGGCTCGGTCACCACGGCTGGCTCGAAGGTCCTGTGCGACGCGGCTCCAGCCGCGCACGACGCGCCGGCGCTGGCGCGACTGCGAGCGGCCGGCGCGGTCATCATCGGCACGACGAACATGACGGACTTTGCATTCGGCTCGCTCGGAATCAATCCACACTACGGCACGCCGCCGAATCCGTTCGATCGCGCCGCGAAGCGCATTCCCGGCGGTTCGTCCTCAGGCGCGGCGGTTTCCGTCTGCGACGATATGGCCGTCGTCGGCATCGGGAGCGCCGCGGCCGGCTCGGTGCGTGCGCCGGCAGCATACTGCGGCCTCGCCGGCTTCAAGTCCACCGCCCAGCGCATCCCGCTGGACGGCGCCGTTCCACTGTCCACATCGCTCGATTCGATCGGCCCGCTGGCGCGGAGCGTCGCCGACTGCGCTGCGGTGGATGCGGTCCTCGTGGGCGATGATCCGGCGCCGCTGCAACCGGTCCCGCTCTCGGGCTTGCGCTTCGCACTGCCCAAGACGCTCGTCATGGACGATCTTGAAAGCGCTGTGGCCGAGGCGTTCTCCCGCACGGTGACCCTGCTCTCGCGAGCCGGTGCAATGATTACCGAGATCGACTTCCCCGAGATTGCGGAGTTGTGGTCGCTCGGCCTGACGCACGCCTTCACCATCGCCGAAGGCTACGCGTGGCACAAAGATCTGCTCGAGACGAAGCGCCAGTTGTACGATCCGATCATCGCCACCCGCCTGCTCGAAGGGGCGAACATCAGCGCCGCTGATTACATCATGCTGCTGAAGACACGCGCCCGGCTGATCGAAAGTTCCCGTCGCGTCACCAGCCCGTACGACGCCGTCATCATGCCGACGCTGGCCATAACGGCGCGCCGGATCGACGATCTGCAGAACGACCGGGAGTATTATGCGGCCAGCGCTCGGGCGACGATTCGCAACCCGAACGTCGCCAATTGCTTGGATCGCTGCGCCCTGACGATTCCGTGTCACGAGCCGGGGAGCGCGCCCGTCGGCTTTACGCTGATGGGCGAAACGCTAGCGGATCGGAAAATCCTCGCGATCGGCTTGTCAGTTGAGGCCGCCCTCGCCAACACCTCGCGCCGGAGCCTGTGCCGAGCGCAGCGAGGTGCGCTCGGTGACGAGCACGGTCACCGCGGCCCCTCGACAAGCTCGGGGTGACATTGGGGCAGCGTTATGACATAGGGCCAGCGTTGTCGCAATAACAGGGGCAGCGTTGTCGCAATGACAGGGGCAGCGTTGTCGCAATAACGCTGTCACCCCGAGCTTGTCGAGGGGCAGCCGACGTCTTGCCCCCGGCACTTATGGGGCAGAAGACAGCGTGCGCACCTACTACGTTGCCCAGGGTTAGGCGAAAGACTTCTCCGCGCGATAGAGACCGAACGGCTCGTGGATGAGATCGAAGTCGATGACGTTCTGCGCCGGATCGCGAATCGTCCCTAACGGATCGCCGCCGGCACGCACGACGTCGATTTGCTCGCGCAGCAGCTTGCGCAGCATGATCACGCCGCGATCGTCCCCGCCGAGATGTTCCGTCGAGCGATTCATGATCGGACCCTGAGACTCCCACGCCAGGGCGTCCTGCGCCGTGACGTGCTGCAGCCGGAAATTCCCTTGCTCGTCCTTGAAGTGGATCGTCTCGAAGGGTGGATCCTCATCGACCGGCATGTGATTCTTCGAGACGACGAACGACATGTTGTAGTGCATCGTATGTTCGTCGTCGACCGGCGTTCGGAAGTGCATGTTGTGGACGTACCCGACCGCCTTCTCTTCCTCCGTGATCGTATCCGCAAGCTTCCAGCCCTGCTTGAAGACCGATTCCATCGACAGCACGATCCGCAGGCCGGTTGGAAAGACCAGCGGATGCTGCTCGTGTTCGCGCGGACCGCCCGGCGTCCGGCTCGGCGTGATGCGGTGCTTCATGATGCCGTGGTCGACCTGAAAGAAGTCGTGTTCTTCTTCGAAGTTGGCCGGCAGGCCGAGCGCGTCGTAGCGCGCTTTTCCGACGGGCAGATCACGCGTTCCGAGCGACCCGTGCAGCCACCACAGATGCGACGGATCGACGGCGTTCTCCATCGTTTGCAGCCAATTGCAGTCGATCACCGACTCGATCATGCCCCAACGGCGACCGTCCTCACGGACCAGAACGTCCCAGCGCGGCAGTTCCGGGGCCGGGAGCGGGCCCAAATAGGCAAAGAGCAAGCCGCCGAACTTCCGAACGGGATAGGCCGTGTGGTGAACGCGGTCCCTAAACGTCGAGTTCGGACTCTCCGCGGGCTGCTCGATGCATGCGCCGCTCGGCGCAAATTTCCAACCGTGGTAGATGCAGCGAATCCCTTCGCAGTCCACCAAACCGTGCCGGAACGACGCCGACCGGTGCGGGCAATTCTCGCCGACCAAGCCGTAGGTGGGCGTGGTGTGTCCCGCTGCCGGAGGCATGCGAAACAGCACGAGATTCTCACCCAACATCCGGACCGGTTTGACGGGCTCCTCATCTGAAAGCTCGACGGCAGCTCCCGCGACGTGCCAATAACGCCGCAACAACTCACCGGCGGGCGTCCCCGGTCCAACACGCGTAAGCGTCTCGTTCTCAGCCTGCGTCAGCACAATGCAAAAATTCGGTTCGAACGCCCCTTAGTCATCCCGAGGAACTACACGAAAGAAGCGTGCTCGGGGTCGAGTCCGCGGAATTCGTTCAGGAGCAGATTCTTCGGGTGCGAGACGCAGTGATGCCGGCAATGCTCGGTAGCGTCCCAGCTGCGGATCCGGGCCGCATTCTCCGGCGAGTACCAAAATTCGCTAAAGCGACGTTCTTTGATCGAGCCGAGGGTTCCGGAGACGGTATATGCTTTGTCCTGGCAGGTGTAGACGGCACAATCGGCTCCGATGATCGTCAGATACTCCAGCATCGGGCAGGTCCGATATGGCCGCTGAAAACGCTCGGGCAACGCGTGATAGTGGTCGAGGATATGGAACGCGTCGGTTTCGAGCGTGCGCGCAGCCGCGATCTGCTCGCTGACGATCTCGGCAATCGGTTGGTGATAGCGATTGTTTTCGGCCGCGTCGTTGGAGACGACGCACGCGCTGACCTTGACGTGGTGGGCGCCGGCGCGATGAGCAAGCTCACAAAAAGCGCGGACCGCGGCTGCGTTGTCCCGGTTGACGATGAAACTGAACCCGATCGTCGCACCTCGGCTCATCCGCACGAAACTCCCGACGTTGTCGAGAACCTGCTCGAAAAAGGCGGCCGGAACGCGGCGGGAGCGCGCGTAGCTTTCTCCGTCCGCGGCGTCGATCGAAACCCGCACCCAGGTCGCATGTTCGGCGAACGCTCCGGCAACATCGCCGCGCAACGCTACGCCGTTCGTCAAGATACCAATTTTTATTCCAGCGCCCGCCAAGCGTCGTACGGTCTCGGCGATCTGTGGGTAGAGGAGCGGTTCGCCCCCGCCTGAGAAGGTCACCGCCTTCACGCCCATCGCGATGAGATCGTCGACGATCTCAGACATTTTCTCCGCGGGGATTTTATCGCGCACTTCCATGTCGCTGCCGAGCGAGAGGTCGTCGAAGCGGTACGCGCAGTACCAGCAGCGCTCGTTGCACGCGTTGATCGGCTTGATTCGGACGTGCACGGGCGCGGCTAAGGGCCCCACCGAAGCCGCAGCGTGTTCCGGGAATCCGAAAACTTTCAAGGCACTATAGACGGTACCCATGGCCGAAAGCTAGCGGCTGATCGTGAATTCTCCGTGAAGGCGAGCACCGCAAACCTTTACTTCGAACGTGACCTGCCCTGTTTAGTAAGCAAGCAATGCGACAATTATGGCTTGACCGCGCCGCCCAGACCGCTAACGGCGTCGAAGCCGTCCTTCAGGACATTCCAGCGCAGCATCACGACGCCATTCGAGCCCAAACCCTGGCCCGGGTGCGCCGTAAAGTCGTACGTGCCGTTGACGCCGTTGAAGTGGGCGTTGACGATGTAGTCGCGCAGCTGCGCGGCGGTTGCGTTCGTGCCGAGCTTGCGAAAGGCGTTGACCACCATCATCACCTGATCGTAACCGTAGCCGCTGGTGATGTCCGGGTGCTGACCGGCAGCGAGAAACGCCGCTTGAAAGTCCTCGGCGGCGCGGCGCGTCGGGCCGGCTGGGAGCGAGCGCGGATCGAGCGCAGGCGAGCCCGGAAACGAGCAATCGCTGGGCATCAGCGTCGCGTAGGCCTTCATCTCGCCGTAGCTGAGGTTGCCGGAGCCGCCGACCAGCGGAATCTTCAATCCGGCGTCTTGGTAGCCGTGCAGGATCGTGCCCAGACTGTTGCCCGTCGTCCAGCCGACCAGCGCCTGCGCGCCGGATGCCGTGATCTGCGCGATCTGCGCCGCGACGCTCACGTCCGTGACGCCGAAGTGCTCGTGACTTGTGATCGCGACACCGCGGAAGTCGGGTTGCGCGAGAACCGAGTCGATGATGCGGTCGGCGTCGGTCCCGGTGGCGTCGTTCGAGGTGAGTACCGCGATGCGTCTCAGGCCACGGTCGCGCAGATACCGTATGCCCGCCGTGATCTGGTCGACCGTCGAGACCGGACCGGAAAACGAGAGCGACCCCTCGGCCGGATGGTAGCCGGTCGAGAAACAGTACATGAGCAGATCTTTCGAGACCGGGAACATCGCGTTGCAGACCGCCACCAGCGCCGAGCCGAAGACGAACGGCACGTGCTTTGCGGTCAGCGCCGTCATGAGCTGCACGCCCACTTGCGGGCTCGACGCGTCGTCCTGCACGTCGAAGTGCACCGGCTGCCCGCTGATTCCGCCGGCGCGATTGATCAGCGTCTCCATCACGCCCAGTGTCTGCGCCTCGGCTTTGCCGAGGAATGCGCCGGAGCCGGAGAGCGGGAACACCGCCTCGATTACGAACGGTTCGGCCGCCCGCGCCGGCGTCGATCCTACCAGTACTCCGGCGACGATCGCCCAGACGAGCCAAGTTTTCATCGTGTCACCTCTCGGCGGCCGCTTCGGCAACGGCCAGGGCCCCTCCGCCACGCATTCGGGATGACATAGGGCAGCTAACCCGAATTCGCGGTATGCGTGCAGCGCAAATGAACGACGAATCGGTGCTCCTCGTCTGGTCGGACGTCGTTTGACCGTTCTGTTATCTCGGCTCGGTCTGGGTCGAGGAAGCGGCGAAGAAACTCGGCGTCCGCACGCGGTGGCTGCCGTTCGAATTGCATCCGGAGGTACCGCCGGACGGCGCTGACAAGCCGTTTTCGGATGCCGAATGGCCGATGATCTGCGCCCGGCTGATGGGTTTGGCGGAACGCGTCGGGCTACCGATCGATCCGCCGCGGCGCAACGCCAACTCGCGACTCGCGCTCGAGACCATGGAGCTGGTGCGCTCTCGCGCAGGCGACGATGCGGCGGCGAACCTTCATCACGCCGTGTCGCGCGCGTTCTTCGTCGACGGAGCGAACATCGCTGATCTGGATCTGATTGCGGCCCTAGCGGCGGCATTCAAACTTACGAAACACGACGTCGAGATGGCCTGGCAAAGCCACGAGTTCGCCGAGGCCGTGGATTCGGCGATCGCGGCGTCGCGCGCGGCGGGCGTGCAGGGGGTGCCCGCCTACGGCTGGCCGGGCCGGCGCGCGATCAGCGGCATGATGGAGCCGGAGCAGATTATTCGGTCGTTGTCGTGAAGCGCACAAGCGTTACTTTTGTCATCCCGAGCCTGTCGAGGGATCGCCAACTTTAGCCGTGGCCGTTTCGTTGCGCAACGCAGGTAGTTCAATTAACGTCGTGCCCCTTTGTCATCCCGAGCCTGTCGAGGGACCGCCACCAAGCATGACGATTGCGGCTGTCCCTCGACAAGCTCGGGATGACAACTTTAGCCGCGGCCGTTTTGATGCGCACCGCGGCAAACTGCGCAACGGGGCGGGCGACCTCGCGCTATGGGTGTAAGCTAAGGTTTCTTGTGGGAACCAGACCAGGACTCATCGCTCTCGTGTGGTGCGTCGCATTGCTCCTCGCACCGGGCGTCGTCGAGGCCCATGCCCGCCTCGTCGAGACCTCGCCGTCCGCCAATGCCACGATCGCGTCATCGCCCCGCGAGATCACCGTCACTTTTGACGAGCCGGTGAGGATCGAGTCGACGCATGCGCTCGTCGTCATGCGCACGGACGGAACGCCCGTCCCTTGCGCCGGTGGTCCGCGCCGGGATTCCGACAACACGGCCCGCGTCGTCTGCACGCCCGCTTCACCGCTCGCGCGGGGAGCGTATAATGTTTTCTGGCTCGTCACCTCCAAGGACACTCACGTCGTCCACGGTGCGTTCGCTTTCGGAGTCGGCGTTGCGGTACGCCAGATACTGGGAACGACCGATTACCCATACGATCCCTCCGGTCTCCTCGCCAACGTGTTTCGCTGGATATCACTCTTGGGTGCGGCCCTGATCGTCGGTACGTTGACGTTCGAAGCGTTCGTCTTACGTGCCGATGCCTTTCCCGAAGAAACCGGGCCGGCGCTCGCGTCCTTATCCCGGAGCTGCGCTTCGTTGTGCCGGGCCGGCTTGTGCATCACCGCTTTCGGCAGCATCCTGGCACTCGACGTTCAAGCCGCTGCTGCGACGGGGTCCGATGCCCTGAGCGCCATTCCATCCCTGCCGACGGTGATCGTCGGGTCGACGTGGGGACTGGCCTGGCTTGCCCGCGTGTGCGCTCTCGCCGGCATCGGGCTCTTGACGTGGCGCGGACGCCCATCTCCGGTCTCCCTCGGACTGTGCGTCCTGTTTATCTTTTCCTACAGCGTGAGCGGACATGCGGTCGCGAGCTATGCGACGCTCGCGGCGGATTGGATACATATGACCTGCGCTGCGCTGTGGTTCGGCGGCCTCGCGACCTTCGGGGTGGGGCTGAAGCGCGCGCTGACGACCATCGAGGAAAACGCTCGCACCGCGTTCACGACGACGGTGATTTCGCGCTTCTCCGCCGTCGCGCTGCCGGCAGTGGCCGTGCTCGTGGCGAGCGGAGTCTATGGCAGCGTCGCCCACTTCGTCAGCTGGAAGTCGCTTACCGAAAACCCCTATGGCCGCATCGTACTTGCGAAGGCATTGCTGCTGATACCGTTGCTCGCGCTGGGGTATTATCACTTTCGTGCCGGCCGAAGGGCGACGGCCCGGGCATTCCCGGTGACCGTAGCGTGCGAAGCGGCGCTCGTCATCGTCATCCTCGCACTCTCCGCGATCTTGACCGGGCTTCCGCCACCCCTCCCACCGGGCAGCGATCACGGTTGAAGCGCGAGCAATAGCGCTCCGCTAGATTGCGGAGGGCCGGAATGCTGCCGACAAGAACGACCGGGCATGACATTGTCGAGACGGGAACTTTTGATTGGTGGGACCGCCGGCGCTGCTTCGGTTGCGGCGCTTGCGGCGACGGGCTGCGGTGGGCCGATCATCAGCTCGCTCGTGCAGGGCCCGAACGCGTACAACCTGTCCGTGCAGTTTGCGACGCTCCCGATCGGCGCGGTAACGGTTCGCACCCGAACCTACGGCGGCACGATCCCCGGCCCGACGCTCGTTACCGCGCCGGGCCAGCCGCTGACGATCACCGTCCACAACCAGTTGCCTCCAAACCCGCCCGCGACTCCGGCTCCGGGAATCGACCCGCTCGACAACCCCCACGCGTTCAACAACACCAACTTGCACGTGCACGGCCTGCAAGTCGTCCCGCATATTTTCGATCCGATCGGCACCTCGAATCCGGCGGCATCGATCATCGCGATCGCGCCCGGAACATCACTCCAATATCCATTCGTTCTGCCGAGCGATCACCCCAGCGGCCTCTACTGGTACCATCCGCACGCGCACGGGTCGACCGACGTGCAGGTGAGCGGCGGAATGGCCGGCCTCATCATCGTGAAGGGTCCGATCGATCAGGTTCCGGAGATCGCCGCGGCGCGCGATATTCCGATCGCCGTGCAAACGCTGAACCTCAACCTCGATCCGAGTACGGGCACGTACACGGATGACTACATCGCCTACCAACCGGCGACGTCGCCTCCGGGGCCGACCGGCGGCTACACGCCTCGGTCGACGGACATCTTCGTCCTCGTCAACGGGCAGCTCGTGAGCCATGGATCGGGTTTCGTTGCAACCCAAGCCACTAGTGGCTCGTTCACGCCGTCCGCGCCGCCGCAGATCCAAATGGCGCCAGGGGAAGTGGTCCGGCTGCGCATCCTCAACGGGGCCAACGTTTTGTTGCTGCCGCTGCAACTGCCGGGCTTTGCCGTGTACGTCATCGCGGTGGACGGCGTGAACCTTCTCGCACCGTATCTGGTTCCCGCGTCGGGCAACATTCCGCTCGCACCCGGTAACCGCGTCGAGTTGCTCGTCCAAGCTCCCCTCACACCGCAATCGAGCACCCTCACGGCGTTAGCGACCGGCAATCTGCCAGGGACCGACAAGAGTCAGCACACGTGGCCTCCATTCGGTTTGATGCAGATCGTCGTCAGCGGACAACCCGTATCGATGAGCATTCCGGCGTCGTTGCCGACCCCGACGCGCGAATATCCGCTGCTCGCGAATAACCCCGGCGGCACGCGCAACGTAACCTTCAACGACCTCGGTTCCGGGTCGACGATTCTGAGCGGCACGGATTTGACCGTCAACAACTTGCTCTACAACGAAGCCAACGTGCTCTTCAATCTCCCGGTCGGCACCGCCGATACCTGGACCGTGATCAATGGGATGGCCATGGAAGGGCATCCATTCCACCTTCACACGAATTCCATGCAAATCATGAGCGTGACCGCGCCGTACGCAATCAACCCATTGATCCCCGTGCCGTACATCGCGGATACAGTCTGGATTCCGCCGGGCGGCACGGTCGTCTTCGAAATACTCTACAAACAATGGTACGGAAAGACCGTATTCCATTGTCACAAGCTCCCGCACGAAGATCAGGGCATGATGGCGAACGTGCTGTACGTTTAAGGCTAAGGCATGGCGAGGCGGCTTTTTTAGGAGAGAATGGATGAATCTTAAGCGCAACCGTCTGTCGCTATGGTCCTCGCTCGTCTTTTCATTGGGGCTTCTCGGCCTCGTGACGGGATGCGGCGGCAGCACTTCGCCGACCCCGACCCCGAGCGTCGGGACCGTGCAGCAACTCTACGTCGCGAACGCCGGCAATAACAACGTCTTGGTGTTTGCGGCCAATCCGAGCGGCAACGTGACGAGCGCGCCGTTGGCGACGATCGGCGGCGGCAGCACGGGGATCAGTCAACCCTATGACGTGACGCTCGATTCGAGCGGGAAGATCTACGTCGCGAACTACAACAACAGCAACGTCCTGGTGTTCGGGCCCAATCCAAGCGGCAACGTGACGAGCGCGCCGTTGGCGACGATCGGCGGCGGCAGCACGGGGATCGTCACACCGGCATGCGTCGCGATCGATTCGAGTGGCA
>Ga0209415_10010511_pt1 | contig 15727 bp, 14 predicted proteins | sample PeaSoiSIISIP2007_FD_187696 | JGI IMG/M metagenome (GOLD analysis project Ga0209415, IMG submission 187696) | Peat soil microbial communities from Weissenstadt, Germany - SII-SIP-2007 (SPAdes) (version 2) | ecosystem: Environmental > Terrestrial > Soil > Wetlands > Peat | place: Germany... | reverse complement strand
ACCGAGCAGATCGACGCCATGCGGGCGCTGGGCACCGATCCCATGAAGAAGCTGGTGACGCCGCGCGTCACCGCGACTGTGTTCATGCTGTTCTTCCTGAGCATTATCTCCGACCTGGTCGGCCTGGCTGGCGGCCTGATGGTAGCCAAGCTGTTCCTCGCTCTCGACGCCCGCCAGTACTGGGCGAACGCCTGGCAGGTGCTGGTGCTGCAAGACGTTTTCATGGGATTGCTGAAGCCGGTGCTATTCGGCTTCATCATCGCGACGGTCGGCTGCTATTACGGCATGACGGCGCGGGGCGGGACGCAAGGCGTGGGCCGGGCGACGACGCAGGCGGTGGTGGCGGCGTCTGTGTTTATCCTGGTCACTGATTTCTTTGTCACCAAGCTGTTGATTTCCGTGCTGTCGTTCAAATAGAGCAACAAACAAATCACGAGCACACGCATGTCCGCGCCCACTTTGCCGATCGACCGCGTTGCCGCTGTAAACGAGCCGCAGTCTGGGTCTGCGATTGTGTTTGAGGACGTGCATCTGGCGTTTGAAGACAATGAAGTTCTGCGCGGCGTATCGTTCCAGCTTCCGCTGGGAGAAACCAAGGCGCTGTTCGGAGTTGCGGGGGCGGGCAAGAGCACGATTCTGAAGCTGGCACTTGGACTTTTGTTGCCGGACTCTGGCCGCATTACCGTGTTGGGCAACGAAGTTACGCAGATGCGCGAGCAGGATCTGTTTCCCATGCGCGGGCGGCTGGGCATGGTGTTTCAGGAGAGCGCGTTGTTTGACTCGCTCACAGTGCGCGAGAATGTCGCCTACCGGCTGATGGGAGACCGCGGCATCTACGACGACTCGATTGACGAGCGAGTGCGTGAATCGCTGCGCTTCGTGGAGCTGGAACACACGCTCGACCTGTTTCCGTCGGAACTTTCAGGAGGCATGCGGCGCCGCGTGGCCATTGCCCGGGCTATCATCACGCAGCCGGAACTGCTGCTCTACGATTCGCCCACGGGCGGCCTCGATCCCATCACGTCCAACACCATTATTGAATTGATCATGAAGCAGCGCGATGTTTCGCGCGCCAGTTCCCTGCTGGTGACGCACCGCCTGCAGGATGCGTTCACCCTGGCCACGCATGAATTCGATCCGCAAAGCAATCAGCTGCGCGTTCTGCCGCGCGGGCAGTATTGCGACGTGCCTATGAGTTTCCTGGTGCTGCGCGATGGAAAAGTGATCTTTGACGGCGACGTTAGGCAGTTGACGCACAGCAAGGACGAGTACATCCGGGAATATATTTCGTAGGAATTGCGTCATTGAGAGATTGAGTCATTGGGTCATTGAAAATCTCCGACCCAAGAGCCCACTTTCTCAATTCCTTTCTTCACTTTGGCGCTGACGCCAGATTCTTGCCTGCCTCAATAAACGATTGCACGTTGCTCTTGTCGATCAGGCCTGAGCCGGTGTCCACGAAGCTGGGGATGGGCGCGAAGCTGTCCTTCGACCAGTCCGTATTCAGCGACGAGGGTTTGTGATGATAGAGATTGTCGAGCATCTGCATGCCGACAAAAGCCATGGTGTAGGGCTTCTGCGCGATGGTGGCGGCGATCACGCCCTTCTGGATCCAGTCGAGCGTTTCCTGGTCGGTGTCCATGGCGATCACGACTTTACCAGTCACGTGATAGCTGCCGAGCACGCCCGCGACTTCTTTGCCGGATTGCGCTTCCAGGCAAACGAAGGCGTCGACCTTGTCGCGCTCTTTGCCGATGATTTGGGTTGTCGTGTCGAACGCAATGCGGGGGTCACCCTGAATGTCGACCACGCGCGTGATCTTGATGTTGGGCGTCGGTGCCAGAGCTTCTTTGTACCCGCGCAGACGTTCCTGCAGGTTTGACTGGTCGGGCATGGTGAAGACGACAACGTTGCCTTTGCCATGGAGTTCCTGCGCCAGGCGCTGCCCGCCGGTGAATCCTGCCTGATAGTTATTGGTTCCGATGAAGAACAGGCGCTTGCTGGAGGGAGCATCCGAGTCAATCGTGACTACCGGAACGCCCGCTGCCACGGCTTTATCGATGCTGTCTTTGAGTAGCGCAGGATCGGTGACGGCCAGCAGAATGCCGGTCGCTTTTTTCTGCACCGCATCATCGAGGGCGTCGCGCTCGGCCTTGGGATCGTAGGTTTGCGGCCCGGTGAAATCGGAACGCACCTTCATCTGCGCGGCGGCGTTGGAGAACCCAGCGCCCGCGGTCTTCCAGTACGGCACCTGCAGATTCGCCGAGACCAACACAAAGAATTCATCGGAATCGTGGGAGGCACCGCAACTCAGGGTCAATCCCAATAGCACCGCAATCGCGGAAACATGGAGGGTTTTGCGCGAGACGAGCATCCCGTCCTCCTTTCGACCATTCTAGTCCGGCTGCAAACGCGTTCTTGCTGGACGAGAAAGTTCAGCGGAAGGATTGTAAACGAGCGGGCAACCGAAGGCCAGAAATCAGAGCGGCCGGGTCACGCGTGATCGCGGGCATTGTCTTGCGGGCAGCCGGGATGTACATTACCCTGCTGCGGTTTATCCCAGTTCGCAAGATCACCTCGCAAAGACGTGTGTGGTGCGCTTTCTCCGGTTTCTGCGAGCTTTTCAAAAATAGGGAGGTTCACCTTGTTTCTTCGCCGACGCCTTATCGTCTGTCTCTCTGCGTTATTGCCCGGACTCATCCTGTCGACTGCCGCGAACGCAGCTACTAAGTTTCAGCCCGTGTCTGCCGAAGAGTTGAAGATGACGAGCGAACCTCTGGCGCCGGGTGCGCCGGCGATCATTCTGTACCGCGAAGTGTACCGGGACGACTGCGGCATAACATGCCACAGCGCAAATGTCGGCGTAATGAGCGTCGACCGGTACGAGGAGGACTACTTCCGCATCAAGATTCTCACGGAAGCCGGGCGCAAATACGCGAACGTTGAGATTCCGCTTCCCACAGAAGTGGGAGGCATCAACAACGTGAGCGCTCGCACCATACGGCCTGACGGCTCCATTGTCGATTTTAAGGGGCAGATCTTCGAAAAGACTATCGTCAAGGCAAAAGGCCTCAAATACGTCGCCAAGACCTTTGCCATGCCGGACGTTCAGGTGGGCAGCATCATTGAGTACTACTACACAATTAACTTTGTGAAGCAAGGATGGTTTACGGTCTTCTTTTCCGACTGGATTCTGAGCAATGAACTTTTCACTAAGCGAGCAAAGTTTTCTTTGAAGCCCTTCCAGTATCAGGGCGAATTCAATCTCTTGAGCCTTCGATGGAATGAACATTTACCGCCTGGAACACCTTCTCCGAAGAAGCTGGTCGATGGCTCAGTGGAACTGGAGGTAGCCAATATCGCGGCCTTCCAAACTGAGGACTTTATGCCGCCGGAAAATGAACTCAAGTCGCGCGTGGATTTTATCTACACTGACGACACTTTTGAGACGGATGCGAACAAGTTCTGGAAGAGAGTGGGCAAGAACCGTTACGAGGCAGCTGAGAAATTCGTGGGCAGGCGCGGGGCGATGGAACAAGCCGTTTCAAAGATCGTCTCTCCGTCTGACTCGCCGGAAGTCAAACTCAGGAAGATTTACGCGCGCGTGCAGCAGATGCGCAGCACCACCTTTGAACCACACAAGACAGAGCAGGAGGAAAAGCGCGAAGGCAAGAAGGAAGAAGAGACCGTCGAGACCATCTGGAAACAGGGCTTCGGTGAGCAGTGGCAACTGAACTGGCTTTTCCTGGCATTGGCGCGCGCCGCTGGAATCGAGGCCTACGGGGTCTGGGTTTCGGACCGGAGTAGTTATTTTTTCAATCCCCAAGCGCAGCAGAGCGGCAAACTCGACCGGAACCTTGTGCTAGTTAAATCAAACGGGAAAGACTTCTATCTGGATCCGGGTGCGGCTTTTGCACCTTTCGGGCTCCTGCCGTGGGAAGAAACCGGGGGGCAGGGATTGCGGTTGGATAAGGATGGTGGAAGCTGGATCCAAACCACCCTGCCCGAGAGTTCTGCCTCGCGCATCGAGCGCAAAGCCAACCTAAAATTGTCTGAGGATGGCACTCTCGAGGGAACCTTGCAGCTCACCTTTACCGGGCTGGAAGCACAGCGCCGCCGCGTCGACGAAAGGAACGAGGACGAAGCCGCCCGCAAGAAGTTTCTTGAAGACGAAGTAAGAGGCTGCGTTCCTACGGGAATCGAAGTGGAACTCAAGAAGCAACCGGATTGGACGAACTCCGAGGCACCCATGGTCGCTGATTTCAACCTGAAGGTGCCCGGTTGGGTGACGCTTGCGGGACGCCGCGCGCTGCTTCCGGTCGGAATCTTCGGCGGGACGGAACAACACGTCTTTGTATACACCAACCGAACTCATCCCATCTACTTCGAGTTTCTCTCCCAAAAACTGGACGACGTGACCATTGAGTTGCCCTCGGGGTGGCAGATCGCCAACCTTCCCAAACCGCTGGATCAGGAACTCCGGGTCGTGGGCTACGCGCTTTCCGCGGTGAATGATAAAGGCGCGCTGCACCTGACCCGGAAGTTCGACATCAGCATCCTCAGCATGGAGACGAAATATTACGGCCCTCTGAGGGATTTCTTTCAGATCGTGAGGGCAGGCGATGAGCAGCAAGTCGTGATAGCGGCCGGCACCGCAGCGGCGAGCAACTAGATCGAATCGCGAATCGCTAGACTCCGACGGGAAACGGTTTGGTGTGGGTGGTCGTCTTCAGTGAAGCTCTACCGAACCGGCCTTGCAGCAGGGACATCAATCCTGTGTACCAGTAGCCCACTACAAACAGCAGCAGGAACGGCACGGTGATGTAATTCTCGTTGTCGACGGCGTAGTAAACTGTGGCCGCGAAGTAGCAGCCAATCAACAGTTCCAACCACGGAACAAATCCCAGGCGTTTGCGATATTTGGTGGCGCCGACTTTATCCTGTTTCGAGACCACGCTGTACTTGGGAGTGCGCGCGAAGGCGCTCTCCTTGCCGATCAGGGCCTCGACTACCGCCTTGGTGTTGGTGATGGTGAGGCCGATTCCGAGGGCCATCAGAAATGGCAGATACAACAGGGCCCGCGGCCAGCTGCGCGGAAACAGCTCCTTCTGCGAAACCAGGTAGAAGCTGGAAATGGAAAACGTCGACGCCATGAACAGCGGAAGGTCGATGTACAGCATCTGAAACCAGCCCTGATAAAAGCGGATGATCATGGCGGGAAGCAGCAGCACCGACAGCATGATCATCAGCGGATAGCTGATGTTCGCGGTCAGGTGATACCAGGCCTCGATCTTGGTATGGAGTGGCGCGTCGCTCTTCAGCACCCGGGGCAGAATCTTCTTTCCTGTCTGAATCAGGCCCTTGGCCCAGCGCGCCTGCTGTGTCTTGAACGCGGTCATCTCGACGGGAAGTTCCGCGGGACACTCGACATCCTGCAGGTAGATGAACTTCCATCCCTTGAGTTGCGCGCGGTAGGACAGGTCGGTGTCTTCGGTCAGCGTGTCGTGCTGCCAGCCTCCAGCTTCATCGATGGCGGCGCGCCGCCACATTCCGGCCGTGCCGTTGAAGTTGAAGAACAGTCCGGTGCGGGCGCGGCCGGAGTGCTCCAGTACGAAGTGACCATCCAGCAGGATGGCCTCGACTTCGGTCAGAAAAGAATAATGGCGGTTGAGGTGAGTCCAGCGCGTCTGCACCATGCCGATCTTTGGGTCGGTGAAGTGATGGATGACGCGCAGCAGAAAATCTTCCGGAGGAGTAAAGTCGGCGTCGAAGATCGCAACGAATTCTCCCTTCGCCGTTTTCAAGCCTTCCGCCAGGGCGCCCGCCTTGTAGCCTTCGCGATTGGTGCGGTGATGATAGCTGATGGGATTGCCCAGGGCGGCATAGCGCTCCACCAGGGCGCGAGCCACATCGACGGTCTCGTCGGTGGAATCGTCGAGCACCTGAATGTCGAGCTTGTCCTTCGGATATTGCAGCTTGCAGATCGATTCCAGCAAGCGCTCCACCACGTACTGCTCATTGAAAATCGGCAGCTGCACCGTGACTCGCGGCAGGTCGTCGAAATGGGCCGCCGGTTCGGTCGTGCGCTTCTTCGAGTGTTTGTAATACAGGTAGACCAGCACGTAGCGGTGCGCTCCGTAACCAGCCAGGAGAATCAGCACGATGAAATATGGAATGAGCAACGCGACATCGAAGGCGTTGGCGCGGTACAGGCCGCGGAAGGTGGTATCGAGAAAATGCTGGCGGATGTAGGGCAGAACGCCTTTGGGGGCGGTCCATGCAGCCAGCTTCGCAGTGAGGATGAGATCAGAAATCAACGAGGCGTCCCGATGAAAGTTTCTATTTTACCGGATTGGAGCTCGTAGCCGGGTTTGAAGGCTGGTCACGAGGTCGTTATCCCGCCGAAACGCTCAGCGGCTAGGACCATGGATTGACAACGGTCTTGAGCGTAGGAAAGTCAGAAACATTGCGCGTGACCAGCGCGAGGCGGTGAACTTCCGCGGTTGCCGACAGAAAGGCATCCATTGCTCCAACCGGACGCCCAAGAGATTCACACCGCGACACGATTCTCCCCCAGGTCTCGGCGACATGGTGGTCGACGGACAGAACCCGTCCTTCAAAGCGCAAGGGCAATTCATCTCGTAGCCACTGCTCCAGTCGGCTGCGCCGAGCTCCCACGGGCATGCGCTCGAGGCCGTAGCGCAACTCCGCCAAGGAGATGACACTCAGGAAGACCCGATCCTCGTCAGCGGATTCCATCCAACGGATTAAGCCGAGGTTGGGCCGCGGTTTCACCCATTCGGAAACCGCGTTGGTATCCAGAAGAAAGTTCATCGAAAAGAGCTCACAGATTAATCTTGCGCGGTCGCGCCTTGCGGCGAGTTACTTTCAATTCCGAACCTCGCAGCGGAGATCCCGCGAAGAATTCCGCCAGGTTGCCCGCGCGCTTGGTCTTCCGGTGCCATTCTTCGGCTCCTACGAGAACTGCGGCGGTGCGGCCTTTCCGAGTGATCGTCTGCGGGCCCTCCGACATAGCGCGCTCGATAACTTCGCTGAATTTTGCTTTGGCTTCGGCCACGGTCCAGTTGGGTGCACCCACGGTTACTCCTTCGACGAACAAGTCATCATGGTCATTATAGTCATCAGATGATGGGATTGGCAAGATCCGCTCAATTTGCCCCGTGGCCTCGCCTCAGCTACAAATAGAACCACGCATGGAATCCAGGTCACCGGCGGCCGATGACGGCGCAGCAAGCTCCAGTCCGCTCTTGAAGGCGTGGGCGCGCATCCGGACTTCGCCGGGCTGGATTGTCGGCATCGCGCTAGTGTTGCGCGTGGGCTGGATCATTATCGGCCATACCTACAAGTTCAAAGACACCGACGACAACTTCGGCTTCGGCTGGGAGATGGGACGGATCGGCGCGTCGCTGGCTTCCGGCCACGGCTTCAGCAGTCCGTTTGGCCCCGCGACCGGGCCGACCGCGTGGGAGCCTCCGCTGTATCCGTATCTGACGGCGGGGGTGTTTCTGGTGTTCGGAATTTATTCCAAGGCGTCGGCGTTTGTGCTGCTGTCGCTCAACAGCGTGTTCTCTGCGATGACCTGCGTTCCGATTTTTCTGATTGCGCGGCGGATGTTTTCTGAAAAAGTCGCGGTGGGCTCGGCGTGGGCGTGGGCCCTGCTGCCCAACATTTTGTTCTGGTGCACGCGCGCGATTTGGGAAACCAGTCTGGCGGCGCTACTGTTAACTACGATTTTCTGGCTGGCCCTGACGCTGGAAGATCGCGACGGCTGGATGCCGTGGCTGCAGTTCGGACTACTGTGGGGCACGACTGCGTTGAGCAGCACTTCCCTGTTAACGTTTCTGCCGGCTGCGGGGCTATGGGCCTGGCACCGGCGCGCGCGCCGCGGTAAGCGGTCGTTCGCCGGAGTTGTGCTGGCGTCTGCGGTTTTCTTTGCCTGTATCACGCCGTGGCTGGTCCGCAACTATCAGACATTTGGGAAATTCATTTTCATCCGCGACAATTTTGGCGCTGAACTGCGGCTGGGCAACGGCAACGGCGCCGACGGAACGTTGATGGTGTACCTGGACGCGACCCACGATGTTTATGGCATGCGGCAGTTTCAGGCCATGGGCGAGCTGCCCTACATCGGCATGCGCAAGCAGCAAGCGCTGGAGTACATCCGAGCCGACTACGGACGATTCGCCATCCTTTGCGTCAGGCGATTCGTCTATTTCTGGGCCGCTCCACCAAAGGACACGCAGCCCTGGTGGTTGAGCCAGGCCAAGAACTCGCTATTTCTGGCTTCGTCGGTGCTGATGTTCTGGGGATTGGGCCGGGCGCTGCGCTTGCGCAAACCGGGCGCGTGGCTGATGTTCTGGCTGTTTTTGATTTATCCGGCGATGTACTACTTTGTGTATTGCATTCCGCGCTACCGGCATCCGATTGAGCCGGAGATGGCGATCCTGGCGGTATTTCTGCTCACCGAGACGGGAAAGAAGACTAAGGTTTCTGCTCCAGTTCAATCTTCAGAACGTGAAGCTGATTGAGCTTGGCGTCGAGAACGCCGGTGATCACGACTCTCTGCCCTTCGAAGCCATGCACAAGATCGGACCGGTCGAGGCGGTACACGTTCTTCCCAGCGGATAGGACAAGATATCCACCGAGATGCTCGATACAATAAACCGCGCAGGTGTTCGAGGTTCCGCCCATCGATTTCGACTTAAGCATTTCCTGGTGAGAGCGGGTGAGGGAGTGGACATTCAATGCACACTGGCTGTCGGAAACCTCTCCGTGAAAAACTTGAGAGGCCTGGCCATAGGCGGCGCTGGCCATCGCTAGAACTCCGGCGGCGTAGCAAATCACAAGCCGCAATCTCGCCCATAGTCTGGTTCCATTCATAGAAACTCTCCGCTCGAATCGGCTCACGGCAGCACGGTGAATTTCATGTGCATGCCTTCATGTTCCTCGCTGCAGATCACGGTGCAGACTACCACGTACTCGCCCGGTTCGGCCGGAGCGGTAAGTGTGAATTCCTGCTTCCCGGGCTTGAACAGCAGATCCCATCCGTCCACCTTGGTGCGGTCCTTGGCTCGAAGCAGGGTGAAACCATGAATCGAGCCATCGCGATTCCACGACTTGCCGCGGTGCGCCGTGACCCGCAGAAGCACCTGCTCACCAGCCTTGACAGTGATCTCGGGAGTACGCTGACCCGCGATCTTGTAGCGGCTATCGCTGTCGGCCGTCACCTCGATGACATGCACTTGCGCGTTTGTTTGCAAGCTGGATTGCGCACGAGCGCGAGGCACCGCGACGAGCACAGCGCTCGCGACCGCGATGCACACTAACATACGCCGAACCCGGGATTGATTTGTCATTAGAGGGATGAGGTTATCCTGGTGGTTACTGGGTCATATAAAACAGAATCAGGCGCCGGTCTTCGTCGGTGATGGTGGCGCGGACGCGCATGTGGCGGAGAATCGTCGCCATCATGCGCGGCGGAAATTTCTGCGGAGCGTTGTGACAGCGGCCGCAGTTGGCGCGAAAACGCTGCTCGCCTGCGATCCGCATGCTGTTGGGATCGGTGACATGGGTTACGGTTGCGGCTGCGGAAGCATCTTTGCCAGAAGCATCTCCTCCGTTTGAGGGCGATCCGGCGAAAACGGAGGACGCGAATGCCAGCGCGCACAGAAACACGGTCAGTGGAGTTCTTGTGTGGAGAGTCGTCTTCATGGTTGTGTCCCCACGCGGCCCAGGGGAACGAGGAACCGGTAAGCCAGGCCAAAACTCCACTGGTTGGCGTTCCCGGCCGAGCTGAATTGCCGGCCATAGCTGACGATGCCTTTCAGCCCGCCGCGGAACCAATAGTTAACGCCGAAATCGGCTTCGCGAGTGTTGGCGCTGGGCAGGCCCAGTGCGGCGGCGCCATCGGCGCTGATATCTCCGGTATAGAACTGCTGGAGGCGCGCGACGAGCTCAGTGTGGCGCATGGGCTTCTGCCAGAAGTCCACCTGGCCGAGGCGGTAGGCGCTCTCGACCCAGTATCCGCTGCCTTCAAACGAGTGAGCGAATTCGGAGCGCACGCTTAACGGTGCTTTTGACGACTGCCAACTCGCGTGAAAACCGAACGCGTTCTTGCGTTCGTCCTGCAGAGTTCTCTGCCAGGAGCCGCCAACTTCGAGGCGCGGACCGGGGAAGAAGAATCCCATGCGGCCGCCGACGTGGCGCTCGGAGTCCACGCTGCCGATGCCGATGCTGGTGGCGGAAACGTAGACTGCATAGTTCATGTTGGCCTGGGCGTTGACGGGAAAGCCGCCGCGCAGCATGACTCCGTCGCTGTCCGTAGTGTTGATGGGGAGAATCAGCGGGTCGGGCTGCAGGAAGCGAATCCACACCGGATACAGGCGCTCGTTAAAGATTCCAAAGGGCGTGAGGAAACGGCCCGCGGTGATGGTGACGTAGGGGCTGGCGATGTAGTCGATCTGGGCGTAGTCGACATGCTTGGCGACGGGGCCCTGGTAAGGTCCGCCGGTGAGCGGTCGCTGAAACTTACCCTCGAATTCCGCGCGCGACTCGATCAGCCAATGTTCGCCTAACGGGAGCAGGAGAATCGGATTGATCTGAGTATCGATCAAGTTCTGCCCGCCGGTCACGAAACTGAATGTACCGACACTGCCGGTGAGGATGGGGACGGGCTTTTCGGAGTCTGGAGTCTGGGCGGCAATAAGAGCTGGGACGAGAAGCAGGGTCAATAGGGCGAAGCCCGACAGGGCAGTCCCCTGCTGGCGCCGTGACGCGGTATTTTTGCAGCGATACGACAAAAGGACCCCAGTCAAACTCTTGATGGGATTGTCTTTCAGGGAATAGAAGAGGGGAACATCACGACGGTAACTTCCGTATCCGGTAGTGATGGGAGCGAAACATTTCCTCGCTCGGTGTCTCACGAATCGTCAGGCGCCACGTCTAACGCATTGAAACGGAGGGAATCATGAACCGCCAACGCCGTTCTGCCACCTGGTTGGGAGCCACCCTGGGGACTATTTGTGCTCTGCTCGTTCTTGCGCTGGGGGCGCATGCTTCCGATCATCGGGGCGCGCTGACCGAGGAGTTCCATCAGACCTACACCATTACAGCCGATGGCCGGGTCGAACTCGACAATATTAATGGCGACGTGCACATTTCCAGCTGGGATCGAAACGAAGTGAAGGTCGATGCGGTGAAGTATGCCGACACGAAAGAGCGGCTGGACGAGGCGAAGATTGAGATCGACTCCCGGGCCAATTCTTTGTCGATTCGAACCAAGTATCCCGATCACGATCACACCTGGAATTGGGGATCGCATAACAACCCCGCCAGTGTGGAGTACACGCTGACGGTGCCGCGAACGATCCGACTGGATGAGATCAAGCTGATCAACGGGGCTCTCAACATCACGGGAGTGAGCGGCGAGGTAAACGCTTCCTGCATCAACGGGCGGCTGGAGGCGCACGATTTGGCCGGGCGCGCCCGCTTGTCGACGATCAACGGACGTCTGGACGCGCGCTTCGATCAGCTTGCCGGCAATTCGGTCGAGCTGAATTCGGTGAACGGATCGGTTGAGTTGACCATCCCTTCGGACTCGAAGGCGGAGTTGGAGGCCAGCACGGTTTCCGGCGGCATCAGCAACGATTTTGGGCTGCATGTGAATCATCATCAGTTCGTGGGCCACGATCTTCGCGGAGAACTGGGTTCGGGCGGGACGCGGATTAAGCTGGCGAACGTGAATGGCAGGATTGAGATTCATCATGCGCAGGATGGACGCGCGATGAGCCCGGCGAAAGACCTGGGCCGCCACGGCAAAGATGATGATGACGACAGCATTTAGCGGTCGAGCTTTGCGCGACCGCCCTGGCACAACATCTCTGCACGATCATCTTTGCATGGTCATCTTTGAATGATCAGTAGATCGTGTATCCGGGAGCGGGGGTGCGCAGGTCGGGCTTGGAGGCCATCAGCAGAAGCGCGCCCTCCCGTTTGAAGGCCCGCAGGTCGTCGAGGCTATTGAACGACTTGGTTTTGTAATCATCTGGAGTGGGCGTGTCGTCGGGGATGCGGACTGCCTGCACGTCTTCGAAGGCGTGCTTCTTGAGCAAACCGACGTATTCCTCTGCGGAGCGCACGTGGACCGGAACTTTCAGCTTGTCGACCCACTGCAAGGAATATTGATTGTCCCGGTAGAGATTGATGAGAATAAACATTCTGCCGCGCGGCGCGAGCACGCGGAATAGCTCCATGAGCGCGCGGTCCTGATCGGGATAATAGTAGAACGATTCCACGGACAACACTTTGTCAAAGAAATTTTCCTCCCAGGGAATCTGCTGCGCCGATCCCCAGACGTAAAGAATGTTGTCGAAATCCTTCGACGCCTCACGGGCCTGGCGCACCATCTCGTCGGAAACGTCGAGGCCGATGACTTGCCCGAATCCCTCAGGGCCTTCGCCGACCAGCCGGGCCAGCAGACGAGTGGCCCATCCGGAACCGCAGCCGAGGTCGAGCACGCGCTCGCCGGAGCGCAGGTTCATGAAGCGGATGGTTTTCTCGGTGATGTCGAGATGATGGCGCTCCATCTTCTCGCCTTCGCCGGCGGTGGCCCAGCGGTTGAACTCGTATTGCAACTTTTCGTCGGGAGTGGGTGGCTTGTCGGGCATGGGCTTTTGGACCTCGGGTCTCTTGTGCTTCCAAATTAAATTCTATAACCACGAAGGACACTAAGGAGTACGAAGGGCGGAGACTTGTGCTACAGTTTCCCTCTTCATGGCGACACGTCCGCAGAATCCACAGCCCGAGCCTGATCCACAGCCCGGTTCGCTCTACTGCCCGAACTGTGCCGAGGAGGTCAACGATCCTCTGACTTGCGGCGACTGTTCCTCGGTGATCTGCCGGCGGTGTGGCACGGCGCTGGAATCGTCCGATGAACTGGGCATCGGATAATGGAACCTACCGGCGTGAAGGACACTGACGCGTCGTCCTCCGATCAAAAACCTACGTTGGTGCGCGGGCTCGGGTTGCTCGATTCGGTATTGCTGCTGGTCAGCGGCGTTATCGGGTCGTCGATTTTTCTGACCGCGAAAGATATTGCTGGGCCGCTGCCGCAGCCGGTGCTGTTTCTGCTGGTGTGGGTGTTCGGTGCGTTGATCTCGCTGTGCGCCTGCTTCGCCTTTGCCGAGTTGGGTTCGATGTTTCCGGACTCGGGCGGGCAGTACATTTATCTGCGCGAGGCCTACGGCGATTTGATCGCATTTCTGTACGGCTGGATGCTGTTCAGCGTGGCCAATGGCGGGACCATCGCCGCGCTTTCGGTGGCATCGGCGGCGTATGTGGGGCAGGTGTTTCCGATCGTATCGCAGGATCATGTTGTAATCGCAGCCGCCGGCGTGGTGGTGACGCGCGCGCATTTGTTTGGGTTGGTGTTGATTGCCGCGCTGACATATGTGAACGTCGTGGGATTGCGTTGGGGCGCGCTGCTGCAGAACGTTTCCACGTGGACGAAATTCACGGCGATGGCGGCGTTCGTGGTGTTGGGATTCGCCATCGGCAAAGGACACTGGTCGAACTTTCAGGCCCACGGCGTCGGCTTGACCATGGGACTCGGGCCGGCGCAGTTAATTTCGGCGCTAGGCGTGGGGCTGATCGCGGTGTACTGGGCCTACGATGGGTGGGTCTACATCACATGGGTCGCCGGCGAAGTGAAGAACCCGAGGCGGAACGTGCCGCTGGCCATGGTGCTGGGTGTGCTCGTGGTGGGCGTGATTTATATCGCCATGAATTTGACTTATATGTACGCATTGCCGCTGAAGGAGATTGCCGCGCACGAAACCATTGCGCACGCAGCGGCTGCGGCGCTCTTCTCTCCGGGGGCGGCGGTGTGGCTGTCGCTAATGATTGCGATTTCGTGTTTCAGTGCCGCGGCTACTTGCACTCTATCGGGTGCGCGCGTGTATATGGCGATGGCGCAGGATGGCGTGTTCTTCCGGCGCATGGCGGTCATCCATCCGAAGTGGCGAACGCCGGCGTTCAGCCTGATTGGACAAGGCGTGTGGGCCGCGGCGCTCACGCTCAGCGGGCGTTACGACCAGCTTTACACGTATGTGATTTATGGCATGGTGCTGTCGTACACGCTGACGGTGGTCGCAATGTTCTGGCTGCGGTGGAAGAGGCCGGAGATTCCGCGGCCATATCGTTGCACGGGATATCCGTGGCTGCCAGGGATTTATGTGCTGATTGGTGTGGTGTGGATTCTGAACACAACCATCCGGCGGCCGATGGAAAGCTTCTGGAGCATGGCGATTGTGCTGATCGGGGTGCCGGGATATTTGTACTGGAAGCGAAGCAACCGGAAGGCGACGTCTTCTCCGCTTTGATTGGTCGCGACAATTGGGATTTGTCACCACCGGGCTGACGATCGCGCTGTCGCTGATTCCGCCGCCGGATGAGCCGAACAAACTGCTGGCGCTGTTCAAGGTTGTGGGAGGGACGGGAGCGCTGGTGCTGGTGGGAGCGGGGATTTATTGGGCAGGCAAGCGGCGGGCGAGACTGAGCTGACAGTATGTGGGGACAGCCGCCCTCGGCTGTCCGAGCGAGCGGAGCTCATTCTTCTTGAATTCCACTGCGTGTGGCAAGAACAACAAGCCGGGCTCCGCCCGGCCGGACAGCCGAGGGCGGCTGTCCCTACATGAACCGTTATACTGGCGTGGCGGTCTTTCTCGGCGGATTGAAGAACGGAATCGCGACCACTTTCACGTCCATCTTCAGCCGCATGGCCTCGATTGTGACCTCCATTTGCAATTGCGTGCCCGGCTTGGCGTACTCGGTCTCGACGCTGGCCAGCGCGACCAGTTTTTTCAGGATTGGCGACCAGCTGGTGGTGGTCGCTTTGCCGGCCTGCTTCTCTCCCGAGTAGACAGGCACGGCGACGCGCGACGCCTGCGCGGGCGCGGCCGGAGTGAGGCCGTAGCGCTCGTAGAGTTGTTCGACGTCGGTCCAATCGACTTCGAGGCCGACGAGTTGGCGGGGCACGCCGTTCTTCGCGTCTTGCTCGAGAGCGCGTTTGCCGATGAAGTTTTCTTTGTCGAGGTGAACCATCTTGGCGAAGCCCAGTTCGTACGGCGAAAACTTCTGTGACGGAATCAGCGCCTTCTTCGAACTCGTATAGTCGACTTCGATGAGCAGGAGTCCGGCCTCGACGCGGGCGACGTCGAGCGCGAGCATACCGGCGGCGTGCAGATCGAATTGCCTGCCCTTGTCGGCGAGCGCATCCCAGACCTTCACGGCCTCATTCCATGGCATCCAGATTTCGTATCCGAGGTCGCCGGTGTAGCCGGTGCGGGAAATGTCGACGGGGACTCCGGCGATTTTGCCGCGAGTGACGCGGAAGTATTTCAGATTGGCGATATCGGCTTCGGCCACGGCCTTCAGCAGCTTGGCTGAGGTTGGACCTTGCAAGGCGAGCGCTGCTACTTTCTCGGAAATGTCTTCGACCTGCACGTCCATGTTCAGGCCGTTCTGGCGAAACCAGCGCAGGCTGGGGTCGGCGGCCGTCCAGCGATAAACGTTTTCTTCGAGGCGCGAAATGGTGCCGTCGTCGATGACTTTTCCCTCTTCATCGCACCAGCAACAATAGATCACCTGACCAGCTTTGACTTTGTTGATGTCGCGGGTGATCACGCGGTTCACCAGGCGGGTCGCGTCT
>Ga0209415_10010509_pt1 | contig 15727 bp, 13 predicted proteins | sample PeaSoiSIISIP2007_FD_187696 | JGI IMG/M metagenome (GOLD analysis project Ga0209415, IMG submission 187696) | Peat soil microbial communities from Weissenstadt, Germany - SII-SIP-2007 (SPAdes) (version 2) | ecosystem: Environmental > Terrestrial > Soil > Wetlands > Peat | place: Germany... | reverse complement strand
TCCTCCATCAGCGTCACGGCCATGGCCCCACGTTACCCGAAGCCACCGTCGTACGTCAAGCCTTAGGTTAGTGCTTATGCTTCGTGGCCCCCCGCTGAGGTCTTTCGGACCCCCCATGAAGCATTCAGGGCGCCTCGCCAACACATTCGGGACCACCCTGGGAAGCCTTCCTACCCCTCCGCCAACATCGTCAGACCGACCTGGGAAGCCTTCCTACCCCCTCGCCAACATCGTCGGACCCGGCCTGGGAAGTCTTCCTACCCCCTCGCCAACATCGTCGAACGGCTCTGGGAAGCCTTCCTACCCCTTCGCTAACATCGGCGGGCGACCCCAGGAAACCTTCCCTGACCTCCTCCAACAGTCTCGGAGTAGCCCACAATCTACGGCTCGAGACCACTGTTCTCCGACCGCAGCCGCTGCAGACCGGCCGGAATGCTCTCGATCACGTCGGACGCCAGCAGGCCGATCTCACCGCGCTGTGCCGCGACCTGGTCGGCCACCTCGCCATGCAAGTAGACCCCGAGGCGCGCCGCTTCTTCGAGGCCGAGCCCTTGCGCCAGCAGGCCGCCGAGGATTCCCGACAGCGCGTCGCCCATGCCGCCGGAGGCCATTCCCGGATTGCCGGTGGGATTGATCCACACGCCGCCGTCGGGTGCTGCAATCACGCTGCGCGCGCCCTTCAGGATCAGTACGCATCCGTGCTCGACGGCGAAACGGCGTGCCGTGCCGATGCGATCGCCCTGCACTGCCGTCGTGTCCTTGCCGAGTAGCCGCGCCATCTCGCCGGGATGCGGTGTCAGTACCGCGCGCGCCTTTGCGCCGCGCAGCATGGCGACGTCGCGCGCCACGCAGGTGAGCGCGTCGGCATCGACGACCATCGGCAAATCGACTTCCGTCAGCAGAAAGCGCACCAGCTTCTCCGCATCATTGTGAGTGCCGATGCCGGGCCCGACGACCACAGCCGTCTTGCCTTCCAACACGCGACGCATGCCGCCTTCGTCGAAGCGCACAGCGCCGTCGGCATCGGCAAGCAGCGCGGTCATGGCCTCGGGCACGCCCACGGAGAGGACGTCGTTCACCGACGCCGGGCCGGCAAGCGTCGTCAGGCCTGCGCCGGTTCGACACGCGGCGTGCGCAGCCAGCCGCGCCGCGCCCGTGCGCCCGCGCGAGCCGGCGATGACCAGCACGTGCCCGCACGTGCCTTTGTGCGCCTCCGGCGCCCGCCGCGGCACCAGCGGCGCAACGTCGTGCAACTCGAGCAGCTGCGTACGCGGCTGCACCTCGGCAACCGCTGCGGGCGCAATGCCGATGTCCACCACGGCGAGCGCACCAACATGCTCGATGCCCGGGTAAATCACCTGCCCGATCTTGGCGAAGCCGAAGGTGGCGGTGGCTTCGGCCTGGATCGCGACGCCGAGCGGCGTGCCGTGGTCGGCGTCGAGACCGGACGGCATGTCGACCGCGAAGATCGGCACGCCGCTGGCATTCATCATGTGCAACACGTCCGCGTGGCGGCCCTCCACCGGCGCGTTGAGCCCGGTGCCGAAGACGGCGTCGACGAGCAGCGCCGCATCCTCGAAGCGCTCCGGCAGCGCCGCGAACTCGCGCGCCGCCGTGCACTCGACGATCGGCACACGCGCCCGGCCCAGCATCGCCAGCATGCGCGCCGCATCGCCTTTGACGTCGGCCTGTCGACCGAGCAACACGATCTCGCTGCGCACGCCCTTGCGGCGCAACAACCTTGCGATGACGAAGCCATCGCCGCCGTTGTTCCCTTTGCCGGCACAGATCAGGACGCGGCGACGCCGCACGTGCGGGAACTGTGCGAGCAACGCCGCCGTGGCGCCGGCGCCGGCACGTTCCATCAAGACATGGCCGGGCGTGCCGCGCTGGATGGTCAGCTCGTCCAGCCGGCGCATCTCGGCGGCGGTGACCAGAATCATGGCCGGCTCATGCTAGACGACAGAAGACAGACAACAAACGACAGACTGGTCCGCGATGTTGGCAAGCCTGTGACTCTGTTGTCTATCCTGTCTGTCCTCTGTTGTCTGTTCTCTGTCATCTAAGGTCTCGTGCCGCGAGCATCCGCGTCTTCATGCGCCGCACGGCCTCCTCGATTCCGACGAACAAGGCATCGGTGACGATGCTGTGTCCGATGTTCAGCTCGTGCATGACCGGAATGGCCGCGATCGGCGTAACGTTCGCCAGCGTCAAGCCGTGACCGGCGTTGACGATCAGGCCGGCCGCGTGCGCTTGCTGCGCGGCGTCCTGAATGCGGCGCAGCTCGGCCTCGCGCGCCGCCGGGGTTGCGGCATCGGCGTAGGCTCCGGTGTGGATTTCGATGGCATCGGCGCGCAGCCGTGCAGCGGCTTCGACCTGCCGTGGCTGCGGATCGATGAACAGGCTGACACGGACGGCGGCGGCGCGCAGCTGATCGACGACGCGCGCCAACGCTTCGATTTGACCAACCGCATCGAGACCACCCTCGGTGGTCAGCTCCTCGCGGCGTTCCGGTACGATGCAGACGTCCTGCGGGCGCACGGCGCACGCCTTGCCCACCATCTCTTCGGTGGCTGCCATTTCGAGGTTCAACTTCGTCGTGATGTGCGCGCGCAGCGCATCCACGTCGCGATCCTGGATGTGGCGACGATCCTCGCGCAGGTGCACCGTGATCCCGTCGGCGCCGCCACGCTCGGCCGCCTGCGCAGCGGCCAACAGATCGGGGTATGGCGTGTGCCGCGCTTGCCGGATGGTCGCAACGTGATCGATGTTTACACCCAAATGGATCATGGCGCATCACTCCGTCAGGTGCGTCCGGATGGCAGCGGCCAGCTCTTCGGCGTACGCGCGGACCTGCGCGGGCTGCTCGCCTTCAACCATGACGCGCACGAGCGGCTCGGTGCCAGAGTAGCGTACGAGGACGCGGCCGCACTCACCCAACGCGCCGGCGATGCGCTCGATCGTTCTTTGTATCGGCGCAATCGTCGCCAGATCGTGGCGGCGCTTCACCGGCACATTGATGAGCGCCTGCGGAAACTTCGACATGACGCGCTTGAGCTCGCTCAACGGGCGCCCGTGCTCGACCATCAGACGCAGCACGGCCAGCGCCGCGATGAGCCCGTCGCCGGTGGTGCTGTGATCGAGCAGCACGACGTGGCCGGATTGCTCGCCGCCGAGGTTGTAGCCGTGACGCCGCATCTCCTCGACCACGTAGCGATCGCCGACCTGCACGCGCACCACGCGCGCTCCGCGCTCTCGCAACGCCACCTCCAAGCCGACGTTGCTCATCACCGTCGCCACCACGGTGGCCTGTTTGAGCGTTCCGTGTCGCAGCATCTCGGCGCCGACCATCGCCAGGACTTCATCGCCGTCGACGACGTCGCCGGACTCGTCGACCAGCGTCAGCCGGTCACCGTCGCCATCCAAGGCAAGCCCGACGTGCGCGCTTTCGGCGCGCACAATCTGCTGCAGCTGCTGCGGATGCACCGCGCCGCAATTTCGGTTGATGTTGGTTCCATCGGGACTCACACCGATCGCAGTCACCGCGGCGCCCAACGCTTGGAGGATCTGCGGACCGACGCGAAACGTCGCCCCGTTGGCGCAATCCACGACGACCTTGAGCCCGGCGAGCGTCAAGTCGCGGGGAAACGCGCAGGTGACAAAGGCTGCATAGCGATCCGCCGCGTCGCCGAGATGCTTGATCCGACCAAGCTCGCCGGCAGCAGCGCGGAGATCCTCGTCGACATGCAGCACCATCTGCTCGATGTCCTGCTCCGCCTCGTCGGACAGCTTGAAACCGGATGCGGCGAAGCATTTGATCCCGTTGTCCTGGAAAGCATTGTGCGATGCGGAGATCACCACGCCGGCACTGGCTTGCAGCTCGCGGGTCAGAAATGCAACGGCCGGGGTGGGCAAGACGCCGGCCAGGAGCACATCGACCCCAACGGAGCACAGCCCCGCCGCCAGCGCTGCCTCGATCATGTCGCCCGACAGCCGCGTATCCTTACCGACCACCACGCGGGGTCGATCCACGCCGTCGCGCCGGCAGAGGTGTCCCAAGGCGCGGCCGACATGCAGCGTGATCTCGGCGGTCACCGGCTCTTGATTGGCGACGCCTCTGATCCCATCGGTGCCGAAGAGTTCTCGCGGCGGCGCGACGCGGTCAGCCATGCCCACGGCTGGAGCGCTTTCCCTTCGAAAGCACGAGCTGCACCTTGGCGGGTTCCAGGGTGACCAGGCTGACACCGGCCGGCAATTCCACGCTGGGTTTCACGACGTGTGCTCCGACACCGACACCTTCGGCATCGATATAGACCGCACCCTCGTCCAGCTCAAGATTGGCCACCAGATGCTTCGGCCCACGCACCGTCAACCGGACGTGATCGGGGATGACGCGGTAGCGCTCCGCCGCGTTGCGCACTTCGATCGGCACCCCTTTGAGCTCACGGGTCACCGCCACCTCTTCGATGCGCACCTGCGCCGCGACGCGCGCCGCACTGAAAGAAAGATACTCGCCCGCCGGCTCCAACGCGACCTCGCGCTCCAGCGTCCCCACGGTCGCGTTGCCGATGTCCAACGGAGTGGTATTCGCGGCGTGAACGTCCTCGATGTCCGACGCCGGTCCCGTCAACTGCACGGTTTCGGGCGACGCGTGCGTATCGGACACCTGCAAATCGGCGGGCAGCTTGCCGGTGAGCCGCAGATGGACGGGCACCGTCTTGTGAGCGATGCGCTCCATCTCGAGCGTGACCTCCGCCGGGTTGATGCGCACCACCCGCACGCCGCGAGGCAGGTTCAGCGACTCGGCGGCGACGTGGAACACGGCCGGACCTGGCCGCACGCCGTTGAGATCCAACCCCACCGCCAAGCGGTTGCGGTCGATACGCCCCAAGAGCGTGCGCGGTCCGCTGACGCGCAGATCGACGAAGTCGACGCGTGGGCTGGTGATCATCAGGTGCGCCGGGATGTTGCGCAGCTCGAGCGGAACCTTCAGGGACTCCTCCGTATCGCGCTCGCCGAAGTTGACGAACATCCACAGGCTGAGGGCCAGCAGCACGGACAACAATTTGAGGCCGAAGTTGTGCGTCACCAGCCGGCGGATACGCTCCGCATCGAGCACCGTCGCGCGGAGCCGACGCCACGCGGCCAGCAGCTGCTCGCGATTCGGCCACTTCATGCCTTGAGCAACCTCTGCAAGGTGGTGCGCAGCGTGCCGGCGTCGACGTCACGCGTGATCCGCCCTTCACGCACCATCGAGATGGCGCCTTCTTCCTCCGAGATCACGATGACGATGGCGTCCGTCTCTTCGGTGAGGCCGATCGCGGCGCGGTGTCGGGTGCCCAGGGTCTTACTGACGTGCGGGTTCGTGGTCAGCGGCAGAAAACAGCCGGCGGCGATGATGCGGCCGCGGTGAATGATCAGGGCGCCGTCGTGGATCGGCGACGGCGGCAGGAAGATGCTGGTGATGAGCTCCTTGCTGACCCGCGCGTCGAGACGCGTGCCCACCTCGATGTACTCGTTCAATCCGACTTCGCGCTGCAAGACGATCAAGGCGCCGATCCGCTTGCTGGCCAACGAGACTGCGGCGCGGATGATCTCTTCCAGGTCCTGCCCTTGGATGCCCGGCTCGGTCCCGAAAAACGATCGTGTACCCACCTGGGTGAGGGCGCGGCGGATGTCATCCTGGAAGATGACCACAATGACTAGCAGGATCGAGCTCAGGAAGTTGCCGAGGATCCAGTTCAGCGTGTACAGATCGAAGTACTGCGACGAGAGGAAGGTGAGAAAAACCACCGCCAAGCCGAGGAGCATTTGCGCGGCGCGGGTGCCGCGGATGAGATCGATGATGCGATAGATGACGAACGCGATGATCGCGATATCGATGGCATCCTGGATGCGGAAGTTGGAGAGCAGCTCGAGCATGGGCCGGTCCGGTGGCTCTGCGCGGTCCTCGTCTAGACACCCATGAGGTATCCTCGTCCGCGTCCGAAACGGCGGGCGGCTTCCGACGCCTGATGCATCGCCGAAGAAGGCGGTTCCCGGTCGCTCGGCTGTGCCGGCAGGAGCCGCGCGGCTCTACGGATCGCTTGGGGCCGTGCCCCTGGGGGCTGTGCCCGCGCGCTCGGCTCAGGCACGCACTTCCGCACTGGCCGCCGCCAGGGGCGCCGCACCGTTGCCGCGGCCGAACGAGCGGACGATCTCGTCGATCTCGGCGCCGTCCAGAACTTCCTTGTCCAGCAGCGCCTCGGCGATCTTGTGCAGCACGTCGATGTTGGTCGCCAGGAGATCCTTCGCCTGCTGGTAGCTCTCCTGAATGATGCGGCGCACCTCGGTATCGATCTCGACCGCGGTGTGCTCCGAGTAGTCCTGCAGCTGGGTGAAGTCGCGCCCGAGGAAGATCTGCTCCTCCTTCTTCCCGAAGGTCATCGGCCCCAGCTTCTCGCTCATGCCCCACTCACACACCATCTTGCGCGCCCAGTCGGTCGCCTTCTCGATGTCGTCGGCGGCGCCGGTAGTGATGTGACCGAGGATGAGCTCCTCGGCGGCGCGGCCGCCGAAGCGGATTGTCAGGCTATGCGTGATATACTCCTTGGTGTACGAATGCCGGTCGTCAATCGGTACTTGCATGGTAACGCCGAGGGCCATGCCGCGCGGAATGATCGACACCTTGTGCACCGGGTCGGCGCCGGGCAGCAGCTTGGCCACCAGCGCATGACCCGCCTCGTGGTACGCCGTGTTGCGGCGCTCCTCTTGGCTCATGATCATGCTCTTGCGCTCGGCGCCCATCATCACCTTGTCTTTGGCGACCTCGAAGTCGCCGTGCGTGACCCGATCCTTGCTGTGTCGCGCCGCCAACAAGGCGGCTTCGTTGACGAGGTTCTCGAGATCGGCGCCGGCGAAGCCCGGGGTGCCGCGCGCCAGCAACGCCAGGTCGACGTCCTCGGCCAGCGGCACGCGGCGCGTGTGCACGCGCAAGATGCCTTCGCGGCCTTTCACGTCCGGCCGCGGTACGACGACGCGACGATCGAAGCGGCCGGCGCGCAGCAGCGCCGGATCGAGCACGTCGGGCCGGTTGGTGGCGGCGATCAGAATCACGCCTTCATTGGTCTCGAAGCCGTCCATTTCCACGAGCAGCTGGTTCAGCGTCTGCTCGCGCTCGTCGTGTCCGCCGCCGAGGCCGGCGCCGCGATGGCGGCCGACGGCGTCGATCTCGTCGATGAAAATGATGCACGGCGCGTTCTTCTTGCCTTGCACGAACAGGTCACGGACACGCGAGGCGCCGACGCCGACGAACATCTCGACGAAGTCCGAGCCGCTGATCGAGAAGAACGGCACACCCGCCTCGCCGGCGATGGCCCGCGCCAGCAGCGTTTTGCCGGTGCCCGGCGAACCGACCAGCAACACGCCCTTGGGAATGCGGCCGCCCAGCTTGGTGAACTTCTTCGGATCCTTCAGGAACGCAATGATCTCTTCGAGCTCTTCCTTGGCTTCGTCGATGCCGGAGACGTCGTTGAACGTCACCTTCGTAGTGTTCTCGCTGAGCAACTTCGCGCGGCTCTTGCCGAAGGACATCGCCTTGCCGCCGCCCACCTGCATCTGCCGCATGAAGAAGATCCACACGCCGATCAGCAGCAGCATCGGAAACCACTGCACGAACAGCACGACGTACCACGGGTCACCTTCCTCCGGCTTGGCCGCGATCTTGACGCCCTTGTCGCGCAGCGTCTTCACGAGATCCGGATCCTCCGGCGCGAAGGTCTTGAAGCGTTCGCCGTTGTGATACTTGCCGCGGATGTTCCGGCCTTGGATGGTGACCTCGGTGACGTCACCCTTCTCCACCGCGGCAAAGAAGTCGCTGAAGATGATTTCCGGCTCTTTCGCCTGCTGCTTATTGAACAGGTTGAAGAGCAAAAGGAACATCAGCCCTAGGACGAGCCAGAGGGCCACATTGCGCGAGAATTGGTTCACCATTCCCCTCGACGGATAGAAAGCCTTTCCAACCTAACACACCGACTATGTGCCAGCAATGCCTGTCTTTTCGGCCTCGAGCCGCAGCACGCAGCTGGTGTCGGCGGTCACCAGAGCGGCGCTGCCGCGCACCACGCCGGGTACCCACAGGATCTCGCCGTTACACGTCACCACCGGGCACGACCGGCGGCTGCGCCGCGGCAGCTTGCGGTCGACGAAGATGTCCTGCAATTTTCGATGACCGTCGAGACCGAGGGGCCGTACCCGATCGCCGGGACACGCGGTGCGCACCACCAACGGAGCGGTGATCGCTTCGGCATCCGCGATGAGATCCCACAGATCGGCCGGCGGCTGCCATCCCTGCTCTTTCGTCACCACCTGCGCGCGGATGCGCCAGCCGGACTCGAAGCACACGGCCGTGCCTGGAATGAGCACGCGCTCCGGCTCGATCGCGAATCGGGTCTCTTGCCGGCACCAAGTCATTTGTTCGTAGGCGCGCACCACCAGTTCCCCGCCCGGCAGCCGGACATCCCCGTTCGGTCGTTCGCCCTCGGCTAGCTGGACGATTGCGTGCACATGGGCCGCAGCGAGGCGATGCAGGTCGCCACGTCGTTCCCGTAGCCAGGCGCGTACCAGGCGCGCCCGCAACGCCGCCGGCGCCGCGGCCACGGTAGACACCGCCAACGCGCCGTCGGCAAGTTGTGCCGCCGCGAGCAACGAGCGGACATGATCGTCCAACCATTGCGTCTCCACCGTGGCGATTTCTGCGATGGAGACCAAGCGCCGCTGCACGTTCGGATTGATCGATCGCAGCAACGGCATGACCTCGTGGCGCACCCGATTGCGCAGGAAGCGACGATCCTGGTTGCTGCTGTCCTCGCAGTACGGCAGATCGCCGTCCCGCAGAAAAGTCAACACCTGACTGCGCCCACACTCGATGAGCGGACGGATGATGCGCCCGTCGCGCACCGCGCGGATGCCGGCCAGACCATCGCCTCCTGTGCCGCGCAGCACGCGCATCAGCACGGTCTCCGCCTGGTCGTCGCGTGTGTGTCCCGTGGCGATTTTGTTGCACCCCTGCGCCTCGGCAACGGTATGGAGAAACCGGTAGCGTTCGGTGCGCGCCCGCGCCTCCAGGTTGGGTCCGTCCGCCAGCGTCGCGCTGCCGCCCACCACGCATGCCAGGCCCAGCCGACGAGCCACCGTCTCGGCGCATTCCTGATCGCGTCGCGACTCGGCTCCGCGCAGCTGATGATTCAAGTGGGCCACCCGCAACTCGATCCCGTAGGCATCCTGCAAGCGCGCCAGCGCCGCGACCAAGGCCACGGAATCGGGACCACCCGACACGGCGACCAGCACGCGATCGCCGGCGACGAGCATCCCGTGGCGTGAGATCGTCTGTTGGACCTGTCGCAGAAGGGTTGCGGTGGAGCTTCGTTGCACGGTAGCAGCGAGTTTGACATCATCCACGCGGTATTACAAATGAGATCCCGTCTCCGGTCGCGCTTCGTGCGCACCCTCGCCGTGCTCGCCGCCATCGGTATCCTCAACACCACGGCTCCCGCGGAGGAGCCCCAATTCCGCGGTACGCCCGGACCGGATGACACGGTCGAGGCGGCCACCACGGGCAAGGAGGTGGTGCAGGCGCTGCAGGATGTGCAGCGCAAGTACGGCGCCGACGCCGTGATGATGGAGGGACACCTCATCGGGCAAGCGATCCGCGGCGGCTCGATCGTCGAAGCGGAAGTATCGGTGCCCGGCATTGAGGAGCGCGACGGCAAACACTTCCTCACTTTCAAGATCGAGACCGGCATCATCTACAATGATCGCGAGATCACGCCGGCCGCGCGGCCCGCCCGCGTGTGGACCGACGTCGTCGAGACAACGTTGCGCAAGTTCCACGCGCTGACCCTGCCGGCGGACGGCATCGCGCTACGCTGCGGTTACACGCACAAGCCATACGTCGACGAGGCCGACGTGCGCGCCCATCTCAGCGAGGGCCGTGGCGACCCTGAAGCGGCGGCGTTCTACTTGCTACTGTCCGACGTCACGGAGCTGATGAGCAACCACATCACCGGGCAGCAGCTCGCCGACCGTTCCATCGTCTTGGTCGACGGGACGCCGATGCACATCGTGCTCGAATCGCCAACCCCAACTCCGGCGCCGGATGCGCGCCGCAAGGAGGACATGCCATGAGCGATACCCGTTCCTTACCACTCGAAGCCCGCGGCGAAGCCGGCAGTCGCCCGCGACTGAGCGGGCGCCGCATCCTCGTCGTCGGAGCGGGGACACGGCCGAGTGATGAGCCCGATCCGCCAATGGGCAACGGCCGCGCGATCGCGATCCTGGCGGCACGTGAAGGTGCGGCGGTGGCGTGCGCCGACATGGATGCGAACGCCGCGGGCGACACCCTCGAACGCGTCCGGAGAGAAGGACACGCTGCGATCGCGGTCGCGCTCGTGGCCGACGTCGCAAACGCCGCCGACTGCGAGGCCGTCGTCACCGAAACCGTACAGCGCCTCGGCGGCATCGACGGCGTCGTCTTGAACGTCGGCATCGCCGGCGGACGCGGCCTTGCCGGTACGAGCGCGCAAGATTGGGATCAGACGTTCGCCGTGAACTTGCGCGCGCACTTCCTCGTCTCCAAGGCCGCCATGCCGCAGCTCTCCGACGGCGCAGCGATCGTTTTCATCTCGTCCGTCGCCGGTCTCGGGCCGGGCAGCCTGCTGCCGGCCTACGACGCGTCGAAAGCCGGCATCTTCGGTCTGTGCCGCCACGTTGCGCTCGAAGGGTCGCGCCGCGGCGTGCGCGCCAACGTCGTCGTCCCGGGCCTCATCGATACGCCGCTCGGGCGCCTGGCGTCGCGTGGCCGCCCGTCGCGCGACCGCACGCCCGTGCCGCTCGGCCGGCAAGGCACGGCGTGGGAGGTCGCCTACGCCACCGTGTTTCTGCTGTCGAACGAGGCCAGCTACATCACCGGACAAATGCTGGTGGTGGACGGCGGCTTGGCCGCCCTACACTGAGCAGGAAGGAGGAAACGAACATGCCTGACACGGCGCCAACGCGAAACGTCGGCACGCGGCTGCTGCTGGAAAACGAACGGGTGAAGGTCTGGGAGATGCGGCTCGAGCCCGGCGAGTCGTCCGACCTCCACCAGCACACCATGGACTACGTGCTGTGCATCCTCGAGGGCACGAGCATCGATGCCGACCCGCCCGACGGCAAGACGCTTCACGCCGCCGTGCAACCGGGCAAAGCCTACTACGTCAACCGCGGCGGCAGTGAGCGCGCCGTCAACCGCAGCGCCACGCGCTTCCACGAGATCATCATCGAGCTGAAGGATTGAAGAGGCGGTCAGCCGTCGGCGGTCAAAGGTTCCACTCTATGTCCATATCTCCTACTCCTACCGCATTTATTGCAGTCAAATTAGGTTTGTGCGAGGCTGCGCACTGACTGAAATCTTCTCGAGTTGCCACCCCGATGTGCACAGACGACAAAGCCCTTACTCTGGCCACCCGAACAACGCACGGCGCTTGCAGAGGAGGGCGATGAAACTCTTTCGGGGAACGGTCACGGTCGCTGTGGGGCTCGGCCTCAGCGCGATGTCGTGCGGCGGGCGTGGCGGCAATGCGGCTCAACAGCAGTCGAGCGCTGAACAGGCGTGTAGCGACCTCGCCGCGGCGAACTGCGAGAGGCTCGACGAGTGCATTCAGAACGGCGTAGTGGATTTCTACGGCGACGTCGCAACCTGCCAGGCACGGCAGCAGCAGTCCTGCGTCGCCGTGCTGAATGCACCGGGAGGCACGAATACCGATCCGACCGTCGAACAATGCGCCGCGGCGATCTCGTCGGCCTCCTGCGAAGACTTTGATTTGGGAAACATCCCGTGTTTCTATGCTGGAACACGCGCTATTGGTCAGCCTTGCGGCCAAGCCGTGCAGTGCGTAAGCGGCGCCTACTGCGCCATTGTCACCGGTACCAACTGCGGCACGTGTGCCGCGCCCGCTCAGCCGGGTGATTCGTGCATGGATGCTTCTTGCTCACATGGCCTGGTCTGCGTCAGCGAAAATCTGCAGTGCCAGCCGCTCGGCGGAAGCGGCAGTGCTTGCGACACCGACCACAGGTGCGGTCCCGGCCTGTGGTGTGTGCCTCCCGCAGCAGGAACGTGCGACGTAGCGGGTGCAGCGGTTAGCGTGCCCTGCGATCCGACCGGCGCAACCGCCCCCGGTTGCGACATCAACGCCGGGCTCTACTGTGACGCCAGGACAAACACCTGCTTGCCGGTCGCTTACGCGAGCGCTGGAGGTCGGTGCGGCTATGTGAACGGCACATACACCCTCTGCACGGACGCTTCCGCCTGCATCGCCGTCTTTGGGCAGCCGTCGGGCGCCTGCAAGGCTGCTGCTCAGGACGGCATGCCGTGCAGTATCGCCGACGGCCCGCCCTGCCTGCCGCCCGCCCGCTGCGTCACCGGCAATCCGACCGCGACGAGCGGTACCTGCAAATTCCCCGATCCGGCAGCCTGCACTTAGGACTTACTGATTACTATGCTTCTCACATTGATTCCATGCTTCATTCATATGTGCATCGGACGCATACGATGACCACCGCTTCGATCAACCCGACCGCCTTGCAGTCCTCGGCGCGCATTCTGGCGACCGTCAAGCGCTACTGGGGCTTCGATCGTCTTCGGCCGCTGCAGGAGCAGGCGATCCAGGCGGGCCTGGAGCAGCGCGACTCGCTGGTGGTGCTGCCCACCGGCGGCGGCAAGTCGCTGTGCTACCAGGTGCCGGCGGAGTTGGCGCAGCGCACCGACGTCGTCGTCTCGCCGCTCATCTCGCTCATGAAGGATCAGGTCGACGGCTTACGCGAATGCGGCTATCCGGCCGCAGCCCTGTACAGCGGCATGCCGGCCGATGCCGTGCGCGACACCGAGAATAAACTCGCCGCTGGGACGTATCGGCTGGCGTTCGTCGCGCCGGAGCGCTTGCTCACGCCGCGGTTCCTGCAACTCATCGAGCGGCTCCAGGTGCGCGCCTTCGCTATCGACGAGGCGCACTGCATCAGCCACTGGGGGCATGACTTCCGTCCCGAGTACCGCCAGCTCGCGGAGCTGAAGACGCGCTTCCCGCAGGCCAGCGTGCACGCCTACACGGCCACCGCAACCGAGCGCGTGCGCACCGACATCGTCGAGCAATTGCGCCTGAAGAATCCGGCCGTGCTGGTCGGGACGTTCGACCGGCCGAACCTCGTCTACCGCGTCGTGCCGCGGGTCGACGTCCGCGCGCAGGTGCTGGAGGCGCTCCGGCGTCACGCCGGACAGGCGGCGATCGTCTACTGCATCAGCCGTAAGGACGCCGAAGCCATGGCCGACGACTTGCGCGACGGCGGCGTGCGCGCCGCGCACTATCACGCCGGCATGGAAGCGGACGAGCGGCGCAAGACCCAGGACGCGTTCGCGGCGGAACAGATCGACGTCGTCGCCGCCACCGTGGCCTTCGGCATGGGCATCGACCGCAGCGACGTGCGCTGCGTGATCCACGCCGCGATGCCCAAGTCGATCGAGCACTATCAGCAGGAGACCGGCCGCGCCGGGCGTGACGGTCTCGAGGCCGAGTGCGTCTTGTTCTACTCGGCGGCCGACGCCATGCGTTGGGAATCGTTGATCGAGAAGAGCGCCGCGGAAGCGCCGGCGCCGGCCGAGGTCATCGGGGCAGCGCAGCTGCTGCTGGCGCACATGCGGCGGTTCTGCACGGGCGCGCGCTGCCGGCACCGGACGTTGTCGGAATATTTCGGCCAGCGGTACCCGACAGAGGGCTGCGGCGCCTGCGACGTGTGCCTCAACGAGGTGGAAGGCCTCGCCGACGCCACGGTCACGGCCCAGAAGATCCTCTCGTGCGTGGCACGCGCCGGTGAGCGCTTCGGTGCCGAGCACATCGTCGACGTGCTGCTGGGCGCCAATACGGAGCGCGTGCGGCGGTGGCATCACGAGCAGCTGAGCACCTACGGCCTGCTGAAGAGCACCAACCGCAAGGCGCTCACCAACATGCTGTATCAACTGCTCGACGAAGGATTGCTGGAGCGCACGGCGGAGGAGCGGCCGGTGCTGCGGCTCAACGACGCCGCCTGGGCGGTGCTGCGCGGCCAGCGCACCGTGCGGCTGCTGCAGCCGAAGACGGCGGTCACGCCGACGCGTGTCGACGCAGAGTCATGGGAAGGCGTCGACCGCGGCCTGTTCGACAGCCTGCGCGAGCTGCGGCGCACGGTCGCCGATGAGCGCGGCGTGCCGGCCTACGTCGTGTTCGGCGACGCCACGTTGCGTGACATGGCGCGCGTTCGGCCGGGCTCGCCCGCCGCCTTGCTCAACGTGCGCGGCATCGGCGAGCGCAAGCTGGCGGATCTGGGCCCGCGGTTTCTCGAACACATCGGCGCCTATTGTCGCGCCCATCAACTGGCGCTCGACGCCGCGATCGGGGGTCGGCCGCGGCGCGAGCGCAAAGCCTCGCAGAGCGATACGAAGCGCGCCGCCTTTGCGCTACTCGCCACGGGATCCACCGTGGAGCAAGTCAGCGCAGCAACCGGCCGTGCGCTAGGCACCGTCTGGGGTTACCTGGCGGAATTTGTCGCAGCGCAGCCGCCCGATCGGTTGGACGCCTGGATCCCGCCCAGGACCTATCACGCCGTGACCGACGCCGCGAAGGACGTGGGCGGCGCCTACCTCAAGCCGCTCTTCGAGCGCCTCGGCGGCCGTGTGCCCTACGAGCATATTCGCGTCGTCCTCGCGTATCGGCAGGCGAAACGCGAGGCCTGAGACAGCCCCGCTCTCACTTGTGGCACGTGACGCTGCGCCGCCGCGCGGTGCAATTGCCGGCGTCGTCGCGGTAGTCCTGCCCCGCGGTTGACAGCACCACGGTGACGGCTGTGGCGTCGCGCCACGCGGTGCCATCGCCTGCCGGCAAGGTGATCTTCACATCGAAGACGTTCGGGCCGACTCTCCGCAACGGCCGAAAGCGCGCCACGGCAGGCCCATCACCGATACATTCGATGACGCCGAAGTCGAAGCATCGAATGCCGGGGAAGCGCTGCGGGTCGATCTCGACCAGACCGCCGCTGCTGATGCCCACGCTGACGCCGTCGCGCACGGCTGCGGCAAGACCGCCGCTCACCGCGTCCAGCCGTCCCGTCACGGCGATCGTCCCATTGCTGCCGCTTAGCCTAGCCGCTCTGAGCTGCACGCCTTTCAGGACAAAGCGGTGCGGACTGTTGGCGTCGCACGCGTCACCGGCGCCGTTACCGTCGGCGTCGCTCTGCGCCGGGTTGAACATATCGGGACAATTGTCGACGGCGTCCGGCACACCATCGAGATCACGATCCGGCTGCAGTGTTGGTGTGGCGGTAGACGTCGGGGTCGGTGTGTGAGCCCGTGTCCCCGATGGCGAGGCCGTCGCGGTCGCCGTGACGCTCGCCGTCGGCGGCGGGGAGAGCGTCTTCGTGGGCGTTCCGCTCGGCGTGGACGTGGTCGTCAGTGTCACCGACGCGGTGGCGGTCGGTGTGAGGGTACCTGTCATGGTGTGAGTGGGCGTCTCGGTCGCGGTAGACGTCGGTGAAGACGTCGGCGTGAAGCTTGATGTTGCAGTGCGCGTCGGGGTGCTCGTCGGTGTGTCAATCGGCGTCCAGGTGAGGGTCGAGGTCGACGTTGCGGTCGCCGTCACGGACGGGGTGTTGCTCGGCGTGGGGGTGAACGACGGCGTGACCGTCG
>Ga0209415_10010507_pt1 | contig 15729 bp, 10 predicted proteins | sample PeaSoiSIISIP2007_FD_187696 | JGI IMG/M metagenome (GOLD analysis project Ga0209415, IMG submission 187696) | Peat soil microbial communities from Weissenstadt, Germany - SII-SIP-2007 (SPAdes) (version 2) | ecosystem: Environmental > Terrestrial > Soil > Wetlands > Peat | place: Germany... | reverse complement strand
GGAGTGTAGCTCAGCCTGGTAGAGCACTGTCTTCGGGAGGCAGGGGCCGGAGGTTCGAATCCTCTCACTCCGACCAAATAAGAAAGCCGGCCAACCCATCGGGTTGGCCGGCTTTCTTATTTGACCCGGGGCTATTGGACATATCCCCGGTGAACCCCCATCTCTCCGTCAATGGACTTAAACCGATATCACGCGGAGAATCACCGATGACCGTGGACCGTGCCGTTCTTGCCGGTGGCTGTTTTTGGGGAATGCAGGCCCTCCTTCGACGCTATCCCGGCGTGATTTCGACCCGCGTCGGCTATAGCGGTGGCGATGTGCCGAACGCGACCTATCGCAATCACGGCACCCATGCCGAAGCCATCGAGATCATCTTCGATCCGGCCGGGACCTCTTTCCGGACCCTGCTGGAGTTCTTTTTCCAGATCCACGACCCAACCACCCCGAACCGCCAAGGGAACGACCTCGGCCCCAGCTATCGCTCAGCGATTTTCTATACCAGTGACGAGCAACGGAACGTGGCGCGGGATACCATCGCCGACGTCGACGCCTCGGGATTATGGCCGGGAAAGGTTGCCACCGAACTGTCGCCGGTCTCCGACTTCTGGGAAGCCGAGCCCGAGCATCAGGACTATTTGGAACGCATCCCCAACGGCTACACCTGCCACTTCGTCCGGCCCGGCTGGAAACTGCCGCGCCGGGCAACCGTCGCTTAAGGGCGAGCCCCCCGGACACGACCAGACCCTGGCGGCAAGACGTCCCTGGCTCGGACCATTCTCGACATCACGAGATTTGCCTCTCGTGAAAAAATCCGCTTTTTCATTGGCTCATGCGCCGGTCGGACTCATGAGCGCGCGTCACGCCGTTCGCAACGCGCTCTAAGACTTTTGCCCCGAATTTGTGAAGCGTTCTTTCCTTCCTCGAAATACCTACCCATACTAAATTCAAAAGAAAAATCGTTTCGAGGGGAGAAACGGCAATGCGTTTGGGGCGACTAAGCGTCAAGGCTCGATTACGGGGTGGATTTGTTTTCGTCGTTTTTCTGACCGGCCTGTTGGGTCTGGTTGCCCTGGGCAGCCTGCTCAAATTGAGTCAACTGACCACGGAACTTTACGAACATCCCTTCACCGTCAACACAACGATCCTGCAGGCCGTGTCCGAAGGCGCGGACATCCGCTCGGACATCAAGGATCTGGTCGATACCCATGGCGTTCAACCGGAGGCCAAGGCGAAACACGCCATTGAGCAGGAATATGAAGTCGAACATGCCCTGAGGATCATTCGCCAACGCTATATCGGCGATCCGACGGACATCGATACCGCAGACCGCGCCTTGTCCGCCTGGCGTCCGGTCCGAGATCAAATCATCGGACAAGTGCAACAGGGCCGGCAGGCCGAGGCCGCGGCGCTTCTACGGACAACCGGCGAGCCCCTGATCGCCGCCCTGCAGAAGGCGCTGAACAATATCTCGATCGTCTCGACGTCGAATGCCAGGCAGTTCGCGGCCGAAGCGGCCAGTCACGGGCAAGACACGATTCGTTTTCTTCTCGTCGCTTTCGCGATCGTCGTCATCGGCGCCATCGCAACGGCTGCCGTCGTCACCAAAAGCGTCCTCGATCAGCTGCGAGCACTCCGTAACGTGATGGTCGAACTGGCCGAGGGCAACCAGGACGTCACCGTACCGGAACTCGACGGCGGCGGTATCGTCGGGCAGATGGCGGCCACCATTGATGTCTTCAAGGCCATGGAAGCGCGCTTGACGACGGAGAATTGGATCAAGACCAATATCTCGGATTTTTCGACCCTCATGCAGAACACGCATCATCCCGGAGATCTGGCGGAACATGTCATCCGACGGGTTTGCCCCCTCCTTGGGGCCGGAGCGGGTCTCTTCTACATTTGGCGCAAGGACTCCGAACGGCTGGAATTATTGGCGAGTTACGGCTTTTCCGAACGCAAGCATGTGGCCAATTCTTACCGTCTCGGGGAGGGACTGGTGGGACAATGCGGTCTGGAAAAGCAGCAGATCCAACTGACGGAGATTCCCGAAGACTATATTCGCATCACCTCCGGTCTTGGCGAGGCCGTGCCGCGGTCGATCCTGGTGGCGCCCTTGTTGTCGAAAGGAACATTGGTCGGAATCATTGAGATCGCCACATTTTCCTCCTTGAGCAAACGGAAACTGGCGCTCCTGGACCAACTTCTGCCCGTGGTAGCGCTCAATCTCGAACTCATCGACCATGCCCGCAGTACCAATATCCTACTGGAACAGACGCAAAAGCAGGCTGAAGAATTACAGGCATCGGAAGAGGAGCTGAGGGCACAAAGCGAAGAGTTGCAGGCCAGCAATGAAGAGTTGCGCATGAAATCCGACGTCCTGCAGCGGCAGGCAGAGGAACTCCGAGCGTCGGAAGAGGAGTTGCGGGCGCAACGTGAAGAGTTGCAAGCCACAAATGAAGAGTTGACGGAGAAGAGCGAAGCCCTGAACGAGCGCCAGAAGGCGCTTGAATTGGCCCGCGATGAATCGGAACAACGTGCCCTGGAACTGGGCGTGGCCAGCCGCTACAAATCGGAATTCCTTGCCAACATGTCGCATGAGTTGCGAACACCGCTCAACAGCCTGTTGATCCTCGCCAAGAGCCTTGCCGACAACGAAGAGCAGACCCTGACCGAGGATCAGATCGAGTCGGCCAAGATTATCCATGAGGGCGGCAACCATCTGCTTTTGCTGATCAATGACATCCTCGATCTGTCGAAGGTCGAAGCCGGCAAGATGGAGGTCCATCTCGAAGACATCCCCATCGGCGACTTGGCGCAGAATATCGGTCGCCGCTTTGCCGGTCTGGCCGTCTCGCGCCAGCTGTCGCTGTCGGTGGAGGTCGATCCCGACTTGCCCGCGATGATGCGCTGCGATCCTGGCAAAGTGGACCAAATCATCAACAATCTGGTGGGTAACGCGCTTAAATTTACCCGCCAGGGTGGGGTCGCCGTGCGCCTGTCGCGCGCGCGCCAACCACTGGGCAGCATCGCCCCCGCCATCACCGGCGAAGCGATCGCCATCGCCGTCACGGATACCGGCGTCGGTGTCCCCATCGACAAACGGGAGGGGATCTTTCGAGCGTTCGAGCAAGCGGACGGCTCCACCAGCAGGCAATTCGGGGGCACCGGTCTAGGGCTCAGCATTTCGCAGAAGCTTGCCGCATTGCTGGGGGGCACCATTACCTTGGACAGCGTCGAAGGCCAAGGCAGCACCTTTACGGTTTTGCTCCCCCTGATATCTCCAACCGAGCGACCGCAAGAGCGTCCGCCTTCGAGCGAGATACCGGCGATCCCGGAGGCGTCGTTCGCCGACGACCGAAAGAGCTTGTCGCCGAGCGACGATGTCATTCTGGTCATTGAGGATGACGATGCCTTCGCACGGATTCTCTGCAATCTGGCCGGCAAGCGTGGATTCAAATATCTGCGCGCGGCCAATGGTCGTGATGGATTGGCTCTTGCCCGCCAATTTCGCCTCACCGGCATTCTGCTCGATATCGCTTTGCCGGAAATGGACGGCTGGACGGTGATGACGCAATTGAAACAGATGCCCGATCTCCGCCATATCCCGGTGCATTTTATCTCGGCCATCGACGACAGCGTCAGAGGATTGCAAATGGGCGCCGCCGGCTATCTGAAGAAGCCGGTGACGAAGGAGCAGATGGACGAGGTCTTCGACCGTCTGCGGCATTTTGCCGGAGATGACCCGCGGTGGTTGCTGATTGTCGATGACGATGCCGGATCTCGCAAAGCCACGATACGGCTGGTTCAGGGCGAGCGGGTCGAAATCGTCGAAGCGGCGACCGGCGGCGAGGCTTTGGCTTTGCTGCGGGAGCAGCGCTTCGATTGCATGATCCTGGATCTCATCCTGCCCGATTTCAGCGGATTCGATCTGCTCGACCGGGCGGCTCGCGACAAAATCAGTTTGCCTCCGGTGGTGGTCTACTCGGGGAAGGACCTGAATTACGAAGAAAATCTGAAGCTACGGGAATATACCGACAGCATCGTCGTCAAGGGAGCCCGTTCGCCGGAACGGCTGGTCGACGAGGTCAGCCTGTTCCTGCACAGCGTCCAGGTGTCGCGTCCGGCGGAAAGCCAACCCGGCAAGCGTTCTGCGGGATCGAAAAAGGACAAGGACCTCGCCGGGCGGGTCGTTTTGATCGTGGACGACGATATGCGCAACGCCTTCGCGCTGTCCAAGGTGCTGCGCAATCGCGGCCTGAAGGTGATTGTTGCCCAGGATGGCAATAAGGCCCTGGCCCATTTGCACGACACCGCCGGGATCGAATTGATTCTGATGGACATCATGATGCCAGGCATGGATGGCTATGCGACCATGAAGGAAATCCGCAAAGATCCGCGCTTCAAGACATTGCCAATTCTCGCCCTGACCGCCAAGGCGATGGCTGGCGATCGGGAAAAATGCATGGAAGCCGGTGCCGACGACTATCTCTCAAAGCCAATCGATACCGATCTGTTGCTGTCCTATGTGCGCCGATATCTGAGCCCGAAGATTCCATTGTTATGAAGGAAGCAGACCTTCAGGACATCGAAGTCGGACTGTTCCTCGAAGCCTTGGCGCTTCGACACGGGTATGATTTCCGTCACTATGCCAAGGCGTCGATGAAGCGCCGGGTCGAGGCGCTGGCTCACGCCCAGGGAATGAGCGACATCGCAGAACTGATTCCTCGGCTCCTCCATGACGAGGGCTTCCTGCCCGAGGTCTTGTCCCGCCTTTCGGTGCCGGTAACCGAAATGTTTCGCGACGCCGGCGTTTTTCTTGCCTTGCGACGCGAGGTGCTGCCGATACTGGCAAGTTACCCCAGCATCGCCATCTGGCAGGCGGGCTGCGCCACCGGCGAGGAACCATATTCCCTGGCCATCATGTTGAAAGAGGAGGGGCTTCTTCACAAAACGCAGATCTATGCCACCGACATCAATGATGTGGCCTTGGCCAAGGCCGAGGAAGGAATATATCCGGACGGCGTTATCGCCGCCGGGTCGGCCAACTATCTGGCGTCCGGCGGCAAGGCCTCGCTCAGCGACTATTTCCATTCCGCTTACAAATTCTCCAAGATCAGCGACGAAATAAGACAACGTATTGTCTTCGCCCACCACAATCTGGTGGCGGACGGGGTGTTCTGCGAAATGCACATGGTTGTTTGCCGCAATGTGCTGATCTACTTCGAGCGATCACTGCAGAACCGGGTCGTCGGCCTGTTTCACGAAGCACTGGTGCGCGGCGGGTTTCTCTGTCTGGGCCATCGGGAAAGCCTGCAATTCACCGAATTCGAAAATCATTTCCGTGCCGTCGATCACGCCCGTCGTATCTACAAGAAACAAGGCAGCGGCAAATGACCCGGACGGGGCCGTTCCATTCCGTTGTCATCGGTTGCTCGGCCGGCGGGTTGGACGCCCTGCGGCGATTATTCAGCACGCTGCCGACGGAGCTTCAACTGCGCATTGTGGTGGTGGCCCACACAGGACCCGATGGCGACAGCTTGTTGGCGGAACTGCTTGGAAAAATTTGCCGGTTGCCGGTGGTGGAAGCCACGGAAAAGACCGTGGCCATGGCCGGGCAGATCCATATCGCCCCCCCAGGCTACCATCTGCTGGTGGAACGTGACGGGACGTTTTCGCTGTCGATCGATCCGAAAGTTTGCAACGTCAGGCCGTCCATCGATGTGCTGTTTCAATCGGCGGCCGACGCCTGGGGAAGCGGCCTCATCGGCATTCTTCTGACCGGGGCCAACAGCGACGGCACGGAAGGCTTGCGCAGCATCAAACGCCAGGGCGGCTACACTGTCGTCCAGGATCCCGACACGGCTTTTGCCGACACCATGCCCCGCTCGGCCGTGGCCGCCGGCCTCGCCGATCGCGTCCTGCCGCTGGAAGAGATATCGATCCATCTTTTGACCTTGCCGGGAGCGATGCCGGGTCGGAGCGCGCCATGAAGACGAATGGGTCGGACCAGCCATCTCGCCCCAAAATTCTCATCGTCGACGACTTGCCGGCCAATCTGACGGCACTGCGCAAATTGCTTTCGAAAATCGATGCCGAGGTGTTTGCGGCCTCCTGCGGCAATGATGCGCTCGCGCTCACTCTGGAACATGACTTTTCGCTCATTCTTCTCGACGTTCAGATGCCCGACATGGACGGCTATGAGGTGGCGCAATATCTGCGGGATGAAGAGCGGACCAAAGACGTGCCGATCATCTTCGTCAGCGCCGCCTACAAGGGTGAGTTGAACCGCCTCAAGGGCTATGACGCAGGCGCGGTGGATTATATCGAGAAGCCAATCAACGAGGTCGTGCTGCTCTCCAAGGTCAGAGTTTTCATCGATCTGCAGAAAAGTCACGCCCATTTGCAGCACCTTCTCCGTCTGATCGAGGATGCCAACCAACGGCTGAAGGAAGAAATCGCCATTCGGCGAAAAAGCGAAGAGGAAAGCCAGCGTCTGGCGGGAACCGTGTTCACCACCTCCGCCGAAGGCATTCTGGTCACCGACCGGGACGCGAATATCATTGCCATCAACCCCGCCTTCACCAGAATTACCGGCTATGAGTCAGCGGACGTCATCGGGCAAAACCCCCGCATTTTAAAATCCGAATGCCACGACGCCATATTCTACGAAGCGATGTGGCGCGCATTGCTGGACGCCGGCCAATGGCAAGGCGAGATCTGGAACAAGCGCAAGACCGGCGAGACCTTTCCGGAGTGGCTGTCGATTGCCGCCATTTACGAGGCCGATGGCACGATCGACCGATATGTCGCAACGTTCAGCGACATCACCCAGCGTAAGCAGGACGAAGCACAGATCTGGCACCAAGCCAATTATGACTTTCTGACGGGACTGCCCAACCGAGCCCTGTTTCTTGACCGCCTGTCGCGTGCCGTCGCCGACGCCAGACGCGAGAGACACCGCGTCGCACTCATGTTCATCGATCTCGATGACTTCAAATTGATCAACGACACCCTGGGACATTCGATCGGAGATCTGATGCTGAAAGAGACATCGGTTCGCCTTTCGGCCTGTGTTCGCGAAAACGATACGGTGTCCCGGTTGGGCGGTGACGAGTTCACCATTTTTCTCAAAGGGATCGGCGCGGAAGCCGACGCCGCCATCGTCGCGGAAAAAATCATTGAATCGCTCTCTCTGCCGTTTCTGCTGGACGAGAATCAAGCCACGATCAGCGCCAGCATCGGCATCACCTTCTTTCCCGATGACGCGAGCGACGAAGAATCCCTGCTTCGCAACGCCGACATGGCCATGTATCAGGCGAAGGAAATGGGACGCAACACCTATTCCTTCTTCACCAAGGACATGAACGAACGCATTCAGACACGGGCGGTTCTTGGCAACGAATTACGCCATGCGATCGAACGGAACGAGTTTATCGTTTATTATCAGCCGATCTACGACGCTCAAACGCTTCGCCTCGATAGCGCGGAAGCCTTGGTGCGCTGGCGCCATCCAAGGCTGGGATTGGTCCAGCCAAGCGAGTTCATTCCGCTGGCGGAAGAAACGGGACTGATCGTTCCTCTCGGCGAATGGGTGCTCAGAGAGGCTTGCCGCGAAGCCGCCACCTGGCAGTCTCCAGATGGCACACCGGTGGCGATCGCCGTCAATTTATCCTGTCGCCAGGCCAAGCTGGCGCCGCAACAATTTATCCGGCACACCAAGATGGTACTGGCCGAATCCCAACTGCCGCCAAATCTGTTGAAGTTTGAGATTACGGAAAGTTTCGTCATGGAAGAGACGGAAGAGATGCTGTTTTGGTTGAAGTCCCTCAACGAAACCGGCGTGCGCCTTTCCATCGACGATTTCGGAACCGGTTATTCATCGCTCAGCTATCTTCGCCGTCTGCCGGTCGATTTTGTCAAAATTGATCGATCATTCGTCTCGGACGTCGGCAGCAACGCCGACGATGCGGCCTTGGTGCGCGCCATCATTTCGATGGCGCACAGCTTACGCATGGAGGTGGTAGCCGAAGGCGTGGAGACGGTGGAGCAACTGGCGTTCCTGCAATCCGCCGCCTGCAACTGGGTCCAAGGGTATTATTTTCACCAGCCGCTGCCGGCCAAAGAATTCAGAAACCTTTTGGGCGTTCCGCAGAAATAAACGAATCACCTCGTCATCCCCGCTGATCTAGCTAGCTAGAGCGCAGGCGGGGATCCCCGCCTGCGCGGAGATGAGAAAAATAAGTAGCGAAAAATCGTAACTGACGACAGGCTCTGGCGGGTTTTTTGTTTTAACCTGTGTTTTTCACACTCCCGTCGTCGGCACGACGAAATACAGGTTAGTCGAAAAGCCGCCATCTTGAATTTCTGTTGAAACGGGGAAAACGTACTCATGGGGACCGCCGAAAAAATCGTCAAATTCATCACCAAGCTGTTTCCCTTATGGGTGTTTCTCTGTGCGGCCATCGCCTATCTCACGCCCGCGCCGTTCAAACCCTATGCTCCTTGGATTCCTTGGTTGCTCGGTGTGGTGATGCTGGGAATGGGGCTGACGATGAGCCTGGACGACTTCAAGCTCGTCCTCAAACGGCCGAGAGATGTGATCTCCGGTGTCCTCCTGCGCTATGCCATCATGCCGCTGGTCGCCTTCTGCGTCGCCAAGGTGCTCGGACTGTCGCCATCCCTTGCGGCCGGGCTCATCCTGGTCGGCTGCTGTCCGAGCGGTACCGCCTCCAACGTCATGACCTTCATTTCCAAAGGCGACACCGCCCTATCGGTGACGGTTTCCAGCATCAACACCATCCTGGCGCCGGTCGTCACGCCCTTCATTTTCCTGTTTCTGGCCGGCACCATGATCCCGATTGACGCGAGCGCGCTCTTTATCGACATCCTGAAGATCGTTCTCGCTCCCATCGCCATCGGCGTGGCCATCAATATGATGGCCGGCGCCGCGATCAAGAAAATTACCACCTTCGTCCCACTGGTATCGGTGGCGGCGATCATCGCCATCATTACCGTTGTCGTCGCCTTGAGCGCCGCCAAGCTGGCCACGGTCGCCGTCATGGCCTTCATCGCCGTCGTACTCCACAATAGCTTTGGTCTCGGACTGGGTTATGGTGCCTCGCGGGGCATCGGCATGAGCCACAAGAAAAGCAAAGCCATTGCCTTTGAAATCGGCATGGAAAACTCTGGTCTGGCGGTCGCGTTGGCCATCGCCCATCTCGACCCCATCGCCGCTATTCCAGGGGCGATCTTCAGCGTATGGCACAACTTCAGCGGATCGCTGCTGGCCGGCTACTGGGGCGGCCGGGACGACGCGTCGTCCTCTGAAGACGCCTGACATCACGCCCGCAGGCGTGACGCGAAGCGGTTCCGCCAGCCGGCGAACCGCTTCGCGTCTGGTACTTCCCCCTTGCCTTTTCAAGGCCCCTCGACATATCATGCTAACTCGACGCAGCAAACAGGCCACACAGCCTCCCTTAAGCGTTTGATTCATCACAACTCAGATTGCGAGATGACCGCCATGTTGACGCTGACGCTCCCTGAAACGAAGTCCCGTATGAGTGCGCAGAAGGGCGAGGTTCTTCTCGTCACCAATGCGGACTTGCGCGAATCTGCCAATGTCGACTGTTGGCCGGTTCAACAAAAATTCGAGACAAAATTGCAAAATGTCTTGGCCCAGCGTTTCGACATCACCCTGAAGCGGGCGCACCCCGTCAAGGCGGACAGGGGGCACGGATTCATTAGCTGCCAGCGCGAAGGCAGCGATGTCTTCGAAAGCATCGCCCCTGACGCGCCGGTGATCGTTCTGCTGACCGCTTGGCAATATTCCCACCATCTGGCGCCGAGCTTGGTGAAACACCGCGGCCCCGTGCTGCTGCTGGCCAATTTCGACGGAACCTGGCCCGGCCTCGTCGGCATGCTGTGCATGGCCGGCACGTTGACCAGCCTGGGCAAAAGCTATTCCCGCCTCTGGTCGGAAAACTTCGACGATCCGTTCTTCATCAAAGGTCTCGAATCCTGGCTCAAGACCGGAACGATCGACCATGATACCCATTACCTGCGCGCCGTAACCAAGGCGCACAACGTCATGACGACCCCGGCTGGCGTGATCGGGACCAAAGTTGGCCACTACATCCTGGACCATAAGGAAATCATTGGCCTATTCGACAGCTTCTGCATGGGAATGATCAACGGCGTGTTCCCGCAAAAGGCCCTCGCCGACATCGGCATGCCGATGGAAGCGCTGTCGCAATCGGATCTGCTGGTCGAAATGAGCAAAATCCCGACGGCGCTCCGTGAAGAGTGTCTCGCCTGGTACGAAGCGCGCGGCATGCACTTCACCTTCGGCAAGGATCCAGCCAAGGAATTGACCAGGGATCAGGTGCTCGAACAATGCGCCATGCTGATCGCCCTGGGCCGATATGTGCAGCGCTTCGGCCTGTCGGCTGTCGGCGTGCAATACCAGCAAGGGTTGGCGCAGTCCTGTGCCGCTTCGGATTTCGCCGAGGGCGCCATCGGATCTTCCGAGCGCTTCCCCATCCCCGACGCCGAAGGCGCCATCGTCCGTCCCGGCAAGGCCATCCCTTGCATCAACGAAGTGGACATGGGCACAGCCATTCCCCAGACCATGTTATGGCGCCTGCTCGACTCACTTGGATTGCCGACGGAAAGCACGCTTCACGACATTCGTTGGGGAAGTGACTTCGAAGGCACCTTCTATTGGGACTTCGAAATTTCCGGATCCGTTCCCTTTTCCCATATCAAAGGCGGAATCGCCGGAGCGACCGGATACCGGCAACCGCCGATGTATTTCCCCAAGGGTGGATCGACGATCGCCGGACAAGGCAAGGCGGGCACGTTCGTCTGGGCGCGCGCCCACTATGAAGGCACCGAAGTCGTCCTGCACATCGGAACCGGGCATGCCGTCGAACTCCCACCGGCGGAATTCGAACGCCGGCGGCGGGCGACCACCTATGAATGGCCGCTGTTGAATTGCGTCCTCGACGGCGTCGGCCGCGACGATCTGATGGCCGGGCATGAGAGCAATCACATCACCGTTGCCTATGTCGATGAGACTGTCATTCAAGACGTCGTCAGAGCCTTCGTCGCTCAGGCACTGACCCAGAATATGCGCGTTTTTGTGGCTGGCTCCGTCGGCGAATGGCTCTGAAGGCCAGCACACAAAGCTGAATCCAAGGAAGGAATTGAGTTGTGACATCCAGAGACAAATACACCGGCGTATGGCCGGTCATGTTGACGCCGTTCGATGAGCGCCGAGAGATCGACTGGGCCTCTCTTGAAAAATTGATCGACTGGTATATCGCCGGCGGCGTGCATGGCTTGTTCGCCGCCTGCCAGTCGAGCGAGATGTTCTTCCTGAGCGATGCCGAAACGACCAAGCTGGTGCGTTTCGTCGTAGACTATGTGGCAGGACGCGTCCCGGTGGTGGCGTCGGGCCATACGGCGAACACGTTGAGCCACCAGATCGAGCAGATCGGCGCCGTCGCCGAAACCGGCGTCGACAGCGTCATTCTCATCAGCAACCGCCTCGCCATGCCAAGCGAAAGCGACGATGTCGTCCTCGGCAGCCTGTCTGCGATCACCACGCAAATCGCCAAAGACGTCACCTTCGGCATTTACGAATGCCCCTACCCCTACAAGCGCCTGCTGTCCGACTCCGTCGTCCGCTGGTGCGCCGCCAGCGGGCGCTTCACCTTCATCAAGGACACGTGCTGCAGCCTGGAGACGATCAAACGCCGTCTCTCGCTGGTGCAGGGATCGCCCTTGCATATCGCCAACGCCAATACGCAAACGTTGCTGGCGACGTTGCAGGCCGGGGCGCACGGCTTCAGCGGAGTCATGGCGAACTTCCATCCCGAATTGTATGTGTGGCTTTACGAGAATTGGTCGAAGTTCCCGGAAAAGGCCGAACGGCTTTCCAACTATCTCTCCGTCGCCGCGCTCAGCGAGGTCCTGACCTACCCGCTTTGCGCCAAAGATCATCAGGTCACGATCGGCAACTTCGCCACGGCGCTCTGCCGCGTCCGCGAAGCTGGAAGCTATTACACGTCCCACGAACAGTCGACCATCCGGCAAATGGTTGCATTGGGCGAAGACGTGAAACGGACGCTTGAAATTTCATAAATCTTGAAAGTCCGATATTGGCTGGGCGGCCCTCAATAAAAGAAAATACGCCCAGCCGATAACCCCGAGGAACGCACATGAATATCGTAATGGAAGAACGCAAGTTCTTGCTGACGGACGGTCATGCCCTGTTCAATAACTGTCACGCGTCAACGCTGGTGCGATTGCCGGATGGCGACGTGCTCTTCGCATTTTTCGCCGGCCTGCGGGAAGGCGAGGGTAACACCGCAATTTGGCTGACCCACTCCCGCGAAGGACAGTGGCAGACGCCACGGCGCGTCTTTGCCGAGACCGGCCTAGCCCATTGGAATCCGGTATTACATGCCAAAGGCCCGCGTCTCTGGATCTTCTACAAGGTTGGTCCGACGGTCCATGACTGGACGACCCGCAGCGCCTTCTCCGAAGACGCCGGCGAAAGCTGGTCGGTGCCACGCCCCCTGGTTTCCGGAGATCGCTCACCCCGCGGCCCCGTCAAAAACAAGCTGATCGTTCTGTCCAACGGGGAATGGCTCGCCCCCGGTTCGGTGGAAACCGAACACTATTGGGACGCTTTCGTCGACGCCTCTCCCGATGCCGGAGCAACCTGGCAACGCTACGATGTCCCCATCGAACATCATTCGAGTGATGCCAAAGCGTCGCATGCGACGTGGCAGGGGCTGAAGGCGGACGCCTTGTGGGAAACCGACCTCGATCGCGTTTTCAAATGGGATGGCGTGATTCAGCCGACCTTGTGGGAATCGACGCCTGGCCACGTGCATATGCTGCTCAGAAGCACGCGCGGACGGATCTATCGTAGCGATTCCCGCGATTTTGGACGGACATGGTTACCAGCCTACCCGACCAACTTGCCCAATAACAACAGCGGCATCGATCTCGTTTCAATGACAGATGGTCGTCTGGTTCTCGCCTTCAATCCGATCGAGGGAAATTGGGGCAGCCGCTCGCCCATCTCCTTGACCAGTTCCACCGACAATGGCGCGACCTGGTCCGAGCCTTTGCACATGGAAACCGAGGACGGCGAGTTCTCCTATCCGGCCATTGTCGCCCATGGCGACGAACTTCATGTCACATACACCTGGAACCGAAAGAACATTGTTTATCGTCGCATGACGGTAAAATGATGAAATCCATTACACCCCTCAATTCCAGAATGAAAACTGAATAATCACGGAGGAAAGAGTGAGCCATATATCTGTTAATGAAAAAATACAAAAACCAATATTATTAGATAAGAAAAAAATGATGACGGTCGTGTTTTCAAGCTTTATTGGAAACACCATAGAATTCTATGACTTCTTGGTATACGGCCTGGCCGCAGCGTTAGTGTTCGGAAAGATATTTTTCCCGAATTCCACACCGCTTGCCGCGACGCTGGCCTCGTTCGCCACCTTCGGCGTCGGGTTTGCCGCGCGCCCGCTCGGCGGCATCTTCTTCGGCCATCTTGGCGACACGGTTGGACGCAAGAAGACGCTCGTCATCACCCTCGTCGGCATGGGAACGGCGACTCTGTGCATCGGCTTGCTGCCGACCTACGACCAGATCGGCGTCTTCGCCCCCATGCTCCTGGTCGCACTCCGCTTTCTCCAGGGCTTCGCCGTCGGCGGCGAATGGGGCGGCGCCATGCTGATCGTCGTCGAGAATGCGCCACCAAACCGACGAGGCTTTCTCAGCGCCTGGCCTCAGACCGGCGGGTTTTCCGGACAACTCCTGGCAACCGGCGCTTTCTCTTTGATCGCCTTCCTCCCGGACGATCAATTGATGAGTTGGGGCTGGCGCCTGCCCTTCCTGGCGAGCGGCATCCTGGTCGCCTTCGGCCTCTATCTTCGTTCGAAGCTGGACGAAACCGAAGTGTTCAAACAGACCCTGGCCGAGGTGAAAACCGACAAGAAGAAGGAGAGTGCCCCTGTCGTCCAGGTGTTCCGCGATTCCTGGCGGAGCATCGTGTTGATCATGCTGTTGCGTTTCGCCGAAAGCGTGCCGTTTTTCCTGGTAACGGTTTTCGCCGTGTCCTATGCCACCGGTCAGTTGGCCATTCCCAAGCAGACATTGCTTTCGGTGATCATGGTGACCTGCGTCATCGCTTTCCCCATGCACGGATTTTTCGGCTGGATGTCGGATAAGGTCGGCCGTCGTCCGATCTATATTTTTGGCGCCCTGTTCGCCGCGGCGGCCGCCTTCCCGTTCTTCTCCCTGCTGCAGTCGGGAAATATGACATTGATCGTTTTGGGTTATTTCCTGCTGATCAACGTCGCCCACAACGCAATCAACGCTGTCCAGCCCGCCTTTTTCACCGAACTCTTCGGTGCGAAAGTCCGCTACAGCGGCGCCTCGATCGGACATCAACTCGGCTCTATCGTCGCCGGCGGGTCCACACCATTCATCGCCAAGGCCTTGAGCGCCGCGGACAACAATGGCTGGACCTATGTCGCCGCCTATGTCGTCATCGCCGCTCTGGTCTCTGCGGCCGCGGCCTACTTCGGGCCGGAAACCTCAAAGAGAAACCTGGCAGACACCAAATCGCATTGATCTGAAACCCGAGACTTGCGAACCGGCGTCAATCGTCCCGGTTCGCAAGCCCGCCCCGATGGGGATCCGGGTCCCAGATGGAACGAAGGGCCGCCGCTCCGCGACAGGAACGGCGCGACAAGCAATCGCAAGAGTGCGATAAATTTCGTTCATGAAGAATTTTAACCGTGAAAATGGACAATAGAGACGGAAGGAAACGCGCGATGACGGATGTGGTGATCGGGGTGGACGTGGGGACGGGAAGCGCTCGCGCCGGCGTCTTCGATCTGGCGGGACGAAGCCTCGGCCGCGCGAGCCGCACCATCCAGATGTGGCGCCCGGAAGCCGACTATGTCGAACAATCTTCCGACAATATCTGGAAGGCCGTCTGCGTATCGGTCCGCGAGGCGATGGCCGAGGCCGGTAATAATCTCACCGTCCGTGGCATCGGGTTCGATGCCACCTGTTCCCTCGTTGTCCTCGACGGGAACGGCAAGCCGGTAACGGTCAGCCCAACGGCGAATGACGAACAGAATGTGATCGTCTGGATGGACCATCGCGCCATCGATCAGGCCCAGCGCATCAACGCCTCCGGACATGACATCCTGCGGTATGTTGGCAATACCATTTCGCCGGAGATGGAAACGCCCAAGCTTCTCTGGCTGAAGGAGAAGATGCCTTCGACGTGGCAACGGGCCGCTCACTTTTTTGATCTGCCGGACTTTCTAACCTGGAAAGCGACCGGTTCGACATCGCGGTCTCTTTGCTCCACCGTCTGCAAATGGACCTATCTCGGCCATGAAGGACGCTGGGACGAGAGCTATTTCCGCCAGATCGGTTTGGGCGAACTTGCCGAAGAGGGATTCAAACGCATCGGCGACGACGTCCTGCCGATGGCGACGCCGGTGGGCCGTGGCCTTTCCGCCGAAGCGGCGGCCGACTTCGGCCTGTCCGCCGGCATTCCCGTCGGCACCTCGATCATCGACGCCCATGCCGGCGGTATCGGCGTCATTGGCGCGGCCGTGGATGGTGTTCGTCCCGATCAACGACAGTTGGAACAGCGCCTGGCCTTGATCGGCG
>Ga0209415_10010506_pt1 | contig 15730 bp, 8 predicted proteins | sample PeaSoiSIISIP2007_FD_187696 | JGI IMG/M metagenome (GOLD analysis project Ga0209415, IMG submission 187696) | Peat soil microbial communities from Weissenstadt, Germany - SII-SIP-2007 (SPAdes) (version 2) | ecosystem: Environmental > Terrestrial > Soil > Wetlands > Peat | place: Germany... | reverse complement strand
GTGGGGTGCGATTCCGGGAACACCAGCCGTCTCGGCATACGGTTTGATCAGTTGCCAAACGACCTTCTCGCCTAAGCCCTCGCTCCTCACCTGGTCAGAGCGGTTCACGGGACGGAAGACGTAACCTTCCGCCACCCCGGCTGGAGATGCCCACGCATCGACGGCCACCTTCACCCAGGTTGGCATCGGCGCGGTGCGGACCCGACCGTGCTTGCCGACCAGATCAACTAAGCACCAACGGCCATCGCGTTGTTGGACGTGCGCGAACATGAGCGCCGCGACCTCGGACCGCCGCAGACCACAGCCGAGAAGGACGGCGAGAATGGCGCGATCGCGGAGACCGCGAAGCGTCGTAATATCCGGGGCGTTCAGTAGCGCTTGCGCCTGCCGCTGTGACAGCCAATTACCGGTGCGTATGCCCTGCGTTTTCGCGCTCTTCACGCGAGAGATACCGGCAGCCAGCTCGGGTGCCAGCAGGCCGTTATCGGCGGCTTCCGCAGCCAATTTGCGAATCGCCGACATGCGGATGATGATCGACGACGAACCGAGGCGACGGTCTTCAAGCGATACCCGCCACGCGCTGACGGTCGCCTTAGTGAAACCGGGCCGCGGCGCCTGCTGAAACCAGGCCAGGAACTCGTTCAGCGCCATGTTGTACACACGTTTTGTAATGGGAGAGGAGACGCTATCGAGCACCAAAGCTTTCAGCTTCTCCCACCCCGCGATCTTTTGAACCGCAATCAATTCGTTCATTGTAGGTCCTGTTGTTGGGCATTATCGGTAGGTGAGTCATTAGGACATTAGCTCTTGAACGGGACGACATCAAGCGGAGAAGACGCGCGCTTGTGGCCGCTGCAGAGCGTGCAGAAATCCCTAAAGCCAAGCGCGTTTTTCGGGACTGATCCGAACTGAGCCGGTACGATTCGCTGGTTGCAATCGGCGCTAAAATGCTCAGAATCAATTCACCTTGCGCGATCGTGGCGACCCTCTGTGTCGCGCCGATGCAGCGGCGGCGGAGGCGCCGCGAAGGAGTCCGAACACTGCGCGCGAGGTGGAGCGGTGTCAGTTGCGGGCCGGGCCTTTTGGCACGGCGCGTGGGGCCATGAACCCGAGCAGGATCGGGTCGATGACGATATCAAGGAAGGCCCCCGTCAAGATTGTGAAGCACGTGAAGATGCCGAAGTCCGCGGTCGGCTTGAAACTCGAAACGGTCATGCACAGAAAACCGCCCGCGAGAATCCCGGTTGTGATCAGAATTCCGTCGCCGACTCGGCGAACCGCGGCCTCGATGGCTTCGGTCCAGGTCCGGCCCAGGGCGAGTTCGGCCTGAAAGCAGTTGATGAAGAATAGCGTCGAGTCAACCGTCGAGCCTATTGCCACCCCCCCGATGAGCGCGGTAGCCATATTGAGGCGGCTTCCTAAAAGACCCATCAGCCCGAAAGTCATCGCGAGCGGCAGCCCGTTGATCACGATCCCGAGCAGTCCGAGCCGAACCGAGCCGAAGAGGATCGGCAGCAGGACGACGAACACGGCCGCCAGCATTAGGATTGACCGCACCTGGGTGCGACCAATCTCGCCGTCCATGTTGGCCCAGAGCACTGTCGTCCCTTGGAGCGAGGCGCGCGCATCCGGTGGCAGCACCTCGTCCGCTATCGCCCCGACGGAATCGCGCAGTGCGTGCAGTTCACTCGAGCTCAGGTAGTCGGTCAGCAAAAGGATCCGACGGCGTCGCCTGTCGGGGGTCGAATAGTCGTCGAGTTCGGTGATCTCTGCGCTCCTGGCCGCCGTCCGCAGCTGCGCCACAGCGGCATCGGGATAGGAAATCCAGCGCGGGACGCTGGCGGGGCCGTTGAGAGCCTCGTCCACGCCCTGGAGGAGCTGTCCCTCTGAGAGCGTATTCCGAACCCGAGGCAACGTCGCCGCGCGCGTCTCCAGTGCCGAAAGTCCCCTACGGTATGACCCCTGGTCGAGCGATCCTCCTGCTTGCGGAGTGGTAACAACTATCTCCACCACACTCTGGGCAAACCCCGCCGCCTCCAGTTCTCCGTACGCGCGGCTGACTGGCGTGCTTGGTGAAAAAAACCGTGTGTAGTCGGTATCGATTCGCAGGCGATTCAGCCCCGTAACCGGGAGGACTAGGACGCCAGCCAGAACAAGCCACGCCCAGCGCGAGCGGCCCGCCAGCAGCGGCAGCAGACGGGCGCCGTATTTTCCTGGCACCCAGTGGGCATTTGCGGCGCGCGGTTGCTGCCGCCAGAAGAGCACGAGCAGGGCTGGCACCATCGTCATCGTGCACGCCCAGGCGAGCGCGAGACCGGCACTCGTCGCGAGTCCCATCTGGCGGATCGGCGCCACGGAGGAAAGCGCGAGCGACAACATGCCTGCGACCGTGACGATGGAGGTCCAAAGACACGGGGTCCACAGCGATGAGACCGCCGCACGCGCGGCGTCCTCTGCGCTCCGCTCGCGGCGTTCGCCGTGGAACGCGTTGATGACATGGGTGACGTCGCACACAGAGAGCGACACGAGGATCAGCGGCAGCAGGATCGTCACCATGTTGAACGGAATGCCGAAGAGCGCAATGCCGCCCATCGGTCCCAGAACGGCCACGGCCAGCACAGCCAAGACGATCGCCAGGTCGCGCAGGTCGCGCAGTGCGAGCCATCCAAATAGCAGCGCCATAGCCGTTACCAGTACGTAAAACCGGAGCGCGTCGCGACGGGCCGAGCGGTTGAGTTCGGCGTTGATCACAGTCGTGCCGGCAAACGCATGACTGCGCACACTCGAGTGGGCCGACGCGAGCCGGTGAACGGCATCCACCAGTTCGAGGCGGTACGGTTCGATATCGTGGAGGAAGTTGTCGGACTGCACGAGCAGCGAGGTGTGGGTGCCCCAGCCATGTGGCAGCAGGAGACGCTCCACTGACGGAAGGCGTTTGAGCCCAACGCGGAGCGCGGCAGCGGGATCGGCCGCTGCGGGGTCGAGCAGTGGCGCGAGGGTAGGGCGCCGGCCGGGCGCCAGCGTGATTGCGCGGACATTCGCGAGCGAAAGCACACGCCGCACGTGCGGCACAGCCTCGAGGTCGGTCGTCAATTGCGCGAGGTCACGCAGGAACGCTGGGTCCGCCACGGACGCTGTTTCGAGGACGAGGATCGACCATTCCCGGTTCCCGAAAGCGGCGTTATTGCTCTCGTACTCGGCGAGATTGGGATCATCTCCGAGAAACCAGACGCCGACAGAGTTGTCGATCACGGTGCGAGGACCGGCGAGCTGGAGAACGAGCGCGCCCGCGGCGAGGAGGCACAGGGTCAGCCAGCCCGCAACCATGCGCCGCGGATAGCGGAGACTCGGCGACAAAAGCCGGTCTCGGATCGCCGTCCTCATATGACCCGCGCCTCGTGGAGTCGGGAACGCTCCAGGATGTACTTGATCTTGTGCGTCGGGGTCCGCTCTAGTTTTCGCGGCAAGATCCAGATGCGACTCGTATCGAGTTCGGCTGGAATGGCCAGGAGCGAGGCAGCATAGCGAATAGCTTCCACCAGGTGGGGCCTGAGCGCCTCGTCCTCCGTGAAGCCTGCCGCAACGTCGCGTCGCCACCGCACGTCCTTGCGGATGCGCGGCCAGTCGGGGAAGACATAGACCGACAAGCGCGGGTCGGCCGGGTGGGCATGCACCACCATTGCGTCCTTCACTGCGATGCTTCGCGTCACGAGATTCGACAAGTGCTGGGGATCAAGCAGCCAGCCGCAGTCCCACGGGATCAATTCTTTCTCTCGTCCCACGAGTCGCACGCGAGCCTGCTCATCCACCCAGGCAAGGTCGCCAGTGGCGAGCCAGCCGTCGGGGGTGAGCGCCAGCGGTTCAGTCGCACCACCAACGCCGAGATACCCTGCGGCCACGGTCGGGCCTCTGACATCGAGCAACCCCACGGGCTCCGTCCACCCGGGCAACGAGCGTAGCCGGGCCAACCGCCATTCCAGCCGCGGGAGAATTCGCCCGGAGGTGCCTGGATGAATCTCGTTAAGGCGGCTCCGCGCGATGATCCCGGTGCACTCGGTCGCGCCGTAAATGTCGAGCACGGTGATACCGAGCTTACCGAAAATCTCGACTAGCGCTGGGTCTATTTTGGACGATGAGGAGATGCCGTAGCTGAAGTGCCCGCCGAGCTTGTCACGCAATAATAGCCGCGTTGCCGTCAGCTTGGCCTTGTCGATCATGCCGAGGTTCTGGAGGTGGCCGTTTTTCTCGATCGCGAGAATCTTCTCGCCCAGATCGCGCAGCACCGGCTTGCCCTTGAGCTCCTCCAGAAGTTCTTTCAGTAGATAGATCCAGAACTTCGGCACCGCCATCAGGGCCTTCACTCGCACGCCCCGTGCCCGGAGTTTGTCGATCTCGCCCTCGAGCACGTCCGGTTCATCAGGCTCGCGGGTCAGGTAACTGACCGCGAAGCCCTTTGTCTTCGTGACGAGGAACTCCATCAGGGTGGCGATGTGGGTGTAGGCGCCGATGTTCAGGACATCCTCGGTCGGCCGCAGGTTTACGATATCGAACCCGGCATCGACGGCCGCCACGATGTTGCCGTGCGAGATCCGCACGATCCGCGGGAGACCGGTCGTTCCAGACGTCGCGTAGTGCGCAAGGATGGTGGCGGGATCGTCTAGGAGCGGGCTGGCGGCAGGCACGCCGCAGTCGCGGTACTGGTCGCGGATCTGCCGGAGGCTAAGCTCACCAGGCAGCTGCTCTGCCTCAGGGACCCCGATGTCTTCGTAGCAGGAATGAAGATCCGCTACGAGGAGTTCGGTGCGGAATCCCAGGCGGGCTTGGAGCTCGCGGGCGCGAGCGAGCTGCGCGCGGCTGACCAGCATGACATCGGGGGGCCGAAACGAGAGCAGGCCCTCGAGCTCCTCTTGGTTTATGGTGATGTCCAGCGGGCAGAGAATGTTCGCCGTGTGGAAGACGGCGAGGGCCGTCATGTCCCACTCTGGGCGGTTCTTGCACAGGGTGACGACCAGCTGCTGCGGGGCTGTGCGGGCAAGAAACCAGCGAGCCAGCGAACTGGCGCTCACTAGGGCTTCAGCATAGGTCGTATCGACGTAGCGGTCGCCTTCGTCGTGCCGAGTGGCGACCGCTTCCCCGTGCCGTGCTAGGTGGCTACCGAGGAGGTCGGCAATGCTGGCGAGGCCCCGTGGGGCCGTTGCCATATCCCGATCAGGCGGGTACATGGTCGGTCCGTTCTCGTTGCATCAAGGGTCGCCCGCTCAGTTGGAGGGCTCCGAGTCCGAAACCGTGGCGCGCCGCCATAGCCCAGGTGCGATGCACCTGCGCGACGCTAACCCGCCCTTTGCAGAACGAATGGTTGTGGCCGTCGAAGCCGAGCAACAGGGTTTCCGCCAGACAGCCAAAGGCGAGGCCTCCGGTCGGCAGGCCGACGAAGTCGAGGCGAGCGTTCTCGGGGAGGCGGGCAAGGCCGCCGTCAAAGGCCACGATACCGCCAGGTTGCCTATGAAACGCTTCCGACAGATTCGACGGCAGCGACGTACAGCAGACGATGGCGCCCGGCTTGACCTGATCGGGAATGAGCAACTCGCGGTCAGGGCTGCTGGTGGTCACGACGATGACGTCGCAGTCGCGGAGGACGGCGGTGTCGTTCTCGCACGAAATGTTACAGCCGGGCAGGCCCGTTCGCGGAGGAAGCGGACTTTGTCCGCCCACCTCACCGAGACGCAGGCTTTCGAGGCAGGCGTCCCGCGTCGCGTCCAAGCGAGTCCGCGCATCGGAGCGGCGGCTGCCGAGGAGCACTAAGGAGGCGCAGGAGGCGGCGAAGAACACCGCCAGAATCTGGCCGATATTGCCGCCCGCGCCCACAATCGCCACTCTTGCCTTCGTCAGGTCGACGCCCGAGCCCTGCGCGGCGCGCGCGACGCCCTCGAGCATGACTGCCGCGGTGTAGCCGTTGCCGGAGGTCACGGCCATTTCATGATCGTTTAGTGTCAGCCCTCCCCGCGTGGCAACGGAGGTATAGGCCCCGAGACCGACCATCGTGACCGGAATGTTGTCGTCGCCGAGCTCTTTGGCGATCGTCACGGCATCCTGAATCTTGTCCCGGACTTCCTGCGGTCGCTGACGGAGGCCTCTGCCGGCAAGGGCCGCGGGCAGGTACGGCACCGCCACGAGGTTCACCTCCAGCACGAATCCGTGCGAAGTCACTACCTCGCGGCGCACGTGGGCCGGTTCGAGGTAGCGGGAAATCTGCTCCCACCAGGTCTCGAGCTGATGGTCGGCTACAGGACGTCCGGCGAGAGACGGAAAGAAATACTCCCGCACGTTCGCCACTGAGATCGGATGAACGATGAAGGCCGTACGCCCGTCGATCTCATGGTGCTCGGCCTGGACGGGCCAGGGGTCGACACGGCAGCGCGGGGCGCGCCGCTCCTGCGCCGAGGGGACCCAGCCAATCAGGTGACCCACGAGCAGGGCCTCATCGTTCGCGCGAACGATCGCGAGCGCCTCGTCCAGGGCTGCGACCAGCCGCTCGATCTCGGCTTCGCTGACCACGACCGGCGGCTGAAGCCGGAGGACGGCTCGGCGGATCCGGCCCGGATTTCCACTCAGTAGGTTAGTCAGCGGGCCCAGAATGCGGATCCGATGGTGGCGCAGCAGAAAGCTCGCGAGCAGGATCGACAGGAACCCCTGGCGACCGGCGATACGAAAGAACGGCGACTGGCCTGACAGGTCGGTGAATTCAACCGCCAGCATCAGCCCGCGGCCGCGCACTTCGCTTATGAGTTCCGGGTACTTGGCCTGCAGACTCTCGAGCCCCTGGCGCAGGTACAGCCCCTTGGTCCGCGCTTCCTTCATGACCCGGCCGTCGTCGCGGGTCAGGATGTCGAGCACCCGGTGGGCGATGAGACAGGAGAATTCGTCCTCGCCGAAAGTCGAAGTGTGCAGAATGCCGAAGTCGTGGTCCAGGATGTCCGCCCGGATGAGCGTCGCAGCAATCTTCACGAGGCCCCCGCCGAGAGCCTTGCTCAACACGACGTATTCCGGTTCGTCCACAGCGAGCGGTGTCTCCGCGAGCGCGAGGAAGCGCCCGGTGCGACCGCAGCCGGTCTGAACCTCGTCAACGATTAGGGGTAGGCCGACCGCCCTGTGATGTTCGGCGATCCAACGCATAGTATCCGTGGGCATCGGGCGGATGCCGCCTTCGCCCTGGATCGGCTCCAGCAGGCACGCGAACACTCGTGTGACCCGCACAGGCTCCAGCACGACCTCGGCCCCTCGCACGACTGGACGTAGGAACTGGCACGCCCGGGCATCCACTATTTCACCCAGCCGTTCCGGCTCGTGCGGGTCGACGAACTCGGTCTCGATGGCCGACAGCCCTTCGAATCCGTCGCGGAAGCTGTGATTGTACGTGACCTTCAGGGCGGAGGTCGTCTTTCCGTGGAACGAGCCCAGAAAGGCGATCGCAACCGGGTGCTTCTGAAACGATTCGAATTGCTCCAGGTTGTGCTCGTCGAGGTTGTCTCGAAAATCGACGGCCCGCTTGCCGCCTGGCAGCGCCGCGGTGAGTTCGCAGTCCTCAAGCCGGTGGTACAGCTCGTTCGTTTCCCGCGCGATCGCCTCATGGTGGCGACGCACGAGGTCGAGATGAACCTTGTAGGCGTGCTTGAGCGCCGCCTCGATTGCTTCAGTGCCGGAGTTAGAGAGGTGCGCGACATAGCGAGCGCTGCCAGGCATCATACCGGAGAGACGTGCGGCAAGGGCACCAGCGGCTTCCCGGTTCGACCCCTGGGCGTGCGCGGGGGTATCGGACTCCAGCAGTTCAATCGCCAGCTGCTTCAACTCGGGCGGATTATGGCCGAGCAGCGCTGCGCCAAAGCCGCCCACAAAGTCCGTCACTACTCCGCCGGTGGCGTCAATCAGCGTCGCGCCTCGGGCGGCGCGGTAGGGCGCATCCAGACCGGTCGCTGCAAGTAGATTGGCCAGCTTCGGACGGCAGTAGTCGCGGTAATGCAGCAGGGGATCGCGTCGTGCAGTCGGCCTCACCTCTACGGAATCAGCGCTGCCGATGGCCGAGGGAGCGATGGGCAGTTCGCGTTCCGGACGGGGCGGGGAGTCCTGCGCCTGCCCCAGACAATACCGACTGAGAGTGTTAGTATCAGCGACGAGGAGTGGGCTCGAATTCTCACAAGGACGAAAGGTACTGTTCTGCATGCCAGAAGTTTGCTCTCAAAACTTCCAGCATCATAGGTTCGGAGAGGTTAATTAACCGTTAGCGGGGCGGAAATGACTATACCGATCTTCTTTAGTACCGCTGCAAAGCGCGAATCCTGGCGAAGACTATCAAATCGGCGGTCTACGCTGAGCCAAGCCAGCCATGGATCTCGCGCAAGGCAGGCCTTCTCCAGCCATTCGAATGCGGCATCTGCTTCAGCCAGGGCCACATGGATGGCTGCAATCATCACGGGAGAAAAATACTGCTTATCAGAGATTCGGGTGAGCTCATCGAGCATCCGGCGCGCCTTGCTGCGCTTGCCGACCAGCTCGTGCCCGTAAATAAACTTCGCAGGATCAGACCAGTCACGCTTCGAGAGCGCTCCGGCGCGACGAAATTGTGCGAATCCCTTCAGTAGCATGGAGCGCTGCAGGTAGATGGCGGGCCTTCCACCAACTCGGGCGCCCAGCCACCAGTGTGCCAGGTAGAAATTGGGATCGGTTTCAAGCGCCTTCGCAAAACATGCGATCGCCTCGTTGTCCCTTCCCTGGACAAAATATGCGAGGCCGAGCGAAGTGCCGATGCCTGGAGAGAGCGGGTCTAGATCGAGCGCACGCCGAATAGCGGTTTCCGCTTCCTTCACTCGGCCCTGCGGGAGCAGGCACAGGACTCCCCACCACTGGTAGGCTTGCGCACAATCAGGATCCAGTTCGATGGCGCGGCAGAATTGTTCTTCCGACCCCAACCAGTCCCAGTCATAAAGAGCCCGCACAGCCCCGAGTGACACATGCGCTTCGGCAAGTGATGGGTCCAATGCCGTAGCCTTCTCCGCCGCCATTCGGGCTTTAGGCATTAATTCCTGAGGAGCCATTTGTCCGTAACATGCCAGAAAAAAGCGGGCGTCACTAACGCCGGCCCAGGCCGCCGCCATTTCCGGATCTTTTTCAATAGCTGCCTCAAAAAACTCGATGCTTTTGCGGAAACCGTCTTCGGTCCATTTGTTGAGATGGAATCGCCCCCTGAGGTAATTGTGGTAAGCGTCCAGATTCCCGGTGTGACGCCCAGTAGGGCCACGCGAGCCCTCGCTCAGTGTCGCAACGATTGCGCGTGCAATCTCTTCCTGAACAGTGAAAAGATCCTTCATCTCTACGCGATACGTGCGGGACCACATATGGTAGCCATTGGCAACTTCGATCAACTGCACCGTAATCCGCAATCGGTCGCCGGACTTTCGAACGCTGCCTTCGAGCACCATGTGCGCGCTCAGCTCCGCACCGATTTTGCGTACGTCTTCCGACTTGCCCTTGTACTGGAAGACCGATGTGCGCGCCACTACGCGCATCCCCTTCACATTGCTCAGTGCGCTGATAAGCTCCTCGGTGAGGCCGTCGCTGAAGTACTCATTTTCGGGATCAGAACTCATGTTGACGAACGGAAGCACGGCGATTGAGGCAGGATTGGCAGTGGTGGGCTTGGCCGGCCGGTCGTCGTCGGAACGGTAACGCAGCACCGGCGCGTAGCTACCCTTTTTGTATTCGATTATGATGGGGTCATTAACTCCCTCCGTTGCGTAATACTTTTTCAGACGCGCCCGAAGTGCAACTGCTTGGACCCGAACAATAGACTCCGTTCTCGGATCGAATGATTCCCTTCGGTCAAATACCGCAGTGCCGATGGCATACTCCTTGAGGTCGTCAGCATGACCGGCGAGTGTTTCTGTGACGGTGAATTTGAGAAATCGCGAAAGTCGTCCGGCTTGAGCGAACTGCTGGCTGGAAAGAATCTTTGCCACTTCATTCTGCACCACTTCTGGAAAGACAGGAGAGGCCGATTCGCTGCTCACTAGAAAGATTGTGTCAGCGGCAGGGCAGTAAAGCAAATCCGTACAAGGGACGGAGCCCGTCTTTCAAGAAGCGTTACGCCTGATAAGGCAGCATCCTGCGATCCTTGGTGTGGGCGGTTGGCCAGAAACGGAGTCAGAGAAAAACAGCCCGTTAAGGAGCATTATCGGCACTCACAGGCCACATCCGCGACAAGGCCGTGTTACGCCCAAGTAGACTGCCGAGGCCGTCAGAGTGTGTTCAGGAATGCAATCAGATCGGCCTCTTCCTGATTCGTAAAACCAATGTTGAACCGCTTGTCGTAGAAGACCAGCACATCCTCCAGGCTCGCGGCGGAGCCATTGTGAAAGTACGGCGCACGGCTGGCAAGCCCGCGAAGAATAGGGCCCTTTAGCTTGCCGATGTCCACCCATTTCCCGGTGATCATCGCGCGCCCCGGATCCGTTGTTTGTACGGTTTCGTTGGTGGTGTTGTTCACCAAGGTAAACACCGGAAGATAACTAACGTCCAAGGGACTGGTCACGTTTGGCGGCATGACCGCGGAAGAGTCCGCCGAAGTTCTGTCCATCTCCGTGCACATAGTCCGGCGCGAGTTGCGGCTGGCGCAGGCCTGGCTGCGCAAAGAAATGGCCGGATCAGGCTAATGCGACGCCGTCAACGCGATTTGACGCAGCACATAGGCATTGCCTGGAAGCTTCTTCTCCCATCGACGCCAAAGCTCAAGGCGGCGCTCATCTAAGGCTGACGCAGGCTCGGAATGCCCTGCGCGTCGTTGCACTGCGGCCATTCCCGTATAAATGCCCGATCGGTCCATCGCGTCTTCCAGGCTGATCTCCGGTCCTGGCTTGGACCCGGCCGTCCGGTCAAGCAATTCCTGGTAGAGCTGGAGTGCACGTGGGACATTGCCAGTATCAGCCTCATAATCGGCCTGGGCGGCTAACGCGCGATGTGCTCCTGTACCCAAACCAATTTCGTCCGCAGGATACATTTTTAGCTGAAGGAGAATTTTGAACGCCGCTTCCAGCCGTTGGCGAGCTTCGGCGGAACGGCCCAGTTTGCGAAGGGGATAGGTGGAGCCGGCCATAGCACGCGCCTGATAGAATTGCACGTTCGGATTACTCTTGATTTCGGCCAAGTGCCGAAGCGTGTGGTCATAGACGGCTAGGGATTCTCGAGCGTCGGAATGACGCAGAATACTCGCCAACGGATAACCTGCCATCTCCAATTTGCCTCGGGTGTTTTCGTCGTTTGCATCCTGATGAACGCGATCGTCGGCGATTTTGAATGCACGCTTCAGCACGGCGATCGCTTCTTCGGTGCGGCCCAGGTTGATCGCGTTGTCGCCGCCGAGAATTTCACCTTCGTAGACCAGAGACATGACGTGATTCATCGTCTGCCCTTGGTCGGCGTTTTCTGGTCCCGGCTCAAGAACGGCCGCCGATTCTTGAATGGATTTGAGAGCCTCGTCGAGAGCGCCCCGGCTTTGAAAGATCGTCGCCGCTACTTGAAGGAACGTCCCGCGAGCTGGGGGAACGGCCAAACATCCTCGCGAGGTCACCGCCACGGCGGCACAGGACGAGAGCGTCACCGGCCCAACCGGTGTGCTCATAAAGCTGGGCCACGTTGAGATAGGTGACTAAAATCGCTGACGCTTCAGGCTGGTCGCCCTTTTGGGCGTTGAACTTCTCCAGTGCCGCGACAGATTGTCGCGCGAGCGTGTTCGCTTCGTCAGAACGGAGGTTGATATCGGCCAGCGCCATTCGGTCGCGCGCGACCTCTGCCGAAAGTAGCAGTGCCTTCCGATTTCCGGGTTGCGATACCAACACCGAGTGAATGAATCCCTCTGCGAGGCGCAGGTTTTTGTCGGCTTGGTCGATCTGGCCCAGATTCGCCGCCACGGGCACGCCTTGCACGCGCGCCACCCACATGTAAGCATTGCCGACTTCCAAGGCAAGCCCAGGATCGCCTCGAGCGTCCGCGGCAAGCCGGCCCAGATATTCGAGAGACGTGTCGACGATCAACTGTCTCGTCTTCGTGCTGCCGGGCAATTGGCGAGCAAGGGCGTCGATATCGAATAGCTTGTTGGAAAGTTGGCGAACTTCCAGGAAATGGCGTTGAGCAATGGCTCGCTCGCGATTGGCAACGAACAATCCTACCGACAGACTACCGACAATGGCCGCGGCCGTCGCCACCGTCGCCCAGTAACGCCGCAGGAATTTACGGCTCAGGTACCAGACATTGCCCCGGCGGGCACGCACCGGACGCAATTCCAGGAACGCGCGGATGTCGTCGGCCAAGGCATCGACGGAGCCATAGCGCGCTTCCGGCTCTTTGCGGAGAGACTTCAGGATGATGAAGTCCAGGTCCTTGGGAAGGGCGGCATTGATGCTGCTTGGGGCCGCTGGCTCTGTCTGGCATACCGCCAGTTCGATGGCCTGCTGGCTTTGCGTTGAAATCGCGTGAGGAGATCGTCCTGTAAGCAAATGGTAGAGCACCGCGCCCAATGAATAGATATCGCTGGTGGTAGCCTGAGCCGTGCCGCGGACCTGTTCCGGACTGGCGAACGCAGGTGTTAGAATACGCTCCTGCGTGAGTGTTTGATCCAGCGTGGCATCGAGAATCTTTGCGATGCCGAAATCGAGCAACTTGAGTTCGCCGGAACTTTCAACCAGGATGTTCGACGGCTTGAGATCGCGATGTATTATGAGGTTCCGATGGGCGTAGGAGACCGCGGCGCAAGCTTTCAGGAAGAGCGCTAACTTGCCGCGGAGATCGATCTTCGCGGCGTAGATATCGATGGGCAGGCCTTCAACGTATTCCATCGCCAGATATGGCTGGCCGTCGGCGGTGTGACCCACGTCCAAAAGGCGCGCAATTCCCGGATGGCTGAGCGTCGCCAGAATCTGGCGCTCCCTGAGAAAGCGACCGACGAAAGCTGGCTCATGGCGGCGGTATCCGATAAACTTGATGGCAACCTGCTGCTCGACTTGTCCATCGGCGCGCTCCGCCAAATACACGGATCCCATACCTCCTCGTCCAAGAACGCGGAGCAGCCGGTAAGGTCCGCAACGCGCATTCAGTTCGAGATTGTCCGATAGCGAACGCTCGGCCGAAGAGGCGACGTGCCCGGTCAAAGATCCGTCGTTTGTGCGGGAGTCGAACCGAAGCAGCACCTCTACTTCCGCGCGCACTTCGTCAGAGATGTGCCGGCTCTGGAAAACTTTTTCCCGTTGATCGGACGGGAGGTCGGCAAGTTCATGGAAGAGACTCTCAACCTCGCCTTTCAACTCGTCTCCCCCAATCCCGTTATCCCGGCACACTTCGTCCGAGGAATTAAACTTCCTTCTGTCAGTTTACTTGATGTGTTCAAAAGGCGGATCACTTGCGTTCACCGGTTCACAAATGGGAGTTTGGACGATAGAAATTGCTTCTGGTGGTCTCGTCTTTGCGAGACTTCCGATAGAGGCAAAAGGGCCAAAGTCAAATGGCCCGTAAGTCCGTCTTGACGTTGGCGTCAGAAACGCGGCGTCGACAGGGAAGCTAGGGCCGCTAATGGGCATCGCGGTTCCGAGGCCCACTTCGGAGACCTTTGCCGGCGCCGTACCGGTAGATCCGGTGAAACGCCGTCCACTGAAGTTACATGAGCGAGAAGCCGCCCATGAGTGGAACTGTCTGCCAAGAGGCTGGGAAGGAGACCCGTTAACAACAATTATCGGTAGCTTCCCCTATGCCGACTTCCCAGTCCTAAATCTAGCCATACTTCTTCGAACGCCGTATCTCGGAAAGTTGGCTGCAGAGCTGCTCGCGATGCTCGTTGGAATTCACCGACAGGTCCGGCAGCACTACACCACGAGGGATGCCAACTGCCGACCGTCTCGAATCAGTTGCTGAACATCGGCGAGGACAACGGGGCCCTTCGGATGAGCACAGTTGTTGGCGATCTTGAAGAGCGTGTCGAACTGCGACTTTTGGATCGCAGTGAGCACCCCGCTTTTTGTAAGGGTTTGCAGGACATCCTCAACATCTGGATGCTTCTTGGTTGGTGGATTTGTGATGATCTGCAGGCTTCGCGAATCCGCGACCGTGAACAAATGACGCTCCAGCGCTACCCTTGCAATCACACCGCTCGCCCGGAGGAACACCTCGGCGCCATTGGCGTTGTCCAAAACTTCTTGTGCGGTATCGATCTCAGTGCTCGCGACCTCGAAGCTGAGAGCTGTTTTCACAGGTAGTTCTCGCGATACGAGTTCGGATTCGAGCGCGTTCAGTAGAGCACGGGCTTCGAGAAACCGTCGCTTAAATATTTTGAAGCCCTCAGGCATGTTTGATTGTGACCCATATTCCGACCAATCCTGGGTCAGGTACCGGCCAATATCCATCCAACTGCTTGACGTAGTGCAGCACTCGTCGAACGCCTTAAGCCCGGAATACTGTTGCGCGACCATGAGCGCTCGGGCGCCCCGAACCCACTGTTGTCCTTTGACTGCAAGATCGGGCTGAGCGGTCTCATCTCGCTTGCTGAGCCGTTCAGCCAACAACAAGACTTGATCGGCGAGTGCATTGAGCTCGCTTACGCGCGCCCTTAACTGAGTCAGCATTTACGGGTACCGATCATTATAGGCCGCCACCGGGCGTTGGCTCCAAGTCCTCTAGAGGAAGTTACCGGGATGCTGGCCGACTTGTGGGTACCTATCCGGCCAACCCTCTCATCCCTTTGTACGAGTGTCCGACAACCCGCTGGAAGCTTGTCCCCAGAAGGCTCAGCTGCCTCGCGAATCCGCCGTACGTCTGCGACAAATCGCCTCACGGAGTCAGGGTGCGGAGGGTGATACTTCCTCGACCGCCTTAGTTACTTCGTAACCACGAGAATTGAAAACGAATCAGGCACCATCTTTCCTCCATACCCAGCCACTCCCGCCCTCGGCGGCCCGGTAGGAGGTAGAAAATCCGCAGCGATCAACAGGATGCGGTTTGTTTTGCTGTCCGATACCATCTGTTTGGCACTGTCCTTCGTTTGCACGGTCTGCTCCTCGGCGAAGCTGGTGGGACTCGTTTCCTTAATAATGGTAAGCGTCCCATCGATCTGCGCGCTGTAAGCTTCATTCGTTTCCGAGTTGAAAATGGCGGAATCGGCGGTGGATCCAATCGGAAGAGCATCCAGGATCTTTCCATCGTTGGCACTGAGGATCACCATCATCTGCGGCGCCCGGCAGCCCGCGAACAGAACCTCGTTCTTAACGTCGATCGCCAGTCCGGAACACCGTCCACCTTTAGGCGCCACGCTATACCGCGCGGCGACGGTGAGAGCTTTCGCGTCAATGACGGCGATGTCGTTCTTGTCTCTGACATCGACGTAAACGCGCCCTTTCCGATCCGTGGCGGCCTGCTCTGGCTCGCCGCCTAGATCAATCGTGCCCAGAACAGAGCCACTCACTGCGTCGATTACGGTTGAATTCGGAGTGACATGGCTGAAGATAAAGACACGTTCGGTAAATGGATCGAACAGAATGGCATCCGGGCGGCCTTGGACGTCAATGGTCTTGATCGTCTTCAGGGTCTTCGCGTCCCACATCACGACGGGTTGACTGCTTGCGAACCCGTGCCCGGATTTCGAGTCGACTACGACGCCGTTCGCTGCTGCGTCGGGGATTTCGCCCGCCGGCTCCAGAGA
>Ga0209415_10010505_pt1 | contig 15732 bp, 11 predicted proteins | sample PeaSoiSIISIP2007_FD_187696 | JGI IMG/M metagenome (GOLD analysis project Ga0209415, IMG submission 187696) | Peat soil microbial communities from Weissenstadt, Germany - SII-SIP-2007 (SPAdes) (version 2) | ecosystem: Environmental > Terrestrial > Soil > Wetlands > Peat | place: Germany... | reverse complement strand
AACCCCCGGTGAGCTTGCGCCCACGTCTGATTTCAAGTCAGGTGCCTTAAACCAGCTCAGCCACTCCTCCGAATGGTGCTTTAAAGCTGTGATACCGCCCGTGAAGGTCAATCGCTTAGGCGGCGGGCGTTAACCGTCAATGGCGGAAGACTGGGCTCGCGTCACCGAACTTGAGGGAGTTACTAAGGCCGAGCTTGCTCCGGAGCTCGCAAGCCTCCAAACGCGATACTGTTCGCTCCATGAGGCTCCCGACCGTTCTTGGCTTGGTCTTGCTCATTCCGCTGGTGCTCAGGCCCCAATCCGAGGACGCGGGAATAACTGACGCAGAGAGAAAGAATATCGGCGAGGCGAAACCGGAGAAGCGCGAGATACTGGCCGTTCTGCGCGAGGTGAACGCAAATCAACTGGCCCACCCCGAGCTGGATGCGTCGGCGGCAGCAGAACCGCTACGCCATATTTGGCTGCGTGTCACGTGGTACACCGGTGTCGTGGCAGCATGGAAGGCGACAGGAGATCCCTCCTTTTTGGAACAGTCTCTGGCCTACGGTCGGGAGCTTCATTGGCAGGTCGGCGAGGATCCTGACGGACCAAACCGCCTGTTCCCGATTCAGCTTTGGGCCGAACTCTATCTCGCCAAAAGGGACCGCGCTATGATCGACCCTTCGATCAACTGGCTGGCCACACCCGGCCCCCTCACGCCGGCAGGATCGAAACTATGGTACATGGATGCCCAAAATGCAGGCAGCCCCCCCATCCCTTACGTGGATTCACTTTATGGTGCGCCTGCGCTTGCGATGCTCGCCAAAATCACTGGGAACGTGGAATATCGCGACACGATGGATGCGTTCTTTGACGCCGTGACGGCACGACTGTTTGACCGTGAATCGGGATTATATTATCGCGACCCTAATTTTGTCGGTCGCAAAACCCCCAACGGGAGAAAGATCCTGTGGTCGCGTGGCAATGGATGGGCCTTCGCCGGGATCGCGAGGGTCCTAAGTTATCTGTCCGACCAGGATCCAGATCGAGAGCGTTATCTTGCGATCTTCCGCCGCATGGCACTGGAATTGGTCAAGCGCCAGGGAGCGGATGGACTTTGGCGAATGAACCTCGATGATCCAGACCAGTTCCCAAGTCCCGAGACCAGCGGTTCAGGCTTCTTCTGTTTCGGACTGGCGTGGGGCATCACTCATGGGACTTTGAGCCGCAGGGAGTATTTCCCCGCGGTCGAGAAGGCTTGGGCCGGCTTAGTTCGAAACCTCAGCCCGGAAGGCAGGGTTCTTTGGGGACAGCAAGAGGACTCAGAGCCGAATCTAATCGTGCGTGACAGCACACCTGAATTTGTTACCGGCGCATTCATGCTTGCCGGAAGCGAAGTCTACAAGCTGGCGCTCCAGCCCGCGAATTAAATGTCCGCCAAGATAGACGGGGTAGTCGACCACCGTTTCGTTGCGTCATCGTGTCGAGATGTGCCCCGAGGGAACGGGACCAGATATCCCCCTGACAGTGTCGATGGCGTTCTGCCAAGCGAACTGACAAATCCCTGACCCTCACCGCCACGATTCAGCTTACGGAAACCGGCGATTTGAGGAGGGATTCGAACCCCCGGTGAGCTTGCACCCACGTCTGATTTCAAGTCAGGTGCCTTAAACCAGCTCAGCCACTCCTCCGACTTTAGCACTAACGCTGTGCCGCGGCCTGTGAAGGTCAATTGCTTAGGCGGTGGGCGTTAACGTCAATGGTTGGGAAATGGGGCTTCAAACTGAGTGCCGAAACGTGCCGTGCGAAACTCGCCTGCACGGGGGCGGGCGAGGGGTCGGGGGAAGATTCGCGCGTGGGCCCGGGTACGTAAATCCCTCACTCGCTGTCGCCGGGCGAGAATCCGACGTTCAGCTCAATGCGCCAGGAATGCAGTCCTGGTTCGCGATAACCTCCCGCACCCGTGAACGAATGCTCCAATCCGCCCGTGGGGCAGCCCGCCAAAGCCGCCGCCCGGCCCCCGTGGTCCGGATGGCGCGGCTCGGGCAGCATCCTCGTGGTCGACGACGATGATTCCATTAGGTCCGTGGTTGCCCGCACGGTCACAAGGCTCGGCTTCAAGGTGAACCAGGCGTCCGACGGCCGGCAGGCGGTCGCGCAATTCGAGTCCGATCCCGGCCTCCACTCCCTCGTGCTGTTGGATTACAAGCTTCCCGGGATGGACGGGAGCGAGGTCCTGTCCCGCCTGCGGCGCGCGAGGCCGGATGCTCGCGTGATCCTTATGAGCGGACTCAGCCGCGAGGAGGCGCTGGAAGAGTTCACGGACCTCGGCGTCTCAGGGTTCCTGCAAAAGCCCTTTACCCTTGAGATGCTCGTCGCGGAGTTGCGCGCCGCGCTCGACTCCTAGTTCCGGCGCGAAAGAAGCTGGAGAAGCATGAGCAGGGAGCCGATGAATGCCGCGAGGTAGGTCAGCGCCGCCGCATTGAGTGTCTCGTTGACCCCGGGCATCTCGTCCTTGTCAAGGATGCCTAGCGACACCAGTTCAACCTTCGCCCTGCGGCTCGCATCGTATTCCACCGGCAGAGTGACCAGCTGGAAAAGCGTCAGGATGGCATAGCAGATTATCGCGACATCTAGGACGGTGCCGCTCAATCCGCGCAGGAATATGAAGCTTGCGAGGTAGATGAAGGGTATCGTGCCCGCAGCGATCCGCGTCGCGGGCACAAGCGCCATCCGAAAGTTGAGCATCTGGTAACTCTCCTTGTGCTGGAGGGCGTGGCCTGCCTCGTGGGCTGCCACCCCGATCGCGGCGAGGCTCGTTCCCCGGTAGTCCTCGGAGGAAAGAACGAGCGTCCTGTGGACGGGGTCGTAGTGGTCCGTCAGGTGACCGGACGTCTCCGTGATCTCGACGTCGGTGATTCCGGCCCGGGCCATCACGGCGGCGGCCGCCTCGCGCCCCGTGATCCCGCCGCGCGAAGCGACCTTGGAATTCTTGGCGTAGGCGCTTGAGACGCGGATCTGGGCGTAGAGCGAAAAGACGAGGACCAGGATGAACAGGATCCAGAAGACGCCCGGTGAGATGTAGAAATAGGCAAGGAGTGCTGGCATGGAAGTTTTAGTCTCCTAAGAAGATCGCGCAATTTGCCGGATTATCAAGCAGCGAGTCCGCTGCGGGCAAGGAGCGCCCCCAAGTCCGGATCGCGGCCCATGAAGTCGCGGAAGAGCTGGGCGGGATCGGCCGAGTTGCCCCGGCTGAGGATCTTGCCGGCGAACTCGGCGCCCAGCCGCGGGTTAAAGATCCCCTCGCGTCGAAAGCGCGTGAAAGCGTCCGCATCGAGCACCTCGGCCCACTTGTACGAATAATACCCCGCCGCGTACCCCACCGGCTCGGCGAAGACGTGCGTGAATCTCTTGAGAATCGTGGGCGCTGGGGGGTCGGTCGGCACGAGGCAGTCCGCAATCGCCGCGCGCACCCGCGGTTCGAGATCTGAGTCGCCTGCGAACTCCGCGGCGCGCATGTGCATGAGAAGGTCCATCTTCGCGAACGCGACCTGGCGCATCGCCGCGCACGCCGACATGAAATTCCTCGCCGCCGTCATCTTGCGGAACAGGGGCTCGGGAATCGGGGCACCGGTCTCGAAGTGCCGCGCGAACAGGTCGAGCCCCCCGCGCTCCCAGCACCAGTTCTCCATGATCTGCGACGGAAGCTCGACGAAATCCCAGGCCACGTTGGTTCCGTTAAGCGACCGGATCTCGACCTCGCCCATCAGCTGATGGATCAGGTGGCCGAATTCGTGGAATATCGTCTCGACCTCCCGGTGCGACAGCAGCGCGGGCCGCCCGGGCGCCGGCGGCGTCATGTTCCCGCAGATCAAGCCCAGGTGGGGCGCCCGCGTGCCGTCGGGCCGCGGGCCCCCGATGATCAGTGCGTTCATCCATGCGCCCGCGCGCTTCGCCTCCCTGGGGTGCCAGTCGGTGTAGAACGAGCCAATGTGCCGCGAGCGCCCGTCGTAAACGTCGTAAAACCCGACCTCCGGGTGCCACGTCTCGACGTCCCCGCGCGGACGCTCGGCAACGCGGATGCCGAAGACGCGCCCGGCGATCTCGAAGAGGCCCGCAACCACGCGGTCCATCGGGAGGTAGGGCCTGAGCTCCTCCTCGTCAAAATCGAAGCGCGCCCTGCGCAGGTGCTCCGCCCGGTAGGCTATCTCCCACGGCGCGAGGAGGGCGGCGGTAACGCCGCACTCGCGGGCCTTCGACTCCCCAAGCTCGCGGCACTCGCGCGCGAAGGCCGCGGAGCAGCGCCGGCGGAAATCCTCGACGAACTCGAGCGCCCGTGCCCCCGACCTCGCCATCCGGCGGGCGAGCACGAGGTCAGCGAAATGATCCCTCCCGAGCAGCCCTGCCCTCTCGGCCCGGAGCGCGAGGATCCTCGCGATCAGCGGGGCGTTGTCGCGGGGCGCGTTCGTCCCGACCGAGGAGGCGGCGCGCCACATTTCGCGGCGGAGCGCCCCGTCGTCGGCGTAGGTCATGAACGGCTCCTGCGAGGGCATGTGAAGCGTAAAGCGCCAGCTGGGCCGCTCCCGGGTGCCGATCCCCCTCGCGGCGGCATCTGCGCGGGCGCGGGCCTTCGCATGCGCGGGGAGGCCGGCGAGCCGGCCCTCGTCATCAACGATGAGCTGCCAGGCGTTGGTTTCGTCGAGCACGTTCTCCGAGAATCGCTGCGTCAGCATCGCGAGCTCGCTCTGAAGGGCCTCGAGCCGCGTGCGCCGGTCGGCCGGCAGGCCGGCGCCGGCATCGCGGAACTCGGCCAGGGTCTCGGCCATGAACCGCGCGCGCACAGCCGTGAGTCCGGCGGCTAGGGGCGAGTCCGCGAACGCCCTGAGCCTCTCCCACAGGGCGGGCCTGAGCGGGATGCGTGCGACAAATGCCGACACCCTGGGCAGGGTCCGGTTGTAGGCCTCGCGCAGCCCCGGCGAATCGGCCACGGCCTGCAGGTGCACCACCCTGGCCCAGGCGCGGTTCAAGGTGTCGGTCGCATCGTCGAGAGCGAGGTACGTGTTCTCGAATGTCAGCTCTCCGGCGCCGCCCTCGATGGCGAGGAGCGCGGATTCCGCACGGCGTATCGCCTCGTCTATCGACGGCTCGACAAGGTCCGGGGCCAGCGCCGACCAGCGGATGTGGAACGAGGCGTCTAGGAAGGGATTGTCCGGCATCGCGCCTACCAACCGTAGGTTGCGCCAAAAGACAACTGCCGGCGCGAGGCTGGAACTCCTGGAACCGACTGAAACGCGCTGTCCCAGAGGTTGTCGATCTGCAAGGAAAGCTCGAGGTTGCGCACGCTCCGCGGGTGCCAATCCACGCCGGCGGAGCTCGTGAGCGCGTTGTTCCCCCCGGCAGTGCGCAGGCTGTCGGGCTCCTGGGCCCGCGCCACATTGTCCAAGCGCACCTCGAGGGTCTGCGTGAGACGGAGCAGGAGCGCGGCCGTCAGCCGCTGGCGGGCGTAGTTGAGAGCGTAGAAGCTGGCGGTGACCGGGGCGCCCAGGTAGTCGGCGCTCTTGGCGAGCGCCGTGTAGCCGAGAACCATGCTCCACAGGCTCCACGAATGGCGCGCGACGAGCTCGAGGCCCTCCGTGTCGATGTCAACCGGGTTGGCCGACCTCCCGAAGACGCCCGCCCTGTAGGTCCAATCGACGAGGTTGTCGTCTCGCCGGTAGAACACGGCAGCCTGGCCCGTCCACCCCCCTATGTTCCCGCTCACCCCGACCTCCGCGTTGTGGCTCGCCTGGCGGACGAGGTTCGGGTTGCCCAGGAAGAGACCCGAGCTGGGGCTGGAATCGAGGGCCGTGTAGGACGGCATTTCGGTCGTGGTCGAGTAGCTCGCATAAATGCGCCTCAGCCCCCCCGAATTCCAGGTGCGCGCGAGCTCCGCCACCGGAGAAAAGACCCCGCTGGCGCGGTTGGAGCCGTCGTATGTCGCGCCGGCCTCGAGGGTCACGGCGCCTCCACCCAGGGCCCAGGACTCCTCGGGAACGAGCGCGACCTTCTGGAGCGTGCGGCTGTGATAGGGACCGTAGACCAGGGCCGTCGACCTGAGCGAGTCGCTCGTCTCCTGCGCGTGGTAGTTGAACATGGTGCCGGCGATCTCGGTGCGGCCGCCGAGCCCGGCGCCGTATTCCCAGGTCGTGTGCTGGTACGGATGCACCGCTCCCACCGGCGCGAACCGGTCGAAGGCATAGTCGTCCTTGTTCCGGCGGTAGAAGGCGCCGCTTTCGAAGTACTCCCCGCCCCCGAGGTTCTCCCGGTTGTCGACCGACAGGAGCACCGTCTGGAGATTCTCGGTCTCGTCCGAATCGAAGGGCGTGTACAGGTTCGGCCAGCCGAAGAAACTCGCCTGGTAGCCGGCGAAAACGTCGGTCCTGGAGCCGGGCGCGACCCATTCCGCCCGGGCATCGGCCCTGTCGAAATGAAAGTCCCCGAAGGGCACGGTTCCGTTGCCGGCGGCGTGGGACCAGTCGGCATCGGCCGCGAGGTGCTGCGCGCCCGACCCCGACCATCCCTGGTAGACCTCCTCCCGGGCCAGGCCGTCGTTGCCTATGGATCCCGTTGCGAATCCGGAGTTTCCGACCGGCCGCCACCCGTAGGCCACGGCACCGCCGGTCGAGTTCATCGTCTCGATCGCATGGGGGGCGCCGGTCAGGACCTCCGGGGCCCCGAGCATGGCCGGCGCCACCGGAAGCTCCATGAGATAGTGACCGGTCTGGGGGTCGAAGATCGACAGCGCGCCGACCTGCAGCCCCGTGTTCTCAAAGGTGTCCCCCCGGATCGTGAGGTCCGACTGGGCCTCCGCCATGTTCCGGGGTTCATTGTCCACGAGGGGCTCGTAGCGCAGCGCCGACACCGGCATCGCGAAGGTTCCGGCCGGCGACTGGTTGGCCACGCTCGGCGAATACACCGTCACGGCGGGAAGGCTCGTCGCGGCATCCTGCGCGCGCAGAAGCGGCTCGGCGGCGAGCGCCGCGAGACCGCAGAAAGCCGCAAAGAGGGCGGGCCTCATGACGGGCCGACGGCTAACAGCCACCGCCGAAAAAACAAGCCTCTCGTTAACGCCGGCCCCTAATTTAGTTAACAATATTCCCCGCGCGCCTCAAGGGCGGCCCCTATTCCTTGTCGCCGTCGTTGCCAATCGCCTCCACGGGGCAGCCTTCGAGCGCCTCCATGCAACGGGCGACGTCCTCCTCGGTCTCGGGCTGCTTGTGGACATACGAATAGCCGCCCTCGTCATTGCGTGTGAAGAAGTTCGGGGCCGTCTCCCGGCAAAGATCGCAGTCGATGCACTGCTGGTCGACGTAGAATCTGCCCAGAGCGTTCTGCGCCCATTTGTCTGCTTTGTTGGCCATAGGTGCGGGTGCAGGAAAAGGGACCGCTTCAACGCCACGCTGTCAAGTGAGGACAGAGGCGTCGTCCGGCAACGGGCAGCGGGATTGCCCCCGCGGGCGGCCACCGGCCGTGCGCCCCCGCACCCTTGGGGTCCGCCCTCAGGTTTCCCCGCCCGGGCACGGACAGGGCATCGCCAGCCGCGGTCGACGCGCCTGCGGCCGCCTTCTTCCCCGCTCGGTCCGGCGGCCTCCGGCGCACTCCAGGGCTCCGCTCAGGCGGCTTGTATTTGGTAACACTCCGGTTAACGTGCGTCGATGCTCCAAGATCGCCCCTATATGCGCGACGGCTACGAGAAGCGCCAGACGAGCATCGTCACTTGGCTGCTGTCCTCGATCGCGGCGGTCTTCGTTGTGCAGAACGTGTTCTCGCGCTGGTTCCCAATCGGGATTGACTGGACGTTCGGCCTCTCGCCCCTCGGCCTCAGGGAGGGCCATGTTTGGACGCTGATCACCTACGGCTTCCTGCACAGCACGAGCAATCTGCTCCAGGTGATCGTGTACCTTATCGCCATCTACTTCTTCGGCAGGGAGGTGCTTCCGATACTCGGCGCCCGGCGCTTCATCGCGGTCTACGCGACGGCCCTTGCCGCGGGAGGGGCGTTCTGGCTGGCGGTCCACTGGCGCCACCCGGAGCTCCTCCTCGGCGCCTCGGCGGCCGTGTCGGCGCTCATCATTCTCTACGCCTGCTTCTACCCGAACCGGGAGATAACGCTGCTTCTGTTCTTTGTCCTGCCCGTCACGGTGAAGCCGAAATACCTCGCGTACGCGATGGTCGCGATCGATCTCTGCGGATTCGCGTTCTACGAGATCCTCGGGGCGGTCTCGCCCTTTGGCGCGGCCCATTCGGCGCATCTCGGCGGCATGGCTGCGGCCTGGGTGTACTACCGGTACCTCCACGATTCGGATTGGAGCGTCGCTTCGGGCCGCACCGATATCGAGCTTCCCCGCTGGCTGAAGCAGCGGGGCGCGGCGAGGGCGGCGAAAGCCCCGCCGGCCTACAGCGTCAACATCGGCGACCGGGGGCACCTGCGCGCCGAGGTCGACAGGATCCTCGACAAGATCAACAGCCACGGTTTCGGGTCCCTTTCCGCCGACGAAAAGCGGGTCCTCGACGAGGCCCGGGACCTGATAAGCCGGCGCTAGCGTTTCGCGGCGGACCGTGAATCTGGGCGCGCTGAACGCTGAGTCGTCGGCACGGATTGAGCGCCTGGTGGCCGCGAGTCCGGCTTACGCGCTCGAGCTGCGGCGCAACCCCGCGGTCGCATCATGGCTCGAGGAGCCGCGAAACCTGAGGGAGATATTTCGCTTCCAGGCGTTCCTCGATACCTGGATCGAGTTCGCGCCGCGCGCCGCCGACGCGGACGACGGCGCCCGCCTGGGAGCCCTTCGCAGGTGGCGGCGCCTCATGTCCATGCGGATCGCCCACCGGAGCGTCAACGACCTCGCCGACGAGCGGACGACGGTCGAGGAACTGACCGTCCTTGCCGAGTTCTGCCTTCGCGAGTGCATGCTCCTTTCGGTCCGAAGATGGGAGGAACGCCTTGGGGTGCCCATGGATGGGAAACGCGGCGAGCAGGCCAGGTTCTGCGTCATGGCGCTCGGAAAGCTCGGCGGGCGGGAGCTCAACTTTTCCTCCGACATCGACCTTCTGTACCTTTACGAGGGCGAGGGCGCGTGCGTTAAGGCAGGCGCCGAAACGTCCGTCTCCAACGAGGAGTTCTACACCAAGGTCGCCGAGACGGTCACGCGGGCGCTCGACGAGCGCACCGAGGACGGCTTTCTTTTCCGAACGGACGTGCGCCTCCGCCCGGAGGGCGCAATCGGGCCGCTCGTGCGCTCCGCCTACGAGCTCGAGCATTACTACTCCACGGCGGGCCAGACGTGGGAGCGGCTGGCGATGATCAAGGCGAGGCCCGTGGCGGGCAGCCTCGAGCTCGGCGCCGAGCTCCTCGAGAGCCTCCACGGATTCAGGTACCCCCGCCATCCCCCGCCCAGCCTCCTGGAGGAGATTGCGGCGATGAAGGCGCGCAGCGACGCCGAGATCGTCGGGGCGGGCGCGCTCGACCGCGACGTGAAGCTCGGGACGGGCGGCATACGCGAGATCGAGTTTGTGGCTCAATCGCTTCAGCTGCTAAACGCCGGGCGCTATCCGTTCCTGCAGACCCACTCCACGGAGCAGGCGCTCGGGCGCCTCGCGCGCTACGGCCTTATGGACCGCTCGGACGCGGCCCGGCTGGTCGAGACCTACTGGTTTCTCCGCAAGATCGAGCACCGACTGCAGATCCGCGAGGAGGAGCAGATCCATCTCGTGCCGGATGACCCCGCGGAGCTCGCGGGGATCGCAGCCTCACTGGGCTTCGGCTCGGCCGGGGATTTCACTTCCAGCCTAAAGGCCCGGTGCGCACATGCCCACGGCGTGTACGCCGATCTCTTTGCGGACCAGGGCATCGACGTGGAATTCGAGGCGTGGTGGACCTTCTTCACCGCCGAGCGCGTGCCGGCGGTCATCGCCTCGCGCATCGACCGCTGGTTCGGGGCGGACCCGAACGCGGCCGACGAGCTGCGGATGTTCGCCTGCGGCGGCCGCCACGTGCTGATCACCCGGGAGCTCGTCGTCCGGTTCCAGCATGTCGCCGACGCCTTCGACGGATTCCTGCACGAGCTCGCGCGCCCCCTCGGGACGCTGGCGAGGCTTGCGCGCTTCGCCGAGCGCTATGGCACGCGCCGGCAGTTCCTCAGCTTCTGCGCGGAGAACCCAAGACTGTTCCGCGTGTTCTCGATGCTGTGCGACCGCAGCGAGACGGTCGTCGAGCTGCTCTGCGCCCACCCCGAGATCATCGAGGAGGTGCTCCGTCCGGAAATCCTGAGCAGGCGCAGGGGCGCGCGCGAACTGGACGAGGACATTTCAAAAGCCGCATCCGCGCCCGGATTCTCCGACTGGCTGTGGCTCTTCGTGCGCGCCGAGCAGGTGCGCCACGCGATGGGGGGGATTCTCGGGGATCTCAATGCCGAGCAGATCGAGGCCGCGATGACGGCGCTCGCCGACGCGGTGCTGCGCCGGCTGACCCGGGATTCGGGAGTCCTCGTCGTCGCCCTGGGCAAATACGGCGGAGGTGAACTCGCGTTCGGCTCCGATCTGGACCTCCTTTTCGTCGCCGACGACGGGGGCGAGGCCGACGCTGCGGGTGTGGTCGATGCAGTCCGCACGGCCCTCGGCCAGGGCGGGCCCCTCGGGCCGGCGTTCGCCCTGGACATGCGCCTGCGCCCCCACGGTCAGTCCGGCCCTGCCGCGACCTCGGTGGCGGCCCTGGACGCCTACCACACGCAGGGGGCCGGCGGGCAAATGTGGGAACGCCAGTCCCTCGTCCGGGCGCGGGTGGTGGCCGGCCCCAACCCGCTCGCCGCGTCCTTCCGCGCCTGGCGGGATCGCCTGCTCTACTCCTCCCCGGCCACCGATGACCAGGTCGGGGAGATCCGCGCCATGCGCGCGCGCATCGAACGGGAGCTTGGGGGCGGCCCCGCCGGGGTCGCGTTCAAGGCGGGAACGGGAGGGCTCGCCGACATCGAGTTCCTCGTCCAGGCGATTCAGCTGCGCACGGGCCACAAGGACGCGGGCCTGCGGGTCACGGGAACCCGCGGCGCGCTGCGCGCAGTTGCGGCCGCCGGCCTGATCCCGAAGGGGATTGCGGAGCACCTGGAGGAGAACTATGAGTTCCTGCGTCGAATCGAGACTGCGCTCCGCTTGGACGCCAACCGCGCTGTGAGCTCCCTTCCTCTGGATTCCGATGACTGTCAGGCCCTTGCGCGCTGGGTGGGCTTTCCAAACGCCGATCTTTTCATGTCCGAGCACCTCAGACGGCTGGCCGAAACGAGGTTGATCTATGACAAAATGCCCTCCCTCCTTGAGTTCCGCGCCCTTACGTGAAACTGTTTGGGCGACCGGATCGCTTACGCTCCAACCCAATGGCAATCAACGCATGATACAACGTCCCTTCCATTTTCGCAGGTGGCTGGCGCATTGGCTGCTTATTTTCTCGTCAGCCGTCGGCCTTTCCGGATCGGACCTCAATTTCACGACCCCGGCGACCCTTTCCACGGAGGCCCAAGCCCTGGTCACTCTCCTGGAAAACGCCCACTACAACCGAGGCGCCGTGCACAGCGACGAATTCAGGGAGGTCATCCCCGATTACATGGCCGCACTCGACACCCAGCATCTATTCTTCCTCGAGTCCGACAAGGTCAATTTCTCGAGCCGCTTTGGCAACAACGTCTACTACAATGTAGATTACTTGGGCAAGATCGACTCGGCCTACGAGATCTTCTACACATACGACGACCGCGTGACCTCGAGGATCGGCTGGATCTTCGGGGAGCTCAAAAAGGACCTCGACTTCACCGCGAACGACACCTACCGGCTCGACCGCTCCAAGCTGGACTACTGGCCCGCGAACAAGGCCGATGCAGATGACCTTTGGCGCAAGCGCATCAAGTTTGAGGTGCTCTCGGAGCTCCTGAACAAGAAGACCCTCGACCAGGCGCGCGAGGTCGTCCGCAAGCGCTATGAGCGGATGCTCAAGAATGTCGGCGAAACAGAGGGTAGCGAACTCGCGGAGCTCTTTCTGACCACGATCGCGGGGCTGTACGACCCCCACTCCAACTATTTCTCAGCGGACACCTACGAGGACTTCGGCATCCAGATGAAGCTCGAGCTCGTCGGCATCGGCGCGATGCTCGGCACCGAGGACGACATGTGCGTCGTCCGGGAGATAGTTCCCGGCGGCCCGGCCGATCTCAACCGCCAGCTCAAGCCCAACGACAAGATCATCGCGGTCGCCCAGAGCGACGGCGAGCCCGTCGAGATCATCGGGTTGAAGCTGCGCAAGATCGTCGACATGATCCGGGGCTCAAAAGGAACCCGCGTCCGCCTGATCGTTCAGCCCGCGAGCGCGACCGACACCTCGGTCCGCAAGGAGATCGTCATCACCCGCGACGTCGTCAAGCTGGACTCCGCGCGGGCCCGCGCAGCCGTCTTCCAGGTGCCCGGCGCCGAAGGCGGTACCGTGCCGCTCGGCGTCATCACGCTGCCCGCGTTCTACGGAAACAATGACGAAGGCGACACCGACCGCAACAAGTCAAGCGCCAGCGAGGACGTCGCCAAGCTGATCGTGCAACTGAAGCAGGCGGGAATACAGGGGCTTGTTCTCGACCTCCGGCACAATGGGGGCGGCTTCCTGAGCGAGGCGATCGAGCTCGCGGGCCTGTTCATCCACAAGGGACCGGTTGTCCAGGTGAAGGACTATGAGGGCGACATCCAGGTCGACAGCGACAAGGCCGAGAGCCTGTCCTACGACGGCCCCATGGCCGTCCTTGTCGATCGGTTCAGCGCGTCCGCATCCGAGATTGTCGCGGGCGCGCTTCAGGATTACGGCCGGGCGGTCGTGATAGGCGACAACTCCACCCACGGAAAGGGCAGCGTCCAGACGGTCGTCGAGATGAAGAGGTTCGCCCCCCAGCTCGCCAACTCGCCCGCCAAGACCGGAGCGGCCAAGATCACCATCCAGAAATTCTACCTGCCGGACGGATCCTCCACGCAGCTAAGGGGCGTCGTCTCAGACATCGTCCTGCCGTCGGTGGACGAATACCTTCCCATCGGGGAATCCGACCTTCCCCACGCCCTGGTCTGGGACAAGATAAAGACGAGCTCCTTTCACGGGGCGCCCATCGACCGCAGGGTGCTCGCCCGGCTGCAGCTTCAGAGTTCAGAGCGCCAGGCGAAACTCCAGGAGTTCGCGTTCGTTCGGAAGTACGTCGACTGGTTCAAGGATCGCCAGGCGCAGAAGCTCATTTCGCTCAACCTGGAGGAGCGCCGCAAGCAAAAGGACGCGGACGACGCATTCCGCAAGGAGAGCAAGCTCGATCGCGAACAGCTCGCGAAGGCCGATTATCCGTACAAGGAGTTCAGGCTCGGCCCCCCCCTACCGCCGAGAATCGTCGCGCCAAAGGCCGCCGACGCGGCCAAGGCGGGCCCGCCCAAGGACGACGAGGGCTCGGATTTCGAGGACGCGGACGAGGATGCAAACGCCGATGAATACGGGAAGCTTGACGTCTCCCTTCGCGAAGCGCTGAGGGTCGTGGACGACGCGATCGCGCTCGGCCGCGATCACGAGTACTGGGCGAGCGATCACGCACCGCTCACGGTGGCCGCCAAGGGCTGACATCACCCGGCCCCGAGGCCGCTCACCGCCAGGCCAGGACGAACCGGTCCCGGCCCGCCAGATCCCGAAGCGGCTCGATCCTGCCGTAGCCCGCCGACGCCAGCGCCGCCGTCAGTCGTGCGCGGTGGCCGCCGCCGGTTTCCAGGGCGAGCATCCCCCCGGGCGAAAGGACCCGGCATGCTCCGGCCACGATCCTCGCAATGTCCGCAAAGCCGCCGTCGGCGGCTGTCAGCGCCCGGCCGGGCTCGTGGTCGCGTACCTCGGGCGCCGCCGCGGCCGTTTCATCCGGGGACAGGTACGGCGGGTTCGAGACGATCAGTTCGTAGCGCTCTCCGGCGGGCAGCCGGTCGAACCAGTCCGACTCGACAAAGGTGATGCGATCGGCCAGCCCGGTCGACACCGCGTTCTCCGCGGCGAGCGCGAGGGCCTCCGGGCTCACGTCGACAGCCGTCACACGGGCGCCGGGGAAGGCCCTCGCCAGCGCGAGGCCGATGGCCCCGCCTCCCGTACCCAGGTCCAGGATACGGCCCGGGGGCCCCGCGCACCGTTCCGTGACCGTCTCCACGAGGAGCTCGGTCTCGGGGCGCGGAATGAGCGCCCGCCGGTCCGTCCTCAGCCTGAGCCCGCAAAACTCGGTGTAGCCCAGGATGTGCTGCACGGGCTCGCGCCGGCCGCGCCGGCGGACGAGCTCGCGGACCGCCCCGAGCTCGGCCTCGCTGACGGGGCGCTCGAACTCGATGTAGAGGCGCATCCGGGCAAGCCCGAGCGCGTGGCCCACGAGCAGCTCCGCGTTCAACCTGGGCGACTCGATTCCCCTCGACGCGAAGAAATCCGAGGTCTTCTTGACGACCTCGATCACCGTCATCATGGCGGGGCGCCCGTGATCCGGCAAGGGACCTCAGCCGACCTCGGCGGACGGCCTCGCGAGCTCGTAGGACCGGCCCTCGAGCGCGGCGAGCCGCTCCTCATGATGGGCCTTTTGGAGAGCGTCAACGAGCGGCCCTATCGCGCCCTCCATGACCTGTGAGAGGCCGTGGAGGCTCAATCCGATGCGGTGGTCCGTCACGCGGTTCTGGGGGAAGTTGTACGTCCGTATGCGCTCGCTTCTGTCCCCGGACCCGATCTGGGTGCGGCGCTCCGCGGCATACTTCGCCTTTTCCTCGTCCTCCTTGAGCTTCAGAAGCCGGGAGCGAAGCACCGTCATCGCCCTCGCCTTGTTCTTGAGCTGCGACCGCTCGTCGGCGCACTGCACGATGAGGCCCGTCGGCTTGTGAAGGATCTGGACCGCCGAGTCGGTCGTGTTGACCCCCTGTCCCCCCGGTCCGCTTGCCCGGCACACGGTGATCTCCAGATCCTCGGGCCTGATCTGGATGTCGACCTCCTCCGCCTCGGGCAGCACCGCAACGGTGACGGTCGAGGTGTGAATCCGCCCGCTGGCCTCGGTCACCGGCACGCGCTGGACCCGGTGGACGCCGCTCTCCCACTTGAGGCGCTTGTACACGTCGGTTCCGGCGATTAGGAAGGCGACCTCCCTGAGTCCCCCCCTCTCGGAGGGGCTGCTGCTCATCGGCTCCACCTTCCATCCCTGCGAGTCGGCGAACTTCTGGTAGCAGCGCGCGAGCTCGGCCGCGAAGAGCGCGGCCTCCTCGCCGCCGGTTCCCGCCCGGATTTCCATGACCGTGTTGCGGGAGTCGGAGGGCTCGGGCGGCATCATCGCGAGCAGAACGGCCTCGCGCAGTTCGGCAGCCCGCCGCTCGAGCGCCGGTATCTCGGCCGTCGCGAGCTCGCGCAGGTCCGCGCCCCCGGAGGCCTCGCTGGCGAGCGCGGTGGCGTCGCGCAGCTCCCGCTCCACCTGGGCGTGCGCGCGGTGGTCGTCCACGAGCTTGCGCAGTTTCTGCTGTTCGCGGGAGACGTCCGCCGCGCGCCTGGGATTCGCGAAGAAGGAAGGCTCCGCCGTCTGCGCGTCGAGCTCCTCGAGGCGCCTTTGGTAGGGTGAAATGTCGGGAAGGGCGTCCATATCTAACCTATTTGCGAATTGCGCGGGCCGCGACCGGAGGCCTAGCATGCCGCCTCACGCACCGCATGGCCGCGACGCTCTT
>Ga0209415_10010504_pt1 | contig 15732 bp, 12 predicted proteins | sample PeaSoiSIISIP2007_FD_187696 | JGI IMG/M metagenome (GOLD analysis project Ga0209415, IMG submission 187696) | Peat soil microbial communities from Weissenstadt, Germany - SII-SIP-2007 (SPAdes) (version 2) | ecosystem: Environmental > Terrestrial > Soil > Wetlands > Peat | place: Germany... | reverse complement strand
CTTGGCCATCGGAGTAAAACAACAACTCGGCCCTACGCCGGGCGGATTCGATGTGTCCGCTACTCTGTTCCTCAGTTTTCCGACCGGCGCCGATGGCGTGTCCAGCGGCGAGTACGATGGGGGGCTGCAGGTGGCCTGGTCGCGCGGGCTGTCCGCCAAATGGACGGCGGCCGGAATGCTCTCGATGTACTGGCCCACTCAGGGCCGCGCGCGGAATCTGACCGGAGAGTCCACGATTCTTTTGGATCGACAACTGACAGGACCGTGGGATGCGTTCGTCGAGTATGCGGGTGACTTTCCGGAACGCGGCGGTTCGCGTCACTTGCTGCACATCGGAACGGCATTAAAGATCGCAAAGCAGCAACAGCTCGATTTTCACTTCGGCGTGGGCTTGTCGCCGGCCTCCGTGGATCATTTCATTGGTATCGGCTATTCATTCCGATTTCAGGCGTTCCATCGCTAGTGACGAATTAACCATTGGGAAGCCACTTCGCTCTCAACCAACCGCGGCAGCTCAGGTAACTCCTGAAAACCGGACGGGTGGTTCGTCAGCATCCGGGTCCGGCAACGAGGCTCGGAACAGGGAACTCGCGGATCCTCGGTGGAGGACTGGCCCGCAACGGATTTTCCCAGCTTCGTTGACACCCCGTAGCACGGCTGCTAGATTCCTGTGTTGGTGCAGGTAACTCGACCCAAACGGAAGCTTCAGAGATTTCTCCCGGTAGTTTCGGCGGCCATGGCGGCAGTGCTGGCCGCAGGCTGCGCCGTCAGCCACACGACAGTCGTCAAGCCATCCGGACCTCCCGTCCGGCTTCAATCCGCGACTAAGCAGGAACTCATCGCGCGCTACAACGAGCAGGCCGGGGCGGTCACCTCGCTGAACGGAACCGTCACGATGACGCTCACCGCCGGGTCGGCCTATACGGGCGTGATCAAGCAATATCATGAGATCAAGGCATTCATTCTCGCGCAGAAACCCTCGAGCATTCGCGTGATCGGCCAGGCGCCGGTGGTGGGAACGAACATCTTCGACATGGAAAGCGACGGGGAGACGTTTCGCATATTTATTCCGTCGCAGAACAAGTTCCTGACCGGCCCGGCGAGTCTGGAACGGCCCTCAGCGAAGCCGATAGAAAACCTCCGGCCGCAACATATAACCGGCGCGATTTTCTGGGATTCGATTCCGGCGCAATCGGTGGTGCTCCTGGAGGAAGCGAGCGACGACACCTCGCGGTATTACGTGCTGACGGCAACTCGACGCAACGGCAATTCCGGCGCGGACGCACCGGATCTCGACTGGGAGATCGCGCAAAAGGTCTGGTTTGACCGCGCCGATTTGAGCGTTGCCCGCCGGCAATCGTATGACCCGGGCGGCAAACTCGCCTCGGACGTTCGATATGGCAACTGGGATGGGTTTGGAGCCGTGCACTATCCCCGGCAGATAGTGCTGGTCCAGCCTGGTAACGACTACAAACTACAGATCGGTATCACCAAAGCGGTGTTCAATGAGACGATATCCGCCGACCGCTTTGTGCTCCGCCAGCCGCCGGGAGCGGAGCTGGTCAACGTGGGCGAGGAGCCCCAAGATATGAAACCAGTGGAACCGAAACCGGAGCCTAAAGATTGATCGGGCACATGATCGTGCAGAACACCCTGCACCGGCCAGTCCGTACCTTTATCACGGTAATCGCCGTGGCCGTCGAGGTCACGCTCGTCATTATGGTTGTGGGGCTAACCAGCGGACTACTCTCGGACTCCGCCAAACGCACCGAAGGCGTGGGTGCGGACATCATGGTCCAGCCTCCTTCGGCGTCCATCTTCATGGCGTTCAGCGGCGCCCCGATGCCGATCGCGATCGGCGACAAACTGCAGCAGCTCGAATACGTGCAGGCCGTCGCTCCTGTGCTCGTGCAGTTCAACTCGGTCAACGGGCTCGACATCGTTTACGGAATCCAGCCGGAGACGTTTCGCTCCGTGTCCGGGGGGTTCGTCTTGCATGACGGGACCGAGCTTCGGGACTCGAACGACATTTTGGTGGACGATGTATACGCGAGAGCCAAGAAGATTAAGGTGGGGCGGACGCTACACATCCTGGAGCACGATTTCCATGTCGCAGGCATCGTCGAGCACGGCAAGGGGGCGCGGCTGTTCGTTCTGATGTCCACGCTGCAGGAAATGTCGGGCGCCCATGACAAGGCTTCCGTGTTCTTTATCAAATGCGACCGCTCCGACCACACTGCTGCCGCGGCCGACGAGGTCCGCGAGCTGCTGCCCCATTACGAAGTTCGGCCGCTCAAGGACTATATCTCGCTGATGACATCCTCGAACTTGCCGGGACTCGGTGCCTTTATCAACGTCATGATCGGTATTGCCGTCGCCATCGGATTTCTGGTGACGTTTCTTTCCATGTACACCACGATCATCGAGCGCACCCGCGAGATCGGCGTGCTGAAATCGCTCGGCGCCTCGAAAACCTACATCGTCGAGATCATACTTAGCGAGACCACTCTGCTCTGTTTTGCGGGAGTCGTGACCGGTGTGGGGCTCAGTTACCTGACGCGTATAATTCTCCTCAAGGTTTTTCCGTCGCTCCCGATTCTGATCACCGTGAAGTGGATATTTCTCGCCGGGTTGATCGCCATTCTGGGCGGTTTGCTGGGCGCAACCTATCCCGCATGGCTCGCCAGCCGCAAGGATCCCGTCGAAGCACTCGCCTACGAATAAGTCGCTGGAATGAAATACCCACCGCTGCCGCACTATGCAGAAACACATATCGCGGCTAGACTATTTGTATCCTGACAGGCATGATCGCTCGCGGGGAGTAGGCGTTGGAGCCGATACTCAAGACCGAAAATTTGTGGAAAATGTACCGCACCGGCCGGATGGAAGTTCCGGCGCTGCGCGGCGTCAGCATTTCCATTCTCCCCGGCGAATTCGTTTCGATCATGGGACCTTCGGGCTGCGGGAAATCCACGCTGTTGCACGTGATCGGCGGTCTGGCGCAGGCTACCAGCGGGCGCGTGCTGCTCGACGGCAACGATCTGACGGAAATGAGCGATGCCGCGCGTACGCTGCTGCGCCGCCACAAAGTCGGCTTCGTCTTCCAACGATTTAACCTGCTGCCGACGCTCGACACCTATCACAATATCGCGCTCGCGCAGCACATCCACGGAAACGGTTTCGATCCGCACCGCTTCGAAGCCGTCGCGAGCCTGCTGGGGTTGAGCGAACGCCTGCGCCACAAGCCGTCGGAGCTTTCCGGCGGCGAACAGCAGCGCGTGGCGCTCGCGCGTGCCATCATCAGCGAGCCGAAAATCGTTCTCGCCGATGAACCGACGGGGAATCTCGATACCAAGAGTTCTGAAACGGTCCTCGCGCTGTTGCGCCAGCTCAACAAAGACCTCGGCCAGACAATCGTGATGATCACGCACAACCCGGAAGCGGCGACCTACGGTGATCGCGTGCTACACATGCGCGACGGCATGGTCGTGAACGGTTCGGCCGCCCACTCCTGAGATGCGATCCTTCTGGCGAGCGATCGTCCGCACAATCTTCTGGTCCTACGACCGCGGGAGCTGGCCCTACGACGTGCTGGTCGTGGCGATCGTTGTGTTTGTGCTTGCGACGCCTCGGAGCTGGTTCCACGACCGGCCGCAATCCGGCGCCGGCACGAATGCGAGCGTGCAGTTCATCGCCGAGGATTCCGGCAGCCAGACGCGCATCTATCGCCTTGATGCCGCCGCGCTCGCGCCACAAAAGCGCGCCACGAAGCCGACGCCAGAGCTTGAGCGCGAGACGCACGACATTCTGAGCCGCACTGTCGACGATTTGAGAGACCGCACGTTTCAAGTGCTGCGCATTGATCCCGTGCTCGACGGCGCCGGAGCGGTACTGCACTACGATGTGACCGTCCGGTTGTAGGGAGACAGACGCAACCATGGCAACCGCAAATCTGGCCCGGCCCGTTCATGAACGGATGCAGGATGCCATCCGCGATTTGAAATCCCTGCTCGATCAGCGCGTGACTACGGCAGAGGTGGTTCGCGAGCACCACAGCCACGGCGAGTCGTATCATCCCGCCGCGCTGCCCGACGCTGTTTGCTTTCCGAATTCGACTGCCGAAGTCAGCGAGATCATGAAGATCAGCGCGAAGCATCAAGTGCCGGTGATCCCGTTCGGCGCGGGCACATCCATGGAAGCGCAAGTGAACGCGATTCACGGCGGAATCACAATCGACATGCGCGAGATGAACAAAGTCGTGCGCATCAGCGCGGAGGATCTCCAGGCTACTGTCGAAGCGGGGATCCCTCGAAAGCAGCTCGTCAAGGCGCTGGCCAACACCGGCTTCACCTTCTTCATCGATCCGGGCGCTGATGCCACGATCGGAGGAATGACCTCGACGCGCGCTTCCGGCACCACGGCAGTGCGCTACGGCACCATGCGCGAAAACGTGATGGCCCTCACGGTTGTGTTGGCCGATGGCAGGATCATCAAGACCGGTTCACGCGCGCGCAAATCCGCGGCTGGCTACGATCTCACGCATCTGTTCGTCGGCGCGGAAGGCACGCTTGGCGTGATCACTGAAGTTACGCTGCGGCTGCATCCGCAGCCGGAGGCCGTGGCGGCGGCAACCTGCACCTTCGAGAGCATCCGCGATGCCGTCGAGACGGCCATCGAAACTATTCAGCTCGGCGTGACCGTGGCGCGCATCGAGCTGATGGACGAGGCACAGATCGACGCCTGCAACCGGTATTCGAAAACGAACTATCCAGTGGCGCCAACTCTGTTCTTTGAATTTCATGGCGATAGCGACCGCAGTGTCAGCGAGCAGGCGGAAACGGTGCGGAAACTCTCGGAAGAGCACAGGGGACGCGGATTCCGGTGGTTTACTTCACCGGAAGAGCGCGAAACGCTCTGGAAAATGCGGCACGAGGCCTATTTCGCAAATATCGCCGTTCGCAAGGGCGGGAAAATGTTCACGACCGACATCTGTGTTCCCATTTCCCGTCTCGCCGATTGCATCGTGGAATCAAAAAAAGATGTGGCGGGGGCGCCTTTTCCGGCTCTCGTCGTGGGCCACGTCGGCGACGGCAATTTCCACATGTCCTTCATCCTCGATCCTGAAAGTCCTGCCGAGCTTGCCGAGGCGCGAATCCTGGAAGAGAAGATTATTCGTCGCGCGCTCGAAATGGGCGGCACGTGCACCGGCGAGCATGGCATCGGAACTGGCCGGAAAAAGTATCTCCGCGAGGAGCACGGCGCCGGGCTTGACGCCATGCGCGCGATCAAGCAGGCGTTCGATCCGGATAACCGCATGAACCCAGGGAAAATGGTCGATCCGCAGGCGCTATTCGGCGGTTCAGACGGAGCTTGATTGCGCGCAGCCTGTTCCGCTTCGAATTCACTCCACGTCCGCGAGTGCTCCAGCCGGGCGGCATCAGGAACCGAGCGTCGCCCAGCTTGCGGGAATATCCACGTACGATCGATTCAGCTCAGCAACCGATTCGCAGCCTAACAGCGCCAGCGTGCGTTGCAAATCCGCGCGCAGGATCTCGATGGCTCTGGTCACGCCGGCCTCACCCGCGGCGCCCAGCCCGTAGGCGTACGCGCGGCCGATCATGACGGCTCGCGCGCCCAAGCAAAGTGCTTTCGCAATGTCGCCCCCGCGGCGGATGCCTCCATCCATCAGGATTTCGGCGCGTCCGCCGACGGCCTTCACGATCTCCGGCAATGCGCGCAGCGACGCAGCCACTCCATCGAGCTGCCTGCCGCCGTGATTCGACACGATGACTCCCGCCGCGCCCTCGTCCAAAGCACGTCGCGCATCCTCGCCGATCATCACGCCCTTGACCACGATCGGTCCGGGCCATGCTTTGCGGATCCATTTCAAGTCTTCCCAGGTGACTACCGACCGCGCCAGGCTCGCCTGCGTTTCAGCGAGAGGCATGGGGCCGCGTCCTGGCACGATCACGTTCGGCAGTTCCAGCATTCCCCTGTCTCGCAGGAAACCAGCAAGCCATCCGGGATGCGCAAGAAGGTCCGGCAGGAACCGAATCTTCGCAAATTGACTGCGTCCCATCAGCACGCCGGCGCCGTTTCGAACGTCTCTCTCGCGCATTCCGAACGTGCCGGTGTCGATCGTGATCGCCAGCACCGTGAAGCCGGCCTTCTTGGCTCGCTCCAGCGCCGCCTCCGCGCATTCGCGCCCGCCCACGAGATAGAGCTGATACCAGCGCGGGCCCGAAGTCGCCGCCGCAACTTCCTCCAGCGGACTTCCTGAAATCGTCGTCAGCGTGAACCCGATATCCGCTTTACCGGCGGCGCGCGCGGCGGTGATCTCGCCTCGCGGGCATAACATGCGCGTGAATCCGACCGGCGCGAGCAGCATGGGCATCGAGAGCTCGGACCCGAGTACTTTCGTGCGCAAATCGCAGCCGCTTACGGCCACGGCGTTGCGCGGGCGAAAAACGACTTCATCGAAAGCTCGGCAATTTTCGCTCAGCGTCACTTCGCCGTCGGCGCCGCCGTCCACGTAGTCGAAGACCACGCGCGGCAGGCGGCGCTCGGCTGCGCGCCGCAGGTCGCCGACGTTGATGACACGCGGCGAGGAAACTCTGCGCTCCTGTCGAGTCATCGCCTGAAATCCGTGAATTGGGCGTGGGCCGCGCAAATATGGGAACGAAAGGACAACGAATTGGCTTCCGCCGCGGGCATTCTACCGGGTATCCTCACACACTTGTTGGCAAGCTGCTACGCCGTTCGACACGCGACGGGATTATACGCGCTGCGTCCATCAAGTATATAGTTTCCCCGGGAGATGATAATGAAGGTTGGCGAAGCGATCGCCGAAATACTTAAGCGCGAGGGCGTGGAGATTATTTTTGGCTATCCGGTGAACCACGTCCTCGAAGCGGCCGCGATCGCGGGCATACGCCCGGTGATTGTCCGCCAGGAGCGCGTTGGGCTGCACATGGCCGACGCGATGTCGCGCGTCTCAAGCGGGCGCAGGATCGGCGTATTCGCGATGCAGCACGGACCCGGGTCCGAAAATTCCATGGGCGGTGTGGCACAAGCCTACAGCGAATCGGTGCCCATTCTGGTGCTGCCCATGGGTTACGCGCGGCGGCTCGCGCACATCGATCCGAATTTCAACTCCGTCGCCAGCATGCGCACGTTTACAAAATCGGCCGAGCCGATCACTTCGCCAGCCGAGATTGCGAACATTTTCAGGCGAGCCTTTTCGCGCCTGCGCAATGGGCGCGGCGGACCTGCGCTGGTCGAAATACCGGTTGACCTGTTCGCGGAAGAAATACCGGGGCCGCTCGTGTACGAGCCCGCGATCTCTGCGCGCTACGGGCCCGATATTGCCGATGTGCGCAAGGCTGCCGCCGCACTGGTCGAAGCGAAACATCCCGTCATCTACGCGGGGCAGGGAATTCACTACGCGCGCGCGTGGGAGCCGCTGAAAAGGCTTGCCGAACTGCTGGCCGCGCCGGTCGCCACCAGCTTGCAGGGCAAGAGCGCGTTTCCGGAAGATCATCCTCTGTCGCTGGGATCGGGAGGCCTCGCGTTTCCGCCCACGATTCCGCATTTTCTCGAGAAGGCCGATTGGGTTTTCGGTGCGGGATGTAGCTTTACCGAGACGGCGTTCGGGATCGCGATGCCGAAGGGCAAGAAGTTCATTCACGCCACGCTCGACCCGAATCACCTGAATAAGGACGTACGCGCGGACATCGGCCTGATCGGCGACGCGCAGTTGACGCTCGACGCGCTCTGCGCCGAAGTCGAGCGGCTGATCAAACAGCCGCGGGCATCTTCGGCAGCCGCGGAAATCTCGGCCATCCGCAAGAAATGGCTCGACGATTGGATGCCCAAGCTCACCTCGCGAGAAACGCCGCTTTCTCCGTACCGCGTGCTCTGGGATTTGCAGCACACGGTCGACGTCGCGAATACGATCATCACGCACGATGCAGGCAGCCCGCGCGATCAGCTCGCCCCGTTCTGGGTGACCAAGGAGCCGCTCAGCTATCTCGGCTGGGGCAAGACGACGCAGCTCGGATACGGGCTTGGCCTCGCCATGGGCGCGAAACTCGCGCGACCCGAAAAGCTCTGCATCAACGTGTGGGGTGACGCTGCGATCGGATTCACCGGCATGGATTTTGAGACCGCCGTGCGCGAGCGAATTCCCATCCTCTCAATCCTGCTCAACAATTTCAGCATGGCGATGGAATTGCCAATCATGCCGGTATCCACCGAAAAATACCGCTCGACCGACATTTCCGGGGACTATGCCGCGATGGCCCGCGCCTTCGGCGGGTACGGCGAGCGCGTCACGGACCCGGGCGAAATCGTTCCCGCGATCCGCCGCGGCATCGAGCAAACTAAGAAGGGCATTCCCGCGCTGCTGGAATTCATCACGTCCAAGGAGCTGACCGTCTCGAAGCAACATTACGGAAAGAAATAGACGCGCAATCCTCCACGCATGCCTCCGACCACCGTTGTTGAAAATCAGTCGCATGCTCGGACGACAGCACTACAAAGAGCGCGCCGAATGCACTATGATCTGCCGCGAGCATCGACGTTGACGTCACCGGGGGGCTCCAGCCTATGAAACGGATTGTCTGTGTTGGCGCGCTTTCGTTTGCCTGCGGGACCTTCCTGCTTTCCACGATGCCGCTGCTGACCACCGCGCAAAGCAAGTCACCGCTTCCAATCTCCCCCGGCCAGACGCTGTTCGACCAGCACTGCGCGTCATGCCACGCCGGCCCCAATCGAGTGGATCGCGCCCCCGACCTGAAAACGCTGATGCAGTTCGCGCCCGAATCCGAGCTCGCGGCCATGACCACGGGGACGATGGCGCTGCCCGCTCAAAAACTCACCGACGATGAAAAGCGCTTCATCGCCGAATATCTCGGCGGGCGCCCGCTCGATTCGAAACATTCGGGCAGCGCCGACTCGATGTCCAATCGCTGCCCTACCAACCCACCGCTTCTGGACCCGTCGTCCGGACCCTCGTGGAACGGATGGAGCGCCGAGCCCGGTAACACGCGTTTCTCCTCAACAAAGAACGCGGGCCTAACCGCAGCCGACATTCCTCAGCTTAAACTGAAATGGGCCTTCGGATTTCCGAATGGCGACACAGCCTTTGGCCAGCCGACCGTCGCAGGCGGGCGCATCTACGTGGGGAGCGACATCGGCTACGTCTATTCGCTCGACGCGGCTACGGGCTGCGTCTATTGGTCCTTCCATGCGAAGTCCGGAGTGCGCACGGCGCCGAGCGTAGCCGCCGTGAACGGCGCGGGCGCCACTAGCTACGCCGTCTATTTCGGAGACATGCGCGGGAATGCGTACGCAGTTGACGCGGCGACGGGCGATCAACTGTGGACCCAAAATCTGTCCGACCACTACACGGCGCGCATCACTGGAGCGCCCTCCGTCTATGAGGGGCGCGTGTACGTTCCCATCTCGGCCACGGAAGAGGCGTTCAGCGCGGCTCCCTCCTATCCTTGCTGCACATTTCGAGGCAGCGTCGTGGCGCTCGATGCCAAAACCGGCCAGCAAGTCTGGAAGACCTACGTAATTCCGGAAATACCTAAGCCGACGCGCAAGAATTCGGCCGGCGTTCAGTTGATGGGCCCCGCCGGGGCCGCGGTGTGGAACTCTCCGACGATCGATCCCAAGGCGCACGCGCTGTATGTCGGAACCGGAGACGCGTTCACCGAACCGGCCGCGAAAACTTCGGACGCCGTCGTCGCGCTCGATCTGACAACGGGGAATATCCTATGGTCCTTTCAGGCGGTGGAAAATGACGCGTGGATGGTCGGCTGCGTGCCGGTCTCAAGCGATAACTGCCCGAAAGATCTGGGAGTGGATTGGGATTTCGGATCCTCGCCCGTCCTGGTCAGAACTGCGAACGGCAAGCGGATCCTGCTTGCAACGCCGAAAAGCGGAACCGTCTTCGCGCTCGATCCGGATCGCAAGGGAGGCGTGATCTGGCGGTTGAATCTCTCCGAATCGCCAGCGCCGAACAACGGCGAGATCGCGTTCGGCGGGAGCACGGATTCGAAGAGGGCATATCTGGCCCTCGAGAACGGCAACTTCGTTGCCGTCGACCTCGCGCTGGGCAGCCGTGCATGGACCACGCGTCTTGAGTCGCTCGACAATCTCGGCCAGCCGACTATCAACGGTGAGAACCGCACGAAAACGGGACTGCGCTTCGGCCAATCCGCGGCCGTGACGGGGATTCCGGGCGCCGTCTTCACCGGCGGCTGGGACGGCATTCTGCGCGCCCTTTCAACCGACGACGGCAAAGTTCTCTGGCAATTTAATACCGCGCGCGAATTCACGACCGTCAACGGCGTCGCCGCGAAGGGCGGCTCGATGGGCGGGCCGGGTCCGGTGGTTGCCAACGGAATGCTCTACGTCGGATCGGGATACGCAAACGTAGGCGGCGGCATGCCGGGCAACGTGCTGCTGGCGTTTGCGGCGAAGTGAACTTCATGGGGGGATCGTAAATGAAGCGAACTCTGTTGTTCCTGTTCCTTGCGGTGTGCTCGTCGCTGCTGCTCGGATCGCGCGCCACCTCGCAAGCCGCTGCCCAGGCCGACGCGCAGGGCGAAGCACAGAAACCGCCGCAATCCCCGCCGGCCGCTGCTCCGAACGCAATCGCATCGCCCAGCGGCACCGAAATCGGAAACGGCATCGTCGAACAGAAATGCGTCTCCTGCCACGAGCACCCCGCCACCGGATCGCGCGCACCGTCCTTCGCCACCATGAAGCTGATGACGCCCGAAAAGATCTATTCGACGCTCATCACCGGCCCGATGGCGGTCGTTGTGGGGAACACGCTGACCGACATGGAAAAGCGCCGCGTCGCGGAGACCGTCAGCGGCCGCCTGATCGGCAGCACTGGCGCGGGTGATGCGAAATCGATGCCGAATCATTGCGCGAGCAATCCGCCGATGGCCGACCCTCTTGCCGGTCCGGCGTGGAATGGCTGGGGTGCCGATGCCGGAAACACGAGATTCCAATCCGCGAAGGCTGCGGGGATCTCCGCGAATCAAGTGTCTCGCTTGAAATTGAAATGGGCTTTCGGTTTTCCCACGGGCCTTTCGGCCTATGGCCAGCCGACCATCGCGTCGGGCCGCATCTTTGTCGCCAGCGACAACGGGTATGTCTACTCGCTTGACGCCCAAACCGGCTGCGTCTACTGGTCCTTTCAGGCGAAGGCCGCGATGCGGACAGCCATCAGCGTCGGTCCCGTCACAGGCCACGGCGAAACAAAGTTCGCGGCGTACGTCGGTGATCAGAAGGCCAACGTCTACGCGATTGACGCGCAGACGGGAAAGCTGCTCTGGACGCAATTGGTTGAGGATCACATCACCGCGCGCGTCCCGGGCGCTCCAAAACTCGCAGACGGCCGGTTGTACGTGCCGGTTTCGACCTTCGAGGAATTCTCGGCGTCGGATCCGCTCTATCCTTGCTGCACGTTTCAAGGAAGCGTCGTGGCGCTCGACGCAAGCACCGGGAAGCGGCTCTGGAAAACTTATACGATCGCCGAAGCGCCCAAGCCCGTTAGAAAGAATTCCAAAGGAACGCAGCTTTGGGCGCCCTCGGGCGGTTCAGTCTGGAATTCACCCACGGTGGACCGCAAGCGCCAGGCCGTTTATTTCGGCACCGGCGATGGACAAACGGACCCGGCTCCGGAAACGACCGATGCCGTGATGGCCCTCGACATCAAAACGGGTAAAAGGATTTGGTTTTACCAGGCAACCCCCAACGACGCGTTCCTGGGGGCGTGCGATGAAGACCTTCCCAACCGCTCCGAAAATTGCCCCCCGCATCAAGGGCCGGATTGGGATTTCGGTTCTTCCGCGATGCTGCGGACCCTGCCGAGCGGCCATAGGCTGCTTGTGGCTGGACAGAAGAGCGGCACAGTGTTCGCATTCGATCCGGATCGCAATGGCGCCTTGGTCTGGAGCACCAACGTCCTGCTGCCGGGCCAAAAGCCGCCAAATTCCTTCGGCGAGATCGTCTACGGCGGCGCGCTGGACGAGCGCAATGCGTATTTCGCGCTTCGCAGCGGCCGCGTGATTGCGCTCGCGCTGGAGACAGGCAAGCCGGTCTGGTCGGTGCCGTTAGGCGCGGGTGGTGCCGTTACGCTGTCTGCCGCAATCACCGGAATTCCCGGCGCGGTCTTCGTCGGAGGTTGGGACGGAAAACTGCAAGCGTTATCGACCGCGGATGGACGAGTCCTCTGGCAATTCAATACCGCCAAGGATTTCAAAACCGTCAACGGCGTGAAGGCAAAAGGCGGCGCGATGGGGTCGGCCGGGCCGACGGTCGCCGGCGGAATGGTGTTCGTCGGTTCCGGATACGCAGTCTTCAGCGGAGATCAGGCGGGCAACGTGCTCCTGGCATTTTCAGCTGAATAGCCAAAGACGCCAGGAGTCCCCGCGCCGGCGAATTCTGCTTACTGAGTTTTCGCCGGAGCTTTCTTGGTAATCAGAATGTTCTTCAGAGCGTCGGGATCGTTTTTCAGTTCTTCTTTTCCCGCCGGGAATTTATTCGACTGAAGAATATAGGAAATCACGTCCAGAGCAGCGTCGGGCTCTAGGCTTCCCGGCTTGTCCTGCGGCATGGTTCCCTGAATCAGCCCAAGCAGATCGGCCATGGTCTGCCCCTCCCAAATATCGGCGAAGGCATCTCCCGCCAGAGGCAAAGCTTGGCCACTGCCGCTCAGATCTTCCATGTGGCAACTGCTGCAGCTCGTGTTGTACTGTGCCTTGCCGCGCGCAGCCTCATCGTCCGTATAGACGCCGTCCCAAGTCGTTTTGGCCGGTGCAGGGTTGGCCGCCCGCGCGGATCGAATCTCTCCGCCCAGGCAAGCGCACATCGCAACAATCAGCCCCGCTATTAGCCACGAGCGCCCATGCGCGACGGCACTGCGCAGTCCCGAAAAATCCTCATTTCCGATCGAGTTCATGTGATCAACATCCCTTTGGTTTAGATGCAGCGAACATGCTTCGCGCATTCAATGATAACAAACGTCTGCACGGATTGGACGTGCGCTCGGTCGTATAGGTTGCGGATTGCGGCCGGTTTAGGGCGTGGGCAGGGCCCAGGCGTACACCATGCCGTCCGAAGGAATGATGATGTATTGCTTGCCATCCACTTCGTAGCTCATGGGCGCCGTTGTTGACCCGCCCCCGCCGTAGGTGTGCCACAAAGTCTTGCCGGTGGCGGGGTCAAGAGCCATCAGCATTCCCGAATCGTTCGCCGTGAACACCAGATGCCCGGCCGTCGCAAGCGATCCCGCGAATCCTCCCCGGCCGCCGGTCATGTCTTTCGTCCAGCGAACTCTTCCGGTTTGATAGTCGATCGCATACAACACGGATTTCGAATGCAGAATAAAATCCCGCCCGCCCCAACCTTCCGCATTCTTGCCGGGCATGGTGACGTAGTACACGCCGATGCTGTCCCGGGCGTTGGCAAAAAATAGCCCCGTGGTCGGATCGAAGCTCGATGGATTCCAGTTCGTCCCGCCCGCCGCGCCGGGCTTCGCCAGCGCGCCATCGAGTTGCGGTTCCGTTTCCCTCTTCGGAATCGGCTGGCCGCGTTCATCGAGGCCTTGCATCCAGTTGATGTCGAGATAGGGCTTGGTGAGCAGCGATTTTCCGGTGGCGCGATCGAGCACGGCAAAGATGCCGTTGCGACTCACCTGGGCGAGCAGCTTGCGCGGTTTCCCCTGAAAATTAGCGTCGAACAAAATCGGCGTTTGAATCGCGTCCCAGTCGTGAGTATCATGCGGCGAAATCTGGTAATACCAGGCCATCTTTCCCGTGTCCGCATTCAGCGCCACAATTGTGCACGTGTAAAGATTGGCCCCAGGCCGCGCATCTCCGGCTTCCACGGGGTGCGGGTTGCCGGTGCCCCAGTAAGTAAGATTCAGTTCCGGATCGTACGTCCCGGTCAGCCACGTCATTCCGCCGCCACGCGTGATCACGTCGGTATCGTGCGGCCATGTCTCCCATCCGGGTTCGCCGGCTTTCGGCTCGCTGTCCCAATGCCACTGCAGCTTCCCGGTGTCCGGGTCGCGGGATTCAATCCATCCGGGAAGGTCCGCGATATCGCCGGAGATTCCCAGTATCAGGTGATTGCCCACGACCAGCGGCGGCGAGCTTCCGAATGCCTTCAGCGCCGGATCGGCCATCTGGATTTGCCACAGAATTTTGCCGTTGCGCGCATCCAGGCAAATCAACTGCGCGTCCGGGGATGCGAAGTAGAGCTTATCCTTGTACATCGCAAATCCGCGGTGACCGGCTCCGGGCAGACCGCCCTGCGCGGCACGATTGACGTGCCAGATCTGCCGGCCGGTGCGCGCGTCGATGGCGAACAGGTCGCTGGGCAGCGTGAAATAAAGAATTCCGTTCACTTCGAGCGGCGTGGAATAAACGGCACCCTGCGCGCGCGTCTGAAAGGCCCACGCAAGCGTCAGCGATTTCACATTAGTTTGGTTGATCTGTGCGAGCGGACTATAGCGCCGGCCCGAGTAGTCGCCGTTGTACATCGGCCACGTATCCGTCGGCTGCTTCAATAGCTTTGATTGATCGAGTTCCTGCGCGGACAAACCTGTCGCGAATGCGAGAAGGATTACGAGTTTCTTCACTTGCTTCCCTCCGGTACGGTCGCCGCAGGTGCGATTCGGCAGCGATGTGACTCTGCAACAGCTGCGCGCGTCTCTTCCATTGCAAGGTTCTCTGCGGCGACGAATCATACCACGAAGGTTTCGCGCCGGGCCTTTGGCTGCGCCAAATTGCGATGTACTATTGCAAGTCTGCGCGCGGACGACTCTTGACAAGCTGCGGAGGCGAACCTAATGTAGTCGGGCTTTCATTACGCCACGGACGGCGGGGAATTGGTGGCGTTCGATCCCAAGCTGATTTGACGCGGAATCCACAGGAATCAGTGGCTAACCGAATCTGAGTTTAGAGAGGATTTTTCATCGTGATGTATCTTTATGAGTTTTGCAAATGGCTGCAACACACGTCTGTCGGGGTTGAAGTGTCGGAGTCGTTGTGGCTATTTCCTTTGATCGAGACCGTACACATCTGGGGCATCATCTTGCTCGTGGGAACCACTGGCGTGCTCGACCTGCGGCTGCTCGGACTCATTCTGACCAACCAGCGCGTTTCGGAGTTGCACCATAAGCTGATTAAGTGGACCTGGACCGGCTTCGCGGTAATGTTTACGAGCGGAAGTTTCATGTTCGCTTCCGAAGCCTCGAAGATGTACGAAAACGGCGCCTTCCGCGTCAAGATGCTCCTGATCGTGCTCGCCGGACTGAACGCGCTGATCTTCGAAAACACGGCGTTTCGAAACATCGCGAAATGGGACGATGCCCCCCGCGCTCCGATCGGCGCCAAGGTTGCTGCCTGCGTCTCGCTCATCGCTTGGGTAGGCGTCATCGCCGCCGGGCGATGGATCGCATATTGGTAAGCCGGAGTCGCCCAGCGAAAGCGTTGAATTTTTCGCTGCGCGTGCGGCTCGAGCCTCCCTTTATCCCCCGAACCAATTCTTTTCCTCCTGCCGCGAACGCGCGGAGCCTTTTGCCGATTCCGCGCGGCGTTCTGCTTCCTTACAAACGTACTTCCTTGATGTCAACGCAAAGTAGAAATGTCCGGTTTTTCGCAATTTAGAAATGTCCGCTTCCAGGGTTTGCGCCAAGGGTGA
>Ga0209415_10010503_pt1 | contig 15733 bp, 13 predicted proteins | sample PeaSoiSIISIP2007_FD_187696 | JGI IMG/M metagenome (GOLD analysis project Ga0209415, IMG submission 187696) | Peat soil microbial communities from Weissenstadt, Germany - SII-SIP-2007 (SPAdes) (version 2) | ecosystem: Environmental > Terrestrial > Soil > Wetlands > Peat | place: Germany... | reverse complement strand
CTCTCGAGCCAGAGCAACAAGTGGGGCGTGCTGCAGCACTTCAGGCTTTCCGTTCGATGACGGACTTGCACAACGTGTCGCAAGCGGGATGCCCCGGGGTTAACGCATTAGGGTCGAGAGGTACTCGCGACCCGTGTCGAACACCGCAGGCGGCGCCGACTGCAGACTACCGCATCCGCGATCATGGACGGAAGAGTGGCAGGTGGCGCACCGACGGGGGTGTCCGCGCAGGCACGAATCGTGCCGGCAGTCACAATTCGAGTTGCTGACCGCGTCCCAGAGTCGCTTCCAGCCGCTCGCGCAGATGGCGGATGCGGTGGACGACATCGCCGTCCCCGGAGGTATCGCGGGCACGGGCCTTCAGCAGCTCGTTGGCCATGTTGAGTGCAGCCATTACCGCGATGCGATCGAGGCCGATGACCTTGCCGCTGTCGCGAATCTTGCGCATCTCGGTATTCAGGTACTCGGCCGAATCCAGCAGCGCGGCACGCTCGTCGACCGCGCAGGAAAACTGGTATTCCTTCTCAAGGATCCGCACGCTGACGCGTGCGGGCGGGGCCTCCGTCATGCACCGTGCTCCATCGACTTCAGCCGGCCGATCATCGCCTCGACGCGCGCGCGCACCTGCTCGTTCTTGTGCAGCAGCGCCGAGCGCTCGGCGGCCAGCGTGTCCTGGCGGGTGCGCAGCGAGCGGTTCTCTTCTTTCAGATGGCTGACGGCGGCCACCAGCTCCTCGAGCCTTTTCTCGAGCTTGCGCAGCTCGGTTTCCACCGCCGATCGCGAGGTCCCCTCGGTCATGGGCCGCACTATAGGCGCGGCCCGTCCCGCGGGTCAACGCGGTAGAATCGGGTCGAAGTTATGTTGACCGTGACCTTTGACGAGCTGCAGGCGGCGCTCAGCGCCGCGCAGGCCCCGGTTGCAGCGGCCGAGGCGCACGGCGCGCTGTGCGGGTCACTGGCGGCGGCGGCCGGGTTCACGGTGGCCGACTGGCTCGAGCAGCTGCTGCCGGAGGCGGGCGCCGGCGCGCACGAGTTGCGTTCGCGCAACCTGCTGGAGAGGGTCTATGACGCGACGGCAGAGTCCCTCGACGGGCTCGACATGGAGTTCGCGCCGCTGTTGCCGGACGATGCGCAGCCGCTCGCGAGGCGCGTCGACGCGCTGGCTGAGTGGTGCGCCGGATTTCTGTGGGGCCTCGGGAGCGGCGCGATTGCCGCCCGCGACAGGCTGTCGGAGGAGGTCGCCGAGGTGCTGCGGGACTTCGGCGAGATCAGCCGCGCCGTCGTCGACCGTGACGAGTCGCCCGAGTCGAGCGAGACCAGCTACGCCGAGCTCGTCGAGTACCTGAGGGCCGGTGCGCAGCTGACGTATGAAGAGCTCGCGCTAGAGCGCGCAAGGATGAACCAGTGATGAAGCAGGACGAGTTTGCGCGCCGGCGGCGCCAGCTGATGCGGATGATGGGGCGCGATGCCATCGCGATCCTGCCGGCGGCTGCGGTCAAGCGCCGCAACGGGGACGTGGAGTACGGATACCGGCAGGACAGCGACTTCCAGTTCCTGACCGGATTCCCCGAGCCGGAGGCGGTGGCGGTCCTGATCCCGCACCGGCCGCACGGGGAGTACGTGCTGTTCTGTCGCGAGCGCGATCCGGCCCGCGAGTTGTGGGACGGCGACCGCGCCGGCCAGAACGGCGCGGTGAAGCAGTACGGCGCGGACGATGCATTCCCGATCGGGGACATCGACGAGATCCTGCCGGGGCTGCTCGAAAGCCGCTCGCGCGTCTGCTACACGATGGGCCTCAACCCGGAGTTCGATCAGCGGGTCATCGGCTGGGTCAACGGGCTCAGGGCCCAGGCCAAGCACGGGCTGCACACGCCGCAGGAGTTCGTGGCGCTCGACCACCTGCTGCACGACATGCGCCTCTACAAGAGCCGGTCGGAGCTCGCGACGATGCGACGCGCGGCGAGCATCGCGGTCGGGGCCCACCTGCGCGCAATGCGCCGCGCCGCGCCCGGCGTCATGGAATACGAGATTGCCGCGGAGCTCGTCCACGAATTCAACCGCCACCGTGCGGACCTCGCCTACCAGCCGATCGTCGGCGGCGGGCCGAACGCCTGCGTGCTGCATTACCGTGACAACGCCGCCGAGTTGCGCGACGGGGACCTGCTGCTGATCGATGCCGGCTGCGAGCTCGACTGCTACGCCTCGGACATTACCCGCACGTTCCCGGTGAACGGCCGGTTCAGCCCCGCACAGCGGGCCGTGTACGAGGTCGTGCTCGCCGCCCAGCACGCTGCGATTGCCAAGTGCGTAGCGGGCAATCACTGGAACGAGCCGCATGATGCGGCGGTCCGGGTCATCACCCACGGCCTCGTCAAGCTCGGAATCCTGCACGGCCGACCGGCCAAGCTCATCAAGGACGGCGCGTACAAGGAGTTCTTCATGCACCGGACCGGCCACTGGCTGGGGCTCGATGTGCACGACGTCGGCGACTACAAGGTCGGCGATGCATGGCGCGTCCTGGAGCCGGGCATGGTGCTCACCGTCGAACCAGGCATCTACATCGCGCCGGGCGCACACCGGGTAGCGAAGCAGTTCCGCGGGATCGGTGTGCGCATCGAGGACGACGTCGCGATCACGCGCGGCGAGCCGGAGGTGCTGAGCGGCGAGCTGGTCAAGCAGCCGGATGCGATCGAGCGCTTCCTGGCCGGCGCCGCGGCGTAGGTGCCGGTGGAGCCGCGCGCGGTATTGACGACAGCGACCGCGACCGGCGAGTGCGACATCGCCATCGTCGGCGGCGGGCTCGTGGGCGCGAGCCTCGCGCTCGCGCTCGCCGACCTCCCGCTCTCAGTGGTGGTGATCGAAGCAGTCCCGCCCGACACGGGCTCGCAGCCGAGCTTCGATGCGCGAACGACTGCGTTGTCGAACGGCACGCGGCGCATCCTGGCCGGGCTCGGGGTGTGGGACGACATCGCCCGCGAGTCCACGCCGATCCGCCGCATCCACGTGTCCGAGCGCGGGCGGTTCGGGTCGGCGGTGCTCGACTCTGGCGAGCAGGGTATCGCCGCGCTCGGTTATGTGGTCGAGAACCGCGCCATCGGCGCGGCGCTGTGGCGCAGGCTCGGCCGCGCGCCGGCCGTCCGGCTGCAGTCGCCCGCGGTCGTCACGGCCGTGTCCGGCGATGATGAGCGGGTCCGTCTGCAGGTCGAGAGCGCTGGCGAGTTGCGGTCGCTGACGGCGCGGCTCGTGGTCGCCGCGGACGGCGCGGGCTCGCTCGTGCGCCGCGCGGCCGGGGTCGAGGCGGAGCGCTGGGACTACGGCCAGACTGCCGTCACGACGACCGTGGCGCCGGAGCGCTTCCACGAGCATGTCGCCTACGAGCGCTTCACGCCCGCCGGGCCGATTGCGGTGCTGCCGATCGCCGGGGGTCGCTGCGGGATCATCTGGACGCTCGCGCCGGACGATGCGGCGAGGGCACTGGCGCTTGAGCCCGCGGCATTTCTGGCCGGGCTCCAGCACTCCTTCGGCTGGCGCCTCGGACGGCTGACGGCGCTCGGCACGCGCCATGCGTATCCGCTCGCAATGACGCGCGCCGAGACGCAGAGCGGGCCGCGGATCGCGATCATCGGCAATGCCTCGCAGGGGCTGCATCCGATCGCCGGCCAGGGATTTAACCTGGGGCTGCGCGATGCGGCGACGCTGGCCGAGGTCCTCGCCGAGGCCGGTCCCGGCGCCGATCCCGGCGGCAGCTCGCCGCTCGCGCGCTACGTCGAGTGGCGGCGCGCCGACCGCCGCGCCGTGATCGCGTTCACCGATGGCCTTGTGCGTTTGTTCGGCAGCCCGTTTGCGCCGATCCGGACGGTGCGCGGGCTCGGGTTGCTGCTGTTCGACCTCAGTCCCGCGGCCAAAACGGCGCTGTCGCGCCTGTCGCTCGGATTCGCAGGCCGCCTGCCGCGCCTCGCGCGCGGCCTGCCGCTGGCCGAGCGGACCCGGGCCGAAGAGGCGCGGACCCCGTGACCGCGCGCCGCGACTTCGACGTCGTGATTGCCGGCGGCGGCATGGTCGGGGCCGCGGTCGCGGCGCTGCTCGTGACCGGGCCTGCGACGGCGTCGCTGAAGGTCGCGCTGATCGAGCCGAGACCGGCGCTGCCGCCGCGGCCCGAAGAGCCACTCGACCTTCGCGTCTCGGCGCTGTCGCGCGCCGCGCAGAACTTGCTGACGGCGGTCGGCGCCTGGCCGCGCGTGCTCGAGCGGCAGCCGTGCGCCTACGAGCGCATGATCGTCTGGGATGGCGCCGCCCCGGTGGACGGTCCGGATACGCTGGTATTCGACGCCGCCGACGCCGGAGAGCCCGACCTCGGCCATATCGCAGAGAACCGCGCGGTCGCTGCAGCGCTGATCGAGCGTGCGGTCGCGGCGGGCGTCGTGCTGCTCTCGAGCCCGGTGAACGGACTCGAGCTCGCCGAGGATGCTGCCTGGGTGACGCTCGACGAGCGCAGGCTTGCTGCCGGCCTCGTCGTCGCATCCGACGGTGCCGACTCGAAGCTCCGCGGCTTGGCCGCTGTCGAGGGCCACGGCACGGCGTACCCGCAGGAGGCGGTCGTCGGGCACCTGGCGGCGGCACACAGTCACGGACGTGCGGCGCGCCAGCGGTTCCTGCCGAGCGGCCCGATCGCGCTGCTGCCGCTCGCGGACGGCCGCGTGTCGCTCGTCTGGTCGACTACGCCAGAGCAGGCCGCCGAACTCGTCGCGATGGGCGAGGACGCGTTCGGCGCTGCTGTGACGCGCGCCAGCGACGGGGTGTTGGGGGACCTGCAGGCGATGAGCCCGCGCGCACGTTTTCCGCTGCGGCGGTTCCAGGCGGATCGCTACGTCGCGACCCGGCTCGCGCTGGTCGGCGATGCGGCACATCTGGTGCACCCGCTGGCAGGGCAGGGCGTCAATCAGGGGTTTGGCGATGCCGCGGCGCTCGTAGGCGAAATCGGCGTCGCGCTCGCCCGCGGCGAGGACTTCGGTGATCCGCGCACGCTCGGGCGCTACGGGCGGGCGCGCCGCGCCGACAATGTGCTGATGGGTGCGGCGCTCGACGGCCTGTGGCACCTGTTTGCCGACCAGCACGCCGCGGTGCGCCGCGCGCGCCGCACGGGGCTCGGGCTCGTGAACCGGGTGGCGCCGCTGAAGCGTTTGTTCATCGCGCGCGCGCTCGGCGCGTGAGCGCCGGGCGGCCGGCGACAATCGCGCTCGCCTGGGGCCTCGGCGGCGGGATCGTCGCGAGCCTCGTGCTGATCGTGCCCCACCTCGCGGGCGCTGCGCCCGCAAGCCGGCTCGCCGACTACGGCGCGCTCGCTGCAGGACTGCTCGCCGTGCAGCTGGGACTCGGGGCCAGCGCGCGGCCGGCCGCCGCTTTCCGGGAGCGCATGCAGTGCGCAACGGTCGTTGCAGTGACCGTCAGCGTCATCACCGGACTCGCGGCCTACCTGCTGTTCGCCGTGCTGCGACCGACACTGCTCGCAATTCGCTTCGCGGCCCAGCAGCGCGCGGCCGCAGGCTCGATGAGCGGCGCGCCGCGCGGCGCGCGCGAGCTCGCGAGCCTTGCGGCCCACAAGGCCCAGTACCTCGACCCCCTGTTCCAGTCGGTTTCGACCGCCGCGACGCTCTTGTTCTTCGGCCTGCTGCTCGGGGCATACGGGGCATGGCGCGTCCACGTCGCGAGCCGGCTGCAGCCGCCGCCGGCGCGGGCAGGTCTGACAGGACCCCGTATTAGCGCTAAAGGCGATCGATCTTCGCCGCGCAGATGAAATCGTTCTCCGACAGCCCCCGGATCGCGTGGGTCGAGTAGCGTACCCGGCAGTAGTTGTAGCCGAGCTCGAGGTCGGGGTGGTGGTCCTCGGCATTGGCGATGTGTGCGACTGCGTTGACGAAGCTCATCACGCGGTAGAAATCCTTGAAGCGGAATTCGCGCTTGAGCTCGCTCGCAGCGTCATCGAGGTGCCAGGCCGGGTCGAGCCGCGCGAGCTGTGAGCGTGCCTCGCTCGCCGAATACGGCTTCACTCCGCCCTCACAGGGCACGCACTGCCTGTCGGCCAGGCGCAGTTCGTCCTCGGTCATCGCTCCGCCTCCCGGCGCGCGTAGCGGCGCGCCACGTACGTCTCGACCAGCTGCTGGAACTCCTCGGCGATCCGCTCGCCCTTCAGCGTCACGGTCTTCCTGCCGTCCTCATAGACCGGCGCGACGGGCCGCTCCCCGGTGCCCGGCAGGCTGATGCCGATGTCGGCATGCTTGCTCTCGCCCGGGCCATTGACGACGCAGCCCATGACCGCCACCGTCATGTCCTCGACCCCGGCATACTCGCGCCCCCATTCGGGCATCCGGGCACGGATGTGCGACTCGATCCGCTGGGCGAGTTCCTGGAAGTACGTGCTGGTGGTGCGTCCGCAGCCGGGGCACGCGACCACCATCGGCGTGAACGCCCGCAGCCCCATGGTCTGCAGCAGCTCCTGCGCGACGATCACCTCGCGCGTGCGGTCGCCCCCCGGTTCCGGTGTCAGCGAGATCCGGATCGTGTCACCGATTCCTTCCTGCAGCAGCACCGCGAGCGCGGCGCTTGAACCGACGATTCCCTTCGAACCCATCCCGGCTTCGGTGAGTCCAAGGTGCAGCGGGTAGTCGCAGCGCGCGGCGAGGCTTCGATAGATCGAGATCAGGTCCTGCACGCCGCTGACCTTGGCCGAGATGATGATCGCATCGTGCGGCAGGCCCAGCTCCTCGGCCCGTCCGGCGCTCTCGAGCGCCGAGACCACGATCGCCTCGCGGACCACGTCCATCGCCTCCCACGGCTCCGCACGGCGCGAGTTCTCGTCCATCAGGCGCGTCAGCAGGTCCTGGTCGAGGCTCCCCCAGTTGACGCCGATGCGGACGGGCTTCTGATGCCGGCAGGCGATCTCGATCATCGCGGCGAACTGCGGATCGCGCTTGCTGCCCCGGCCGACGTTGCCCGGGTTGATCCGCAGTTTCGCGAGCGCGGCCGCGCAGGCCGGCTCCTCCGTCAGCAGCCGGTGGCCGTTGAAGTGAAAGTCACCGACCAGCGGCACCTCGAGGCCGAGGGCGTCGAGCCCATCGCGGATCCTGGGCACCGCGGCTGCTGCGTCCTTCTCGTTGACCGTCACGCGCACGATCTCGGAGCCCGCGCGGACGAGGTCCGCGACCTGCCGGACCGTCGCAACCACGTCGGCGGTGTCGGTGTTGGTCATTGACTGCACGACGATCGGAAAGGTGCCGCCGACCGCGACGTGGCCGACGCGGACCGGGACAGAGTGGCGGCGGACGGGTTGCGACATCGTGCGGCCAAAGACTGGGGAGTGCCGATTTTACCCCACGCAGTGTCCGCCCGCGGGCGGGCAGGGCGGTATGATGTGAGCTGTCTTTCGGAGTCCATCCGATGCAGCCGACCTCGCGCCCCGAGTGGCCGTTCATCGACTGGCCCGTCGTGCTGGATCCGGCAGCCTGGCAGGCCGACGTCGCGCTGCTCGGGATCACCCACAGCGAGCCGTATCCCGGCGACGAGCAGCCGAACGACCAGACGCGCGCCCCCGATGCGGTGCGCCGCCAATCGGCGCAATTTAGTTTCGGCGCGGGGGCGCACTGGGATTTCGACGTCGGTTCCGACCTCGATTCCATCCTGCCGGGTCGGTGCCTCGACTGCGGCAATGCGGTGCGCGGCGCCGAGGACTACGACACTTACCTCGCCCGCGTGCGGGGCTACGCGGCCGCGCTCCTCGGCGCCGGCACGCAGCTGATCGTGCTCGGCGGCGACCACGGAGTGACGATCCCGGTTCTCGACGCGCTGGAAGTGCTCGGGACAGCGATCCACGTGGTGCACATCGATGCGCACCTCGACTGGCGGGAGGAGGTCTGCGGCGTCAGGCGCGGCTACTCGAGCCCGTTGCGATGGGCGAGCGAGAAGCCCTGGATCGCCGGCATGACGCAGATCGGCCTCAGGTCGACCGGCAGCGCCCGCCGCGCCGAGGTGCAGGCCGCGCAGGCCTACGGCTCGCGCCTGTTCACGGCCGCCGAGGTCCACTCGCGCGGCATCGACCCGATCGCCGCGGCCATCCCGGAGCGCGTGCCGCTGTACCTCACGATCGACGCCGACGGCCTCGATCCGACCGTGATGCCGGCGGTGATGGCGCCCGCGCCCGGCGGGCTCTACTTCGAGCAGGTGGCCCCGCTGCTCGAGCGCCTCGCGCGACGCCAGCCGGTCGTCGGCATGGATATCGTCGAGATCGCGCCGCGGTTCGATGCGGCGAACGGCATTACCTGCATCACCGCCGGGCGACTGGTCGTGACGGTGATCGGCGCCAGCTGGGCGGCCCGCGCCCGCCCGGCCGCCTGACCGAGGCGGCTGAATGGCACAGCCGAGCCCGTACCCGCCGGATTTTCTCGCCGACCTGACCGCCATCGTCGGCGAGGACGGTCTGCGGCAGGGCGAGCAGCTGGCGGGCATCGATCCGGGCGTTCACCGCGACAATCTCGAGGCGCGACTCATGACGCGGCCGGCGACGACATGCGAGGTCGCACGCCTACTCGCGCTGTGCAGCGCCGCGCGGATCGGTGTCGTTCCGCAGGGAGGGCGCACCGGGCTTGCGGGCGGCGCGGTCACGCGACCCGGCCAGCTGATCATCTCGCTCGAACGCATGAACCGCATCGAGGCTGTCAACGCGGGCGCGCGCACCGCGACGGTCGAGGCGGGTGTGACGCTCGAGCGACTCGAGGAGGCGTTGGCTCCCCACGGCCTGGTGGCGGGAATCGACCTCGGCGCGCGAAGCTCGGCGACGATCGGCGGCATGGTGGCGACGAATGCGGGAGGGATCGAAGCGTTTCGCTACGGCACGATGCGCGACCGGGTGTTGGGTCTTGAGGTCGCGCTCCCGAGCGGCATGGTGCTCGAGGAACTCGCCCGGGTGCGCAAGGACAACGCCGGGCTGCCGCTGCGACAGTTGTTCATCGGCTCGGAGGGCACGCTCGGGATCGTGACCCGGGCGGTCCTCGCGCTCGCGCCGGAAGCGGGCCCCCGGCAGACGATCCTCGTGCTCGTCCCGCACCTCGACGCTGCGGTATCCGTCATGCGCGCGGTCGAGGCCCGGCCGGAAACGATTCTCACGGCCGCGGAGCTCATGTCCGGCAATCACCTCGCGCTGACGGCCCGCTCGCTCGGCATCACCCAGGTCGCAAGCGCCTCGCCCACAGGCTTTGGCCTACTGCTCGCGGTCGCGGGCCGCGGCGGCCGGCCGGCCGCAGAGGCGCTCGAGGACGCACTGGTCGCGGCGAGCGAAGCGGGTCTGATCACCGATGCACTGGTGCCGAAGAACGCCGCCGAGGAGCGCGACCTGTGGCGGATCCGCGAGGACTGGGCGGTCGACCGGGTGCGGCCGGGCGGGCTGTGGTACGACGTGTCCGTTCCGATCGATGCGCTCGCGGATTACCTGTCGGCGCTCGAGACGCGGATCCGGCAGCATGACGCGGGACTCGAGATGTACGTCGTCGGCCATCTCGCCGATGGCAACATCCACGTGACCATCAACGCGAGCCGACCGATCACCGAGCGCTACGCGGAGATCGCGCCGCTGATCTACGAGGGGCTGCGGGCCGGCGGCGGCAGTTTCTCCGCCGAGCACGGGATCGGCATCGAGAAGCGGGCATCGCTCGAGAGCTGGGTCGGACCGACCGGGATCTCGCTGATGCAGGCGGTTAAGGCGGTGTTCGATCCGGCCGGGATCATGAATCCGGGCAAGGTATTGCACGCGACCGGGGCGGAGACGGACTGGCCTGACGCGGCAGGCTCCTGGCAGGCAGGGCTCTGACTTCGACCGCCGCGCAGCCGGGCTGGCTCGGGTGGAACCGGGATGTTGCAAGAATCCCTGCGCTGGACGCGATGGCGGCTTGCGGGCGCCGCCCGCGCGACGTGCGCGGTCGCGGTGCGCCGGAATCCGCAAGCCGGGCTGAGAGCGGTGTGGATCAACGGCTTAGCGGTGACACACCCTTGAAACGCCGGCCCGGGCGGGCCGCCGGCGACGACGCGTTTCGCGCGGTATGAGGCGTAAATCCAACATGTGGCGGATTTGACAATCGGACCGCGCGGGTTTCTTATCACCGATGGCAATTCAAAGAGTGCGTGGGGATCCATTTTGAGCAGTGCCTCGGAGCCGGTCGGAACGCTCGACGTTGCGCTCGCCCACGCCGGGCGGCTCCTGACCAAGGAGCCCGCGCTCGCCGCCGAGCAGGCCAGCGAAATCCTGAAGGCCGTACCCGGCCACCCGCACGCACGGCTGATAGTCGGGCAGGCACACCGACTCGCGGGCCACACGCAGGCGGCGCTCGAGGTACTTGAGCCCCTGGCCCGCGAGCAACCACGTTCGGCGGCCGTGCAGCTCGAGCTCGGCATCTCGCAAGGCGAGGCCGGGCGTTTCGAGGAAGCCGCTGCCGCGCTGCGACGCGCGGCGCAGCTCAAGCCGGATCTCTCTGATGCGTGGCGCGCGCTCGCCGATGTACTCGATGCCGTCGGGGACGGCGCTGGTGCCGATCAGGCGCGCGCGCGGTACATACAGGCTGCGACCAAGGACCCGCGCCTGCTCGAAGCGGCGGCGGCGCTGGTCGCGAACAACCTGCCGGTCGCCGAGGCGCGGCTCCGCGCGCACTTGACGCAGTACCCCACCGACGTTGCGGCGCTCAGGATGCTGGCCGAAATCGCCGCCCGCTTGCGGCGCTATGCCGATGCCGAGCAACTACTGACCTATTGCCTCGAACTCGCCCCGAGCTTCGACGCGGCACGCTTCAACCTCGCGGTCGTGCTCAACCGTCTGCCGAGGGCAGTGGACTCGCTGCGCGAGGTCGAGCGCCTGCTCGCGCGCGAGCCGCGCAATCCGGGCTACCGCAACCTCAAGGCCACGGTACTCGCGAGCCTCGGCAATTACGCCGAGTCGATTGACCTGTACGAAAAGGTACTCGGGGAATATCCGAACCAGCCCAAGGTATGGATGAGCTACGGCCACGCGCTCAAGACTGCGGGCCGGATCGAGGACAGCATCCATGCCTACCGTCGCTCGATCGTGATGGAGCCGACGCTGGGCGACGCCTACTGGAGCCTCGCCAACCTGAAGACGTTCCGATTCGCGGACGCGGACGTTGCCGGCATCCGCGCAGCGCTGGCGCGCACCGACCTTTCGGACGAGGACCGGCTGCACTTCGAGTTCGCGCTCGGCAAGGCGCTCGAGGATGCCGAGGCGTGGGAGGACTCGTTCACGCACTACGCCGCTGGCAACGAAATCCGCCGCAAGCAGGTGCACTACCGTGCGGCCGACAGCCGCGAGCTGGTGCGGCGCGCTAAAGTGATCCTGACCCCCGAATTCTTCGCGGCGCGCGCCGGCTGGGGCGCGACTGCGGCCGATCCGATCTTCATTCTCGGCATGCCGCGTGCGGGTTCGACGCTGCTCGAGCAAATCCTGTCGAGCCATTCCATGGTCGAGGGCACGATGGAGCTGCCGGACATTCCGGCGATCGCGCACGATCTCGTGCGCCGCGCGGGGCGGCCCGGCGGGGAGACCCACGCCGACATCCTGCCTGGCCTGACGCGCGACGAACTTCGCAGCTACGGCGAGCGCTACCTCGAGGCGACGCGCGTGCAGCGCAAGACCCCGGCACCATTCTTCGTCGACAAGATGCCGAACAACTGGCCGTACGTCGGCCTGATCCACCTGATGCTGCCGAACGCCAGGATCATCGATGCGCGCCGCCATCCGCTCGGCTGCTGCTTCTCCGGGTTCAAGCAGCACTTCGCGCGCGGCCAGGGCTTCTCTTACTCGCTCGCCGACATCGGTGAGTATTATCGCGACTACGTCGAGCTGATGGCTCACTTCGACGCAGTGCTGCCGGGCCGCGTCCACCGTGTGATCTACGAGCGCACGATCGCCGATACCGAGACCGAAGTGCGCCGCCTCCTGGATTACTGCGGCCTGCCGTTCGAGGAGCAGTGCCTGCGGTTTTACGAGAACGACCGCGCCGTGCGAACGGCAAGCTCGGAACAAGTGAGGCAGCCGATTTTCAGAGAGGGCGTGGACCACTGGCGGCACTACGAACCCTGGCTCGGGCCCCTCAAAGAGGCGCTGGGTCCCGTGCTCGACTGCTATCCGGCGGTGCCTGTCTTCGCACCAGCCGTCGAATCCGGAAATCGTCCGACAATCATCACTCAGTGAACAGGGGAGCGACATGAGCCGTAGCCGACTGAACACCACCAAGCGCGAAGGCCCGGATGCGGGTCGCCGCCGCCACGCACTGCAGCGCGTACCGCTCGCCTCGGCGATCTCGGCAATTCTCGCCGGCGTGCCCGCCGCGCATGCCCAGCAGGCCGTGCAGGCCCAGCAGGCCGGCGCCCTCGAAGAGGTGGTGGTCACGGCGCAAAAGCGCAGCGAGAACCTGCAGGACGTACCAATTGCGATTCTCGCGCTCGGCACCGAGAAGCTCGAGGAACTGCACGTCGGGAACCTCGACGACTACGTCAAGTACCTGCCGAGCGTCGCCTACAGCCGCGGTCAGGGCCAGGGCGGCAACGGCCAGCCGGGAGCCTCGCACGTTTACATGCGCGGCGTCGTGTCGGGCGCCAACGAGAACCACTCGGGCTCGCAGCCGAGCGTCGGCACCTACCTCGACGAGCAACCGGTCACAACGATCGACGGCACGGTCGACATACACGTGTATGACATCGAGCGCGTCGAGGTACTCGAGGGTCCGCAGGGAACCCTGTACGGCGCGAGTTCGGAGGCGGGCACGATCCGCATCATCACCAACAAGCCCGATCCCACGAAGTTTTCCGCTGGCTACGACGTCGGCGCCAACCAGGTCGATCACGGCGGTTTTGGCTGGTCGGCGGAAGGCTTCGTGAACCTGCCACTGTCTCCGGTGGCGGCGATCCGCCTCGTTGCCTGGGACGAGCACGATGGTGGCTTCATCAGCAATGTCGCCGGCACCAACGCTGCCGCTGGCATCGTCGACGGCGTGCGCACGTTCAACACCTGGAGCGGCCAGACCGTGTCTGCGGCCGGCAACGGCTCACCGCCGTACGTCGTGCCGACGAACGGCGTGATCGGCGCCGGCGCGATCAGCAATGCCGCGTACCGTGGGAACGACTACAACCCCGTCGATACCAAGGGGGCTCGCGCGGCACTCAGACTGGACGTCGCCGACAGCTGGACCATCACGCCGACCGTCATGGGGCAGTCGGTGACGACCGAGGGTTTCTTCGGCTACGACCCGGCGGTCGGCAATCTGCAACTCGCCCACTTCGGTCCCGAGAACTCGCAGGACAATTGGGTCCAGACCGCGCTCACGGTCGCGGGCAAGGTCGCCAATCTCGACATGGTGTACGCCGGTGCGTACATGAAGCGCAATACGCACACGATCGCGGACTACAGCGACTACTCGTTCTGGTACGACAACCTGACGACCTACGGTGCGTCCTGGGTAGGCAACAACGGCAAGGTGATCATGCCGCAGGAGCTCGTGGTGTCGCACGGCTACTTCGAGAAGTGGAGCCATGAGCTCAGGTTCTCGACCCCACAGGAGTATCCGGTCAAGGCAACCTTCGGCGCATTCATCGAACGCCAGCAGCACGACATCTACGAAGATTACGTGATGCCGGGTTATGGCTTCGTGAACCCGTACGGTGGCGGCAACCCGAATGGCTTCGCCGATAGCCTGTCGATCCCGTCGACGGCCGGCAACACGATCTGGCTCACCGACGAGCAGCGCGTCGATCGCGACCAGGCACTGTTCGCGCAATTGACGTGGGACATGACCTCGCAGTGGTCCGCCAGCGTCGGCTATCGCTACTTCAAGAGCGACAACACGCTGGTGGGTTTCTTCGGGTACTCGGCCAATTTCGCGCCGACGGGCTCCGGAATGTCGCACTGCTTCGAGCCGGTGCGGGTGATTGGCACGCCGTGTACGGACCTCGACCAGCGTATCGCGCAGACCGGCAATGTGCCGCGCTACAACCTGACCTACAAGATCACGCCGGACGCGATGCTGTATGCGACATACTCGAAGGGCTTCCGTCCGGGTGGCGTCAACCGCACGGCCGAGAAGGGCATCGGGCCGTATCAGCCGGACTTCCTCACCAACTACGAAGCCGGCTGGAAGACGCAGTGGTTTAACCACCACCTGCGGTGGAACGGCTCATTCTTCTGGGAAGACTGGAAGGATTTCCAGTTCTCGTTCCTCGGCCTCAACAGTGTGACGATCATCGAGAACGGCGGCAACGCGCGCATCAAGGGCGTCGAGTCCGAGCTCGAGTGGGCGGTCGCCGGCGGCCTGACGCTGGCGACCAGCTTCACGCTGATCGACCCGATCCTGCTGCAGAACTACTGTGGCTTCAACGACCCGAATACGGGAACACCCGTCACTTCGTCCGACTGCACGTACCCGGGAGAGGCTCCCGGCAACGGGTTCACGCCGCTCGCGCCCGCGGGTGCCAACCTGCCGATCGCACCGAAGTTCAAGGGCAACATGATTGCCCGCTACACCTGGGAGCTCGGTGACTGGGCTGCAAACGTCCAGGGGGCGTTCGTCTACCAGACAAAGACGGCGCCTGCGCTGAAGACGGCCGACCAGCTGTCGATCGGCATGCAGCCCGCGTACGGACTCTTTGACCTGTCGGGCGGCGTTGAGAAGAACGGGATGAGCATCCAGCTGCTTGTGACCAACGTGACCGACAGGCTGGCGCAGCTCTCGCGCTTTGAGCAGTGCACGGTCGGTGTTTGCCAGCAACCGTACGTCATTCCGGCGCAGCCGCGGACGATCGGCATCAAGTTTGGCCAGAAGTTCTAAGGCCTGATGCGATGCGCCGGCGGCCCTTCCGGGCCGCCGGCGATCCCGCCCCGGCCGACCGACCCGGGGCAGGGAAGGCCCGAAGGCCTGCTGACCTCCGTTCCATGGTTCGCGCCGTGCTCCGGTCGCTTTCGGGCGCGCGTGTTATATTATTGTGCCAAGATTAAAAAAACGGGCTGCCCCGGCAGGCACCCGCGGAGCGGCAATGCGGCAGGTAAAGACACTCGGACTTCTCGGGACCGGCGTGATCGGCGGCGGCTGGGCCGCACGGGCGCTCCATTTCGGGATCGATGTGGTCGCAGCCGACGTCAAGCCCGAGATGGAACGCTGGATCCGCGGCGCGGTCGCGAACGCCGAGCCTGCCCTCGCGCGCCTGACCGCAGCTCCGCTCCCGCCCAAGGGCACGCTCACGTTCACGACGGACCTCAATGCGATGGCGGCGCAGGCGGACTTCATCCAGGAGAACATTCCCGAGCAGATCGAGCTCAAGCAGCGGGTACTTGCCCAGGTGAGTCGCCACGCCCCGGCGGACGTCGTCATCGCCTCGAGCACCTCGGGGATCATGCCTTCCGACCTGCAGCGCGACATGGTGGCCCCCGAGCGGCTGATCGTCGGGCACCCGTTCAACCCGGTGTACCTCTTGCCGCTCGTCGAGCTGGTCGGTGGCCAGAAGACCTCCGGGCACGCCATCGAGGCAGCCAAGCGCTTCTACACCTACATCGGCATGCACCCGCTCCGGGTCCGCAAGGAAATCCCCGGCCACCTGACCGATCGCCTGCAGGAGGCGCTGTGGCGCGAGATCCTGCACCTCGTCAATGACGGCGTCGCGACGACCGGCGAGCTCGACGAGTCGATCATCTA
>Ga0209415_10010502_pt1 | contig 15734 bp, 10 predicted proteins | sample PeaSoiSIISIP2007_FD_187696 | JGI IMG/M metagenome (GOLD analysis project Ga0209415, IMG submission 187696) | Peat soil microbial communities from Weissenstadt, Germany - SII-SIP-2007 (SPAdes) (version 2) | ecosystem: Environmental > Terrestrial > Soil > Wetlands > Peat | place: Germany... | reverse complement strand
GTATGGCGGCAATCAATCTTCTGATCGCCGCCATCACCTACACCATGAGCCGGAGAGGCTGACAGAAAATCGCGGCGCCGTCCGTCCCTATCTCACCGCCGGGCGCGCGGGTGGCAGCCCATCCAACCAATCCGTGAATATCTGCTCGGCCACCCGCGACAAGGTCGAGGCATGTTGGGCTGCCTGACTCCGCAATGTCGGGACATCAATCCCCGGTGTCGCGGCGATTTCGCTGGCATGTCCGATATACCAGCGCTCCAACTGCAACGGATCGGCCTCCAAATGGAATTGCAAAGCCAGGCCAAAATCCTCAATCGCGAAGGCCTGATTGGGAACAGCCTCGGTTCCGGCGAGACGTTGCGCTTCATCCGGCAAATCGAAGGTATCGCCATGCCAATGCAAGACCGGAACAGTCTCCAGCGGAGCCAGGACAGAATGCGTGCCCGCTTCGGTCAGAGTCACCGGCGCCCATCCGATTTCCTTGGTGCCACAAGGATAAACCCTTTTGCCGAGCGCACGGGCCATGATCTGCGCACCTAGGCAAATGCCCAGCGTCGGACGATCGCGCTCCAATCGATCATAGACCGCGGCCATTTCCTCAAGAAGAAACGGGTAGGCTTCGTCATCATAGGCTCCAAGCGGCCCGCCAAGCACCACCAACAAATCGGTGGCCGCCAGATCGTGTGGATCCAGAGGGTCAATCCCCGCGTCCCGATAGGCGACCTGATAACCGGCTCGCCATAGCACCGGCCCCAACACGCCAAGGTCCTCGAAATGTACATGACGGATAGCGATCGCCGTTTTCATCGATCTGGGTTCCCTGTGATTACGCTTAAGATGGGGTGGCCCCATGCCGCATTTAAGTGGATTTTCCGTCCCACCCGCTCACGCCATCGGCAACCCGTGAAACGCCGATAGGATCAGCACGATCGCCGAGTAATGGCAAGCGGCAGCCGCCAACACGCAGCCGTGCCAAATCGCGCTGTGATAGCGCAAACCTGACCAGCGATGCAACGGCGCCCCCATAGTGTACAGAATGCCGCCGACTGCCAGTAAGATCAACGCGCCGATATGCAACCGCTGCAAGATGACATCGAGATGAATGAGGCCGCACCAGCCCATCAACACATAGAGCGTAATCACGGCGCTTTTCATGCGCCGATGCGACAACACCCGAACGACAACGCCAAGGATGGCCGCCAACCAAACACCGATTAGCAAGGTCACTCCGCGATCACCGCCGATCACCAAGAGACAGAAGGGCGTATAGGTTCCGGCGATGAGAAGATATATCACCGAATGATCGACCATCCGCACCACCGGATTTTCGAAAGTGGCATTCAGCAGAGAGCAGACGAACATGGCGATCAGGGTCACCCCATAGGTCAACGCCGCCGCCGTGGCGACGCCATCCGCCCACGTCATGGCGAGATAGGCCAGGATACCGACACCGATGATACTGGCCACCAGTCCGGCGCCTTGCACGACGACGTCCGCCATCTGTTCATGGCGTTCTCCCATGACATCCTCTTGCATCGGACCGTCTCGCCAAGTGACGACGTCCGCCGCCTCTTTATATCGTCCGCCCATTCCATCACCTCACATCGGACTGCCTCCGACACACCACTAATCGTCCGAAACCGTGCCTCGCAGGTTCTTGATCGTCGATCGATGGCCCTTCGCCTCCAAACGACGACGCCGGGACCCCAACGTCGGTCTCGTTGGACGACGCTTCACCGGGATGACAGCCGCTTGACGAATCAAGTCGACCAAGCGCTCGATGGCATCCTGCCGATTGCGTTCCTGCGTCCGATGCCTGTTGGCCGTAATGACGATCACGCCATCCTGGGTCAAGCGTCTACCCGCCAGACGCTCAAGCCGTTCTCTCGCCTCCCCCGTTACACAAGCCGTCCTGGCAAGATCAAATCGCAATTGCACCGCCGTCGACACCTTATTGACGTTCTGACCGCCGGGGCCTGAAGCTCGGATAAATGTTATCTCGATATCGGCCTCATCGAGAACGATCGTGCGCGTCACATGAATCATCCGGCGACCCTATCCAATCGCCCAGGCGCCGTCACGCCTAAGATGGAAATATATCACGACCGCCCTCAGAGCGCAGGAAATCGTGGCGAAAATCGCTAGCCCAACCGACCTTGGGGCTTTAATTTGCAATAACATTGCAAGGCCGGATCAAAATCAAATGACTTTTTTGCTTCTTATTGCCGCGGCCTTTGGCGCCGGACTGATGAATTCCGTTGCCGGGGGCGGCACCTTCCTCACTTTTCCTGCATTGGTTTTTGCCGGTGTGCCGTCGGTCATGGCCAATGCGACCAGCACTGTGGCCGTCTTCCCCGGCGCACTGGCCAGCGCCTGGGCCTACCGGAAAGACTTTCCTCAACTCGAGGGACTGCGCACCCGGACAATTCTTCTGGTCAGCCTAGCCGGCGGCGTTGCCGGCGCCATTCTGCTGATCGTCACCCCGGAACATACCTTCAACACTTTGGTCCCTTGGCTTCTCCTCGCGGCCACCCTTCTGTTCACCGCCGGAAAGCGCCTGACCCCACTGCTCCGCCGTCATCTCCATATCGGCCCGGCGGCGCTGTGCATCATCCAATTTCTCATCGCTCTTTACGGCGGCTATTTCGGTGGCGCCATGGGAATCATGATGCTGGCTTTGTTCGGGCTGTTCGGCCTGACGGACATCAATTCCATGAACGCGTTGAAAACATTGCTGGCCGGTTTGCTCAACGCCGTCGCCGTGGTCTGCTTCATCATCGCCGACCAAGTCGCCTGGACACCGGCTCTGATCATGTTGATCTCTGCGGTTGCCGGCGGCTACACCGGCGCTCACGTCGCCCGAAAAATGAATCCCAATCATGTTCGCGCGGTGATCATCGTCATCGGCTTTGCAATGACGGCCATCTTTTTCGCCCGGAGTTAACTCCTCTTTCTCATGCCCATGCCCATGCCGTTGGCATCACCTTTTGGGGAGGCGATGCCAACGGCATGGGCATGGGCATGAGAAAGAGGAGTTAAAACAAGAAATCATCAATGTCCGTCACGGCCGTTCGAACGGTATCGACCTTTTTCGCACGGACCGCGTCCAGACCGCCACCGTCGATTTGGTCGAATAGCGCCTGGATTTCATGCTCGCGCGCCATGGTGTAACGCCCTTTGGTCAAAGCCAGCACCTTTTCCTTGATCAGACGCGGATCCTCGATCCCATTTTGCGGAGCGAGCGAGGCAAGCTCTTGAAGCCGTGTCGTCACTTGCCGCAGGCCTTGAACGCTTTCAGGGTGTCCAGAGACATGGTGCACCGCTTCCGCCAAGGCATTGCCGATCAATTGGCTATCGCGTTCCACATCGGCCCTCGGACCGATCAAATCGGCATCGGCAACTTCAAGCGCCCGCACCGATTCTGTCATTTCCGCTATCAGCCGCGAGACATCGATTCCCTCATGCGAGCGGCTCCCTCCCGTTAAACTTTCCGCCTGACTAATCAATTTCTCCAGACCTTGCATGATGATGGCGCCATCATCGGCGGTCCGATTGGCAAAAGTGCGCAGTTCCTGCGCTATGACGCTCAAGGCGCGGCCCTCTTGTCCGAGCCGACCGCATTTGAGCGTCGCGTTCAGCCCCATGACCCGCATGTCAGCCTCAATCGAATGGACATCGGTGAGATATTTGACCATTTCAGCAACACCGGACGACACCGAACGGGTCACGTCCTCGACCCTTGCATGCGTCTCCGCGTATTTCTCAAGCAATGCCTTCGCCTGCTCGAGATCTTGCCCCAACTCACTCAAAAAGGACGCCCCTTCGGCATCCGCCGATCCGCACACCGCTTCGCCTTGACGGCGAGCCTCCTCGGCATCCCCACCCAGCGCCTTGAGATTGACGATGATCCGGCCGATCTCGCGAGAAAAGTCCTCCTCGGCATTTCGCAATTGCGCCGCTTCCAATCCGCTCAGCGCGGAAACGATGGCAAGACGTTGCGTCTCCGTCGGACCAGTGCTTTCTTCGCCTTCGGATTCGAACAGACCGCTGATGATATCAAGCCCATGGTTAACATGCTCAACCCTCTGGCGCGTGATATCGGCAATCTGCAAATCGGCGACCACAGCAGCAACACGCCCTGATATCCGCGCGGAGAGTTGAGCAAGTTCGGCCGACGCGACGAGAGCGGTCTGCTGACGCTCTTTAACCTTGCGCAAATTGTTCTCCAAGCGACGGACGATCGCCGCCAGGGATCGCTGATTGTCATGTTCGACGGTTTCCTGATCGGTCTGCGCCTTGTCGATCAAACGCCCAAGCACAACCAGTTCATTGCTCAACTTTCCCAAACTGGCTGCTGCCAATTCGGCAAGACGACCGATCTCTCGGGTGAACACCGAAAAATCGACGTCGCGCGCGGTGACATGAGCCGCTTCGATTTTGGCGTTGATGCCGAGAATCTGCACTTCGGCGATGGTTCGGTTCAACCGTGAGATTCGCTCTTCGATCCCCCCGGTCAGCGTGACCAAAGACGACAGAGACGCTTGGCCGGAATTGGCGTCTTTGGCCAGTTCCGAAACCTGTGCGGCGGCCATTTCCAAACGATCCGTCGATGCCGCCAAAGCGTCTTCCGCCATGCGTTGCGAAAGCTGTCCGCAAGATCGCGTGATCCGTTGAAGACATTGAACAGCAAGGCTGAGCTGTTCCCCCGCCTGTTGAAAGATTCTCTCGATCGGCGCGAAGGCATTTTGCAAGGTGGACCGAGAATCGGCGAGAACGGCTTTCAATTCAGTTTCCTTGAACTCATCCCTTGCCCTCAAGCCCGACATCATCGGCTCCCCCCCGTCGTTAACTCATACGCTCGAAAACCACGACTCAACGCCTGTTATCCGCATCCATATTGGCCGATGTCATATCTCCTGAAATATTGATCTCACGATCCGTAGCACCGTCCTCTTCCTCCAAAACGTCAAGCAAGACACTCAACTCCTTGCGAGCCGCTTCATGAGAATGCGTTGGCAGGATGGCCGTTTTCGGTTCATCGATGTCAAACAAGGTGAGCCCTTGCTGAAACAATTGACGAAAGATAATACGTTCCCCCAACCCCTCGGTCAGGTGAAACTTCATGATTGGCGCCACACTTTCCAAGACATGAGCAAGATTCCGCTTGTTCTGATCGGCCAAACCGGACAACCGATTGCGCAGAACCACCCAGTCGAACGCCGATAGCCCCAAGTGTCGACGTTCGTTGCGAATTTCCCAAAGCATCCGGAAATAGGCACCAAGAGCTAGAACCTGGAAACTTCCCGGACGAAACTGAAGCAACGGGTCGAGATCGATGAAGCTATCATTGATCGGCGTCACCAGAACGTCCGCCAAACCATGCGCGGCACGCGACAGGGATCCGTCGCCGGCGGGGCAATCAAGCAAAATGATGTCGCACTGCCGCCCCAACTCGGCCAGTCCATCGCGCAAAGCCTCCTGGTCCTCTCCTTGCGCTGCGCTGCGGCTGTCTTGTAGAGACGGCACAATCAATCGATGTTCCGGCAAGGCAAGCGGGACCCCATTGTCCTCGCTCCACATTTTTCGATTGTCCAAATATCGGCTCAGCGACTGCTGATGAGAATCAAGATCGACCGTACCGACCGCGACGCCACGTCGCAACAGGCCGATGGCCATATGCATCGTGACCGTCGTCTTACCCGACCCGCCTTTTTCATTGCCGACAACGACAACTTTTGCGGAATTCACCGTCACGCCCGACACGTCCTCTCGACCAATGGTCAAAACGCCAGCATTTCCACACCGGAGTAATGTCGGAAACAATCATCTTCGCTTGTGGTCACTTGCGCAATGCCGTTGGTTATTCTTCGTCTTTGTCCGTGATTTTTGGACACGGATCGGGACGAACTATTCCGTTTTGCTGGAATCCAATTGCTGCATCAAAACCAATCCTGATGTAGGGAAGTAATGCAACGAACGCGGCAGCGTCCCTCCCAGATGTTGGGCGGCAATCGGCATGGCACGATCCTGCAAATACCGTAAGACCCAATCCGTATTGGCATCACCCACCACCGGGCCGGCCATCACATTGGCACCACCGAACACTTTGATCTCAAGGCGTTCCCGTCTTGCCCCGCAATTCAAAAGGCCTTCGATCAGCAAATCCATCGAATGATTGCCATAGCGCAACATGCTGGACAAATCATTGGACCGAGGTTCGTTCGTTGACGGAAGCATAAAGTGATTGATTCCGGCGACACCGGCAAGAGGGTCGCGAATGCAAGCCGAAACACAACTTCCCAGCACGGTCTCCAGAATCTCTTCAAGATTTTTTGTAATATAAAGCTGACAGGGGGCCAGTTTTACAGCTTGTTTTTGAAATTTTTGGCTAAAATAACGAGACGGCCCGTTTTGCATATCATCACAACCGAACCGCCCCCCTCTTTCTGATTTTCGCACCACCACTCCCCGTCCAGATGTTCGTGGCGGCGAGTGAGACCTGTTCTTTATCATGCAACCCTTTCTTCGAACTTGGCACGACTCGAACGTGTCAAATTCTCTTTGGTTAATGACTTATAGATATGTGTCGAAAGCGAGCGGGCAAGGTGGATGCTCGAAAATGCCAAAAGGCGCGGGCATAAAATGAAGCCGGGTGCGATCAAACGCACTCGGCTTCTTTTTTCCAGAGATCAAGCGCCTCTCGCTCACTTCGGCAAATCGGTCCGCCCCATCAAAAATGTATCGATCGCCCGCGCCGCCTGACGCCCCTCGCGGATGGCCCAGACAACCAGAGATTGACCGCGACGCATATCACCAGCGGCAAAAACCTTGTCAACCGAACTGCGGTAAGACGTCACATCGGCTTTGACATTGCCACGCGGGTCTCGTTCAACGCCCAACTGCTCCAAAAGACCATCATGCACCGGATGGACAAATCCCATGGCCAGCAACACCAAATCGGCCTTCAGAACGAATTCCGATCCCACCACGGGTTGGAACTTGCCATCGACGGAAACGCCATGCAGCTGCGAGACCTTGCCATCGGTTCCCTCAAAACGTTGCGCCGTGACCGCCCAGCGACGCTGGCACCCCTCCTCGTGAGATGACGAGGTCCGAAGCTTAAGCGGCCACTTCGGCCACGTCAGAGCCTTGTTTTCCCGTTCCGGTGGCTTTTCGAGAATTTCAAGCTGCGTCACCGACGCCGCCCCTTGCCGGTTCGATGTCCCCACGCAATCCGAACCGGTATCGCCGCCGCCAATCACCACCACATGTTTTCCCGTGGCGACGATATCGCTGTCTTTCCAGCCTTCACCGGAAACGCGCCGATTCGATTGCCCAAGGAATTCCATAGCGAAATGCACGCCCTTCAATTCCCGTCCGGGAATCGGCAGATCACGCGGCTTTTCCGATCCGCCGGTCAGCAAAACGGCATCAAAAGAGGCGAGCAGGTCGGCGGCCGGCATCGTCACGCCGACATGCACATTGGTCGAAAAGACGACGCCTTCGGCCGCCATCTGATGGACCCGGCGATCGATCACCGACTTATCGAGCTTGAAATCGGGAATGCCATAGCGCATCAGGCCGCCGACTTTGCCGTTCTTTTCGAAAACGGTGACGGCATGCCCCGCCCGCGCCAATTGCTGCGCGGCGGCCAATCCGGATGGCCCGGAACCGACCACCGCGACTTTTTTGCCTGTGGCGGCTTTCGGCACCTCTGGAACGATCCAGCCTTCCGACCACCCATATTCGACGATAGCCTGCTCGATGTCCTTGATGGACACCGGTGTGTCCTCGATGTTCAGGGTGCAGGCAGCCTCGCACGGAGCCGGGCAGATGCGGCCGGTCATCTCGGGAAAATTATTGGTGGATTGCAAAACCTCCAGCGCTTCGCGCCAGCGATTGCGATAGACCAGATCGTTCCAGTCCGGAATGATGTTGTTGACCGGGCACCCGTTATGACAGAAGGGAATCCCGCAATCCATGCAACGGGCCCCTTGACGCGACAATTCGGCGTCATCAAGAGGAATGGTGAACTCGCGGTAAGTCTTCAACCGCTCCGCGACCGGCTGCGTTCCATGGTCCCGGCGGTTGAATTCCCGAAATCCAGTCGGCTTCCCCATTTCAATGGCTCCCCGTCAAAGCGGATTCTGTGGCGTGCACTTTCTGCATGGCCTCAAGAGCCTTGCGGTAATCGACCGGCATCACCTTCAAGAATTTGGGCATGTAATAATCCCAGTTGCTCAACAGCACATTGGCTCGCGCGCTGTTGGTATAGCGCCGATGATTCTCGATCAGCATACGCAGACGGATTTCATCATGCCTTGTCATGTCGGCCGAAACATCGACCAACCCATGACCTTCCAGTTCACCACCCGACCAGTTTTGCGCTTCCGGCAGATTGGCCTCGGCGGTCACCGGTTCCAGTTCCACCATCGCCAAATTGCACCGTCGCTGGAAATCGCCATCCTCATCGAGCACATAGGCGATACCGCCGCTCATGCCCGCGGCGAAATTCCGACCGGTCTTGCCGATCACCACAACGATACCACCGGTCATATATTCGCAGCCGTGGTCGCCTAGGCCTTCGACCACCGCCGTAGCCCCCGAGTTGCGAACGGCAAACCGCTCGCCAGCGACACCGCGGAAATAGCACTCGCCTTCAATGGCCCCGTAAAGGACGGTATTGCCAACGATGATGTTCTCCTCGGCCACCAACTTCGACTGCGCCGGCGGCAGGATGACGATACGTCCGCCCGACAATCCCTTGCCGACATAGTCATTGGCCTCACCGGTCAATTCCAGCGTCACCCCCTTCGCCAGGAACGCGCCGAAACTCTGTCCCGCGGTTCCGTTCAGATGCACCGAAATGGTGTCATCGGGCAAACCGTGATGACCGAAACGCCTTGCCACTTCACCAGACAGCATGGCGCCGACGGTTCGATCGACATTGCGAACAGGGAAGGTCATCTGCACCGGCCTCCTGGTCTCCAGGGCCGGCTGGGCCTGAGCGATGAGTTTGCGGTCAAGAACGTCGCTCAACCCGTGCTCTTGCTTTTCACAATTGCGGATCGCCACACCGGATTCCGCCTTCGGCGTGTAAAACAGCTTGGAGAAATCCAGCCCCTTGGCTTTCCAATGATCGACGGCGTGACGGGCGTCGAGCAGATCGTTACGACCGATCAGATCCACAAAATTCCGGATGCCGAGCGACGCCATGATTTCGCGAACTTCTTCGGCGACAAAGAAGAAGTAATTGATCACATGCTCCGGCTGGCCGGTGAAACGCTTGCGCAACTCTGGATCCTGTGTCGCCACCCCGACCGGACAGGTGTTCAGATGACATTTGCGCATCATGATACAACCCGACGCGATCAGCGGCGCCGTGGCGAACCCAAATTCATCCGCCCCCAACAATGCGCCGATCACCACATCGCGACCCGTCCGCAACCCGCCGTCCACCTGAACGGCGATGCGACCGCGCAACTTGTTCAAGACCAAGGTCTGATGCGTCTCGGCCAACCCGAGCTCCCAAGGGCCGCCCGCGTGCTTGATCGAGGTGAGCGGCGACGCGCCGGTCCCACCATCATGCCCGGAAATCGTCACATGATCGGCGCGCGCCTTCGACACACCGGCGGCAACCGTTCCCACGCCGGTTTCAGACACCAGTTTGACGCTGACACGGGCCTCGGGATTGACACTTTTCAGATCGAAAATCAGTTGGGCGAGATCCTCGATGGAATAAATGTCGTGATGCGGCGGCGGGCTGATCAACCCGACACCCGGCGTCGAATGACGAACACGGGCAATGGTCGCATCAACCTTATGTCCCGGCAACTGACCTCCCTCCCCCGGCTTGGCGCCCTGCGCCATCTTGATCTGGATATCGTCGGCGTTGACCAGATATTCCGCCGTCACACCAAATCGCGCCGAAGCCACCTGTTTGATCGCCGAACGCATGGAATCGCCGTTGGTCAGAGGCCGGAACCGCTCCGACTCTTCGCCGCCTTCACCGGTATTCGACTTGCCGCCGATCCGATTCATGGCGATGGCCAGATTGGTATGCGCTTCACGGCTGATCGAGCCGAAACTCATAGCGCCGGTAGCAAAACGCTTGACGATCTGACTGGCCGGTTCGACGTCGTCGAGCGGCACCGGCGCACCAGCCGGTTTCAATTGGAAAAGCCCGCGCAAATTGAGCAGCCGCTCGCCTTGGTCGTTCAAAATCTTCGCGAATTCCCGATAGCGTTCAGGAAGATTGCCCCGCACCGCATGCTGCAATGCGCTGATGGTTTCAGCCGTCCAGGCATGCTCTTCGCCGCGCTGGCGCACCGCATATTCGCCGCCGACATCGAGCATGGATCTCAACACCGGCGACGCGCCAAAGGCGTTTTGATGCCGGATCACCATTTCCTGCGCGATGTCCTCGATACCGACCCCTTCAATGGCGGCCGTCGTACCCTTGAAATAGGTGTCGACAAATTCCTTGGATAACCCAATGGCATCGAAGATTTGCGCGCCGCAATAGGATTGGTAGGTCGAAATGCCCATCTTGGCCATCACCTTGAGCATCGCCTTGTCGATGCCCTTGATGAAGCGCTTGCGCAGATCGCGCTCGGAAATCGGCTCTGTCAGGGTCGGGCGGATCGCGTCCAGCGTTTCAAACGCCAGATAAGGATTGATCGCCTCGGCGCCGTAACCTGCCAGCAGGCAGAAGTGATGCACCTGCAAGGCGCTGCCCGTTTCAACGACCAGGCCGCATTCGGTGCGATTGCCTTCCGCCACCAGATGGTGATGGACGGCCGAGGTGGCGAGGAGCGCGGGAACCGGAATACGCTCCGCGCTGACGTTGCGATCCGACAAGACCAGGATATTGACGCCTTCCGCGACCACCCGGCTCACTTCTTCCTTGATTCTCTCGACCGCCTTGGCCAATCCACTCTGACCGTCGTTGACGGGCCAAGTGATATCGATGGTGACCGAACGGAACGCGTTGTCGGCATGCTTGCTGATACTGCGGATCTTTTCCAGATCCTGATTGGTCAAAATCGGCTGACGCACCTCAAGTCGCTTGCGCAGCGCGCCGTCCGGACGGCCCAGCAGATTGGGTCGTGGGCCGATCAGGCTGACCAGACTCATCACGGCTTCTTCGCGAATGGAATCGATCGGCGGGTTGGTCACCTGGGCGAAACATTGCTTGAAATAGGTGTAAAGCAGCTTGGGATTGGACGACAGCACCGCCAAAGGCGTGTCGTTCCCCATACTGCCGACCGCCTCCTGTCCGGCCACGGCCATCGGCGTAATAAGGAATTTGATATCTTCCTGGGTATAGCCAAACGCCTGCTGGCGATCGAGCAAGGAAACCTGCGACGCCTGACGATCAGGCGTTTGCTCCGGCAAGTCCTCGAGAAAGATCTGACTTCTGGCCAACAGTTCGGCATAAGGGTGGGCCTTCGCCAAATCCGCCTTGACCTCAGCATCGTCGATGATGCGGCCTTGCTCAAGATCGATGAGCAGCATTCTGCCCGGCTGAAGCCGCCATTTCTTGACGATCTTTTCTTCAGGAATAGGCAGCACACCCATTTCGGACGCCATCACCACCTGATCGTCATCCGTCACCAGATAGCGCGCCGGACGCAAGCCGTTGCGATCCAGCGTGGCGCCGATCTGCCGACCATCGGTGAAGCAGACCGCCGCCGGCCCGTCCCATGGCTCCATCAAGGCCGCGTGATATTCGTAGAACGCGGCCCGCTCTTCGTCCATCAGGGGATTTCCGGCCCACGCCTCCGGAATCATCATCATCATCGCATGGGTCAGCGAGTAACCGCCCTGCACCAACAATTCGAGAGCATTGTCGAAACTGGCCGAATCGGACTGGCCATCGAATGTCAAAGGCCACAACTTCGCCAGATCGTCACCCAACAAATCCGATTGCATGGCATAACGCCGGGCCACCATCCAATTGAGATTGCCGCGCAAGGTATTGATCTCGCCATTATGGCAAATCATGCGGAACGGATGCGCCAGGCTCCACGTCGGGAAGGTATTGGTGGAAAACCGTTGATGAACCAGCGCCAACGCCGATACCAGGCGCTCGTCGGTGAGATCGCGAAAGAACGGTCCGACCTGATCGGCCAGCAGCATGCCCTTGTAGACAATGGTGCGCGATGACATCGACGGGATATAGTAGCTTTTCGCATCAGCGCCGAAACGGGCCCGAATGGCGATCGACATCCTTTTGCGGATCACGAACAGCTTGCGCTCGAACGCATCTTGATCGGCGACCGACGCACCTCGACCGATGAACATCTGACGGATCACCGGCTCCGACGCCCGAACGCTCTCGCCCAGAATGCTGTTGTCCACCGGAACGTCACGCCAACCGAGGAAATGTTGCCGCTCGTCCTTAACGGTCTCGACCATCATGGCTTCGCACTCGGCGCGCACCGAAGCGTCTTGCGGCAGGAAGACCATCCCGACGCCATAGTCCCCCACCGGCGGCAGAGCAATCCCCAAACCGGCTGCCTCGGGTCGCAACAAGCCATCGGGCAGTTGAATCAGGATCCCGGCACCGTCGCCCGCCAAGGGATCGGCGCCGACGGCGCCGCGATGAGTCAGATTGACAAGGATTTCCAGACCTTGGCGAACGATCTGGTGATTTTTCCGGTTCTTGATATCCACAACAAAACCGACGCCGCAGGCGTCATGCTCGTTACGCGGATCGTAAAGCCCCTGGTCATTCGGAGAACCGTTCAAAATCATTTTCCAATGTCTTTCCAAACAGCCGTCACGACACCGTGGCGGCGAACCACTCATAAGGAGCCCAGCAAAACACTTTGCCGGCAACACGATTAAGGATATTCGCTGAAAGGCGTGCCGAGGGCATTTTTCAAAACATAGTGAGGCCGGGTCAAGCTTTTCTTCGGATTGATTGCTCCAAGCCGTCGATTTCTGAAAGATACGCCCCGAAAGGATGCGACAAGAGCTATGGAATTTGACAACGATATCTGTGTCGTCGGCGGTGGTCCGGCCGGGTTGATGGCGGCGGAAACGGCTGTTCTTGGCGGGGCGCGGGTGGTTGTCTGCGATTCCATGCCTTCGGTTGGCCGAAAATTTCTGCTGGCCGGACGTGGCGGCCTCAATCTAACCCATAGCGAGGCGATGTCCGCTTTTGTTTTACGCTATGGCGAACGGGCGGGCTTGTTTCAATCGCTGCTCGCCGAATTCGGCCCCATCGAACTCAGAGCCTGGGCCGCAGATCTCGGCATCGAGACCTTTGTCGGCACCAGCGGACGGGTTTTTCCCGCCGAATTCAAAGCGGCCCCCCTCTTGCGGGCCTGGATCCGCCGCCTGCGCGCCCTTGGCGTTGTTTTTCACACGCGCTGGCATTGGAGCGGTTTCGTCGATGACGGCAGGTTATGTTTTGCCACGCCCGAAGGCCAACGGAGCTTGAGATCGGACGCCACGATACTGGCCTTGGGTGGCGGCAGTTGGCCCCATCTCGGCTCGGACGGCGGATGGATCGCCCCTCTTCAGAAGATCGGATGCCAGGTGCATCCGCTGAAACCCAGCAATTGCGGCTTCCTAATCAACTGGACATCTCATATGGCCCCACATTTCGGCTGTCCGCTGAAGGCCATCGCAGTAACTTTTGGCCCGCGCCATCTGCGTGGAGAGATCATGCTGACCGACTATGGCATCGAAGGCGGCGCCGTCTATGCGCTTAGCGCGGCGTTACGAGACGCCATCGCACGCGACGGAGCGGCCCAGGTGATGATCGATCTCAAACCCGATCTCGACGACAAAGCCGTCCGCGACCGTCTCGACAAAGCGCGAGGACGCCTATCCCTATCCAACTGGTTGCGGAAATCGATCAATCTGACGCCGGCAGCCGTCGCCTTGTTGCGCGAATCGACAGAAAAGGAAGACCTGACGTCACCCGAACGTCTCACCCATAGAATTAAAAACCTGCCGATCACGCTCACAGGCGTCAGACCGCTCGCCGAAGCGATCTCCAGCGCCGGTGGTTTGTGCTTCAGCGAACTGAATGACGATTTGATGGTGCGGCGCCGTCCCGGCCTTTTTGCGGCAGGTGAAATGCTCGATTGGGAAGCACCGACCGGCGGCTATCTGCTGACCGGCTGTTTCGCCACCGGACGACGCGCCGGCCATGGCGCACTGCGATGGCTGGCGAATCGGGCTTCATAAAAGAGCGATCAATCCATACGTTTCAACAACTCGACCTCGACATCGAGAGCGGCCACCGATCTTCGCTGTTCGCCGACCTTCTGACCCAAAGACGACAAGGTGCTTTCGATCATGGCGGCGTTGGAAACGATGGCATCGACCTGCTCGACCGTCCCATGGAAGCGGTTCCGCACGTCACCAAACCGACGACTGGCCGATTCGATCTTGGAGCCGAGGGATTCCAAGCCGGTCTCGATACTGCCGATGGCGCTCTGCGTTCGCCCCAAGGACGCCTTGGTATCCGTGGCCAACTTCTTCACCTCATTGGCGACCACGGCAAATCCCTTGCCAGCCTCACCGGCCCGTGCCGCCTCGATCGTGGCGTTCAAGGCCAGAAGATTGGTCTGCCCGGCGATGCTGTCGATGATCTCGATGACTTGACGCATCCCCGACGCATGTTGATGCAAGGTGGCAAAGCCTTCGGCCAGAGCCTCGGCATCTTCGGTGTCGCTCACCTGCGCCGCATTTTGCTGGATGCTGGCGCGAATGCCGTCCACCGTGGCGCGGATATCCGAAATCTTGGAAAGCACCCCCTCGATTTCGGTTGCCAAGACGGCCCCGGCATCGAAATGAGCGGTGAGCCGGCGGATCACATTGGTCCGCAGCCGGTTCAAAATCTCGACGCGGTTAAATTGACATCGCGTAAAATATTCCCGGAATCTGGCGTAATAGATGGGGAAATTGTCGATCAAATCGTCGGAGAACGCTCCGTCACCGACGTCGAAGAAGACGATTGCCGACAGCGTTTGATTGACATTGATGCCGAACATCTCACCGAACGTGGAGAAACCGGCGGCTGGGGCCTCCCACACTTTGGACAGCCCGGCGAGGTCGCGCTCGTTGTTGAGCCGCCGCAGAATGCAGTCGTTGAGCAACACGGCAATCGGCGCCGGCTTTCCACGCAGAAAGACGTCGATATCGCGTTTGGTCTGCTCGACGAATCCGGTCGCTTGCAGAAGCCAAAGTTCGTCACCCGGATTGACGTCGCAAAAGAACGAGATGCTGCCTTGGGCGAGATCGATCGCCGCGACGGAACGGACGAACAATTCTCCATCCAATTCGATCCCGAAGGTATGACCGTTCAGTTTGTCGGCCAACGCCGCAGGAGTCACGCCCAAGGCCCTGGAAATCGCCTCGACCGCCGAGACCGGCTTGCCGCTGGCCACGTCGAACACCGCCTTGATGCGCCGTAAATCGGGATCGGCGTCGATGACGATGAAGGACTTATCGGTCTTTTTGAAATTCTGACTCTTGAAGGCGCCGTATCGTTTTCCCGGCGCCAGCTTGAGAAAAGCGACGACGGCATGGTTTTCAACCACTTTGCGTCCATCGTAAATATAGGTGTTCTTAAAATCGAATTTCCCGCCCGCCGAACCACCAACGAAAAGGCAGGGAAATTTGGCGGATCGATAAACCGCCTCCATGAAGATATTTTCGCAGTTGGACAGGCCGTCGACGAAGGTCAGCGCCAGCGAATCGCGGGCATCCAG
>Ga0209415_10010501_pt1 | contig 15735 bp, 12 predicted proteins | sample PeaSoiSIISIP2007_FD_187696 | JGI IMG/M metagenome (GOLD analysis project Ga0209415, IMG submission 187696) | Peat soil microbial communities from Weissenstadt, Germany - SII-SIP-2007 (SPAdes) (version 2) | ecosystem: Environmental > Terrestrial > Soil > Wetlands > Peat | place: Germany... | reverse complement strand
TGCCGCGTCCGCCCGCGTCGCCCGGCTTGGCCTGGAGCGCCCCCGGCGGCGGCCGAATTTCCCATCAACCCTCTAGCCGAAGAAGGCCTGCGCGACCGCGTACCACTCGGGCGGCACGGTCTTCAGCTCGGCGGTGGCCTCGGCCAGCGGGACGGCGACGATGTCGTCGCCGCGCAGCGCGACCATCATCCCGAACTCGCCTGCCCGGGCCAGCTCCGCGGCCCTCAGGCCGAACCGCGTGGCCAGCACGCGGTCGCGCGGAGTGGGCGTGCCCCCTCGCTGCACGTGGCCGAGGACGGTGACGCGGGTCTCGAAGCCGGTCCGCTGCTCGATCTCGCGCCCGAGCGCCTCGCCGACGCCACGGTCGCCGAGGATCACGTGCCCGAACTGGTCGACCTCGCCGCTGTCCTGCATGCCCGGAAGCTCGCACCCTTCGCTGACGACGACGATGGAGAAGTTCTTCCCGCGTGCATGGCGTTTCCGAATCGTCTCCGCCACCTCCTCGAAGTCGAGGGGCTGCTCGGGGATGAGGATCACGTCCGCACCGCCGGCGATGCCGCTCATGACCGCGATCCAGCCGGCGTGCCGGCCCATCACCTCGACGACCATGACGCGGTTGTGCGACTCGGCCGTGGTGTGCAGCCGGTCGATCGCCTCGGTGGCGATAGTGACCGCCGTGTCGAAGCCGAACGTGTAGTCGGTGCCGGAGAGGTCGTTGTCGATCGTCTTCGGGACGCCGATCACGGGGAGGCCATGCTCCTCGAAGAGCCTGGCCGCCACGCCGAGCGTGTCCTCGCCGCCGATGGCGACGAGCGCGTCGAGCTCGCGGTCGCGGAAGTTCTGGAGCACCTTCTCGACCCCGCCGTCGAGCTTGTACGGGTTCGTGCGGCTCGTGCCGATGATGGTGCCGCCGCGGGGGAGGATTCCCGACACCTCCTGCGCTCCGAGATCCCGGAAGCGCCCCTCGACGAGGCCCCGCCAGCCCTCGAGGACGGCGACGGCGTCCCAGCCGGCGGTGTCGGAGCTGCGGACGACCGCGCGGATGACCGCGTTGAGCCCAGGGCAGTCGCCGCCGCCCGTCAGGAGGCCGATCGTCTTCGCCATCGCCGTAGTCATACCGGCTTGCGGGCGCGCGGTGCCTCCGTAGGCCTCCGTAGATGTCCGGCTTTGGGGCGCCTGCGCGACTTTCGGCGTGGGAGTCGGGCCGAGCAGACGCAGGCGCGGGAGACCCGCGCCTGCTGAAATCGGCGTCGCAAGCGACGCCTATGCGGCGGGTGGGACTCGAACCCACACGTCCCGGAGGACAATGGCTTTTGAGGCCATCGCGTCAACCAATTGCGCCACCGCCGCGCGGTCACCCATTCTACGGCTCCTCCCGAATGGAAAAGCTTCTCGGCCCCACTTGAAACGCAGGGAGGGGCGCGAAATACTCCCTAGACCAAGAAGGCAGGCAAGGCTCTTCCCGCGGAACCACATCGGGTCGGACAATTTGGAGGAGGGAAGTAGTGAGTAGAAAGGTCTCGCTGTTGGTCCTCGTCGGCGCGGCAGCCGTCATTGCCGCCGTCGCCGCCGGGTACACGGGCGCGGCCCGCAGCGCGACGGCAAGCGTATCGCCGTTGCCGTCGTCGTCCTGCGGCCCCGTCGTCTACAAGGGGTCCGGCTCGCCGGACTTCATCATCCCGTCGGATCTGCCCCTCCAGGGGGCGATCCGCGCTCAGACCGTCCAGATCTCGCGCGCGATGATCTGGGCCCTGGCCAACGCAGGCTGGAAGGCCGGCTCGTACAAGATCGGCTACCAGTCCTGCGACGACTCGACCGCGCAGACGGGCGGCTGGGACACCGCAAAGTGCGCCACCAACGCGCACTTGTATGCGAACGACAAGTCGGTCATCGGCGTTCTCGGCACGTTCAACTCGGGATGCGCGAAGATCGAGGTGCCGATCGAGGACCGCGCCTCGCTCGCGATGGTCAGCCCGGCGAACACGAACCCGGGCCTCACGAAGAAGTGGGACGTCGGTGAGCCCCAGAAGTACTACCCGACCGGGGTTCGCAACTACGCCCGCGTCGTCGCCACCGACGACATCCAGGGCCCGGCCGACGCGTTGTGGTCGCAGTCGCTCGGCTTCAAGAAGGTGTACGTCCTGAACGACAAGCAGACGTACGGCTTCGGCGTCGCCAAGACCTACGCCGCGGCCGCGAAGAAGCTCGGGATCAAGGTCCTCGGCTTCGAGGGCTGGGACGCGAAGGCGTCCAGCTACGAGGCACTGGCAACGCGGATCAAGGCGTCGGGCGCACAGGCCGTCTTCCTCGGCGGCATCGTCTGCAACAACGGTGCGAAGCTGATGCAGGACATCAAGTCGGTGGATCCGAAGATCCAGCTGCAGATGCCCGACGGCTTCAGCGGCGGTATCAGCTCCAACGGCGCGGTCGCCAACGGCGCGTACATCAGCGTCGCGGGTGAGCCGCCGTCGGCACTGACCGGCCCTGGTGCAGTCTTCGTCAAGAGCTTCGGCAAGCAGGTCGGCACGACGCCGAACCCGTACTCCGCGTACGGCGCTCAGGCGATGGAGGTCCTGCTGCAGGCGGTCGCGAAGGGCGGCGGCCAGCGGGCAGCGACGACGAAGGGGATCTTCGGCCTCACGATCACGAACGGGATCCTCGGAACGTTCACGATCAACTCGACCGGCGACACCAACGCGCTGGCGATCACCATCTACAAGCAGGAAGGCAAGAACCTCGTCCCGGTCAAGACGCTCGTGCCTACCGCGAGCCTGATCGGTACTGCGTAGCGCAGAAGCGATATGGCGCTTGACGCCGGGGGAGGCAACCGCCTCCCCCGGCGTTTAGGGTCATCCAAACGTCGTGGCAGCTCACGCTCACAGCGAGGTATCGATAAGGGCGAGGCGTCCCGTCGCCTCGTACCTCACGCCCGTGCTCGCGACCCTGCTCGTGGTCGGGCTCGTCGCTTGGCTCATCGCGAACGCGTACGTCGACGGGCCCGCCTACTTCATCACCATCGGCTTCATCGGGCTCACGAACGGCGCCCTGTACGCCCTCGTCGCCCTCGGCTACACGCTCGTCTACGGCATCCTCGAGCTCATCAACTTCGCCCACGGTGACGTGTTCATGCTCGGCGGCATGTTCTCGGCGACGATGATCCTCTCGGTCTTCCACCTCAAGGCGGGCGCGTCGGTCGGCGCGCTCATCGCCGCGATCGTCGGCTCGCTGCTCGTCGCGATGGCCGCCTGCGGCGTGCTCAACGTCGCCATCGAGCGGGTGGCCTACCGGCCGCTTCGCGGGGCGCCGAGGCTGGCGCCGCTCATCACGGCCATCGGCATGTCCTTCATCCTCGAGAACATCGCGATCGCCTGGAAGGGCCCGGGCTACACCTCGGTTCCGAGCGTCCTCCCCCACAGTGCCGTGTTCACGATCTCCGGCGTCTCGTACACGTGGGAGAAGCTCATCGTCGTCATGATCACCCTGCCGGTCCTGCTGCTCCTGCTCTACCTCGTTCAGAAGACCCGTCAGGGGAAGGCGATGCGCGCGACCGCACAGGACCGTGACGCCGCGGCGATGATGGGCATCGACGTCAACCGGACGATCTCGTTCACGTTCCTCATCGCCGGCGGCCTCGCCGGCGCGGCCGGCATCGTCTACGCGCTCTACTTCGGCGAGATCCGCTACGACACCGGCTTCTCGCTCGGGCTGATCGCCTTCACGGCCGCGGTGCTCGGCGGCATCGGCAACCTCCCGGGCGCCGTTCTCGGTGCGCTCCTCATCGGGTTCATCCAGGCGTTCAACGAAGGTCTCACCTGGCACGCGCCGGGCAGCGACTGGACCGAGTCGATCGTGTTCTCGATCCTCATCCTCATCCTCGTCTTCCGACCGCAGGGCCTGCTCGGCGAACGCACGCCGGAGGGCGGCTGACCATGCGCCGGCGCATATCCACGTCCGTTTCGGCGGCTTGGTGGGCCATGCTCGGGGCGGCCGGGCTCGACCGGGCGCGCTGGCGGAGGCTGCCCCGTACGACCAGGCGCGCGATCAAGGCTGCCATCTGGGTGGTGATCGGCCTGCTGCTCGTCTGGGGTGGCGGCGTCTGGCAGTGGTCCGCGCTCCCGATGGCCGCCGTGATCCTCCTGCTCGTCGTGCCGCGCTACGACCGCCTCACGTTCCGCGGCCGCCGCGTCGGCAGGTTCGTCGTGCCGACCGGCGTGCTCGCGATCGCGATCGCCTACCCGTTCTACGCGAGCTCGAACGGCGCAGTCAATCCCGGGATGCCGCAGCTTCCGATCTTCGGGCCTCTCCCGCAGATGAGCACGATGGTCGGCATGGCCGTGTTTGCCATGATGGCGCTCGGCCTCAATTTCGTCGTCGGGTACGCGGGCCTGCTCGACCTCGGCTACGTCGCCTTCTACGCGATGGGCTCGTACATGGCCGGCTGGTTCGCCTCGTCGCAGTTCGCGAAGCAGGACGTCTTCTTCGGTGCGGTCGGGGTCACGCCCGGGCTGACCGGCTTCCACTTCTCCATCTGGCTCGTCCTCATCATGGCCGGCATCGCGACCGCGGTCGTCGGTGTGATCATCGGGCTGCCGACCCTGCGTCTGCGCGGCGACTACCTCGCGATCGTGACGCTCGGATTCGGCGAGATCATGCCGCAGATAGCCCGCAACGGCGACAGCCTCTTCGGGACGGGCTTCAACCTCACGAACGGGACGGGCGGCATCACGCCGATCGACCCGCCCGGGTTCGGCAACTGGATCGGGCATCACCTCCATCTGCCGGCGAACTACCTGACGCTCGGCACGAACAGCGACCGCGCGTTCTTCTGGACGGCGCTCGTGCTCGTCCTCATCACGATCTTCACGAGCGCGCGGCTTCGCGACTCTCGCCTCGGCCGCGCGTGGGTCGCCATCAGGGAGGACGAGGTTGCGGCCGCTGCGATGGGCGTCCCGCTCATGCGCACGAAGACGTGGGCGTACGCGACCGGCGCGTTCTTCGGCGGCGTCGGCGGCGCGTACTACGCGTCGTACAACAGCGGAGCGTTCCCGGACGAGTTCTTCTTCAACATCTCGGTCTTCATCCTCTGCATGGTCATCCTGGGCGGCATGGGCAACATCTGGGGCGTCCTCTTCGGCGCGTGCTTCCTGGAGTACCTCGACCAGGAGGGCCTGAGCAACGTCGGCGCGTGGCTCAACGGGCACTTCGGTCCGGGCGGCTCGGTCTTCGAGGTCTGGCACAAGACGCTCCAGGTCCCCCTGTACGAGTTCGGCATCTACGGCGTCATCATCGTCGTCATCATGCTCTTCCGGCCCGAAGGCCTCATCCCCAGTCGCCGGCGCGCGGCCGAGTTCCACGAAGGCGTCCACGATCAACCGCTCTACGACACAGCCGCGTGATGGCCGAGCCGCTGCTTCAGACGTACGCGCTGCGCAAGGAGTTCGGCGGGCTGATCGCCGTCGACGACGTCGACTTCACCGTTCCGGAGGGATCGATCGTCAGCCTCATCGGCCCCAACGGCGCCGGCAAGACGACGTTCTTCAACATGCTCACCGGCGTATACAAGCCGACCGCCGGCCGGATCGTGTTCGCAGGTGAGGACCTGACCGGCCGTCCGCCGCACACCTACACGCAGCGCGGGATCGGCCGCACGTTCCAGAACATCCGGCTGTTCCAGAACATGACGGCACTCGAGAACGTCCTCGTCGGCATGCACACGCGGCTCAAGGCCCGGCTGCTCGAGTCGATCGTCCGCACTCCACGGGTCAAGCACGAGGAACACGAGGCACGTGTTCGGGCCCGGGAGTTGCTCCAGTACTGCGGGCTCGTACGAAAGGACGAGGAGATCGGGCGCAACCTCTCATACGGCGATCAGCGGCGACTCGAGGTCGCGCGGGCGCTCGCGACGCAGCCGAAGCTGCTTCTGCTCGACGAGCCGACGGCGGGAATGAACCCGCAGGAGACGGCGGAGTTCACCCAGTTCGTCGCGCGGCTCCGCACGGAGCGCGGCCTCACCGTGCTGTTGATCGAGCACGACATGCGTGTGGTCATGGGCGTCTCCGACCGCGTCACGGTGCTCGACTACGGCGAGAAGATCGCCGAGGGATCTCCGACGGAGATCCAGAAGAACGAGCGCGTCATCGAGGCCTATCTCGGCACGGCGGCGGTGACCGCGTCGTGAGCGCGCAGGGCGAGAAGCTGCTCGAGCTGCACGACGTCGAGACGTACTACGGCTCGATCCAGGCGCTGAAGGGCATCTCGATCGAGGTGCGCGACGGCGAGATCGTCACGCTCATCGGATCGAACGGCGCCGGAAAGTCGACCACGCTCCGCTCGATCAACGGGCTCAACCATCCGCGAAAGGGCACGATCTCGTTCCTGGGGCGCGACATCACGCACGCCGCGGCGCACGACATCGTGAAGATGGGAATCGCGCAGTCGCCGGAGGGCCGCAAGCTCTTCCCGCGAATGACCGTGACGGAGAACCTCGAGATGGGCGCGTTCCAGCGCTCCGACCGGGCCGGCATCCGCGAGGACATGGACCGCGTCTTCACGCTCTTCCCGCGTCTCGCCGAGCGGCGGAGCCAGAAGGCCGGGACGATGTCCGGCGGGGAGCAGCAGATGTGCGCGATCGGCCGCGCGCTCATGGCGCGCCCGAAGCTGCTCATGCTCGACGAGCCGTCGATGGGGCTCGCGCCGATCTTCGTCGAGCGCATCTTCGAGACGATCCTCGAGGTGAACAAGCAGGGGACGTCGATCCTGCTGGTCGAGCAGAACGCGCTGATGGCGCTGCACGTCGCGAGCCGCGGCTACGTGCTCGAGACCGGGACCGTCGCGCTCGCGGACGAAGCGTCGAAGCTCGCGCAGAACGAGCAGGTCCGCAAGACGTACCTCGGCGAGAGCTAATCGGCCGCGCCGGCAAAGCCGGCACGGCCTTCATGGTCGGCGTCGCAAGCGACGCCTTAGCTTAGCTAGAGCCCTAGCTCGGCCGCCGCACCCGCAACGGAAAGTACGGCGGGCTCAGGAGGAAGCCGATCCGCGCGTCTCCGGCCGTGCGTCCGCGCGCGAGGTCGAGCGCTGCGGGCAGGCCGTGCGCGGGCACGAAGCCGAGCTGGCGCACCGTCGTCGCGTCGGCGGCGCCGGCGACGAGCACGGCTCCGAGCCGGCCGAGCGCAGGCTGGCACGCGTTCCAGTCGCGGAACGGCAGCAGCGGATGCACGGTGAGGCCGGCGCGGTAGCTGTCGATCGCGCGCTGGTTCGCCCCTGCGGTGCGCTCGGCCTCGACGAGCAGCTCCGGATCGCGACCGACGCGCGCGACGTGGAAGAACGGCCGGTACGGCTGTTGCGTCGGGTGCGCGAAGCTGCGCGTGAAGCGGTGGGCGAGGATGGCCGTCCCGCCTTCGACGACCGGAAAAGCGTCACGCCACAGGCGCAGCGCGATCCCGAGCCCGAGGTATGCGGCCAGCAGCGGGTTCGGGCCCTCGCGCGGCAGGAACGGCGTCGTCCCCGGGATGCCGATGACGATCGCGTCGAGCGGCTCGTCGAGCTCGACGCGGCGCGACTCGACCGCGCGGAGCAGAGCCTCCGCGTGCGCGACCGACGGCGGCCCGGCGAACGCTGCGGCCGCTGTCAGCTCGACCTGCAGCGAGTGCAGGATCTCGCGCCGTGCACTGTCGGGCAGCCTGGCGAAGACGCGCCTGAGCGGCGAGCGGGCCACGCGCTCGAGCGCCTCCGGCTCGTACGGGTAGCCCCGCAGCATGCCGGATGTCTTCGGGTTGTTCAGCACGAGCGACACGCCCATGACCGGGAGCCGGCGCGCGAGCGCGCGCTCGAGCGTGAGCGCGAGGTGCCATCCCTGCGATGCGGTCGTCTCGAGCAGCGAGTCCGCGCCGGCGGCACGCTGCGCGTCCGCGCCGGCGGCGGAGAGCAGCGCCGCAGGCCCGCCGTGGAGCACGGTCTCGGCCGCACTGACGACGACGACGAGGTCGGTCTCCGCGAGCGCGCGGTTGACACGCAGCGGCGGCCTTGACGCGTCGTCGATGCGAACGAGGTCGGGATCCTCGGCGTCGTGCACGAGGACGCTGCCGTGGAACCGGCGCGCGAGGTCGCGCGTGACGAGGGCCTCGAGCTCGCGCTGCGACGTCTTCCGGGCGAGGCCGCACGCGACGAGGATCGTCTGGTAGCCGCTCGGGATCCCGAGCCGCTCGAGCTCGTCCACGACCGCACCGATGGCGAGCTGGCGCGGATCGGACTGCGACCCCGGGATCGGCAGGGCGGGAGTCTCGACGACGATCGTCGCCCGGCCGCGGCGCCGGACGAGCGCTTCCAGCGGCTCCCCCTCGAGCGGGAAGCGGAGGGCGTCCCGGACGGCTGCGCCCACGTCCGCGATCCCGGCGCCCGGCGCAGGCGGACGCAGGACGACGGCGTCGTCGGGTGCTGCGGCGATGAGTAGCCGCGTCCCGGCGAGAAGCGGAATCCGGGGCATGGCCGCGACAATAGACTCGACCCGATGTCGCCGAAGACGCTCACGGGCCTCGAGCTCGAGCTTGACGACGCGCCCGCGCGCGACTCGGAGCTCTTCCTCGTGGACGGCAACAACCTCGCCTACCGGGCGTATTTCGCGCTGCCGGAGGAGCTGGCGACGACCGAGGGCTTCCCGACGAACGCACTCCTCGGCTTCACGAACATGCTGTTCAAGCTCCTGTCGGACTACAAGCCGAAGGGCGTCGCGGTGGCGTGGGACACGAAGCCGGTGCACCGCGCCGCGGTCGCCGAGGCCGCCGACGTCGTCTACAAGGAGGGGCGTCGCCCGATGGCCGACCTCCTGCGCGAGCAGTTCCCGTTCTTCCGGCCGATCGTCGAGGCGTTCGGGTACCGCAACCTCGAGTTCGAGGGCTGGGAGGCGGACGACGTGATCGCCACTCTGGCCACGCGGGCCGACCAGGCGGGCGTGCGCACGTGCGTCGTCTCCACGGACCGGGATGCGTTCCAGCTCGTCTCGGAGAACGTCTGCCTGATGATGACGCCGCGCGGCGTCAGCGACGTCCAGGTGTACACACCGGATCGCGTCGAGGCCCGCTACGGCATCCGCCCCGAGCAGATTCCCGACTTCATCGGGCTGAAGGGCGACACCTCCGACAACATCCCGGGCGTTCCGGGTATCGGCGACAAGACGGCCGGCCAGCTCGTCGCGCAGTACGGCTCGCTCGAGGGCGTCCTCGAGCACGTCGACGAGCTCTCGCCCGGCCGTCGCAAGAACATCGTCGAGCACACCGACGACGCGCGGACGTCGAAGGAGCTCGCGACGATGCGGCGCGACCTCGAGATCGACTGCGACCCGGCCGAGCTCGTTCTCTCCCCGCCCGACCGGTCGCAGCTGCGCGAGATGTTCAGGCGGTTCGAGTTCCGCGGGCTCCTGGGCCGGGTCGACACGCTCGACGAGGCCGTTCCGGCGGCGGCGCGGATCGTCGCCGGCACCGGCGTTTCATGGGAGGTCGTTGACGAGTTGCCCAAGCTCGTCGGATCCGTCTCCGTCGCAGTTGGAGGCGACCGCGTTGCGGTCGCCAGTGATGAGGAACCCGTGCTCGTCGCGCCGCTCCCCGACGATCTCGGCCTCGCTCTACGCGAGACGCGGATCACCGCGCACGACTACAAGGCGCTGCCGCGGCTCACGGCGCTCCCGGCCGAGGACACCCTCATCGCCGCGTACCTCATCGAGCCCGGCCGTCCCGGCTACGAGGTCGACGATCTGGCGGCGGAATACGGCGTCGAGGCCGTTCCCGAGCCCGCGGCGGAGGAGGAGACGGCCGCGCTCGTCCGCGCCGCCGAGGTCCCGCGCCGGCTCGCTCCGCTCCTGCGGGCGCGCCTGCGCGAGCGCGGAAGCGAAGAGCTGTACGACGACATCGAGCTGCCGCTCACGGCCGTGCTCGCGGCGATGGAGGACGCGGGCGTCAAGATCGACACGTACCGCATGGGGGAGATCACCGCGCGGCTCGCCGACCGCGTCGAGGAGCTCGAGTCACGCGCGTACGAGCTCGCGGGCGAGGAGTTCATGCTCGGCTCGACGCAGCAGCTCGCGCGCGTTCTGTTCGAGAAGCTCGCGCTCACGCCGGGGCGAAAGGGCAAGACGGGCTACTCGACCGACACGCGCGTCCTGCGCACGATTCGCGACGAGCACCCGATCGTCGAGGTGATCGAGGAGTGGCGGGAGCTGACGAAGCTCCTCAACACGTACCTCGGCCCGCTGCCGGCGCTGATCGGCGACGACGGACGGCTGCACACGCACTTCAACCAGGCGGTCGCGGCGACCGGCCGCCTGTCGACGTCCAACCCGAACCTGCAGGCGATTCCGATCCGCACCGAGCTCGGGCGCGAGATCCGGAGCGCGTTCGTCGCCGAGACCGGCCACCGGCTCGTGTCGGCCGACTACTCGCAGGTCGAGCTGCGCATCCTCGCGCACGTGTCGGGAGAGCCGAAGCTGCGCGAGGCGTTCGCGCGCGGCGAGGACATCCACGCGGCCACCGCGGCCGAGGTGCTCGGCAAGGATCAGGCGACGCTGACGAAGGACGAGCGCAACATCGCGAAGATGGTCAACTTCGGGATCATCTACGGCATCTCGGCGTTCGGACTCTCCGAGAACCTCGAGATCCCGCGCGACGACGCGCAGACGTACATCGACACGTATCTCGCGCGCTTCCCGCTCGTGCAGGACTTCATCCAGCGGACGATCGAGCAGGCGGCCCGCGACGGCTACGTGACGACGCTGCTCGGTCGCCGCCGCCCGGTTCCGGAGATCCGCGCGTCGAACAGGCAGACGCGCTCGCTCGGCGAGCGCCTCGCCGTCAACTCCGTCATGCAGGGAACCGCCGCCGACATCATCAAGATCGCGATGGTCCGCATCCACCGCCGCCTCCGCGACGAGGGGCGGAATGCGAGGCTCGTCCTGCAGGTGCACGACGAGCTGCTCGTCGAGGCGCCGGACGCCGAGGTCTCCACGGCGAAGGAGCTCGTGCGCGCCGAGATGTGCGACGCGTACCCCCTCGATCCGCCCCTCGCCGTCGACGTCGGTAGCGGTGACGATTGGAACGAAGCCAAAGATTGAAAGTGCTGCGCACTTTCAATCTGTGAGGGTCCCGCTTCGCGGGAGCGCTCGCCGGCGAAGCCGGCGAGCTCTTACGTGTGTGGGCGACGGTCTCGTGCTGTGCGCGCCGTGGTGGCTTCGCCATCCCGTCGCGCTGGTCCGGCCTTCTCGAACGCTGCGCGTTCGCTCCGGCCCGGGGCGTTGGTTCCAGGCCGGGGTCTAGAACGCGTCGGGAACCGAGTCCGGGACGGCGCCCAGGCCTTGCCGCAGCTCCTCGATGAGCTGCTGGGCGGCGTCGAGCAGCAGGGCGAGCGGATCGAGCTCGGCCCTTGGGATCTCGATCGTGACGCGCACGGGCGAGCGCGCGCTCGACGAGAGCGCGAGCGTCTCGTCGCCGTCGCGCGCGAGCGCGGTGAGGTCGAGGTACTCGTCGCGGCCGAGCCGCGCCCCAGCCGCGAAGCGTGCGTCCGCCGCCCGCAGCCGGCCGGCGAGGACGCCGGGATAGTGGCCCGGAACGTGCACCGTGGCCTCGCCGGTGCGCAGGGCGAGCGCCACCGTCCACCGCCGGTATCCGTCGCCTCCTTCGTGCCGCAGCACGGCGACCGCCACGGACTCGGTGTCGCCGATCGGGTAACGCTCGTCCATGGCCTCAGCGTAACCCCGAATCCGATTCGAAACTAACAACGTAGGACTGAGGTCGTCTACAAACGTGGGGCTATACTGCCCGCTTCCATGGCAAACGACACGATCAACGACCCCCGGCTCGAGGAAGGCGTCTGGACGACTGGTCCCGACGGCGAGCTGATTCCGGACTACGAATCGACCTTCCCGACCATCAACGAGGGCGAGGTCGTCAACGGCACCGTCGTCCGTGTTGACAAGGACGAGGTCCTCGTCGACATCGGCTACAAGTCGGAAGGCGTCATCCCCGTCAGCGAGCTCTCCATTCGCCGGTCGGTGAACCCGGCGGACGAGGTTTCCATCGGCGACGAGATCGCCGCGCTCGTGATGACGAAGGAGGACGCCGATGGGCGTCTGATCCTGTCGAAGAAGCGCGCCCGCTTCGAGATCGCCTGGAAGGCGATCGAGGCTGCGTACGAGCAGAGCGAGCCGGTCAACGGCCGTGTCATCGAGGTCGTCAAGGGCGGGCTCATCCTCGATCTCGGCGTGCGCGGGTTCCTGCCGGCGTCGCTCGTCGACATCCGCCGCGTGCAGGACCTGGACGAGTACCTCGGCCAGGAGCTCCGCTGCAAGGTGATCGAGCTCAACCGGTCGCGCAACAACGTCGTCCTCTCGCGGCGCGCCGTGCTCGAAGACGAGCGCAAGGAGATGCGCCAGGCGATCCTGGACAAGCTCAACCCCGGCGACGTCGTCGAGGGCACGATCTCCAACATCGTCGACTTCGGCGCTTTCGTCGACCTCGACGGGATGGACGGCCTCATCCACATCTCCGAGCTGTCGTGGAGCCACGTCAACCATCCGTCCGAGGTGCTCGAGATCGGACAGAAGGTGAACGTGAAGGTGCTCGACATCGACCGCGACCGGCAGCGCATCTCGCTCGGCCTGAAGCAGACGCAGACGGACCCGTGGCAGCAGGTGCTCGAGAGCTACCAGGAGGGCGACGTCGTCCAGGGGAAGGTGACGAAGGTCGTCACGTTCGGGGCGTTCGTCGAGATCCTCCCCGGCGTCGAGGGCCTCGTGCACATCTCCGAGCTCGCGCAGCATCACGTCGAGAACCCGCGCGAGGTCGTGTCGCAGGGCGACACCGTCAACGTGCGCATCCTCGAAGTGGATGCCGAGCGGCGGCGCCTGTCGCTGTCGCTGAAGCGCGTCGAGGACGGGATGCCCGTGCAACCGAAGCCCGGCGACGAGGCAGCTCCGCCGGCGATCGACCTGTCCGAGCACGTCTTCGCCGAGGAGGCGCCTCCGCTCGAGGCGGACGCCGAGGCGGAGCCGGAGGCCGAGCCCGAAGCCGACGTCGAGGTCGACGTCGAAGCTTCCGCGGATCCGGGCTCGGAGCCCGAGCAGCCCTCGGTCGAATAGTGGGCCGGCGGCCGCTCGCGGTCGCGGTCACCGGGGGCATCGCAGCGGGCAAGAGCGAGGCGCTCGCGGCATTCGCCCGGCACGGGGCCGCGACGCTCTCGGCGGATGCGCTCGTCCACGACCTGCTCGCGCACGACGACGAGGTGCGCAACGCGATCCGCGACCGGTGGGGCGACGCGGCTGTCGGCGACCGGAAGCGGATCGGCGAGATCGTCTTCCGCGACCGCGGCGAGCTCGAATGGCTCGAGCAGCTCCTGCACCCGAAGACGCGCGCAGCGGTCGATGCCTGGCTCGCGACCGTCGACAGGCCGCTCGCCGTCGTCGAGATCCCGCTGCTGTACGAGACCGGGGGAGAGAGCCGCTTCGACGCCGTCGTCGTCATCACCGCGCCGCCGGAGGTGCGCTCCCGGCGTCGCGACGGGTTCGCGGACCGGGAGCCTCGCCTCGTCCCCGATGCGGAGAAGGTGGAGCGTGCCGACTTCGCGTTCGTGAACGACGGGTCGCTCGAGGCGCTGGACGCGTTCGTCGCCGGAGTGGTCGAGGCGCTGTGCGCGCGCTGAGGCGGCTCACCATGGTCGCCGCCGTCTTCGCCGCGGCGGTCGGCGCGTTCCTCTACCTCCAGCGCACGGAGCCCGCGTGGTGGGCACGGCTCTGGTTCCCGCTCCGCTACGACGCGATCGTGCGCGGCCACGCGGCCAACTACCACCTCAACGCCGCGCTCCTCGCGGCGGTGATCGAGCAGGAGAGCAAGTTCAACACGAACGCTCGGTCGTCCACCGGCGCACTCGGCCTGATGCAGCTCGAGCCGCTGACGGCCAGGGGGATCGCCATTCACACGGGCGGCTCGAAGTTCGTCATCTCGGATCTGTACAAACCGGAGATCAACGTGCGGTACGGCGCCTGGTATCTCCGGCACCTGCTCGACAAGTACCACGACGAGCGAACCGCGCTCGCCGCGTACAACGCGGGCCAGGAGAACGTCGACCGCTGGCGCGCAGCCCACGAAGGGGTGCAGTTCCCGGAGACGCGCGCGTACGTCGACCGCGTCGAGTGGCTGAAGAAGATCTACCGCCGCGCGTACGGCTCTCGTCTCGGGCTCACCGGCTAGCGCGCTTCGTCGGCAATGACCATGCCGATACCCTGTGTCCTCCCGTGCCCGCCCTGAAAACATCGAGCGACTACCGCCCGACCGGCGACCAGCCGCGTGCGATCGAGCAGCTCGCCGCCGGCCTGCGGGCCGGGGAGCGCTTCCAGACGCTCGTCGGAGCGACCGGCACCGGGAAGACCGCGACGATGGCCTGGACGATCGAGCAGGTCGACCGGCCCGCACTCGTGATCGCGCACAACAAGACGCTCGCGGCGCAGCTGTGCAACGAGTTCCGGGAGTTCTTCCCGGCGAACGCCGTCGAGTACTTCGTCTCCTACTACGACTACTACCAGCCCGAGGCGTACGTGCCGCAGGCCGACCTGTACATCGAGAAGGACTCCTCGCGGAACGACGACATCGACCGGCTGCGGCATTCGGCGACCTCCTCGCTGCTCTCGCGCCGCGACGTGATCATCGTCGCCTCGGTGTCGTGCATCTACGGCCTCGGATCGCCGGAGGAGTACAAGGAGCGCATCGTCGTCGTCAACGTGGGCGAGGAGCAGGACCGCGACCTCATGCTCCGCAAGCTCATCGACATCCAGTACGTGCGCAACGACACCCTGCTCGGCCGCGGCCGCTTCCGCGTCAAGGGCGATGTCGTCGAGATCCAGCCGGCACACACGGAGACGGCCTACCGCATCTCGTTCTTCGGCGACGAGGTCGAGCAGATCTCCCACTTCGATCCGCTGACCGGTGAGGTGCTGTCGCGCTACGACACGATCACGATCTTCCCGGCGACGCAGTACGTCACGTCGAAGCCGACGATCGAGCGGGCACTCGGCGAGATCAGGCGCGAGCTGAACGAGCAGGTCAAGGCCTTCGAGGCGGAGGGAAAGATGCTCGAGGCGCATCGCATCCGCCAGCGCACCGAGTACGACCTCGAGATGATGCAGGAGCTCGGCTTCTGCAACGGCATCGAGAACTACTCGCGCATCCTCGACGGCCGGCCGCCGGGATCGGCGCCGCACACGCTGCTCGACTACTTCCCCTCCGACTTCGTCGTCTTCGCCGACGAGTCGCACCAGTCGATCCCGCAGATCGGCGGGATGTACGAAGGCGACCGCTCCCGGAAGCAGACGCTCGTCGACTTCGGGTTCCGTCTTCCGTCCGCGCTCGACAACCGCCCACTGCGGTTCGACGAGTTCCTCGCGAAGGTACCGCAGCTCGTGTTCGTCTCGGCCACGCCGGGCCCGTACGAGCAGCGCCAGTCGACGCGCGTCGCCGAGCAGCTCATCCGCCCGACCGGCATCGTCGACCCCGACGTCGAGCTCCGCCCGACCCGCAACCAGATCGACGACCTGCTCGGTGAGATCCGCCAGCGCGAGGCGGTGGGGGAGCGCACGCTCATCACGACGCTGACGAAAAAGATGGCGGAGGACCTGACCGACTACCTGCTCGAGTCCGGCGTGAAGGCGCGCTACCTCCATTCCGAGATCGACACGCTCGAGCGCATCCAGATCGTCCGCGA
>Ga0209415_10010500_pt1 | contig 15738 bp, 12 predicted proteins | sample PeaSoiSIISIP2007_FD_187696 | JGI IMG/M metagenome (GOLD analysis project Ga0209415, IMG submission 187696) | Peat soil microbial communities from Weissenstadt, Germany - SII-SIP-2007 (SPAdes) (version 2) | ecosystem: Environmental > Terrestrial > Soil > Wetlands > Peat | place: Germany... | reverse complement strand
TTGCCCAAGTAGATCTTACGAGAAACTGCCCCTCAGCGCGTTTGCTCCGCCAGAATTTTCCACGGAGGGGCCCGTTAGAAACTAGCTGGGCATTATGTTGGGAGGCCGAGCCGCGATACGGACTCGTTATTCAGGCCGCATACTTCCGCACGGCGCCAAAATCTTCATGGATCTCTATTCTTGGCGATTCTCGAATCGCAGAAATGTTTGTGCCATATCATTCCGGGAGTCCGCGATTTTATGACGTCTCGGGGCACTATACGCTTTCCGGCCGTCCTAATCCGCCGCTGACCTTGACCGCAGTAGACTGCCCCGCGACTCTCGGAAGCCAACTGCTGATAGAGCCGGCGATAGGGCGGACGGCCGTGTGCAAGGAAGTCAGGGATCGCGGTCTTGCGTGGAAGCAAGGACCCATCGTGCGGCGCGGTGAAGAACTCGCGCTATGGAGCGTGATTGACGCTGGTAATTACAATTACATTGTTCGTTGGACCTTTCGAGACGATGGTGTAATTCTTGGAGAAGTGGGGGCTACGGGCTTCAATCTTCCGGCGAAGCCAACCGAGAATCATACTCACACGGTTACATGGAGGATTGATATGGACTTCAATCATGGCTCACACAATACGGCTGCCCTTATTAATCATGTCGAACGTCCAGGCGCGCTAACAGCTGCCGACGATCCGACGGTTGTTCAACGCGAACGCGGCATTCAATGGGACCCGTCGGCTTTTCAGACATTAGAGGTGTCGGATCGATCGCTCAAAAATACACGAGGCGACATTTCCTCATATATGCTTGTGCCGGTGCGGTACGGTAGTGTCAGGAATCAAGAACCATTCACGCAGTACGACATGTGGGTAACTCGTCACAACAGTAGTCAAATGATGCCGAGGGATCTTCCGCAATATGTCTCGGCACAAAACTCAGTCGTCGATCAGGATATCGTGTTGTGGTATACATCTTCAATTCATCACAATTTCCGGGCCGAGGACCGGGGCGCTACCCAGGTGATGTGGACAGGATTCATATTGATGCCGCATCATCTTTTCGATAAATCGCCTCTCTACCCTTAACCGCGGAAACGCTCGTTACAAACCGGAAAATGAGGGGGACGGTTGGCTTACGTCGTATGCTCATGCTTCGGCGGTACGGGCGTTTGAGCTTCGTTATTGAATCAAGATCTTTTGAAAGACACTGTGGGTATTGGAGCTCACCACTAGCAGGACAGCAGGCCGATGGCAGATTCACACCACTGACCATCGTATAGCCGGTCCGCGGCGGCGAGGAGCATTTGCCGGAAGCGTTGCGCTGGCTCGCGTATCAAGCGAGTCGGAACCGGCGGCCAAATAGCTGTCCGAAATGTTGACGAGCTTCAAAGAGGGTGGGTTCGTCCGCACAGGTAACGGAAACGCCGAGTGACCGGATCGAAGGGCACGAGAGGCTACGTAGTTGGTTGACGCAATGCAGAACGTCGATATCGCTGCCTTGTAGTTCGAATCTATTTCGTGGTGGCATTGGGTTTGACAGGGTAATCCGTGCGAGTTTAATAACATTCCAAGGGGAGCTAGGAAAACTGGCTAGGCCCATTGGCACTCACCCGTCTCACAATCCTTTAGGTCGCGGTTGCATTTGGTAAGGAAATGCAATAGAGTATGCACCATTGCTGCGCCAAGTAAGGAGATATAGATGGCCAAACACGATAACGTTATCGCCCATTGGGATCAACTCTTCGAGAATTTCCAAGCGTCATCGCTCGAATTCTACAACTCAGTTGAAAAGGCCCTTGAAGGGCGAGCGGTGCCAGAGATCCACTGGTCGCGCGTCGAACATAAAGAGAGCGGCCTCGCGAGTGCCAACCGGCAATACTTGCGCACGCACCGAGGCAAGTATGCGTTCGACATCTGCGCCGCACCCTTTGGTACGGGATTCTTCGTCTCGTGGTGGTTCACCGAGCCGCCGCTACCGTTTGCGTTCCTTTACACGCTCGCATTCTTGTTTGGGGTCGTGATCGCGATGAACGTCGCCCTCGGCATTGGAATGGCGATAGGTGCCGCGATGAACGGTTATGCCTTTGGCTTGTTTCTCGGTGGGTGTGCCGCGATCTTAGGAGTTCCAGCCTTCTTGTGGCTTATCGGCAATGGAATCCGGCAAGGAAGTATACGCGGAGAGAGCACGGTCTTGGCCATGCCGCTCATTGGACGCATCTACGAGCGAATCTTTGCACCGGCCACATTCTATGCAATGGACACGGCGTTCATGTTCCAGAAGTCGGTGCACCAGGCCGTCCAAGACGTGATCGATTGCATGACGGCGAATAAAGGCGTCCGAGCGCTCACCGAAGCCGAACGCAAGCCCGTCATGAGGCAATTCGGGGCTTCCGCCTGAGCTCCTAACTATGGCGTGCAACGGTCCTGCTTGGGAAGCGCTCACGCGCCAGTTTTACGAATGGGAAATGCGGGGCAGGGGATGGCGCGTCTTTGATGCGCCGGTTGCCCTCGAACCGCCGTTCCGTCCTTTCTATGGTCATTTTGTTTCGATGCCGCCAGGAACTCCGGTAGACGATGCTCGCCGACCCACATTCTTAAGCTCCTTTATCGATGGCATCTTCAAGCGGCCTGCGCGTCCCACAATTGCCGCGCACGAGGATGTGGAACCTGAGCCGGTGTACGTGAGCAACAATGCTCATCTCATTGAAGTGCGCGCTGTCTTGCCGCTTGAAACGAAGATCACGAAAGATGCCGCCGCTCAATTCCTCATGAGCCTTGGCCACGGGTCGCGACCGGCAAGCTTCGAGATCGTGGGAACTGATGAAGCAATCATCGTGCAACTCGTGGCAGCGGAGAGCGACCGGAGGCAGGTGCGAGAACAGCTCCAAGCATACTTCCCTGAGGCGCTCCTTTCGGAATCCCACGGTTACCTCGATGCCCTGTGGGATACGACGGGCGCGAAAGCTTCAGCCGTCGTCGACTCCGGCCTCTCGAAGGAATTCATGCGGCCGTTGCGCTCCTTCGAGCGTTTTGATCCCGATCCCTTGGCGGGACTCATCGGCGCTATGGCGGAACTCGGCGCCGGTGAGGTCGCGGTCTTCCAAGTACTCTTCATCCCGGTGCGTCACCCTTGGCCCGAGAGCATCATGCGCGCGGTGACGGACGATGCAGGGGATTCGTTCTTCGTTGACGATCCGGCGATCGTGAAACTTGCGGAGGAGAAGATCTCCTCACCGCTTTTTGCGGCGATAATCCGCGTGGCGGCCCAGAGCCCGAAGAGCAAGCAGGCCTGGCGGATTGCCCAAGCTATGGGCAAATCACTGCGGCAGTTTACGGCGGCTGCGAGCAATGAACTCATCCCGCTCGCGAATGACGGCTACGACAACACACAACATTTGGGTGACGTGGTCGCCCGCCGGAGCTGCCGCATCGGGCTCATCGTTAACTGCGACGAATTGGTATCACTCGTTCATTTGCCCTCTGCATCCGCGCGAGCGGCGAAGCTGAAGCGCGAAGAGCGCAAGACGAAGGCTGCGCCATCGCTCGCGTTTGGCCATGCACTCGTGCTCGGCGAGAACCATCACGCCGGGAAAACGGTACGCGTGTCGATGACCACCGAACAGCGCGTCCGGCACATGCATCTCATCGGTGCCTCGGGCAGCGGTAAATCTACCCTGCTCTTGAACCTGATCGTGCAAGACATCGAACAGGGCAATGGGCTTGCAGTTCTTGATCCACACGGGGATTTCATCGACCAGGTGATCGCCCGCATTCCCGAAGAGCGAACCAAGGATATTGTACTCCTCGATCCGTCGGATGACGCCTATCCGGTCGGCTTCAACATCCTTTCGGCACATGCTGATCTCGAACGAAATCTCCTGGCGTCGGACCTCGTCTCGGTTTTCAAACGGCTCTCAACGAGCTTTGGAGATCAAATGACGACCGTCTTGGGGAATGCGATTCTCGCGTTTCTTGAGAGCACGGAGGGAGGGACGCTTTCGGACTTGCGACGGTTTTTGGTTGAACCCGGATTTCGGGAGCGGTTTCTTTCGACGGTCCAGGATTCCGAGGTCGTCTATTACTGGCAGAAAGAATTTCCGCTGCTCGCCGGCAAACCGCAAGGGCCGATCCTCACGCGACTTGATACTTTTCTCCGGCCGAAGGTGATCCGGCATATGGTTTCGCAGAAAGAGAACCGGTTTAATTTCGCAGAGATCATGAACGGGCGCAAGATCCTTCTCGCGAAGCTCTCGCAAGGCCTCATTGGAGAGGAGAATTCTTATCTCCTGGGCACGCTCGTCGTCTCGAAGCTGAATCAGATCGCGACGAGCCGGCAGAACATAGCGGCGTCGGAGCGCCAGCCGTTCTATCTCTACATCGATGAGTTCCACAACTTCATGACGCCTTCGCTTGCAGCGATCCTTTCGGGCGCCCGGAAGTACAACCTGGGGCTCGTCCTCGCGCACCAAGAATTGCATCAGCTCTCGAATCGCGACGGCGATATCGCGTCCGCGGTCATTTCAAATCCTTACACTCGCGTGTGTTTTCGCCTTGGGGACTTCGATGCGAAGAAACTCGAAGATGGTTTCTCGTTCTTCAAGGCGAAGGACCTCCAGAATCTCGCTGTTGGGGAAGCCATCGTTCGGATGGAGCGGGCAGACTTTGATTTCAATTTGAAAACCGTTGCGCTCCCACCGGTTGACCCGTCGCTCGCGGCAAGCCGTCGAGAACTGATCGTGGAATCCTCGCGCGAACGATACGCGAGAAGCCGTGAAGAGGTTGAGGCGTTGATCCGGGCGGGTCACGAAGCGCAGGAGGCGGACTCGGGTTCCGTTGGCAAACGGACCAGAGTGCGGATGGAGATTCCGCTCCCTGCCACCAAGGAGACGCAGGGCGGGCGAACTCAAGAACAGACCGCTGGAGTGCAGACTCCCGGCAGGGGCGGAGAGCACCACAAGTATCTTCAGCAGCTCATCAAACGATGGGCGGAAGGCCGGGGCTACACGGTAACACTTGAAAAGCCCGTGCTCGATGGCCTGGGCATTATCGATGTGGTTTTGGAGAAACACGGGCGACCGCCCATTGCTTGCGAGATCTCGATCACGACGCCTGCTGAGCACGAGCTGAAGAATGCCGAGAAGTGCCTTGTTGCCGGGTACGAGCACGTCTTCCTTGTGGCCCCGAACAAGGACGCCCTGGCCCGCGTGAGGAGCCGTGCTTCATCGGTCCTGAGTGCAAGCCAACTGAAGAAAGTTCGGTTCGTGTTGCCCGAGGAAGTCTTCGCGTCTGTCTCGGTTCTCGAAGCAGGGACGACGGCACGGGAAGGGGAGGGGCCACGGGAAGATTCGAAGGAACTGCTTACCGCCAAGGAAGTCGAGGAGCTCGTACGGATCGACGTGAAGACGATCTACGGCTACGTGCAAAAGGGACTAATACCTTACGTTCGGATTCAGTCGAACCTGCGGTTTCTGAAATCGGAGGTGCTCGCGTGGGTGGCGGAGCATAGCTCGCGAAGGCGGAGAAAGTGACTCTCTCAGCCATCTTGGTGTCGGTTTGGTGTCTATTCTTGAAGCGCACCGGAAGGTTCCACGGAGACTATAGAGACTGTAGAGACTCCGCGTAAGAGAATGGGAATGAACGGGATGCGGGCGCAGCCGTCAGTTTTTAATAACTTAGGATAGGGACCGAGTTCGAATCTCCCCCTCTCCGCCATTCTTCCTCATGACCGGACTTCGGGAGCACGCGGCGCGGCGAGAAGTCCGAACGTCCAGTCAAACTTAACGAGTAGACGTTATTGGGCTCAGCTCCGGTTTGGCGCCGTCAGCCAGCGGGTAACCGTCGACGTTTAACAGCATGGAAACCAACTGGTAGTAACCCACGATTCCCATTAGGTCCACCACGCCGCGCTCGCCGAACTTCTCCTTGGCCGCCTGAAAGACTGCGTCGCTCACGTGTTTCGTGTTCAGCACCTCTGTGGAGAAGTTATAGACCGCCTCTTCGTCGGGCTGCATGGACGTGGGGCGCTTGCCGGCGGCAAGAGCCTCGATGATGGAGGGGTTCAGGCCAGCAGTCAGAGCGTTTTTGTGATGGGCCTGCCATTCAAACTGCGCGGTCCAATAGCGAGCGGTGATGAGGATGGCGAATTCGCTCAGCCGGGGCGAAAGCGAGGAATGAAAGCGCATCTGGGCGCCGAACTTTTGCGCCAGGTCGCCCATTTCGGGACTGCGCAGCAGCACGTTGAACGGACCGTCCATGGACGTGCGCGGGCCGGAGAAAATACTGTCGACAAGCGCCTTCTGTTCCGGTGTCATCGTTTCGTAAGTCAAAGGCTGGAAGCGGCCGCCGCGCAGGTGCAGGTCGCGAGTGGTGGGGGCTTGTGCGTTCACAATGCCAAGGATACCGAGAATTCCGGCGCAGAGCGCGCAAATGGCGTTGGGGGCCCGTCTTAGGCGGTTCACGCTGACGGCTGGTAGGCGCATGGAGTATTTCCCTTCGCTGAAATTGATTGTATTCGAAGGTGCGATTCGGTGCATCATTCCGGCGACTTCCTGCGTCTCACTGGTGATGAAGCAGGTCTTGTTGATCCTGGCCTTGGCTGCGTTCGCTGGGGCGCAATCGGAGTCGGATAAACCGAAACACGATCCCGGTCCGGGCAAAGAGATCGGCAGTGGCGCGGCCAATATCGGAACCGGTGCGGCTAAAGGCGCGGGCAATGTCGCGAAGGGCGTCGGCAAGGGCGCGGTGGATCTGGTTACGCTGCATCCGATCAACGCAGCGACATCGGTTGGTAAAGGAGCGGCGGTGGGCGGCAAGGACATAGCTGTGGGCACAGTGAAGGGCACGGGCAAGATCGGCAAGGGCATCGGTAAGGCGTTCAAGAAGCTGTTCTAAATCTGCTGTCGGGGAGACTTCATGGCAAAAACGAACAATCAGCCTTTCCTCACGGACGTTCAGGAGCTGCGCTCGCGTGCGCGCTCCAGCATCGAGAAGGGCGCGGTGACGCCCGCATACCAAGGCGATGTCGAGCAGACGATCGACATCCTGCAGTCGGTATTGGCCACCGAAATTGTCTGTGTGCTGCGCTACACGATGAATGCGATCGCGGCCACGGGCTTGTCGAGCGAGAGTGTGAAGGAAGAGTTCGACCAGCACGCCAAAGAAGAGCAAGGGCACATGCGCGCGGTGGCCGAGCGCATCAACCAATTGGGTGGATCGCCGAATTTCAACCCGGAGGGTTTGGCGTCGCGGTCGGCCTCTCAGTATGTGGAGGGCGCGAACCTGGTGGAGATGATCAAGGAAAACCTGGTGGCCGAACGAATCGCGTGCGAGCATTATCGTGAGCTGATTCGATATTTTGGCGACAAAGACCCAACCACACGCGTGATGATGGAAGGCATTCTCACCAACGAAGAGGAGCATGCCAACGACATGCACGATCTGTTAGTGGCTCACGAAGGCAAGCCGATGCTCAAAACTCACGCGTAGCCGCGGTGGCGCTGGCCGCCCAGGGGAGAGGAAGCTGGCTGCGCTCCAGCTCCAGGAGCAGTTGTTTACGCGGTAGCCCGCCACCATAGCCGGTCAGCTTGCCGTTGCTGCCGATCACGCGATGGCACGGAATCACTATCGCGATCGGGTTGGCCCCATTGGCGCGGCCCACTGCGCGGGAAGCGTTCGGCGCGTCGATTCGTCGCGCCAGTTCGCCGTAGGAAATCGTCTCGCCGTAAGGAATGTTGCGCAACTCACGCCAGACGCGTTGATGGAAGGCGGGGCCTTGGGGCGCCAGAGGCAGATCGAACTCGCGCAGCTCGCCCGCGAAAAAGGCGCGCAATTGGCGGATAGCTTCGCGGAGCGGCTCCGGGCTTTCAAGCCAGTGCCGACGGGGCATCGCAGGCTCGCGGCCATCGGCGAACAGGACGTAGCGCAGTCCGGCGTCATCCGCCGCCAGCAGCAGCTTGCCGGTGGGGCTTTCCATCCATGTATAACAGACCGACTGTTCCATCGTTAACTCCTTGCCAGAGGTGCATGGCAGCGTATGCGCGCCAGGGCCGCCAGCGCTCCGCGTGACGCTCCATCGCCGCCGTGGTCTTGATTCCCGCGGCCCGCAGCAGGGCCAGATCGCCTGCGGGGAATGCATCCGGGTCCGAGAGAGCGCGCATGGCGATGTACTGCGCAGTCCAGGGCCCGAGGCCGCGGATAGCGCATATGCGGTCGACACAGGATGCCGCGTCGTGGCGGCCGTTGAACACCAGAGCTTCCGAAACTACCGCCCTCGCGAATTCGCGGATCGCGTCCGCGCGCGACGCCGGAATACCGATGGCAAGATCCGCGGCGACGAGTTCATCCGCCGCCGGAAAAGTGCACGTAAGGCCGTCGATTTCGAACGGGAGCGGATGCCCGAACTTGGCGGCCAGCCGCGCGGCCAGCGTGGAGGCGCCGGCGACGCTCACTTGTTGGCCGAGAATCGCGCGGACTCCCAGTTCGAAGCCATCCCACGCGCCCGCAACACGAAGGCCGGGCCGCGCCTTGACCAAGCGAGCGAGAAGCGGGTCGCGTTTGAGGCTGAAGTTAATGGCCAGCGGATCGGCATCCAGATCGAACATGCGCCGCACCCGGGCCACGACGTGAAGAAGCCGAGTGGGCCCGACGAAGTCGAGGCGTAGCTTCAGTGCGTGCGAACCGCTCGGCTGCAGCTCGAGCCAGCCGGGCTGGCCATCGAGCACGAAGGTTCTGCGATAGACGTCGCCGTGAATGTATTCGACGCCCGCAATCGCGCGCTTGGCAAGAAAATGCAGCAGCGCGTCATAGTCGTAGGGCGGTCGAAAGCGCAAGTGCAGCGTGCAGGGACCGGTGCACGCATGTTTGGAACCGCGGCGCAATTCACGCGGGCTGCGTCCGTAGGTGGCTCGAAAAGCTGCGTTGAACCGGCGAACGCTCCCGTAGCGGGACGCGACAGCAATGGTGGTGAGCGGCAGAGTGGTTTCGTCGATCAGTTTCTTGGCGGAGAGTAGCCGCTGTGCCTGCGCGACGGCGATGGGCGTGGCGCCGAGATGCTGCAGGAACAAGCGGCGCAGGTGTCGCGATCCGATTCCCAGGCGCTCGGCGAGCGCATCGACGCTCGAACCTTCCAGCGCGCCTTCATCGATCAGCCGCAATGCTCGCGTCACGGTGGTGGAAGTTCCATCCCAGGCGGGTGTGCCCCAACTCTCGGGACGGCAACGCAAACACGGCCGAAAACCCGCTTGGAGCGCCCCCGCGGCCGATGGATAATAGTCGACATTCTCTTCTTTCGGCGACCGAGCGGGGCATACCGGGCGGCAGAAGATGCGGGTGGTCCGCACGGCGACGAAAAACTTTCCGTCGAAGCGCGGGTCATGCGACAGGCGAGCGGTGCGGCAGATTTCGCGACTGAGTTGCACTCTTGCTTCGATCATAGCTTCGTCTCGATGGGAGAACTAGCCGCTTTCGGACATGTATGACGAAGACGGTAAAATGACAGCGGATGCGAGTTGCGCTGTGTTGCGGGCTGGCTGCACTGGTGGCCGGGGTGGTCGCGCTGGCTGATCGCTTGGAAGATACGTTCTACGTTCCGCTGGACGATCCGGCCATTCAATACGCCGCCCCGGCGTCGGATCCGGTGGCGCGGCTCGAAAAACAACTCGAGAGCGGGGAAACAAAACTCGACTACGCGCCCAACGGTTGGGGATACCTGCCCGCGGTCCTGAAGCAGCTGGGGATCAACACCGACTCTCAGGTACTGGTGTTTTCGCGTACCAGCGTTCAGAGCTCGCGCATCTCGCCGCGCACGCCGCGCGCCATTTATTTCAACGACTATACGGCCGTGGGATTTGTCCAGAATGGCGAGGTGCTGGAGCTGTCCGCCATCGACCCCAAGCAGGGCGCGGTTTTCTACAGCATGAGTGTCGAGAAGTCCGGCCACCCTGAATTAGCGCGGCGCGACGATTGTCTACGTTGTCATCAAGGCGCGCCTACCTTGGGCATTCCTGGAATCATGGTGAGCTCGGTGCACCCAGTGACCGACCCGGATGCGCGTGAGTCGCATGGCAGCGCGTTCGTCACCGATGACCGGACAAGTTTCGACGAACGCTGGGGAGGCTGGTACGTCACCGGAACGCACGGAGCGCAAGTACATTTGGGAAACAATCCGGAACTGTTCGATCCGTTGAATCCAGGCCGCGCAGCGAAGGAAGGCACGCAGAACGTGACCAGCATTGCGGACCTCTTCAATACGTCCCGGTACCTGGCGGCCACCAGCGATATCGTCGCGCTCATGACGCTGGAGCATCAGACGCGCATGAACAACCTCATGACACGGATCGGGTGGGACGCGCGCATCGCGCTGCGGGAGGGCAAAGGCAAGCTCGATGACGCCGCGCGAGGTCGCCTCAACACCGAAATCGAGGAAATGGTTGGCTACATGTTTTTCGTGGACGAGGAACCGCTCAAAGAGGCGGTCAAGGGCGTGTCGACTTTCACGAAGACGTTTGCCGAGCGCGGGCCGCGAGATGGCAAAGGCCGGTCGCTGCGGGACTTCGATCTTCAAAAGCGGCTTTTCCGCTATCCGTTATCTTATTTGATGTACAGCGCGGCGTTTGATGGGATGCCGGAGGTGGTGCGAGAGCGAGTTTACCGGCGGCTTTACGAGGTCTTGACTGGCCAGGACAAAAGCCAAACGTTTGCGGGTATTTCGGCAGCCGACCGGCAGGCGGTGCTGGAGATCGTCCGAGCCACCAAGCCGAATTTACCGAAATACTGGCTTGGGCCTAACTAAAATTGTGGGCGTCGCCAGCGGTTAGCCGCCTTGGTCAGCGACAATGGCCGTAATCCGTCCGTAAGGTGTGAACGCAAATCGTGGCGGATCGCCGAGCGTGGGCGCGATCTGATGCAGCGATCTGCGAGACGCGGGGCGTGGTCATTGTGCGGGTTGCGGTGTCGCCGGATCACATCCATTTGCTTCTGTCGGCACCGCCGATTGGGGACGGCACATGTCGACACGTGGCTACTTTCTGCGCGACGATACCCTTTTTTCAGATAGCGATGCCCCAGCCCATCAGAGCTTAGGCCAGACCACTCCCTGGTCTTTCTTTGTGACCGCGGCCAAGCCTTTGTAGATGAACCTCTGCACACGCTGGCCGCGATAAGTCTCCGTGGTATAAATGTTGCCCTTCGAATCGGCGGCGATGCTGTGCACGGCGTAAAACTGGCCGGGCTGCCTGCCGCCATCCCCAAAGCTGGTCAGAATCTCGAGCGTGTCCCGCAGCATCACGTAGACCTTCTCGTTCGCGCCGTCTGCCAGAAAAATGTACTTCTGCTGCGGATCTTTGGAGAAAGCGATGTCCCAGACGGAGCCGTCGCCGCGGGTATTTTTCGCAATGATTTGTTCTTTGACGAATGTGCCATCTGGTTTGAAAACCTGGATGCGGTCGTTCGAACGATCGCAGACATACAACAGGCCGTCGTTGGCTAGTTCGGTACAGTGCACTGGATTTCGGAACTGCTGCGCGGGAGGCTCCTCCGGCTTGTACGGGCCGAGGTAGGTGTCGTCGGGCTTATGCCCGTAGGCGCCCCAATGCCGTTTGTACTTGCCGGTCTCCGCGTCGAATACGATGATGCGGCGATTGCCGTAGCCGTCGGCAACGTACAACTCATCGGTCTTGGGATCCACAAACATTTTCGCCGGTCCCTTGAGGTTGTCCACGTCGTTGCTGCCCTGGCTCTTGCCGGGATGCCCGATCTGCATCAGGAACTTTCCACTTTGCGTGAACTTCAAAACCATGTTGTCGTTGAAGGGGCCGGGTGCGCCTAGTTCGCTTGGAGCGGTGCCGGGGGGCGTGGGTCCGCGGCCATTGCCTCCGATCCAAACATTCCCTTTGTAATCCACCGTGATGCCATGATTCGAGTAGGGCCACTCGTAGCCTTGGCCCGGACCGCCCCAACTCGCGATGAGATTGCCGGCCTGATCGAACTCCAATACGGGCGGCGCAGGAGTGCAGCATTCCGCCGCGGGCGGATTCGCCTTCATATAGATTTCTTTGGGTTCGAGTGATCCCGCGCGGTGGATGATCCAGACATGGTCCTGAGCGTCAACCGAAACGCCGATCGTATTGCCGATCACCCAATGGTTCGGCAGAGGCTTGGGCCACATCGGGTCCACTTCAAACCTCGGCGCCTGAAGCGTCGCGGCGTGGACCGAAGCCTTTTTGCCCAATACAACGGAGCTGATTCCGAGGATCGTGACGGTGGCGCCGAAGGCCACGCACGCACGGAAATTGATCTTCATTGTCTTAGCCTCCCTCGAGAGCAGTCTGTCCCGGCGAGTCCGCTCACGAAACCTCTCGATCGGTTGTTATTCTATTACAAGCGCCGCAATGTTTGTGAATGCTCCTCAGCCGGGCGCGCTTCAGCCGGACATGCCCGATCTGGGATAAGATTGCTTCGACGTGCGGCTACCTTTTGCGATTCACTTTGCGGCAGCAACATTCGCCTCTTGCGTGCTGTTCGCTCCTTTCGCGGCGGCTCACAATATACCGAACGACGTCACCGTGCAGGCGTTCTTCCGGCCTGAGGGTAGCCATCTACGCCTGCTGGTTCGAGTGCCTCTCGCCGCAATGCGCGATGTGGAATTTCCGAGCCGAGGCCCTGGTTACCTTGATTTCGAACGCATCGGCTCGATCCTCCCCGACGCGGTAAACCTGTGGATAGCCGGCGCCCTGGAGATCTACGAGGATGGTGCGCGCCTGCCTAGGCCCTCCGTGCTGGAGAGCCGCGTGTCGCTCCCCTCCGACCAATCCTTCGCAACCTACGAGGGTGCCCTGGCGCATATTCGTGGCCCCAGACTCACCAATGCCACCAGCGTGGTGTGGGACCAGGTGCTGCTCGACACGGTCCTGGAATACCCGATCCATTCCGATCGAGCCCGCTTCTCCATCCATTCCGAATTGGCTCGGCTGGGGTTGAGAACGGTCACCGTGCTGCGCTTCCTGACGCCCGGCGGCGCCATACGGGCCTTCGAATTCACCGGCGATCCCGGTGTCGTTCAACTGGATCCGCGGTGGCATCAAGCGGCTTTGCGATTCGTAAAGCTGGGATTTATGCACATCCTGGACGGAACGGATCACCTGCTATTTCTGCTTTGCCTGGTCATACCTTTCCGGCGCTTCGGAGCGCTCATCCCGATTGTCACCGCGTTCACCGTAGCGCATTCGATTACTCTGATTGCGTCCGCCTACGACTTCGCACCCGCCGCGTTATGGTTTCCGCCGCTCATTGAGACGCTCATCGCGTGCTCGATTGTCTACATGGCGCTCGAGAACATCGTGGGCGGCGCCACAGTGCATCGCCGCTGGATGATCGCCTTCGGGTTCGGTCTGGTGCACGGCTTCGGCTTCTCGTTTGCCCTGAAGGAGACGCTGCAGTTTGCCGGCTCGCATCTGCTGACCTCGCTGCTGGGGTTCAATATCGGCGTCGAGCTGGGACAGTTGCTGGTGCTCGCCTTCTTGGTGCCGGCGCTGGAGTTCCTGTTCCGGCGCGTGGTCGCAGAACGGATGGGGACTATCATCCTGTCGGCGCTAGTGGCGCATACCGGCTGGCATTGGATGATCGACCGTGCTGCTACGTTGAGACAGTTCCGGTTCGTGTGGCCAACCATCGACGCGGCAATGCTGGCAACCGCTCTCCGCGTACTTATGGTCGCCGTTCTGCTGGCGGGGCTGCTGTGGGCCGCGCGTGCGGCGCTTCGCGACTACGCCGAGCGCAAGAAAACCGAGAGCAGCGGTGGGCAGCCGTCAGGCGGCGAGCAGCCCTCTACTTAACGACACGACCGCAAATAAGGAGGAGCACCCCGTTGACGAGACTACGTGTATTTGTCGGAGGCATCGCAATGCTAGGCGCCGCAGCCTCGGCTTCGGCGGAGACGCATGAGCTGAAGCTCATTCCAGCGAACGTCCAGTGGGGCTACTTTGATTCGCGCGTCAAGCCGGTTTTGAAAATTACCTCCGGAGATACGGTACGCGTGGAAACCATGATCGCCGGCGGACTCGATCGGCTGAAACTCGCCGGCGTACCGGACGCGGAAATCCCGCAGTCGCTCAAGGACGTGGAGAAGGCCGTGACCGATCGCGGTCCAGGAGTGCATCCTCTCACCGGTCCGATCTATGTGAACGGGGCCGCGCCGGGCGACACTCTCGAAGTGCACATCCTGGCCTTGGAATTTCTTCATCCCTACGGTGTGAGCGGATTCAGACCGGGTGGCGGAACGCTTCCGAATGAGTTTCCCTATGCGCGGTTCAAGCAGATCCGCGTGGATTCCAAGGCTGGTACGGCGGAATTCGCGCCCGGAATCCGGCTGAAGATCGCTCCTTTTTGGGGCACCATCGGAGTCGCGCCGCCTTCTGGAGTCTATCGCCAGTCGAGCACGGCTCCGGACTCCAACGGAGGGAATCTCGACAACAAAGAGCTGGGCGTCGGATCCATTCTGTACTTGCCGGTGCAGGTTGCGGGCGGGCTGCTTTCAATCGGAGACGGCCACGCGCTGCAAGGCGACGGCGAGGTAACACTGACGGCATTGGAAACTTCCTTGCGGGGTTCCGTTCAGATTTTTGTGCGCAAGGGCAAGCCGATTCACTGGCCCCGCGCCGAGACGCCGACGCATTTCATCACCATGGGACTGAATAACGACTTGGATGAGGCAGCTCGCATGGCAACGCGCGAAATGATCGACTTTTTGGTTTCCGAGAAGCACTTGTCCCGGGACGATGCCTATATTCTGTGCTCTTTAGGGGTCGATCTGCGCGTAACGCAGCTAGTGGACCAGACGAAGGGAGTGCACGCCATGCTTCCCAAGTCGCTTTTCGTGGGCAAGTAAGAGACACTACCCGGAAGTCACATCGGAAGTCGATCCATCGCGGCCCTCCAGCCTTTGAAGAAACCGGGCTCTAAGATTGTCCTTGATGCTGTTTAGGGATCGCCCGGTCATCGATTCCCACAAGCCGTCGTCGCGGAAGAACCAGTGCCAGAGAGCGATCGCAATGTGCGCGTAAACCAGGAAAAGCAGAAACTCAGAGACGCCCACGTGAAAACGTATCGTGCTCGACAAGAGGGGATTGTCGGTCCTGATCCTGCGCCGCGCTCGGAAAATATGTGATCCGGGCGCAAGGTAAGCGATCATAAACCCCGAGACGAGGACGGCGGCCAATAAGCCGTACATGGACAATTGAGGAATCCAGGTGAGGGCCTTCTCCCATCGCGGCGCGTCCGTGCGCAGCCGCGAGCCCCCTCGAAAGAGGTAAACCCAGACCGGCCGAACGAGGAATACCAATCCAATAACGGCGCCTAGGATCACGTCTCTGCGCATCGACGCCGGATTAAATAGAACTCTGGTCGCTTCACCGTTTTCGATAAAGGCGTACGCCAGCAACGCGCCACCCAACCAATGGAAGGCGCGCGTAGCGGGACAGTGAACCCCCGCGCTCCTGCCCCGATACCGAAAGCTTTCAAACATCTCGCGGTTGAGTTTCATCGATGTCCTCATTGATCTGGCAGACAGAAATATTTATACCAATTTTGCCGGCGAGCGGCGAACTAGCCCGCAAAGGGCGTGGGGGCGCGCCCATTGCGTCCAGTAACGATGCCGCCGCGCTCCGTTTTGCGGGCTGTTACTCAGTAGTAAGGGACCCGCTGATGGCGTGGCAGGACCAGCAAGGAACTGGGTGCGGCATGATCGAAGGAGCGCCAG
>Ga0209415_10010499_pt1 | contig 15738 bp, 6 predicted proteins | sample PeaSoiSIISIP2007_FD_187696 | JGI IMG/M metagenome (GOLD analysis project Ga0209415, IMG submission 187696) | Peat soil microbial communities from Weissenstadt, Germany - SII-SIP-2007 (SPAdes) (version 2) | ecosystem: Environmental > Terrestrial > Soil > Wetlands > Peat | place: Germany... | reverse complement strand
GGAGAAAGAGGCTGCTTTTGTTGAAGCTCCTGAAGCCGGTTGTTGGCCGTTTGAACCGTTTTCTTGATGCTATCCAGTTCGGCTTTGTCCGCCGCCGTAGGCGAGGGCTTTGTGCTTAGGTCGTGGTACTTCGTCGCCTGATCGGCGGTGAACGTCTTGGTCATGTCGACGAAATCGAGCATGTCCTGCCTCGACTGGAGGAGGGCATGCAGACCGGCGAGTTGGGTCTTCGTATACTCGCTTTCGTTGAATACGCGGGTGGCGTCGACGACTCCTATCTTCATGTCGCCCTGAAAACCCGACGTGACCGCGACCGCGAAGAGGGCGGCGGCGACAACCCATCCTAAGTTTCCAATCTTAATCATCTGATTCCCTTTAGAAAGACGTTCCGATAAGGAAGTCTGTCCGCATCCTGCTTCGGTTGTCGAATCCGAGATCGAGCCGCAAAGGACCGAGCGGGGTTCGAAACATGAATCCTACGCCGTAGCCCAGGTGCAAATCGAACTTCTGCGACTGCGTGAAATTGTTTACGGTCCCGTAACCGCCCCACGCTCCCCCGTAGTCGACAAATCCGACGATGCTAAAAGCCTTTTGCACGGGAATTCGAAGTTCGAGGTTCGTCACCAGCGTTTGATCGCCCCAGAATCGATCCTGGTCGTAGCCCCGGAGGGTGTCCGGGCCACCGGCGAAGAACTGCTCGAAGAACGGAGTCTTGCCGGAAATAGTGCCGTAGTAGGCTCGGAAGGCAAGCACCCTTCGCGGAGCGTCGAGATGGTCCGAAGAGCGAGCTGGTCCCGGCGACCAATACTTGCGAAAGTCGAAGCTGTACTTGACGAATGGGTGCTGGCCGAGAACGTTCGGGTTTAGAACCGACCCTCCAATGCTCGTGATATCGGCGAATCCGGGCTCGGCCAGAAAACGGAAGAAGTCGCCGCGCGCGGGATCGAGGTCGACGTCCCTTCGGTTGCGCGTAAAGCCCAGTTCGAGGGATCCGATGATTCCATCCTCCTTGATGAAGCCGTCGAAGTTGGCTGCGTTTTCGTCGTTGGTCAAGACCTCCTCGAGCCGAGTTCCAAACGACCATCCAGAAATCTCGTTGATCGGCCTCGCGATGCTCAGGTTGACGCCGGTGCGCCGTTCTGTATAGCTTCCCGACCCGGTTGGGTTAACCGTGCCCCCTCCGAGAAAGCTGTTGCTGAAGCGATAGATCAGGCGGCTGTAAACCGAGGCGTGAAACGAGGTGCCGCTCTGGTCTACGAACGGGTTCGCGTAGTCGAATCCCACGCTAGCGCCGCCGCCTGAAGTCGCCTCGAGAAAGTCGGCCGAGACTCCTTGGCCGGTTCCACGGAAATTCGAGTCCTGGAGCTTGATGACGCCGGCGACGCTGCTGCGCGGGTCCATCTGCAACCCGATGTTAAACGCGCCGGTTCGGGTTTCCTTGACGTCGACGATTAGGTCGATCTTATTGGGGTCGTCCGGAACTTGATTCTCGATCGTCCGGACGTTTTCGAACCACTGGGTGCCGAAGATCCGCCGGATGTCGAGCTCCCATTTATGCCTGTTGAAGGCCTCGCCGGCCTTGGACTTGATCAGCCTTGTGAAGACGGAGGTTCGCGTTCTCGAATTGCCTTGAACCTGGATCCTGTCGATCGTCGTTTCGCCGATCTTGATGTTGACCGTGTTTGGGGATTCGGCGAGCGGGCCGATGTCCTCAACCCGAGCGTGATAGTCTTTGCTCGTATAGAGATTCTCGATTGCCCTTGCGGTTTGGACTTGGTCCTTGAGGTTGAAGACGCTTCCCTTCTTAACCGTAACGAGCTTTAATAACTGCTCTGTGGTGAAGACCGTGTTCCCGACGATCCGGATCTCCTTCACGACCGGAAACTCGGATACGTTCACGATGATGTCCCAGCCGTCGCCGTCCGCCTGGGGCCTGACGTCTACGCTCTCGAAAAACCCAAGGTCCTCGATGGCGCCTTTGTCGGATTCCAGGTTGGCCTGAACATAGGGCTGGCCCGGCTTTGTTCGCATTGCGGCCAGGATTGCCGGAGTGCTGATGTTCTTGTTACCTTGCACTTCGATCTTCTTGATCAGCCCTGCGTCCTGGGCAAAGCAAAGCGCGCTTAGCAATAGCAGGAGTGCGATGGTCCCAATCCGTGTCGTCAAAGAATCCTCCCGAAGGCCGCGGCCTAACTCGTTCGAGTAAATGCGCCGCGAATCTGGAGCACTTTACCCGTCCGGCTTGGTCTGCGCCTGCGGCCTTCTCCATGGCCGCAAAGCATTAGAAGGACGAACCGGCTAGCCGTTTCAGAATCGAAATCCGTATTCGACTCCCAGTTTGTATGGCCGGTCTTGGTCCATGCCCACGCTGAATACGACCCGGTTGAGCGCAACGTTCCTGCTGGGAAGCCGATAGGTCAGGCGGAGATCGTAGTCGATCTTGCGATTGATAAACGTCGGAGAAAGTTGGCGGCGGCCCTGAAGAACGAGAGCTTTGCCAAGAACCTTGGCAAAATCGATCGACGTTCCCTCGATCGCGTTGTAGTCTACGCTGAGATACTCGAGGCCCAGGCCCGATGCAAGCTGGTTGGTCAGGCCCTGTGTGACTTGGGGCACCGCGATGCTTACGAGCGCGTTCCGAATCCGAGATTCGGCTTCGGATTGGCTCGTGTTGCTTGCGCTCCCGAGATTGTTGAGAACGTCGGTTTGACCTAACAGGGCCAGAATTTCGTCCTTGCTCAAATCGGGGGGATCGCTGGTCGCATTGAGATTCAAGCCGCCATCGGCAAGCAGATTTCCGGTGATCGACAGGCGAATGTCGTATCGCTGAACCGTGTCGACGGTTTTCATCGCGGTCACCGCGGTATTGCCCTGGAGATTGACGTCGACTCTTGCGCTGGCTTCCCCTGTCGAGCTGACGCTGTAGCTCGGCCTCATCGTACCTCCCTCCTCGAGCGTCACTCGAGCCGTCGGCAAATTGATGCGGCCATTCTGAACGGTCAGCGTGCCCTGGAAGTTGGGCTTGGCCAGGGTACCCGTGAGCTGCCCGCCGCCGGAAAGGGAGACATCGGCCGTGCCCGTACGAAACCGCGCAACCTGCTCGAGCTCGATCGGGATATCGAAATTCGGATTGAACGCGAGAAGCGGGCTACCGGCCGATCCGGCGAAGGTCGAGGGAAGCAGAATATTCGTGTTGGATATCCCGACTCGCCCCGTAATCGTGGGAGAAGCGGCGGGGCCGGAAACGGCAAGGGTCGAGTTCACGGTGGCATGGTAAGCCCCTTGCTCCTTGCTTTTTGAATCTTGGCGAAACACGAAGCCGGTGGTTGTGATCGAACCCTGCACCGGCGTTCGCGAAATCGTCCGGGTGTCGCCCCGCGCGAGTTGGTCGAGTGTCGACCTAAGGTCGGGCTGAGTCGCGCCCAAATTGGCTGTGAGCAAGCCTCCCGCCGATCCGTCAGCCTTCAACGTGAGAGCTATCTGGTTGTCCTTAAGGGCGACGCTGAGCACGGTGGCTTTCAGGGTGGTCTGCACATCGTTGAAGGCGAGCGTCTGGGCATCGCCAAGAACCGTCCCGCTGAGGGCCAACTTCGTCTTGGGCCCGATGACCGATATCGTGCCTTCCAGCTTGCCGCTGGAACGCGCCGTATCTAGGCTCGTGACGTACGGCGCGAGGTCCTTCACGTCGACATTCGGGATTCGCAGCGAAGCGGTGATCGGCGGACCGTCGGGGATCTCGACCGGGTAGTTCAAGGGAATGTGGGCGACGACGTCGCCGGTAAAGCCTCGGAAGAAGAACTTACCGGAGGCGGAAATCCCTCCCGTATAGTCGCCGTTCGCGCGGTACAGCGCCTGGCTCACGCTGACCGTGTCAAGGCTGACGCTGAAGCTCTCGTTCGCCGCCTCGGGCGATGAAGCGGGGGATTCGACCCCATCGATGGACGCCCGGATCACGGGGCTCCTGGTCTCGCCCGTAGCCCGAAACGAGGCACTCGCATGGCCAACGAGGCCCGCCCAGGACGGATCGATCAAGTCCGCGTATTTTAGGTCCAGATTCGACAGTTCCCCGTCTACATAGAGAGTTCCGCTCGTGTCGATAACGCTTTTGTCGATCATCAGCGAGCCTTCGGGGCCCTGCCAGTTCAGTGAGGCGATATCCCAGGTCGTATCGATCTTATCGAAAACCGCCCTGAGGTCTCCGAGCGGTTGGCCCTGAAGTTCCAGGTTGCGGGCCTCTAGGAACTTCACATCGAGATTCGGGTTTCGGATCGGCCCGGAGAATACGACGGTTGTGTCGAGGTCGCCTTGCGCGGTGTCCAACTTCTGGCGCACATCGTTGGACAAAGCCGAAAAGAAGGGGCGGGACGACGTATAAAGATCTTGCAGCGAGCCGTTGAGCACAGAGACCTGCGCATTGATGAAATCTCTGGTTGTGTCATAGTCGACGTTCTCGAGGAGCAGGAACCGGTCCAACTTGCCGATCGACGCGTTGCCGGTCAGGTTCTCTCCGTCGTAGGCCATGTTCCAGGTGCCGCTCCCGAACTCGGTGTCGTTCAGATTCACCGCTTCGAGAGTTCCGCCCGCTTTGCCACGCCAAGTTCCACTCGGCGAAATGGTTGCGTCGGCTTCGCCGTTGAGGTTTCCGGTAACGTTTGCCGCCCCCTTGCCGGGGGGAGTGATGCGAGAGAGGGCCAGGTCTTGCCCTCTTACGTCGAAGGAGCCGAACTTATCGCGAAGATCATATTTCCCGGTTCCAGTGAGAAAACCCTGCCCGAGCTTGGCGTTGAGAGTCTCCACTGTTGCGGTCCGGCCGAGGATGTTGCCGACGAGATCGGCCCGATCGACCTGGATGCCGCCCAGCACGAGGTTTTCGCCGGATGCCGTTCCGGTCAGACGCGGCTGTTCGAGGGTCCCTCCAATCGTGACGGACGGCACGGTAACGGTTCCCAGGAAGTCCTGCCCCAAGTATTCGTTGAGAAGGACGTTCTTTGCCGACACGGTTCCCGTCAACCCCCGGCTTTGCACATTGAGGGCAAGGTCGCCGGTCGCCTCGCCTGTCCCGCGAACGACTCTCAGGTTCTTGGCCGCGACGAGGTAGCGGCTTCCTGAAATGTCGGCAGAGGCGAACGGAATCTCAAAGTCCGACACTTTCACGTCCAACGCCAGCGCCTGGCCGTTAAATCTAGGGTTTGAAAGTGATCCTTGGATAAATCCGGAGGCGTTGATGTTTCCCGCGAGATTGTCCCGGATTCTCTCCAGCTGCAGACTGGTGGCATCGACCTTTAGATAGAGGCTCTTGTTGCGAAGCGAGATCGTCCCGATCGCACGCGCGTTGCCGGAATCCGTCCCCACCCTAAAGCGATCGATTCGAAGCCGGTCAGCGTTGTAGCTGCCAGCGGCCTGGAAGCGGCCGGTGATGAGCTTTCCTTTGACACGATAGCTTCCGGCTCCGACGGCTTGAAGGATCGCGGTGGGATTGGACGAGGTGCCCCCAAGGAGGACGCTGACATCGGCCCGGCCCGACAGGCCCTCCGCTCGAAAGCGCCGGCCGATGACGCCCAGGTCGGCCGCGCCGGCCGAGAAGGCGCCGGTCAGGGCGCGGGATTTCAAGCCGACGACCACCGCGCCTTGGACGGGAGTTTCCGCCCATCTCCCGCCTTCGATTCCGATTCTCACCTGATCCGGATTCAGGGTGAAGATCACCTTCGGCTGTGTGAACTGCTGCCCGTACAGCGTGGCCTGCTGCGCGACCACGGGCCCCTCGATATTCAGGCCGGAACCTTCGCGAAAGGCGAGCCACCCGTTGAAGCGGTCGTCGGTCGCCGAGATCTGGCTTGGGATCATCTTGCGCAGCCAAGACGGCAGACTTGTCAATGCAGAAGCATCGACCTGCAGTTGGCCCCCAAGCTGCACTGCCGGCTGCCAGACGATCGAGCCGGTCAGTTTGGCGGTCACGCCAACCGTTCTCCCCTCGATAACGCCCTGAGCTCCGGAATCCGACACATCGCCGGAGAACGAGGCGGAGTCCGCGCCGTATTCGCGAAACCGAACGTCCTTCGCAGTGGCGCTCAGGTGGGTTTCGAGTCGGAATGGTGCGTCTCGATTTATCAAGACTGAGAACGGGCCGACTGCCTCGATCGAATTAGCGCGGAGATCTCTAAGAAACGTCAGCTTGGCGGTGTCGGGGATCTCTTCCAAGTGGGCAAGCAGGGGCGCGACCTGAAGTCCGGCCGTCGTGCCGCGAACAAGGAGGCCCTCCTTGGGAAGATTCTGCACCTCGGCCCGCAAGCTTCCCGAGCCGGGAAGCTCGATTGAGCCGTTCGCCATCCACTCCTGGCCGAATCCTCGGACGTCGACGTCCCTGACGATCACGGCGAGATGGAACGGCGCCTTCCCGGCGAGGTCGACGACGTCGATGTCGGCCCGGTTGATCTTCACCGAAAACGGGATCGCGGTGGAGGGTCCCTTATGTTCGGGAAGCAGTTGCTGGAATCCGAAGCCGCCCGACTTCAGCCTCCCCAGGCTGCCGTGCAGGTCCCGCACGGTGACCGCGATGCGTTTGGGCGTCGGCAGGGAAATCCCGGTGGCTTCGACATAGTTTGCGGAAGCGACCTCCGATCCGTCGGGGCCGAAGATGCGCGGTTGCTCGGCCCGAGCGAGGCCGTGACTCCAGTCGACCAGATAGGAGCGCGCCCACAACCGCACGCTTCCGCCGGTCGCCTTATATCTGAATTCGACAGGCCGGCCGGGAGCGGACAGGGCGAGGACGCACGACCAGACGTAAGAGCCCCCCCACGCCGCCAGAATGGCAGCGGGAGCGATCACGGTAATAAACCGAACAAGCCACGACCAGGTCTTGATACGTTCTCCCGTAGCGACAGAGCGCGCTCTGCGATGCCGCTCAGGCCGCTAAACGACGACCGCTTCCAGCTTCGCTACCCGCTCCGCCATCACCTTCTTGCTGAAGTCGATGGCATTGTACGAGCTTCTGATAAAGGGCCCGCTCGCGACGAACGCGAATCCCAGCTCTTGCCCAATCGTCTCGTACTCCTTGAACGCCGTCGGAGGAATGAACTCGACGACGGGGAGGTGGTGCATGGTCGGGCGGAGATATTGCCCGATGGTCACAGCATCGACCCCGACTCCGCGCAAATCGCGAAGCGTCTCCAGGACTTCGTCTTTCGTTTCTCCGAGGCCAAGCATAATGCCCGACTTCGTGTAAATGGACGAATCAAGCTCCTTAACAGTTCTCAGGACCTCTAGCGTGCGGTGGTATTTCGCCTGCGGCCTTACGATCGGGCTGAGGCGATGGACGGTTTCGATGTTGTGGTTGAAAATGTCGGGCTTCGCTCGGACCACGATCTCGACGAGATCCCGCTTCGCCTTGAAGTCCGGTGTGAGGACTTCGATGATTTGTAGAGGATTGACCTTCCGAAGTTCCTCAATCGTGCGGGCGAACTGATTCGCGCCTTCGTCTTTAAGGTCGTCGCGGGCGACGCTTGTGACCACGACATGCTTGAGGCCCAGATCTTTGGACACGCGAGCCACGTCCGCCGGCTCCTGCGGATTGACGTCTTCCCCCCGCCCAACCTTGATCGCGCAGAAGCCGCAACTCCGCGTGCACGTATTGCCGAGGATCATGAAGGTCGCGGTCTTCTTGCTCCAGCATTCGGGCAGATTGGGGCATCGGGCGGATTCGCAGACGGTGTGAAGGCTCTTCGCCCGCATCATGCCTTCGACTTCCTTGATCGTGTCAGGGCGCGGGAGACGAATGGTGAGCCATTCGGGAAGCCGCTGGGTCATGATTCATTATAGCTGGAAGGCGTCAGTTACTCCGTTTGGCGGATAGGGCTGGTAAAGCGTCAAGGACTCAAATTCGTATGGGGGGCGCATGCCTCAGGACCGAATCTCCTCTCGCCAACGCCTACGCGATCCCGAGTCCTGAGGCTATCTGCCACTGGCTCTAGCTTCTTTCCGGCGCAAAATTCGGGTCCGGATCCCTCCCTCTTGCCGGATGGTTCGTGCCGGGAGGAGGGAGGGGTAGGGGAGGGCGGTTCCGGGAACTTGGAGACGAGTCCAAACTTTTCCGCAACCACGCCGCCCATCATCCGATCGACCACAATCCCAAATTTTGCGCCGGAAAGCAGCTAGAAGCCCTCTTCGTCGTTGAGGATTTGGTCGACCTCCGAAACCGCCTTGTTCAGCACCTGTTCGACGTCCTTCCGCTGGCCTGAATAGAGACTTTCCTCGCGCATCGAGAAAGCGCGCGACCACTCCTGCCATCGGTCGTCGATCGGAAGGGGTCGGCTGTTCTCCACTGCCGAAAGGAACACGCCCGCGCTGAACGGCCGGTTGGTGGGGTGCATGAATTCGTAGGAGTACGCGACCGACTTCAGGGTCGGAAACGCACGCCGGTTCTTGACGTATAGCAGGTTCTCGATCTCCGGGCTCGTGAGGAACCGGACGAACTTCCATGCCTCCTGCGCGTGCTGGGTCTCGGCCGAGATTACAAGCTGGTTGCCCTTGGCGATCGAGACATTGCCGAAGGGCCCGCTCGGCAGCGGGCAGATGTCCCAATCGAAATTCTTGATCTTTGCGTTGTAAACCGGCGAGTTCCCCATCCAGCCAAACGTCATCCCAAGCTTTCCGCTTTCGAACGTAAATGCGCCGTTCGCCGAATCGGACGGAGTTGGCGCGCACCGGTCTCTCCAGCGCATATCCGCAAAGAACTGATAAGCACGGACCGCGGCGGGGCTATTCAGGAGGCAGTGCTTATGATCGGCCGACAAGACGTCGCCGCCGAGTGCCCAAATCGCGAGAACCGTGAATGGGAAGTTCGGTATCTCGCAGCCGAACTGAAGCGGCCGCCCGTTCCGGTCGTATCGGCTCATCGCGATCGCGTATTGGCGAAACCGGTCGTAGGTCCATTCACCACGCTTGGCGAGCACGTTCGGGTCCTCCAGCCCCGCGGCTGTGATCATCGACTTGTTGTAGTACAGGGTCATGCCGCCCGACATCGTGTTGAGCCCGTACAGTTTGCCCTCGTAGGTTCCCTCGGCCAGCGTCCACGGGAAGTAGTCCGAGGCGTGGAAGGTCCGGTCGGCCCCGACGAGAGGATCGAGATCAAGGAAATAGTCCTTCCTGACGAGGGCCGGGAAGTTGAAGTGGTCGATCCGCAGGACATCGGGGGCCGTGTGGGATGCCAGCATGAGAACCGCTTTGTTCAAATAGGAATTCGCGGGCACCCGGAAGAACTTGACATCGATCCCGGGATTCCGCTGGTTGAACTTGTCGCAGAGCGACTGCTCGATCGCGATCTGCTCCGGCGAGCCCCACGCCATGTAGCGGATCTCGACTTTGCCCGGCGTCCCGGATCGTCCGCAACCGGCCCATAGTATCGCCCCCCCAAGCGCGCAGAGTATCTTGCCGGCCCAAGGCATCGTGGAGGCATTGTACAACGCTCGGCTCTGGGTCGGAGCACGCCTCGGGTCGCCCGAATGCCGCTCGCCGGCAGGCGCGCCAGGATTCATCATCATCACTCTAAGCAAAGGGGTGTGATGATGATCAATCCGGAGCCACGAGTCGGCCCGTTCATCACACTGCGTGAGCGGGCTCGCCGCCACCGTGCGCGACCTGAGCCGTGAACCGCTCACGCTCGGCTTCGGACAGCGTTCTCCAGGCGAGGAACTGGCGGCGGATCGAAGTGAGGAACCGGCGGTTCAGCGTCACCCAGTCCCTCGGTTCGCCTGTAAGCCGGCGGAGGGTGAGGGACAATGCGTAAGTCCCCTCGACCGGGGCTGGGCCGGCCTCGATGAGCAGTTCCTGCGACACGTTGAGGTCGTAGGGCGCGAGCCAAGCCGTCGACGAGACCTGGTAGCCCCACTCCTCTCTTTGGGCCGCCGGCGCCTGCCCTGAGCGAAGCGAATGGGTAAGTGAGGAGGGGGGTTGGCGGGTGGAGGTCATCCGGGTGCCGCTCGTCACGAACTCCCCGATCGTGTACTCCTCATACGCCTTCAGCCAATCGGCGAGAAAGGCGACGATCGGCCTGGCCTCCTGGGAGGCCACGCTGAACGGCAAGGGAAGCGTCCACAAGTCGCCCTCCGGCTCGGATTCCAAAGCCTGCTCGGCCATCGCGGGGGCCGCGATCTGAGCGGCTTTCCGGGCCGGATAGATCGTCGAGGCGAGAACCGTGCCCATGACGAGGAAGGCCGACATGATCGCCGAAGTCGAGCTGAAGTTCAATGTGAGCTGAGGATAAGCGCCGGTGCTCACGACGATCTTCGCGACCGCCTCGTCCGCGAAATAGCCGAAGACCACCCCGAGTACGCCGAAGACCAGCGACTCCGCGAAAAAAAGGGTCGCGATGTGATTTGGGGCGAGGCCGATCGCGCTGAAGATCGAGATCTCTCGCGTCCGCTCGTAAACGCTTGCGATCATCGTATTGAGCACGAAGACGGCTGCGATCACAAGCTGAATCAGAATCAGGGCCAAGCCCGTGCTCTTCGAGCCCTGCAGCACGCTGAATTGCCGGACCTCCAGCGATGCGGCTCGAGGGCTCGTCGGAACCGATGCGTAGAGGTTGAGGCGCAATCTGGGCATAAGCGCTTCCATCGCCTTCTCAGTGTCCGCCGGATTCGCGAACCCGACCGCAACCGACCTGAGTCCTCCGCCCAGGTCGAGAGCGGTCTGAGCGGGGAGGAAGAAGCAAACGGAGGGATCGAGGCGGATGAACTTGCGAAAGGCCTGCGTCTGAGTTCGGGAAATGTCCTGCTTCTGAGTCGATTGGGTGAAGTCGGGCGGAATGATGCTTTCTCCGTCGAGGTCATCGAGCATCTTCATCTTGGCGGGATCGAACACTCCCGCGACAAGGTAGGTCGACCCCATGAAGCGGACGTCGCCTCCCGCTTGCACGTGCAACTTGACCGCGACGGGATCGGGAAGAATGATCGCGTTCCGTTCGCCCGGGCGAAACCACCGGCCACCGGGCAGAAGCGCTTCCTGCGGACGCGTTATCTTGTCTTCGCCGGCATCGAAACCCTCCATCGCGCTCGCGTCCGCCCAGATGCCGTCGTGTTGGATCGACATCTGCGAAGATCCCGGATTTTCGATGTTGCGGGAGAAGACGCGGCGTACCACCACCGCACGCCCCGCGAATTCGTTGGCGAGGGCCTCGTAGGCGCTGCCCTGGAGGACCTGCAGTCCAGGATCTCGAAGCAGCATCCCGCTATATCGCGCCGGGTTCGGACTCGCAGTCTGATGAAGTTGAAGCTCGGGAACGATCGAGGTGAAGCTGAGAACGATGAACGTCATCACGATCAATGTCAGAGTTGTGAGGAGCGTCCTCGTCTTCCGCCGCCGCAAATTCGAAATGCCGAGCGAAAAGGCGGCCATCGCCACGTTCGAGCGCCGTACATCCAGCTCGCGCACACCGCTCGCGGCCTGCTTCACCGACCGCATCGCGCTCTCGAATTTGCCAACGATGAATACCGTGACGATCAGGCTCAAGGCGCCCATCACGAAGCCGACGAAGATCATCGACGGACTCGCCACGATGTCGAAGGCCGGATGCACGAAGCGGAGCACGCCGAACGCGGCGATGAAAACGCAGATCGTCGCCCCGATCTGCTTCGTCAGATTCCGGCACGCGAAAACCAGGCGCTCGAAAAAGACGCTGAACGGAATCAGCAGGAGCGAATAGAAGATCACCCCGTCTACAACGTCGTTGCCGGTGTTTTGAAGGATAGGATGAGCGCGGAGCGCAAATCCCCATGCCGCCCTGGCATGTCTCTCCACGTCGGCCCAATCCTGTTCGCTCGCTGCACGGTCCGCTAGATCGATCTCGGTAGCCGCTTGACTCTGCAAGTCCATAACGGACGTCCCCACGATCCGATACCTCTTGAATTCGATGATCCGGCTTTGATTGATCGCCCAGATGTCCTTTGCGGTAGCCAGGGGCACGTCTCCGAGGGCCGGATCGCCCACAGCGGACCCAACGCCTGCCTTGTTCTCCGGAGTCGAGTTCGTGAGGAGGAGCCGGTTCTCTCCCAACGCGGAGCCCATCAGGAGTTGGAACTTCTGGCCCGGAGTGAGGAACAGCACTGCCGAGTCTTCCGCCTCTTCGGGGGTTGATTCGTCCGAACCAGCTCGGGCGAATCCATAGTTTCGCGGGCGGCCGCCACCGACTGGGTCGATCACCGTCGCGGTCGTGAAAGGCGTTAGATCCTCTGGATCGACGAGGCCGAACAGATTGGTCTCGACGCAGGGAAAAACCACGATCGGAGAAGTTCGGGAACTCGTCTTCATCCCGAACAGGGTGGGAAATTGGTCGGCGCCGAACGCGCCCTCGTCCGGCGCGTAGTCGATGCGACCCGTCGCGGGATCCAGATGATAGGCGACGATGATCGTGTCCGGCTTGAATAGGGTTGCGTAGTCGGTTAAGGGGGGCAGGCCGATGAATCGATAGGCGGCTTGAGGACCGTCCGTTAACTGCACTTCGTTGCCTCGGACTCCCATCATGGTCTTCCGGTTCTTCACGAGAACGGCGAGACTGTCGGGGACCCGAAGGTCGGGCACCAGGCTCTTGGTTGGATCGTAAACCGCGACGTATCCCCTTGCCGTAGCGAAGCCTCCGATCTGGCTGATCTCGGTTGGGCTGGCCGGAGTAAGCGGCAAGACGTCGTCCCCCGCCTGCTCGATCCGATCGTTCAAGATGTGATGGAACATCACGGTCAGAACCTGGATTTGCCGTAATAGGTTTTCGACATTGACGTTGGAGAAGGTGTCGTCCGGGGTGTCGACACGATCACGGGCGTCGTCGATCGTCGCGAACGTGACGGAGTTGTATCCCGCGCTCATGAAAGGCTCGCAATCGAATGCGACTTTGGCGGGAATGTCGTTCTGCCAGGAGCGGTTGTCGGAGTTGTTGACGCCGTCCGTCAGGACGATTCGTGGGGTCTCGCCAAGGATCGGCGCCAGTTGCTCCGCGTGATGGCGCAGGACGCGGCAAAGAGGGATCACGGAGTCGAGATCTTCGTCACGATAGTTGTAGTCGTATCCCCGGCCGAAGACGCCCAACCCCCTCGAACTCGTCGAAAGGTCGAGGGTCGCGACGAGCAAGGGCGTCTGTCCCGGTGAAGAAAAGCGCCCATCCACAAACTCCCGTGCGCCTTGCAATCCCAGGCAGTGGGCGCCGGAAACCACGAATTCGATCGGCCGTCGGTGACTTCCCGGAACGAGAATCTCGGCCAACTCGAGGAGGGCGGCGAGCCCTCCCGACTGCTCGGCGCCCGGTGCTTCCCCTGGCACGATCGACATCGAATCCGCGTAGGCCCAGATCACGATCGGCTGGCCGGCGAGGCGAGGATCGCTCCCCGGGGCATCGGCGACGAGGTTGGCGCTTGGGCTGGCCACCCAGTCTTGCCGGCAGACGATGCGCGCCTTGAGCCCGACCGGCGGCGACTCAGAACTTGGTAGAAAAAACCGTGGAACATCGAGGGGGCAGGCGCTGAACTTTGCCTCCGCTTCCGACCGGCTCATATCCGGAGGGCTTCGGAAGACGATTGCCCGAGCGCCCATCATCGCCGCGTTCAGCCACCGGTTTTCAGAGCGGAAATCGAGAAGCACGATCGAACCCCGAATCGTTTTGTGGCTCAGGGCTTCGAGGGTTCCATCACCTCCGTCGACGAGAGGACCCGAGATGTCGCACGTGGACGTCCGGACGAAATTCGGCCAAAGCGGCAAGAGCGGGAGCTTCTCGGATCCAACCGTCAACTCGGCCGTTGCCATCGGATCGGGCACGGTCACCTGGAAAGGTTCGCGAAGGCATTTGAGGCCGAGCGCGTTCAGGCGAGACTCCGCGTAGTCGAGGGCCTTCGCCTCGCCAGTCGATCCGGCGATGCGCCCACCCACAGCCGAGATCGCCTGATATGTCGCCGTCAGCCGGCTTGCGGAGGGCTCGGCGATGAGAGCCTGGTAGTCAGCACCGTTTGCTGGCAACGAGACAGCTGCGATCAGGGGGCCAAGAAGCACCGGACAGAGAGTCCTGATCACCAGTTCAGGATACGCCCTGAGGAAGTAACCCGCGCGAGAAAGGACGTTCTGTTTTCCCGAATCAGAAGTGCATCGCATGAGCCGCGAGCGCCTGTCATCCCAGTAGCCCTTCCCGAAACTGCTCGAGGAACGAGGCTATCGAGAAGGGCGGAAGGATCTAACCCGATCTATGCATGAGGATGCCGTTTCCGTAGCGGCAGGGCTTGCCCTGCGGTCCGTCGCGCATAGTCGGGCTAATCGGAATCGCGCTCTGCGCCAAACCCGGCACCCCGATTAGAGTTGACTCCAGCTCGAGACTTATGCAGGAAATCAATGACTCGGGAGACTATTAGAGCGTTCCAGCAAAACCCGGACAGACGAACGCCTTGACTGCACTGGCCGCCACGAATTCGGGACCGGTCCAGAAGCGCTGTCGAGGATAAGCTCGGAGTCGTCTAAGGTTTGCCCGAAACGCTCTACTAGTTAAGATCCCACAGGTAGTTGCCGGAATCCTTCACGAGCCCACCCCACCCCTCTTCTACTGTGCATCCGGCGCTCAAATCACTTATCGGCGCCGACTTAGCACTTCCATCGACTCGAATCAAGTTGACCCGCCCCGAGTGCCAGGGCCACGCGTTTCCATAGATATGGCCAGAGAATGGATTGTCGACGTCCCAGCCCATAGACGGCGCATAAACGGGCAAGTCGGATTCGTCGAAGGTGTCGGTCCGTCGCCGATCGCGAAGCTGATAGCGACAGGGCGGGACAACCAGCCAACTTCCTCCGCCGAATGGGGTGCCGTCCGCTTCGCGATCCCACACGGAATCGACGAAGAGTAGCGTCTTGCTGGGATCTCCGATAGCAGTTGTGGGTCGGGGCTGCGAAACCCACTGCCCTGAGTCGGCCCTCAGCACGATTGGCGACAGGTACAAGTAGTTGTAACCCATGTTCACGTGCATCGAGGCCATGTAATACCGGGCGTAAATGTCGCCTGGCTGGAGATCCCCGTCGAAGACCGTGTCGAAATCGTCGCGTACCCCCCAATCTCCGGGGCAGGTGAATATTGAGAAGCTCTTCGCGTAAGGAAGGACGAGTTGAACCCAGGTTCGATCGAGGATGGGATTCGGGGGCGCGCCCGGCCGGTGATTGACGGGCATGTAATAGTCGTCGTAATCGGACGTGTACATGACGGTGGCCGCGAATGCCTGTCGCATGTTCGAGAGGCACTGGGTCTTGATAGCCGCGTTCTTGACGGTCGACAGGACGGGAAAAAGCAGCCCTGCCAATACAGCGATGATGGCAAGGACGGTCAGCAATTCGGCTAATGTGAAGGCTCTGCCCCGTCTAAACACGTTGAACCTACTGCATTATAACAAAACCGCCGGGTTTAGGCAGTGCATACACATCGATCTCGCCGGAGCGCCGAAAACCGACGCTGCGATACCAGGATTCGAGCTTTGAATCGCACTGCAGAGTCGCCGGGGCTCCCTTTGCCGCGCAAACAGCGAGGATCTCACGGATGATCGATGATCCTATTCCAAGTCCGCGCAGGCCCGAATCGACGCACACATTGTAAACCCCGGCCATCCCTGAGCTAAAGCAAACCATCGCTGCGCCCAGGATTCGCCCCTCCCGCTTCATCGCTAGAAGTTCGAGACACATAGCGTTCGCAGTGGCATCCGCGACCTGTTGGCGGAAGGGCTGCCCCTG
>Ga0209415_10010498_pt1 | contig 15740 bp, 10 predicted proteins | sample PeaSoiSIISIP2007_FD_187696 | JGI IMG/M metagenome (GOLD analysis project Ga0209415, IMG submission 187696) | Peat soil microbial communities from Weissenstadt, Germany - SII-SIP-2007 (SPAdes) (version 2) | ecosystem: Environmental > Terrestrial > Soil > Wetlands > Peat | place: Germany... | reverse complement strand
TCGCTCGCCATCCACGCCACCGCCGGGGAGACCAGTTCGGGCTTCATGTACTTCCGCATGGCCTCCGGCAGCAGGTCTTCGGTCATACGGGTGCGGGCCGAGGGGGAGATCGCGTTGAGCAGGATATTGTAGCGCGCACCTTCGTGCCGCAGGACGTTGATGAACCCGACCACTGCCATCTTGGCCGCGCCGTAGTTGCTCTGGCCGAAATTGCCGATGGTGCCGGAGCCGGACGTGGTGACAACGATACGGCCGTATTTCGCCGCCCGCATGATCGGCCAAGCGGCCTTGGTGCAGTAGACGGTGCCCATGTAGTGCACCTGGGACGTGAATTCGAAGTCTTCCAACGACATGTTCTGGAACGCCTTGTCGCGAAGGATTCCGGCATTGTTCACCAGGATATCGAGCCGGCCCCATGTGTCCATCGCGGTATCGATAATGCCCTGGGCGGACTTGGAGTCGGCGACGGAGTTGTAATTGGCGACCGCCTCGCCGCCCGCGGCCTTGATCTCGGCCATGACCTGATCGGCAACGGCGTGTGCGCCACCACGGCCGTCGACCGCCCCGCCCGGATCGTTCACCACCACCCTGGCGCCGCGACTGCCTAGCAGCAGCGCGTGCTGCCGGCCGAGGCCCGCGCCGGCGCCGGTGACGATAGCGACGCGATCGTCAAATCGGATTGTCATTGGCCTGATTCCTTCCTTGCCGATGTGAGGATGACCGGGTGTGGGCCGGTCGTCCGGTACGGCAGCGTGCCGATGCGGACGGCTGGGTCAAGGCCCATATGCGCTCCTTGTTGGCGCCAGCAACTTGAATCGCCTCCGGTGCTTCCGACGGTGCCCGCCCTTTGCCGATGGCGTCGACGGTGCTTTTCCCGGTCCGCGTGGGCCATGGTGTCCGTGTGTGGTTCGGCGGCTGGTAAAAGCGGGAGGGTCACGAGACACGTTCCGTTTTACGATTAAAGGAAAGCCGGAGCGCTCTCGATCCGGTATCCCACCAAACAGGAAAGATGTCGGATACACCTCGGATAGGGTGGCTGCTGCCTCTGGTTAAAGATTTTGAAACGAGCCCGCATTGCAGACTCTCGACGGAACCGGCGTGCCAGTCGCCCGATCCACTACAACCATTGTTGTGATCCTGACGTTTCGATTCTCCGGGACGGGCGGCAACCGCCGTAATCGGTCATGCCGACGTCGGTCGGAATTCGCGAGTTTCCCTGCTGCGGCCAGCAGAGTCGTGGATGGCGGGCTCCCGGGCCCTCGCCGGGGCATGCTTCGCCCGCCATGACAAAGGAGGCTGCGCCGGTGGGTCGGTCTTTCGGGCTCCAAGTATCACACCGAGAAGATCGTCGGTCTACCGCAGGCTCGCGAAGGCCAGTCCCGTCCCGGTTAGCGCCGGCGTGCGGTAGCCCGGCACGTAGCTCGCCCAGCCGACATCCAGCGTCCCGGTCGCTCCCGCGAGGCAGATCCAGTTGCGGATCTCCGAACTGCCGGACTGCAGCTTGGCCAGCGGCGCGGCGCGGAAGAACGCCGCGTCCTTGCGGCGCAACGCCTCGAGCAAGGCGCGATCGAACGCCTCGTCCACCACGAAATGGCTCAACCCGCCCGATGCCATGATGCCGACGCGCTGCTCCGCCGGGAACGCGGCAACCGCGCGCGCCAGCGCCTCGCCCAACGCGAAGCAGCGCGACGGCGTAGGCTGGTTCGGCGGGAAGTAGGCGTTCAGGAACACCGGCACGATCGGCACCACGCCATCCGCCAGGCAGAACCGGTGCACGTAAGAATAAGCGTGGCCCTCGTATTTTCCCGCCGGCACGGCACGCATCACCGAAATATCGAAGCCGTCCTGTTGCAGCCCGGCGATCAGGTGCCGTGCCAGCGCCGCATGGCACGGGTGCTCGGCCGGTTCGGCCGGCTCCAGGTAGCGCCGGCGCGCCCGCGCCATCCAATCGTCGCCCGGCATCGATGCCTGGCCGGCGTTGCGGATGGTCTCGCCATAGTAGATACCGATCGCCGGCATGTTGGTGTGGTCGAACAATTCCTCCTGGTCGTCGCCGACGACGATCAGCGCATCGAGCTTCGCCGCGGCAATGTCGCCGGCCAGCCGGGCGATCGAGGCCTGCACCTCCGCATGCCGCCGCGCCAGTAGGTCGGGTGCGATCCGTTCCAGCGCGTCGGCCGGCGCGCTGGCGAGCAAGGCATCGTAGCCACAGGGATTGCCGTCGAGATCGACATGCGCGCGTGTGCGGTCGCGGCCAAGGAAGCCGCCGTTCCAGTCCTCCGCCCGCGCCGCCAGCATCGGGCTGTGCGACGAGCCGAACGCCGCCACCAGTTGGGCCAAGGCCGGTCCCCTCCTACTCGCCAAGCGATCAAGTGCTAGGCCGCACCCGCCGGGCCGTCAACGCCACGGTCGTTTTCTCTGCTCTGTCACGCAACCGGTGACGCGCGCGGCAGTCAATTCAAGCGGCGCGACGGGCGCTGTCATCCAAGGGGATGACATGCAATGTCGGAGACCGGAAAGACCAGCAATACCGCCGCGCGTGAAACCCGCGCGGCGCAGAAACCGCAGGCCCTGCTGCGGTGCACGACGCTGGAGGAATTCGCCGAGGTGCAAGGCGGCCTGGGGGCGCAGCCGCCCGGGTGCGTCAGGCCGCCGCGTAGGCGCCGCGGCCGAATACCTTGTCGAGCTTGTCGGCCTCGGCCTTGTCGAACGCTGTGGTGCGGGCACGCACGTCCTCCACCGCGGCCAGTGCCTTTTTCACTGCCGGACGTTCGCTGATCACGCCGACCCAGCGCATGGCGTGCGGATATTTCCCCGCCGCAGTGGCGCCGAGCAGGGTGGGGATGTTGCGGATCCACGGATAGGTGGCGATGTCGGCGATGCCGTATTCGGCGCCGCTCAGCCAGGGATGGGCGGCGAGCCGCTGGTCGATCGCCTCCGTCACCCGGTGCGCCTGCGTCAGGTAGCGGCTCTTGGAATAGTCGTTGCCCGGCGGCGCGAAGCGCAGGTAGTGCACGAACTGGCCGAACATCGGGCCGACCGTGGTCATCTGCACCATCATCCACTCGATCGCCTCATATTTGGCGGCCATGTCCTTCGGAAGCAGCCTGCCGGTTTTCTCAGCGAGATACAGCAGGATGGCGCCTGACTCGAAGATGGTGCAGGGCTTGCCGCCGGGGCCGTCGCTGTCGACGATCACCGGCACCTTGGCCATCGGGTTGAGTTTGAGAAAGTCCGCGTCGAACTGCTTGCCGGCGAACACATCGACCGGATGGACGTTGTAGGGCAGGCCGAGTTCTTCCAGCGCAATGTAGATCTTCACGACGTTGGGGCTACCCATGCCGTACAGCTCGATCATGATCTGTCTCCTGTCTCGGTTGATTTGGCAGGCGCAGTGTCAACGGGACGGGGGCGGTGCTCAAGCCCCATCGTTGGGACAGGTCTATGACAGCGTGGGCAGCCGCCCGGCCGCCAGCACGTCCAACAGCGCGAGTTGTTGCGGCACGCAGCGGGCGAGGGAATAGCGGCTGAGCGCTGTCCAGCGCGCCGCTTGGCGCTGGGCGGCAAAGCGCGGGCGCTGGGCGAGTACTTCGACCACGCGATCGGCGAGTGCCGCCGGTGAGAAAAAATCCACCAGCAGGCCGTTGCGGCCGTCCTCTATCACCTCCTGCACCGGCGGCGTCGCCGAACCGATCACCAGGCAGCCTGCGGCCATCGCCTCCAGCATCGACCAGGAGAGCACGAAGGGCACCGTCAGGTAGACATGCGCCGCTGAGATTTGCAGCAGGCGCAGGTAGTTGGCGCGCGGGATGCGCCCGAGGAAGATCACGCGCGCCGGATCGACCTCTACCTCCGCGGCCAGTGCCTCCCGCCACGTGCCCCCGTCCTGCGGGGGGCGGCCGTAACTGACGTCGTCGCCTCCCACCACCAGTGCCAGTGCCGCCGGCCGCCGGCGCAGGATGTCCGGTAACGCGCGCATGAACGAGGGAAAGCCGCGATAGGGCTCCAGGCTGCGCGCGACATAGGTCACGACTTCATCGCCTGGCGCGAGAATGCGCCCATCCGGCAGGTGGAACCGCGCCGACGGGTCCGGCGCGGCGGTATCGGTGTCAACGCCGTCGAACGCCACCGAGATCTTGCCGTGGAAGGCCCCCGGATGTTGGGTCTTCTGCCAAGCGGTCGGCGCGATGCCCCAGTCGCAAGCCTCGAGCCCGAGCAGGAGATGCGCGTTGCGGGTCAGAACGGCGCAGTTACCATCAAGATCTTGTTGGAACGCCGGGTCGAAATTGGTGTCAGCGCCACGGGTGCGATAATACCATTCGCAATAATGCAGCAGTGGTGCCGTCGGGAACACCTCCTTGATGTAGAGCGACTCGCCCCAGCCGGGATGCGCCACGACAAGGTCCGGCCGAAAGCCGTTCTTTGCCAAAATCTCGCAGGCGCGGGCGGCCTGCTGGCCGTGGCGTACCGCATTCTGCGTCGCCGCCAGGAACGGGTGGGGCGCTGCCCCGGCCGGCGCGTCCGGTAATTGATAAACCACGCGACCGATGCCCCGCGGCGCAAAATCCGTGCGCCGGCTCAGGCAGACAACGCGATGCGCGCCACTGGCGGCCGAAGCCGCGATGAGGTGCCGGAACTGCCCCGGCATGTTCTGATGGATGAACAGCAGATTCATGGTCCGGACACCGCCTCCGCAACGTCTCCCGGGGGGATTGGCCAGGGGAGAAGGCGAACAACTTCTGGTAGTATCAGATTATAACATACACCACATAGTTGTATGACTATTATAATTAAAGCAATTCTAGCCTAAAATCGCGATGATGAGCAAGAAAGATATTTCTTAGCTGGTGACATTGGTGGTATTGTGTTCAAGTAAATGCAGGTCACCAATCATCTGGGTGCGAGACTTCATGGCTGTCATCAACAATACCGACCCAAGCGAGACACCGACCCAGCAACAACCCGACGACGGCTGGTTCGTCACCATCAAGCCGCAGATGCTCACGCTGGATGTGCCGTACGCGCAATTCGTTTCCGAGGTGACGGCGTTGATCGCCTCGCCTTCCAACCTACCGACCGTCGAGCCTAACAGCCCGCCGATCGCCGCTGGGGAACTCGGGCCTAGCACGGCGGAGAACAAGCTGTTCTGGACATACAGCAACCTGACTGGCCTGTCCGTGCAAGCCGGGTCGGGCTTCCTGACGGGCACGTCCGGCACCGGTGGGTTCAGCCTGCGGGTGTTGCCGGACGGCTCCTGGGCGTTGCAGTTCGCGGGCAGCGATACATTGATCGGCTACAATGCCGAGACCCAACAGCAATCCACGACATCGCCCCCGCCGCCGCCCGCCAACGTGGACCAGGTGCTGTACGTGACGGTGAACGGTGCAGACGGCGGCATCAACGCCACCGCCGGCAATATCATCGTCGACGGCGACGGGTCCGCCGCCAACCCGGTGGTGGGCTATGATACCATCCAGGGCGGCGTCGGGGACTACATGATCGGCGGCGACGGCACTGGCGGCGGCGGCCCCGGCGGCAACGGTAACTGCGCGATCTATACGCAGTCTCCCGGTTCGGTGCTGGTCGACATGCAGAACGGCAACGGATATGGCGGCAATGCCCAAGGCGACGTCTACGTCAATATGAACCAGGTGCGGGGCTCGCTGTTCAGCAACGTGCTGATCGGCAACGCCAACGGCACCGATCTCAAGAGCGGCGGCAATAACAGCCTGCTGATCTCCACCGGCGGCGACGGGTTCGAGCTGCGGCCCGACGGCTATGGCAACGTGCTGGTGTCCACGGTGGGCGCCGACCTGATCAGCTTCAACCCGGCGCATGGCTGGGCCCTGGGCGACGACAACATCTCGCTGGGCTTCAACGTGGCGCACGGGGATGTCCTCGACCTGGCGCTGATCGGCAGCAACTTCTACAGCACGTCCGCGGCCGGCTACAGCACAGCCACTGGTACGGGCGACATCAAGGACTATGTCGCATTCGTTCAGGAACCGGATGGCGATCATCTTATGTTCAGCCCCAACGGGAACGTGCAGACAGGCGGCATCGAACTTCTGGACATGAAGCTGACCTACGGGCTGTCCGCCGCAGCGCTGTACCAGTCGCATAACCTGCTGATCTGATGCACGGGTCGCATAGACATGCGAATTATGGTGTCGTATGGATGAAGACTTCCGCTGCAGATAGGGAACGATGTGTGGCCCGCGACTGCACGAGACGAAGTCGGGCCGACCAATGACGCTCGTTTACAGGTGAGAGGGATCCGCCAGTGAGCAGTAGCACCTTTAGTGGGTCGAGCAGGAGCGACAGCCCGGGTGGAGCAGTGGGCTGGTTCCGTTCTGTCGTCTTGCGCGGCGTCCAGCGGCTGCATCTGGGTCTCCGGCTGCAACACCTGCTGTTTCTGGCATTCACCCTGATCGCCGCGGTGCCGATTGTGGCACTGGCGCTCTGGGACCAGAATGTCGCCTACGAGCATGAGCTGAGTTCGGTGAGCGAACGGCACCTGCTGGTGGCGCGCAACCTGACGACCGCCTTATCCCGCTATGTGCAGGACGCGAAGGCGGCTTTTTCGCTGGCATTCGAGAGCGGTGGCATGCGCGCCGGGATCCCCGGGTTGGAGCGGCTCCTCGCCTCGCTGAACGTCGACCATCTCTGCATCGTCGGTGCGGACGGCCGGGTGGAGGGATATCTCGGCGGCGTCATCCCCACGCAACCGCGAACGTTCCCGCCCGACCTGCTCGCCCATTTGCAGAAGCTCGCGGCGAGTGCCAACGGACAGCCGGCACTCACGCAGTTGGAGCGCGATTCTCGCGGGAACCCGGTATTCTACCTGGTGCAGCAACTGTCCGGCGGCCGGCTCGGCATCGGCGTGCTGACCAACGACTATATCGTGCATTTGCAGAAGCAGATCGCGTTCGGCGACCATGGACATGCGGTCGTCGTGGACGCGACCGGGCGGATCATCGCCCATCCGTTCGCGTCCTGGGTTGCCAACCAGCAGGACCTTTCCTCGCTTTCGATCGTCCAAGAGATGATGCACGGCGGAACGGGCGTCGCCCAGTTCTTTTCGCCGGCGATGAACGGCATGATGGTTGCGGGTTACACGGTTGTACCCGAGACCGGCTGGGGGGTTATGGTCCCGCAGCCGCTCGCGGAGTTCCGCCAGCGAGCCGAGCAGGTGAATAAACTGGCAATGGTGGTGGCGCTTGCTGCGTTCGCCGGCGCCGCCCTGCTGAGCTGGCTGCTGGCGGCATATCTCGCGCGGCCGGTCCGCCAGGTCGCGGTGACGGCCGAGGCGGTGCTGGCGGGCAACGAGACGTTGTCGGTGCCGGAGTTCCACGGCTTGGTGCCGCGCGAACTCCTCCGTCTGCGGGATGCCTTCAATACTATGCTCAGCGACCTCAGGCGCCGGCACACCGACGCGACGTTGGCGTTGCGCCAGGCGGAGACGTCGAGCGTCGCCAAGTCGCAGTTCCTGGCCAATATGAGCCACGAAATCCGCACCCCGCTACACGGCGTGGTGGGCATGATCGAGCTGCTGCAGCAGACCGAGTTGTCGCCGGTGCAGTTGACTTATGTGCGCGGCGCGCAGCAATCGAGTGAGGCGCTGCTAACACTGATCGATAACGTTCTCGACCTGTCGAAGATCGAGGCCGGCAAGGTGGAGTTGGAACATTCGCCGTTCCACCTGCCGTCGGTGGTGCACGACGTGCTGCTGATGTTCGCCGACCAGGCGAAATCGAAGGGGCTGTCGCTTACCGCGTCAATGCCCGATGCGCTCAACCTGATGCTGCGCGGCGACGCACACCGGCTGAGCAGGATCCTCACGAACTTGGTCGCCAATGCGTTGAAGTTCACGAACGAGGGCAGTGTCGCCATCCGCCTTGGCTGCATGGAGCGGCAGGCCGACCAAGTCTGCCTGCGCTTCGAAGTGGCGGATACCGGAATCGGCATTCCCGAAGCCAAGCAGCAAGCCATTTTCGAGGCGTTCTCGCAAGCCGACAATTCGACCACGCGCCGTTACGGTGGCACCGGCCTCGGCCTGTCGATCGTCCGCCAACTCTGCCATCTGATGGGGGGCGAGATCGGCGTCGACAGCACGGTCGGGGTGGGATCGACCTTCTGGTTCTGCGTGCGGCTGGAGACGGCACCCGGCGCAGCCCTGCCCTCCGCCGCGGAGGCACCGCGCCGGGATCGGGTGGCACCCGCAGCAACCCGGCGGACCTTCGTCTCCGCCGGGCAGCGCTCCTTTAGGGATGCGTTGGCGCGGCTCGGCCGAAGCACGATTTGCATCCTGCTGGTGGAGGACAATCCGATCAGCATGCGGGTGACTCAGGCGCTGCTGGAATCTATCGGCTGCCGAGTTACCGCGGCGCGCAACGGGCTGGAGGCGGTGGCCGTGTACCGGGAGAGCCGGTTCGATATCGTGCTGATGGACTGCCAGATGCCTGAGATGGACGGCTATGAGGCCGCCCGTGCCATCCGCCAGATCGAGGCGTTCCGCGGTGACGCCACGCCGATCATTGCGCTGACCGCCAACGCCCTAGTCGGCAGCCGCGACGCCATCCTGGCGGCGGGCATGGACGACCAGCTCACCAAACCGCTGACCCTGGCCGAGCTGAGTGCCGGGCTGTTGCATTGGCTCGCGCCGGTCGGCAGCCGCCACGTGGCGGCGGCGGAGTGACCGGTCGGACGACCGCTTCCGCACATGCGCGGGAGTGGTCCGGCGGCGAGAACGCCGAGGGTGATCGGGTCGGCGCGCAGCACCCTCGCCCGGCGCTGACGTTTCCCGCCCTGCGGGGGAGAACGCCGCATCGTGGGCGATGCACCACCGGCGATGAAAACGGGAGGGACGTCGCGACGGCCGCACCACCGCGTGATACCGGAGTCAGCACCGGGATTTCTCAACGTGGGTTTACTTCGGCTCACGCTGGCCAGCACTGTCCGCCGCCGTCCACGCGGAGCACCTGACCCGTAATGAAATCGCCGATCGGCCCGGCGAACACTTCCGCCGCGCGCGCCACCTCGTCCACCAGCGCGATGCGCTCCAGCGTGCCGCCTTCCACCAACCTCGCCGGGTCCACCGGCCGCGTGTTCAGAAACCGCCCGGTCCGCGTGCCGCCAGGGGCGATGCTGTTCGCGGTCACATTGTAGGGCCGCAACTGCGCCGCCAGGCAGCGGGTGTATTGGATCGCCGCCGCCTTCGCCGTGGCATAGATCGCGCCGCTCTCCCGCCCGCCATACGCGCCGGCGGAGCTGATGGTAATGATCCGCCCGCGCCGGCGCTGCATCATCTTTCGCGCCAGGACCTGACAGACGAAGATCGTGGAGAGCAGGTTGCGGTCGAGCACCGCGCGCACGTCCTCCTGCCTCACCATGATGGCGTCGTTCGGGTCCGGCTTGCCGCCCGCCGCGGCGATGTCGCCGCCGGCGTTATGCACCAGGATGTCGATCGGCCCGAGCGCCTCGGTAATCGTGCCGATCACTCGCTGCACGTCGTCCATCTGCGTCAGGTCGCCCAGCACCGGCTGCGCGGCGACGTTGAATTGCGCGCCGACCTCGCGCGCCGTGTCGGTAAGCGTGGTGCCCTCGCCGTATTCCGCCGGGCCGTCCTCGCGCATGTCGGGCAGGCCGACGGAACAGCCCAGCCGCGCCAGCGTCTCGGCGAAGGCGCGTCCCAGGCCTCGGCCGGCGCCAGTCACCAGCGCCACCTGACCCTCCAGTAGTCGTTGCCCCGCCGCCATGTGTCGTCTCCCCTTGGGTGGGCGTGAGGCTATCCGGCGGTCGGGCGGCGCGCCACCCGACCGGGACGCTGCCGCGCGACTGCGACCGACCGGCGGTATGATGGACGGCGCGTACCGCGGCACTCGACGCCGCGGACCGGGATCGCCATGTGTGACGACTAGAGGAGGCCCGATGTCCGAGACCCTGCTGCGCCCGCCGCCCGCCCTGTTCATGCCGGAGAAGCAACCGGCCAAGCCGCTGACCCGGCGGCTGAGGACGGTGTCCGAGTACGAACCCAGCGGCGACCAGCCGACCGCGATCGCCGAGTTGGTGCGCGGCGTGGAGGCGGGCGAGCGCGACCAGGTGCTGCTTGGCGTCACCGGCTCGGGCAAGACCTTCACCATGGCGAAGGTGATCGAGGCGGTGCAGAAGCCGACGCTGATCCTGGCACCCAACAAGACGCTGGCGGCACAGCTCTACGGCGAGATGAAGAGCTTCTTCCCCGACAACGCGGTGGAGTATTTCGTTTCGTACTACGACTATTACCAGCCGGAGGCGTACGTTCCGCGCACCGACACCTACATCGAGAAAGACGCGCAGATCAACGAGCAGATCGACCGCATGCGGCATGCAGCGACACAGGCACTGCTGGAACGCAACGACGTGGTGATCGTCGCGTCGGTGTCGTGCATCTACGGTATCGGCTCGGTCGAGACCTACGCCAAAATGGTGGTGAAGCTGGAGGTCGGCGGACGGATCGACCGCGACGCGCTGGCCAAGGGGCTGGTGAACCTGCAATACCGCCGCAACGACTCGGCCTTCCAGCGCGGCACGTTCCGGCTGCGCGGCGACGTGGTGGACATCTTCCCCAGCCACTACGAGGACCGCGCCTGGCGGGTGACGCTGTTCGGCGACGAGGTGGAGTCGATCCACGAATTCGATCCGCTGACCGGCGACAAGGCCGCGTCGCTGAACGAGATCACCGTGTATGCCAACAGCCACTACGTGACGCCGCGGCCGACGCTGACCCAGGCGATCCGCGACATCAAGGTGGAGCTGAAGCAGCGGCTGGCCGAGCTGACCACGGAAGGAAAACTGCTGGAGGTGGAGCGGCTGGGCCAGCGCACCGCGTTTGATATCGAAATGATGGAGACCACTGGCTCGTGCAAGGGAATCGAGAACTACTCGCGTTACTTGACCGGACGTAATCCGGGCGAGCCGCCGCCGACACTGTTCGAATACCTGCCGGAGAACGCGCTGTTGATCGTCGACGAAAGCCACGTGACGGTGCCGCAATTGGGCGGCATGTATCGCGGCGACTTCAACCGCAAGTCGGTGCTGGCGGAGTTCGGTTTTCGCCTGCCGTCCTGCGTCGACAACCGGCCGCTGAAATTCGAGGAATGGGAACGGTTCCGGCCGCAGACCATGTTCGTTTCGGCTACGCCAGGGCCGTGGGAGATGGAGCGCACCGCCGGCGTGTTCGCCGAACAGGTGATCCGGCCGACCGGATTGATCGATCCGGTGACCGAGGTGCGGCCGGTCGAGCATCAGGTGGATGACCTGCTGGCGGAATGCCGCACGGTGGCGGCGAGCGGCGGGCGCGTGCTGGTCACCACGCTGACCAAGCGCATGGCGGAGGACCTGACCGACTACCTGACGGAGCATGGCGTGAAGGTGCGCTACCTGCACTCCGACATCGACACGTTGGAGCGCATCGAGATCATTCGTGATCTCCGGTTGGGCGTGTTCGACGTGCTGGTGGGGATCAACCTGCTGCGCGAGGGCCTGGACATCCCGGAATGCTCGTTGGTGGCGATTTTGGATGCGGACAAGGAGGGGTTCCTGCGGTCGCAGACCTCGCTGGTGCAGACCATCGGCCGGGCGGCGCGCAACATCGACGGGCGGGTGGTGCTGTATGCCGATACTATGACACGCTCGTTGCGCGCGGCGATCGAGGAGACCGAGCGGCGGCGCAACAAGCAGCGCGCGTGGAACGAGGCGCACGGCATCACGCCACAGACCATCAGGCGGACGATCGGCAAGGTGCTGGAGAGCGTGTTCGAGCAGGATTACGTGACGGTGGCGCCGGTGAAGGACAGCGGTGCGACGGAGTTCGTCGGGCGCGATTTGAAGGCGACGATCGCCGAGTTGGAGAAGCGCATGCGCGCCGCGGCGGCGGATCTTGAGTTCGAGGAGGCGGCGCGGCTGCGCGACGAGCTGCGCCGGCTGGAGGCGCTGGATCTGGGGCTGGAACCGCCGCCCGCGCCGAGCGCGTCGCTACGGCCCGGGGCCGCGGGGCGCGGGCACAAGGATCGCACGCCAGAGCCGATGGGGCCGGGCGGTGGGGGGTATGATCCGTCGAAGCGGCGCGGCGGGCGTGGGGGGATGCGGCGGCGGGGGGCGTGATAAAGCGGCCTTAATGACCTGGCCAGCTGACGCTTCAGTTCAGGCTGATTTTATAAGCATCAAGTGGGAATGTGCCCGAGCCTGACGCAAGAATCAGAGCGTAGCGACCGGACGTGGTTTCCGCTACCCGAAGATGCCAGTACGTTCCCGTCGCTCTGGTGGTGGTGTCCAAGGAGGACAGCAATGGGTGCAGTTTGGACCATGGTACTGCAAACGCGAACGAAGCTCCAACGCAGCCCAACGCCATGATTGAGACGGAGCCTCCCTCCAGAAACTCGTCCCAGTTCTGATGATAGCCGTACCAATAGCTATAGCCAGCCGATCCCTTCTGCTCGTATTGCTTAGATAATGTGCAAGCCACGCGTTTGTCATGTTGAGCATTCCAATAAAGGGCGCCGTTCTTTTTCAGGAAGTTGGTTCCTTGCGTGTGACCCAGAGCCGTAATAATCTGGTCCCGCACTGCCCGCAGAATTCCAGTATCAGTAAACCGCCACACCTTGCTGGTCTTGACCGCCGAAGCTGCGGTTGACTGGTCAGACAACTGACCCTCGCCTTCCGGCGCACCAGCCTCTTTCGCAGCTTCCGCAGTGCCTTTCGCGGTTGTAAACATCACATCGATCATCTTGTCGAGACGTGTATATTCCATAGGCACGAGGAGGCTGCGTATCCGTTGCCCGATCTCTGCACCCTCCGCGTCCTCTTTCAGTTGCACGAGCTTCCCCAGTGCTTCGGCGCTGATCAGCCGGATATCCCAAGCATGAGGTGAACCCCGCACCTGGGACTCAAGTTCTCCGGTATCTTCCCGCCCCACCACAATCAGGATCGATGATTTCGGCGTTATCGCGTTGGCTGCCTTCAGCTTGTCCCTGTAACCGGCGATGGTAGCCAGGGATACCCCGTATGCGTCTGTGGTCTTGACTTCCAAAATGATCGTATGGCCTTCGGGCGACTGCCACGTCCCGTCAAACCCGATGCGGTTAGGGGTCCCCTGGTAGCGCCCGTTAGTGACAATATAGTCAAGGCGGCGGCCGAGTTCGTTGACAAGGTCCTGGAGGGCCATGCCGCTCTTGGGAAAGCTCGATGAAAGACATTGCTCGACGTAGGCGCGAATTGTTTCGCTATCTGGAAGTTGGGCCAGATAGTCCCTCAGCTCCTGCGAGCAAGGTGAATCATCGCGGAGGTTGCCGTCTCCGGCAATTTTCACAACCTGTTCTATTGTAAACTGCTCAACCGCCAGCGGACTGGAATTCCATAATTCGAGCAATGCCATCCGGTTCCCCTTCCGCCCCACCTCGCGACTGCCTCACGCCTCGCGCTGCGCTGTTACCCGATCAGTTCCGTGATCGCGCCAATGAATTGTCTCGCGACGGCAGCCGCCTCTTTCGCCTGTTCCAACGAGATCGCCGCCAACGGGTCCACGCCATAATCGGCTGCCGATTTCAACGTGTAGGCCCGTGCGAGAAATCCGACCAACCGCGGATCTATCCGCTGCTCGGATCGCGCCAGGCGGGCAAACTCGCTGCGCAACCCCGAATGGGTCTTCGCCGCCTTGCCGGTCATTTCCAGCACATACGCCATCGCTGCATGATACCCCGCAAGATAGGCTTCGCGTGCGGCAACGAAGCCGATGGGCACGCCGATGCTGGTCTCGGCAGCCGCAAGATGCTGCCGGGCAATTTCGAGCGATTGCGCTGCCTCGGGAGTCACAGGTCGATCCCCTCCCGTCTGATCTCGTTCATCAGCGCGGTACGTTCGCGATAGGCTCCCGCCGGGAACGGGATCGGCGTCAGCACCGCCCCCGTATCGTACAGAATCTCGGTCGTAGCATCGGCCAGCGGTCCCGCTTCGTCCCACAATCCCTGGTAATCTCGCAGGAAAATTGCAATATCGTAATCGGAATCCGGCCGGGCGTCCCCCCGCGCGCGTGAACCAAACAGCATCGCGCGTTCCAGCCTGTCGCCGTACAGCGCGCCGAGCACCGTCCGAAAGCGGCGCAAGACCGGATCGCTCGCTGGAGATGGTAGCATCGGTTGGTTCCCTGGCATCGGCAGCGCTGATCGGAAGCCGATGCAACGTCGGCGCAGCGAGCTCCAGTTTGCGCCACTCGCGCGGAAGGGCAAGCGCAACGCGGCGCAGCGGGGGAATGCGACCGCGATCGGCGCAAAGGGTGCCGGCGCCCCTCAGTCCCCAGCGGCCGGCGCCGGCGCGGCAGCAGACGCGGACGTGGCCATCGCCGCCGCTGGTGGACGCTCATGCCGCCGCATCACCAGTAGCAGCAACAGCGGCGGCACCACCACCAGGCTCATCATGCGGAAGTCGTTGTTGTAGGCGATAATCTGCGCCTGGTGGTTGACCATCTGGTCCAGCATCGCCGCGCCATGCCGCGTCGCCGGATCCAGCATGCGCGACGCCGCGTCCCCCGCCTGCAGCACCCGGTCGAACGGCGTGATCCCCGCGGCGATGTCGGCGTGCGACGCCTGCGTGCCGCGCACCAGCATCAATGAGGTCACCGACACGCCCACCGCCTGGCCGATATTGCGGCACAGCGCCTGCAACGACGTGGCATAGCCGCGCAATGCCGCCGGCAGCGTGGTGAACGCCATCACCGTCATCGGGTTGAACACGAAACCGATGCCGAAGCCCTGCAGCAGCAGCGTCACCATCATCTGCTGTTGCGGCACGTCAGGCGTCCAGTAGCTCATTGAGTAAAGCGCCGCGCCGAGCACCAGCAGTCCCACCGCCATCACCTTGCGGTGGTCGACCAGGTTGGACAGCTTGCTTGCCAACAGCATGCCGATCATCGTGCCAATGCCGCGCGGCGCCATCGACCAGCCCGCGGTTTCCACCGGATAGGCGGCCAGGCTCTCCAGGTATGGCGCCATCAGCGCGGAGCTCGCCAGCATCACCGTGGCGGTGAAGAACACCATCGTCACGCCGGCGACGAAGTTGCGGTCCTTGAACAAACCTGGCGGCAGGAACGGGCGTTGGGCGGTGAGCATGTGCACCACGAACAGGTAGAAGCCGAGTCCGGCCAGCACCGCCTCGATGACGATCTCGCGGGCGGCGAACCAGTCATCGGTCTGCCCGCGGTCCAGCATGAGCTGCAATGCGCCGACGCCCATCGCCAGCACGGCGAAGCCGGTCCAGTCGAAGCGCAGCTCGCGCCGCGGCAGCGCCCTCGGCAGGAAGATCAGCAGCCCGGTCACCGCCAGGACGCCGAACGGCAGGTTGACGTAGAACACGTAGCGCCAGTTGTAGGTCTCGGTCAGGTAGCCGCCGAGCGTCGGGCCGATGATCGGCCCCACCATCACCCCCATGCCGAAAATCGCCATCGCCTGGGCGCGCCGCTCGAACGGATAGATGTCGAGCATGGTGGCCTGCGACAGTGGCACCAGCGCGGCGCCGCAAATCCCCTGCAGGAACCGGCAGCACACCATTTGCTCCAGCGAATCGGCCATGCCGCACGCCATGGAGGCGATGACGAAACCGGTCATGCAGGTGACGTGCAGGTTTTTGCGGCCGAAGCGCACCGCCATCCAGCCGACCGGCGCGGTCATGATCGCCGCGGCGATGACGTAGGAGGTCAGCACCCAGGT
>Ga0209415_10010496_pt1 | contig 15741 bp, 13 predicted proteins | sample PeaSoiSIISIP2007_FD_187696 | JGI IMG/M metagenome (GOLD analysis project Ga0209415, IMG submission 187696) | Peat soil microbial communities from Weissenstadt, Germany - SII-SIP-2007 (SPAdes) (version 2) | ecosystem: Environmental > Terrestrial > Soil > Wetlands > Peat | place: Germany... | reverse complement strand
GAGGTCGAGGACCGATTCGAGCATCCGGGTGGCGTCCCGGCGCATCGCCTCGAGGCCTTCGTGGGCGTGGTCGAGGAGCTCCTGCTCCTCCTCCAGATCTTGTTGGGCTGCCACGTCAGTCATTTCCTCCCGAGGCGTGACGGGCGAACATTGCATTCTATTGGAACCGTGGGCCGGCGGCTCCCCGATGGCCGCGGGCCGCCCCGAATCCCTGGCCCCGGTGATCGAGCCGGAGCCGCCCCGGACCGCCCAGGTGGCCGACATGGATCTCCTGGACCGGATGCTGCTGCCCATGATCATCGAGGCGGCCCGGTGCCTGGAGGAAGGCATCGTCGCGTCGCCGGCGGAGCTGGATCTGGCCCTGGTCTACGGGCTGGGCTTCCCGGCGTTCCGGGGCGGGGCCCTGGCCTACGCCGACAGCCTGGGGCTGGCGGCCCTGTGCCGGACCGCGGACCGGCACGAGGCCCTGGGACCGCTGTACCAGCCCACGGCCCGGATGCGCCAGATGGCCGATGCCGGCGCGACCTTCCACCCGGAGGCGGAGGCCAGGGCGGAACAGCGCGAGGACAGCGAGCAGGCAGTTCCCCCTTCCATGAAAGGCAGGTGATCCATGCCGCCATCGGTTCTGCAGGAGGCCGTCATCATCGACGCGGTGCGCACCCCCATGGGGCGCTCCAAGGGCGGGGTGTTCCGCCAGGTGCGGGCCGAGACCCTGTCGGCGGCGGTGATCGCCGCCCTGCTCCGGCGCAACCCCCAGGTGGACCCGGCCGGGATCGAGGACGTGGTCTGGGGCTGCGCGCAGCAGACCCTGGAGCAGGGGTTCAACGTCGCCCGCTTTGCCGCGCTGCTGGCCGGTCTTCCGGCCACGGTCAGCGCCCAGACCATCAACCGGTTGTGCGGCTCCTCCATGAGCGCCCTGCACATCGCGGCCACGGCGATCATGGCCGGCCAGGGCCAGGTGTTCGTGGTGGGCGGGGTGGAGCACATGGGCCATCTGCCCATGAGCCACGGGGTGGACCCGAACCCGGCCATGGGCAAGCGGGTGGCCAAGGCCTCGGGCGCGATGGGGCTGACCGCGGAGCTGCTGGCCCGGATGCACCACGTGGACCGGGACGCCCAGGACCGGTTCGCCCTGCGCTCCCACCGGAAGGCCTGGGAGGCTCGGGAGGCGGGGCGGTTCAAGGCCGAGCTGGTGCCGGTGGAGGGGCATGATGCCAACGGCGGCTCGGTCCTGTGCGATGGCGACGAGGTGATCCGGGGCGACACCAGCCTGGAGGCCCTGGCCGCGCTCAAGCCGGCCTTCGACCCCGCGGCCGGCACCATCACCGCCGGCAACGCCTCGGCGGTGTCCGACGGGGCCTCGGCGCTGCTGGTCATGGCCGGGGACCGGGCCCGGGAACTGGGGCTGACCCCCATGGCCCGGATCCGGGCCATGGCCACGGCCGGGGTGGATCCCGCCATCATGGGCTGGGGGCCGGTGCCGGCCGTGCGCAAGGCGCTGGCCCGGGCCGGCATGCGGGTCCAGGACATCGAACTGTGGGAGCTGAACGAGGCCTTCGCCGCCCAGTCCCTGCCGGTGCTCCGTGAACTGGGGCTGCTGGAGCAGCTGGACGCGCGGGTCAACCGCAACGGCGGCGCCATCGCCCTGGGCCATCCCCTGGGCTGCTCCGGGGCCCGCATCACCACCACCCTGCTGCACCAGATGCGGGCCGGGAACCTGGCGACCGGTGTGGCCACCCTGTGCATCGGCCTGGGGCAGGGCATCGCCACGGTGTTCGAGCGGGTCTAGCCGGATCCGGCCGGCCCTACTTGCTTGTCCTTCCGGCGTAGTAGAAGCCTATTGCGGATCCGGCGAGGGTCATGACCGGCGTGAACACCATCTTGTAGAACTCCATGAGCCGTTCGAACTGGTCCGGGACCCGCAGGATGGTAAAGAATCCCGCCCCGATCATGGCGGCGATGCCAAAGAGAATTCCATAAGCGATTCTTCTTCGGGCGTTATCCTCGCCTGGAAGCGAGGAATACTTCTTTTCCCGGGGGCCGCTGTTCCCGTTGGAAGGGTTTTCCTGGGACAAGTCATCCTGGCCGGATACGGTCTCGGGTTCCGTGGCCTGGTTACGGGCGAACGATCTGGACCATTTTCCCATTGGGCTTCTCGATCAGGATCTTGCCGCCCTGGGACTCTTCCTGCGCGAAGAACAGGTCATTCCGAAGACTCTGGCGGAACATGTCGGTGATGGTGATGCCCCGCACCCCGGCCATTCTTTTGACTTCGGCAAGAAGATCATCGGGGATGTTCAGCGTAACCTTTGTGACCATCATGATCCACCTCCCACAAAAGCCGACAACCCGCTTTTGTATGGTAATCATACGGTCCTGAAGGCTCCCGGCAAGGGGGTTCCCCGGGGGAAGGGGGGCTTCTGTCAGTCCCCCCCCTGGACCACGGTCAACGCCAGGTGGATCCGCCGCTCCTGGCGGTACACCTCCAGGCTGACCGAGCTGCCGGGCGGCTGAGCCTCCAGCAGGTCCAGCAGGCGGTCCATGTCCCGCACCGGCTGGCCGTTGACGGCCAGCACCACATCGCCCAGCAGCCAGCTCCGGCCCTGGCGGGTGAGACCGCGCAGTCCGGCCTTGTCGGCCGGGCTGCCAGCACGGACCCGGCCGACGATGATGCCCTTGGGCACGTCCACGCTGGCGGCCCAGCTGTCGGGGATGGGGTCGAAGCCCGGATCCACCCGCACCGACCGGCCCCGGGCCAGCAACTGGGGCACGATGCGGTTCACCGTGTCCACCGGGACGGCGAACCCGATGCCCGCGGAACTGCCGGAGGTGCTCTGGATGGCGGTGTTGACCCCGATCAGGCGGCCGGCGCTGTCCAGCAGCGGGCCGCCGGAGTTGCCCGGGTTGATGGCCGCGTCGGTCTGGATCACGCCGCTGATGCGGCGCCGGGTGGCGCTCTGGATCTCCCGGCCCAGGGCCGAGACCACGCCCGTGGTCAGGGTCTGGTCCAGGCCGAAGGGGTTGCCGATGGCCAGGACGCTCTGGCCCACCTGCAGATCGGCGGAACTGCCCAGGGGGATGGGCCGGAGCCGGAGCCCCTTGGCCTGGATCAGCAGGACCGCCAGGTCCTTTTCCGGGGCCACGCCCACCAGCCGGGCCTTGTGCCGGCTGCCGTCGGCCAGGGCCACTTCCACCTCCTGGGCGTCCTGGATGACGTGGTAGTTGGTGACCACGTGCCCCTCGGCGTCCCAGATGAAGCCCGAGCCGCTGCCGGTGGGCACGGTCTGCACATCCAGGGAAAAGAAGTCCTGCTGGTAGGCCATGGAGGTGAGGTAGACCACCGAAGCCCGGGCCTCCTTGAAGCGGTCGACCACCGACTGCTCGGAGGCCGGCAGCGGGCCCCGGGGGGTGACCGCCCGGGGCGCGGCGCTGCCGGCGCGGGGCAGGGCCTGGCTGGCACACCAGCCGGCCAGGAGGCCCGAGGCCAGGACGATCAGGAAGGGGGCGAGCTTGCGCATGAACGGTTCCGGAAAGGCTTATTCGGGGACGGCGTCCTCCAGGGCGGCGTCCGGGTCGAGCTCGGATTCGGGCTCGTCCCGGAATGCCACCTCCAGGGACTCTTCGGGGTAGATGTAGGTGACCTTCCCTTCCGGACGCAGGAAATAGAGCCGGTTGGCGTTGGCCGGGTTGGGCGAGGCCATGATCAGGGTGAAGCCCAGCTCCCGGCAGCAGGCGCGGATGGTCTCCTGGTTGATGTCATCCAGGGTGTCCAGTTCGTCCACGAACACCAGCAGGCGCACTTCCGAACGGCTGCGGAACAGGTCGCGCAGCAGGTGGGCCAGGAAGATCACCTTCAGGGTCACGGCGGTGCCGGTGCTTTCCGCGTCCATGGAGGCGTAGACCTCCACTTCCCCGTCCTTGGTGACCTCCAGCTCCACCCGGAACAGATCGAACAGGCGGAACACCTCGCCCTGGCGGATCCATTCGCCCACCTGCTCCCTGGCCTGCTCGGCCAGCCCGGTGTCGGCGAACAGGCCCTCGTCCTGGGTGAAGCGCTTGAGCACGGCCAGCCGCGCGGTGTTCTCCACCAGGCGCAGCTGGGCGCCGGACAGATTGGACACGGCGAACTTGCCCATGGAGCGGTTGAGCCGGGCGACCCGGGCCTGGAGGGTATCGAAGTCCCGCAGCAGCAGGGTGAACGAGGTCCGGGCGATGACCGCGATGTGCTGCCAGTCGGCGTCCAGCTGGGCCTTCTGGTCCGGCAGGCCCTCGATCAGATCGCGCAGCTGGCGGACCTTGGTCTCCCGGTCGCCGGCGATCAGGCCGTCCAGCTGCAGTTCGATCTCCTCCATCCGGCGGGCCAGGGTCTGGTCCAGCCGGATGGACTCGTCCCAGGCGGCGTTGAGCTGGACCTGGGCGGCGGTGAAGTCGGCGTCGGCCAGGCCCGGTCCGGCCGGAGCGGCCGGCCCGTCCGCCTCCAGGTCCAGGCCCAGGGCCTGGGCCCGCTGCTCCAGGTCGCGCAGGACCCGGTCCTGCAGTTCGGCGGCCTCCCGGAGCAGGGCGGCGGAGCGCTGCTCCTCGACCCGGGCCAGGGTGCGGCTGGTCTCGTGCTCGTTCAGGGCCTCTTCCCGGGCCTCCCGCAGGCGGGCGGTCTCGGCCTCCAGCCCGGCCACCCGGGCCTCCAGATCGGGGATCCGGGCGGCTTCCTCGGCCCAGCCGCCGATGCGGGACAGCAGCTGGGCCAGGGCGGCCTCCTCGGCGTCCAGGGCCTTGAGGGTCTCCAGCAGGTGCTCCCGGGCCCGGCTGTTGTCGGCCATGGCCTCCAGGCGCTTGAGCTCGTGGTCCAGGTGCGCGACCCGGGTCTCGTAGCCTTCGATGTCCCGGGCCCGCACCAGCGGATCCTCCAGGCCCAGGGGCGGGGCGGGCAGGGCCTCCAGCCGCAGGCTCACGCCGGCCCCGTGGAACACCCCGCCCTGGGCGGCGGCGAACACCCGGCTCAGGGTCCGGCCCAGTTCGGCGGGATCGCGGACCGCCACCCCCTGGGGGCCGTCGGGCAGGCTGAGGATGGCCGGGTTGATGAGCCGCAGGAGGGGATCCCGCTCCTCCTCGGGGTACTCCTCCAGGACATCCATCCAGGCGGCGCGCGGGGTGGAGGTGTCCCGCAGCCGGGCGATGGTGTCCAGCAGGGTCAGCCGCTCCTGGCGGTGCTTGCCGATGCGGGCGCGCAGGCCCGAACTGGGGTCGCCGGCGCCCTGGAAGGCCGACAGATCCATGCGGGTGCGGGCGGCCTGCTCCTTCAGGTCGGCCAGACGGGCCTCCTGCAGGGCCTGGGGCTGGGCGGCCAGCTGGTCGCGCAGTTCGCGGGCGTCCTCCAGGCGGCCGTCGAGCTTGCCCAGTTCCTGGTCCTGGCCCTTGATCTCCTGGTCCAGGGCGCGCCGGCGGGCCTCCCATACCCGCTCGGCCTCCCGGGCGGCCTCGGCCGCCTCGCGGGCCTCCTCGGCCCGCTCCCGGCGCTGGGTGAACCGGGCCCGGGCCTCCCCGTGCACCCGGGCCAGGGTCGCGGGCAGATCGGCCTGGAGGGCCTGGAACCGGTCGTGGTCGCCGAACAGGTGCAGGCAGCTCTTTTCGGTGCGCAGGATGTTCTCGTAGCGCTGGGTGTCGGCGTGGGCCTTGAGGTAGGCCTCGCCCACCACCGCGCCCAGGGCCACGGTGCCGCGGCTGCGCTCGTCCCCGGAGCTGAGCTCGGGCTCCACGACCGAGATGAGCAGGTGCTTCAGGTCCTCGGCCTTGCTGCGGCGCAGGGTCAGCAGCTGGCGGAACACCTCGATGAAGGTGTCGTAGCTGCCGCCGCCCGGCACCAGCTCCAGGCGGAACCCGCTGCGCTCCCCGCTGCCGCCCCGCAGGGCGGAGCGGAGCTGGGCCTGGCTGAGCTCCACGTAGTTGCGGGAGGCCAGCCGGGCCTTCACCTCGGGCCAGGGCCGGGGCTGGCCGGTGTCCGCGTCCACGAAGTCGGCCTTCAGGTACGGGCCGTCGAAGCCGAACCGCTGCCAGTCGCAGCCGGCGGCCGCGCCCAGGCCGTGGAAGCCCACGGTCCGGACGCCCCAGCGGGTGTCGGCCTCCAGCAGGATCGAGCTGCGGCCGTGGGGCTTGAAGTAGAACGGCTTGGTCTTCCCCTGGAAGTTGGAATTGGGGAAGTGCATCAGCTTGATGTCGTCGATGTACAGGAACTGGAGGGTGTTCAGCAGGCTGGTCTTGCCGGCGTTGTTGCGCCCGGACAGGTGCACGCTGCCCTCCAGCTCGATCTCGGCGTACGGGTAGACCCCCGAATCGATGAGGATGAGCTTGCGCGGGCCGGGGATGGGGGTCTGGCTCAAAGGGTCTCCGCAGGGAATTCAGTGGGCTCGGCGTCGGCGCGCAGGGCCCGGCCGGCCAGGTTGAGGATGTCCAGCAGGCGGTAGGCGGCGGTGCGCAGGCGCCAGCTGCCGTCCGGGGCGGGGGCGGCCAGGCCGTAGCGCTTCATGGAATCCAGCACCTTCAGCAGGGCCTCCTCGCTGGCCACGTCCACCTCGGCCATGGCCTTGGCGTACTTCTCGTGCCGCAGGTGCGGCAGCGCCGAGGGGTGGATGGGCACCGAGGTGAGCTCCAGGTCCAGGTTGCAGCCCTGGTCGTCCAGGTGCTCCACCAGGATGGCGGCGAACAGGATCATCCGCTGGGCGGTGCGGGGCGAGGACTCGTCGTCCAGGTAGAAGAAGCCGCGGTTGTGGAACACCAGGTCCAGTCCCAGCCCGCCGAACAGGTTCTGGTAGGCGTCCTGGTGCCCGGCCAGGGCGCCGTACAGCAGCTCGTCCTCGGGGCCGATGTGGCGCCCCTTCCGCAACTCGGTGAAGACTTCCTTGAGCATCGGGAGTTCATGCTGCTCCACGGTCCCTCCCTTCCAGTTCATGGAACGTGATCTCCGCCTCGGGGTGGCCGAGGCTGCGCCTGCGGCCGGTGCGGACCACGGTGCTGTGCTTGAGCAGGAAATGATAGGCGCGCAGGGTCTCGCGCAGGCTGGCCTCGGGGAACTCCGCCCGCAGCCAGCTGAGCAGGTCCGCGGCGTGGCCGCCCCGGGCCCGGAACTGGTGCAGCACCAGCTTCTCGGACAGGGGCAGGCGGAAGCTCCGGGGCGGCGGCTCCAGCCGCACCCGGGTCGGGTTGGGCCGCCGGTAGTAGGCCTGGGCCAGCCAGGTGGCGATGGCGGTGCCGAACGGCTTGCGGGTGCGGCCTTCCTCCCAGGGGTCCATGAGGCCGAACCACTGGTCCCACTGGGCCTCGTCCGGGGCGCGGCCCTGGTGCAGGGCCTGGCGGTGGTAGGCGGCGATCAGGGCGGAGGCGGACAGGGCCACCTGGGCGTTGCGCTTGGCCTGCTCGTACAGGGGCTGCACCTCCCGGGCCGCCTCCTGGTAGGCCCGGAAGGCGTAGCTGCCGAGCCGGCGCAGGTAGTAGCGGGCCCACTGGAAGTCGTCCAGCACCGCCAGGGGCGCCCGGTCCTCGGCCAGGTCCAGCACCCGGCGCAGCCGCATGGAGGCGGTGTCGAAGGGCCCGTCCGGCATGAAGATCCCCTGCATGGGCAGCACGTAGCTTTCCCACAGTTCGCGGATGCGGCCCCAGCGCTCCTTGGCACTGCGGGGCGGGGTCTTGCGGTATTCCTCGGTGGCCCGGCGGATGGCCTCCAGATTGCCCTGGATGGATTCGCTCAGATCGTCCACCCGCTGCCGGACATTGAGCACCAGGTCGGCGGTGCGGGTGAAGGCGCGCACCCGCAGGCTGGCCTCCAGCAGTTCCCGCAGCCCCACCAGGTCCTCCACGGCGCCGGAGATGAGCCGGGCGTCCACCAGGTGCCGGCGCTGGAACAGCCGGTCCATGAAGGCCTTGAGGAAGCCGGCCACGGCGTAGCGGCCGTGGGCCTCGTCGTAGTCCAGGATGCCGCCCTGCACCAGGTCGGCGGGGCTGCGGGCCTGGCCCCGGGCGTGCCGGGCCAGCAGGTCCTCCAGCTCCCCCTGGCTGTGGGTGGTGTAGCGGCACAGGGCCTCGGCCAGATCGCACTGGTCGGACAGGAAGCGGAGGAAGGTTTTCGGATTGGGGGTGGCCAAGGGGGGGAAGCTCCAGATCAGCCTCCATCATACGTGCAGGGGCCGGCGGCCGCATGCGGGCCGGGCAGACAGGCGCAGACCGGCCAGATATCCGTGGCCCGCCGGGCCCCGGCCGGGCGATGATGGGGCATGGGTGCCATCACGTTCATCACAGGTCCGGTGCGCAGCGGCAAGAGCAGCTGGGCCGTGGCCCAGGCCATGGCCTGGGGCGAGGGGGCGGTGTTCCTGGCCACCTACCGGCCGAACCCCGACGATCCGGAAATGGTGGAGCGGCTGCGCCGGCACCGGGCCGAGCGGCCAGCCTGGCGGACCCTGGAAGCCCCGGCCGATCCGGCCGCCGCCCTGGCCCGGCTGGATCCGCCGCCCACGGGCGTGCTCATGGACTGCCTGACCCTTTGGCTGGGCGACCACCTGCAGGACGCCGACGCGGCGGTCCTGGCCGAATGGGACCGGCAGCTGCGGGCCTTCGCCGCGGCCCCCTGGCCGGTGCTGCTGGTGAGCAACGAGGTGGGCTGGAGCCTGGTGCCGGAGGACCCCCTGCTGCGCCGGTTCCGGGATCTGGCGGGCTGGATCAACCAGCGTTCGGCCCAGGCGGCGGACGCGGCCTGGCTGAGCGTGGCCGGCTGCCAGGTGCGCCTGAAATAGCCGGAGCCCGGGCCCCGGACGAAGTCTCAGGCCTGCGGCCGTTTCCCCCGGCGCAGGACCCAGCCCAGCCCCACCGGTCCGGCGACGGTGGTGAGCAGCAGGGCGCCGACGATGGCGGCCTGGATCTCCGGGCCCAGCAGGGGCTGGCCGTCCAGGCGCAGGCCGCTGCCGGCCGCCACGAAGATGAGGCCCACCTCGCCCCGGGGCACCATGCCCCAGCCCACCCAGGCCTTGCGGCAGTCCTTGCCGGCTGACAGACCGGCCATCAGCTTGCCGGCGACCCCCGTGGCGCCCATGGCCAGGGTGCAGGCCAGCAGACGCGGGTCCAGCAGGGCGAACAGGTCCACCCGGGCGCCCATGAGCACGAAGAACAGGGGCGACAGCACCACCACCAGGGGCTGCAGCAGCTGGTCCAGGCGGTGCAGCTCGCGCTCTTCCAGGGTCTGCACGTGGGCGGGCTCCAGGATCAGCCCGGCGGCGTAGGCGCCCACGATCAGGGCCAGCCCGGCCAGGCTGCCAAGCCAGGCCAGCAGGAAGGCGAATCCCAGCCCGAACGGCAGCAGGATCTGCTGGCTGCGCATGCGGTTGGCCAGCCGGAACAGATGCGGGGTGGCGTACCGGCCCAGGGTCAGGGCGGCCGTCAGGAAGCCCAGGGCCAGGGCCAGGCTGCGCCCCAGCCGGCCCCAGGCCATGCCGCCGCCCGCGGCGGCGGCCACGGCGCCGGAGATGGCCACCAGCAGGAGCAGGCCCAGCACGTCGTCGATGACCGCGGCGCCCAGGATCACCCGGCCCTCCCGGGAGCGGGCCGCGCCGTGTTCGCGCAGCACCTGGGCCGAGATGCCGATGGAGGTCGCGCACAGGCAGGCGCCGGCGAACAGGTCGACGAGCAGGGGGGTGCCGGCGGGCAGGAAGATCCAGGCGGCCAGCAGCCCCGCCAGCATGGGCGCCAGCACCCCCAGGCTGGCCACCCGCAGGGCGGCAAAGCCCACCTGCACCATCTGCGGCACGGTGGACTCCAGCCCCACGGCGAACATCAGCACCACGATGCCCAGTTCGCCCAGCAGATCCAGGGCCGGGTCCCGGGCGACGACCGGGAAGCCGGGGTGCAGCTTGGCCACGGCGCCCAGGATCAGCCCGGCCCCCAGTTCGCCCGCCACGGCCGGCAGACGCAGGCGGAACGCCAGTTCGCCACCCAGCTTGGCCGCCAGCCACAGCAGGGCCAGCAGCACCAGGGTGACGCCGACCGGCTCGGGGCTCAGGGTGGCAGGCAGCAAAACGGCTCCTTGGATAATCAACCAATCTGTTCGCCGCCCGCGGGCCGGCACCCCAGAATACCTGTATGTTCATGCCCGCGCCCCCTCCCTGGTGTTCCTGGCTGCCGGTGCCGCTGGCCGGGCTGTGGGTGGCGGCGGCCTGGCTCACCCGCATCCGGCTGCGGGACCTGGCCGATCTGCCCGAGCCGCCCGAACCTGGAGCGTCCGCCTTGCCGTCCGGTGACACTGCGTCCGCCTTGCTGCCCGGTGTGGAGGGGGCCGCCTTGCCGCCCGATGCTGCCGCCCCGCCCTGGGTGACGCTGTGCATGCCGGCCCGGGACGAGGCCGAGGCGGTGGGCCCGGCCCTGGACAGCTGGCTGGCCCAGCGCTACCCGCGGCTGCGCATCCTGGTGGTGGACGACGGCTCCAGCGACGGGACGCCGGAACGCCTCGCCGAGCGCGCCGCCCTGCACCCCGGCCGGCTGCGGGTGCTGCGCAACGATGTGCTGCCACCCGGCTGGCTGGGCAAAAACCACGCCCTGGATCTGGCCAGCCGCCAGCCGGAGGCGCTGGACGCCGAATGGCTGCTGTTTGCGGATGCCGATGTGCTGGCGGCGCCGGATCTGCTCCAGCGCGTCTTTGCCTGGTTGGATGATCATCCGGCCGACCTGTTCACCCTGCTGCCGGGCCTGGACACCGGGGGCTTCATCGAACGGGTGTTCATGCCCCTGGCCAATCTGGGCTTCCTGTGGCTGCTGCCCCTGCGCCGGGTGCCGGACCCGGGCAGCCGGTGCTGCTGCGGGGTGGGCGCCTTCCTGCTGGTGCGGCGCCGGGCCTATGACGCCGTCGGCGGGCACGCGGGCGCGCCCATGGCCGCCGTGGACGACATGGCGTTGGCCTGGCGGGTCAAGGCGGCGGGATTCCGCAATGGCGTGGCCCTGGGCGGTCCGCATCTGCATCTGCGCATGTACCGCGGCTGGGGGCCGATCATCCGCGGCCTGCGCAAGAACCTGCTGTTCGTGCCCTGGCTGTTCCCCCTGGCGCCCCTGCTGGCGGGCCTGGTGCTGGTGGGCAGCCTGGGCTGCGTCCTGCTCGTCGCCACCGGCTCGCCCGGGTGGGGGCTGCTCTTGTGGCTGCTGGTCCCGCCGCTCATGGGCGAGGTGCACCAGCGCTACACGGGCCGGCCGGCGGACCTGCTGTGGGCCTTCTGGCCCCTGGCCGGGCTGCCGGTGCTCGCCGCCATCGGCCTGGCCTTCGTCGACCGGCTGCGGGGGGTCAACCGCTGGCGCGGCCGTTCGGTCCGGCTCAAGGTGACGTAACGGGACCCCGACGCGTGCCGACGGCGTGGGCAGGCTCCGCCTGCCCACGCCGTGAGGGTCCGAGGGGGAACCTCGCGAGCGCAGCGAGCAGGCAGTTCCCCCTTGACTATTCGAAGAGCTTGAGGGTGTCGTCCAGCTTGCGCAGCACCGCCAGGATCCGGAACGGCTCCACCGGCATGTAGTCCACCGCGCCGGCGGCCAGGGCGCGGTTGCGCTTGAGCTCCAGGTCCTCTTCGCCGCCGGCCAGCAGCACCGGCAGGGGGCACTTTTCCTGGGTGACCACCTGGCGGGTCAGCTCCAGCGGGCTGACCAGCCGCAGGTGGTTGTGGATGAGGATCAACCGGATCCGGCCCCAGCCCTGGGGCCCGTCCTGGGCCTGCAGGAAGCTCTTCAGGTTGCCCTTGATGTAGTCCAGGCTCTGGATTCCGAACTTGCGCCCCAGGGATTCGGCCAGGCGCCTGGCCAGGCCTTCCTCCTCGGTGAGGACCAGGATGGCGGGGTCCCGGTCCACCCAGGTGCGCACCTGGGGCAGGACCGGGCCGGAGAGCTCGCGCTGGGGCGGGCGCTGGGGGCCCTGGGCGAAGCTTTCCCGGTCCCGCAGGGCCTGGAGCCGCTGCTGGCCCTCCAGCCAGTTGCGGTACTGGCCCAGCACCTTGCGGTCGGCCTGCTCGGTGAACTTCATGCCCACGCAGTCTTCGCCGAAGTAGGCGACCCGGGCCTGGGTGGTGATGCGCAGGTTGTCCTCCAGGGCCACGTCCAGGGTGGACTCCTCGCCCATGCGCAGCACTTCCTGGACCTTCCGGGAGGAGTCCTGCATGACCAGCTCGAAGCCGTCCTGGCCCAGGCCGCGCAGCTGGCCGTCCAGGAGATCGTTGCGCTGGTTGGTGAAGGTGGCCTTGGGGGCGGTGTCCGGGGTGAACTGGGCCAGCCGGTGGCTGTCCAGGCGGCGCAGGGCCCGGGGCACCGAGAAGGCCGCGCAGCCCACGCCCTCCCACTCCACCAGGCCCTTGTTGGCCACCACGGACTCGTAGTGGAAGCCCCGGTCCTCGAAGGCCAGGGAGACCTTCTCGTCGGAAGGCAGCGACCATGCGGCGGTCTCCTGGACCGGGAGCGCCAGCAGGATGCGGTCGGCCTCCTGGGCCAGGATCTGCAGGCGGCCCCGCTGGCCGCGGTACTCCAGCGCGACCTTCATCTCCGCCAGGCAGAGGCGCTGGAGGATGATGCGGATGGCGAGGTCGTCTTCGAGGGTGCGGGGGGCGGGGGGCATGGGCGGTGGGACCTCATGGGGCGGGCGTGGCGGCAGGAAGCCAGCGGAGCAGGGCGGATTTGAGTCCAAGGATGGTGATGGGCTTGGCCAGGTAGTCGTCCATGCCGGCCGCCAGGCAGCGCTCCCGGTCTCCGGACATGGCGTTGGCGGTCATGGCCAGGATGGGCACCCGGTGGCGGCCGCCTTCCTGGGCCCGGATCTCCCGGGTCGCCTGGAAGCCATCCATATCGGGCATCTGGCAGTCCATGAGGATCAGGTCGTAGGCCTGGGCCAGGGCGGCGCTGCAGGCCACCCGCCCGTTGACCGCCAGATCCGGGACCAGGCCCAGCTTCTTCAGGACCGCCACGGCCACCCGCTGGTTCACCAGGTTGTCTTCCACCAGCAGGATCCGGGCGTTCAGCTGTTCCGGTTCCGGGCCTTCCGTGGCGGCCGCCGGGAGCCGGGTCCCGCCGTCCGCCAGCAGCTTCTTCAGGTGCGCCCGGCGCAGGGGCAGCGGCAGGAATTCCGGGATGGGCAGGCCTTCGGGCTGGCGGTACTCCTCCTTGGCGTACAGGGAACGGGCGCTCACCAGCCGCAGCCCCGCCAGTTCGGGCCGGCGCCGCAGCTCCAGGAGGAAGGCCAGCAGGTCCGGCGCGGGACCGGAACCGCCGAACACCAGGCAGCAGGGGCCCCGGCCGCAGCCGTCCCGGAGCCGGGCCACGGCCTCGGCCCCCGGCTCCAGGATGGCCGTCTCGAAGCCCCATTCGCACAGCTGCTCGGACAGGAAGCCGCCGGAGGGCGCCGGCAGCCCGGCCAGGAAGAAGCGGGGCCGCGGTTCCGGCGGCCAGGGCGGCTGCAGTTCCGGCACCTGGAAGCGGGCGGTGAACCAGAACCGGCTGCCCTGGCCCTGGACGCTGCTGACCCCGATGGCGCCTTCCATGAGTTCGGCGATGCGCTTGCAGATGGCCAGGCCCAGGCCGGTGCCGCCGTACTTGCGGGTGGTGGAGGAATCCCCCTGGTAGAACGACTGGAACAGCTTGCCCGCGACCTCCTCGCTCATGCCGACGCCGGTGTCCTGCACCTCGAAGCGCAGCAGGATGGCGCTGCCGGAGCGGTGCTCCGGGGCCACCCGGATCCGCACGGAACCCTCGGTGGTGAACTTGATGGCGTTGTCGGCGAGGTTGCTCAGCACCTGGCGCAGGCGGACCGGATCGCCCAGCAGCAGGGTGGGGGTTTCCCGGGAGACCCAGGTGGCCAGCTCGATGCCCCGGTCATGGGCCTTGACCCCGAGGATGGCCAGCAGATCGTCCAGCAGCGCCGGCAGATCGAAGCCGATGCGCTCCAGCTCCAGCTTGCCGGCCTCGATCTTGGAGAAGTCCAGGATGTCGTTGATGAGCCGAAGCAGGGTGCCGGCGCTGGCCCGGATGGTGGTGGCGTAGTCCTTCTGCTCCTCGTCCAGGCTGGTGCTGGCCAGCAGCTCGGTCATGCCGATAATGCCGTTCATGGGCGTGCGGATCTCGTGGCTCATGGTGGCCAGGAACTCGGACTTGAGGCCGGCCATGCGCAGCGCCTCGTCCCGGGCCTGGGACAGCTCCCAGTTCTTCATTTCCAGGTCTAGCGCGGCCCGGGCCAGCTTGTCCTCGGACTGCCGGCGCTCGGTGATGTCGCGGAACTGCCAGAAGTGGCCGCAGAACTCCTCGCCGGCGGCGGTGCTGTCCATGGGGGCGATGAGCGGCACGATCGGCACGAAGTCCAGGGCCAGGATCCGGCCGTCCACCAGGCTCAGCTCCAGGTCGTTGACCCGCTCCTGCCGGGCCGGGAGCCCGGCCCGCAGCGCGGCGAAGGCCTCGGGTTCCTGGAACAGCGGCTGGATCATGCCCAGCAGTTCCTCGGCTTCGCTGCCGGTGAGCAGGTGGGCCGGCACCGGCACCTGGAACATCCGGCAGAACGGCTCGTTGAGCAGGGAGATGCTGCGCTGGGTGGTCTCCACCAGGATGGCGCCCTGGATGTTCTCGATCAGCGCCCGCAGGCTGGAGTTGAGCGAATCGACGGCGGCCTGGGCCAGGATGCGTCCGGAGATATCGTTCATGGTGCCCGAAACCCCGGTGACCACGCCGCCATCGCCCAGGGTGATGCGGGTGTACATCTCCACCCAGAAGTAGCGGCCCTCCCGGTGGCGGAAGCGGAACTCGCCGCGGACGGTGTCCGCCCCGGAGGCCGAGGCGTCGGTGACCATCTCCAGGTAGCGGCCCTTGTCCACCGGGTGCATGTGGTCCAGGAAGGGGGTGCCCAGGCTGGCCTCCACCGGGAAGCCGGTCATGGCGGTCCAGGCCGGATTCAGGAACGACCAGGCGCCGTCCGGATCGATCTGGAACACGGTCTCCTGGAGGTGGTCCACCAGGGCTTTGTAACGGACAAGATCGGTCATGGGTTCCATGGAGGGCCGGCGGCTTTCTGTGCGGACGGGCAGAAGGCTTCCATACTACCTCGCGCGGAACGGTCCCAGGCCCCGGCGCGGCGCAAGAATATTTCTTGTTTTTTTCGCTTTCAGTCGCATGATGGTATCTGTCGATCGCAGTTCCGGTCTTCCCCCCCCCTTGCCCACCCCACTGCCCACTGGAGACTCCATGGCCGCCACCCCCAATGAACAGGACGATCGCCTGAAGGTCTTGAACCGGGCGCTGGCCGATATTGAGCGGGCGTTCGGCAAAGGCTCGGTCATGAAGCTGGGCGAGCAGCTGAACGTGGAAGGGATCGACGTGATCTCCACCGGCTCCATCGCCCTGGATTCCGCCCTGGGCGTGGGCGGCGTGCCCAAGGGCCGGGTGGTGGAAGTCTACGGTCCGGAAGCCAGCGGCAAGACCACCCTGGCGCTGCACATGGTGGCCCAGGCGCAGAAGAAGGGCGGCCTGGCCGCCTACATCGACGCCGAGCACGCCCTGGACCCGGAGTACGCCCGCAAGCTGGGGGTGGACATCGACAACCTGTTCATCAGCCAGCCGGACAGCGGTGAGCAGGCCCTGGAGATCTGCGACCAGCTGGTGCGCAGCGGCGCCCTGGACATCATCGTGATCGATTCCGTGGCCGCCCTGGTGCCCAAGGCCGAGATCGACGGCGAGATGGGCGAAATGCAGGTGGGCCTGCAG
>Ga0209415_10010495_pt1 | contig 15742 bp, 12 predicted proteins | sample PeaSoiSIISIP2007_FD_187696 | JGI IMG/M metagenome (GOLD analysis project Ga0209415, IMG submission 187696) | Peat soil microbial communities from Weissenstadt, Germany - SII-SIP-2007 (SPAdes) (version 2) | ecosystem: Environmental > Terrestrial > Soil > Wetlands > Peat | place: Germany... | reverse complement strand
GACGGCTTCACCATCAAGATGGATGAGAAAAACCATCACCTGCACAAACCCGTATTTATCGGTGAAGTAAAGGCGGACGGCCAGTTCAACGTGGTGTGGAAAACCCCTGGCCCGATCAGGGCCCAGCCGTGGAGCCCGTTTATTCCCGGCAACGACAAGAAGAAGGACGAACCCGACGTCACCGCCAAGAAGTAAAGCGGCATCGGCAGACGACGGCGCGCAAGCGCCGTCGCCGCTTTTCGGTCTGCTAAAATCGAACCGCACATGCTGCGCGTAATCTACATCACACTGATGCTCGCGCTGGCGGCGCTCGTGCGCCCGGCTTACGCGCTGAACGCAACGACCGTTGAGAAGCTCGCGTTCGGCGAAAGCGACGAGCAGGTCGCCGCGGTAGCCACACTGGTTGCCGAGGGCGACGAAAAAGCCCTGGTGCTGCTGCAGGCGCTGGCCGACGGCGAGCTGCAATCCGCCGGCAAGCGCGTGCTGATCGTCAAGGGCGAGGAAGGCTACGATGCGATAACCGGCGACAAGATATCACCGCTGCCGGCGGAACGAGAAGATGTCGCTGCCAACAACAGGCTGCGGCGCGAGCTGGGCACTGCGCTTGCCGCGCTGAAGCTGGTCTCACGGGACCGCGCGGTGCGCCTGGCGGCGGCGAAAGAACTCGAGAGCGGCGCCGACGATACCATGCTGCCGCTCGTCAAACAGGCCCTGGCCCGGGAAGCCGACCCAGTCATCAAACCGATGCTCGAGATGATCCAGGCCACACTCGAACTCAAAGGCGGCACCAAAGATGCGCGCATTGCGGCGATCCGCACGCTTGGACTTTCCAACAATCCGAACACCAAGAGCCTGCTATTGCCGCTCCTCGAGAAAAACAAGGACGGCAGTTACGCCGAGTCTGACGAAGACATCCGCATCGAGGCGCAGAAAAGCCTGCGCGCGGTCGAAGGACGGCTTGCATGGGGCGAACGCGCGGAACAGCTGTTCTCGGGGATCAGTCTGGGATCGATATTGCTGCTCGCTGCACTCGGGCTCGCGATTACCTACGGCCTGATGGGCGTCATCAACATGGCGCATGGCGAGATGATCATGATCGGCGCCTACGCAACCTACGTCGTGCAGAATTTGTTCCGCGCCCATGCGCCGGGACTGTTTGACTGGTACCTGCTGTGTGCGGTACCCGTCGCTTTCGTCGCCTCGGCTCTCGTCGGCATCGCGCTTGAACGCAGCGTAATTCGCTTTCTGTACGGACGGCCACTCGAAACTCTGCTTGCAACCTGGGGCATCAGTCTGTTTCTGATTCAGACCGTGCGCACACTGTTTGGTGCGCAGAACGTGCAGGTCGAAAATCCAGCGTTCATGTCGGGTGGAACTGAAGTGCTGACCGGCGTCGTCCTGCCTTACAGCCGCATCGTGATCATCTTTTTCGCCGCTGTGGTGCTCGCCGCGATGTGGCTGCTGCTTACGCGCACGCGTCTCGGGTTGTTCATGCGCGGCGTAACGCAGAACCGCCCGATGGCGAGCTGCATCGGTGTGCCGACCCCGCGCGTCGACATGCTCGCGTTCGGTCTCGGCTCGGGCATCGCGGGGCTCGCCGGGTGCGCGCTGTCGCAGATCGGCAACGTCGGGCCCGACCTCGGGCAATCGCTGATCGTCGATTCGTTCATGGTGGTGGTGCTCGGCGGCGTCGGCCAGCTTGCGGGCACCGTGTATGCCGCGCTCGGCTTGGGTTTCGCGAATAAAATCCTCGAGGCATGGCAAGGCGCTGTGCTCGCCAAGATCGCGGTGCTGATCTTCATCATCTTCTTCATTCAAAAGCGCCCGCAGGGGCTGTTCGCCCTCAAGGGTCGCGCCGTGGAGAGCTGATATGGGCCCGTTCGCCGGGATTTTCACGCGCCTTTACGGCACCCGCGGCTGGCTTGCGCTCGGCGTGCTCGCATGCGTGCTGCTGGTCGTTTTCCCGGTATTCAACCTCGCGGTACCGGCGGACAGTCCGTTCCATATCTCCGCTTACTGGGTGACGCTCATCGGCAAAATCATGTGCTACGCGATGGTCGCGCTGGCGATGGACCTGATCTGGGGCTATACCGGAATTCTCTCGCTCGGGCACGGCCTGTTTTTCGCACTGGGTGGATATTCATTCGGCATGTACCTGATGCGCCAGATCGGTGCCGACGGGCAATACCGCGTCAACATGCCTGACTTCATGGTGTTCCTCGACTGGAAGGAATTTCCATGGCAATGGTGGATGAGCGATCAGTTCTGGTGGTGCGCGCTGCTCGTGGTGCTGGTGCCCGGGCTGCTCGCGTTCGTGTTCGGCTACTTTGCGTTCCGCTCGCGCGTCAAGGGCGTTTATTTCTCGATCATCACCCAGGCGCTTACCTATGCAGCGATGCTGCTGTTTTTCCGTAACGCCACCGGGTTCGGCGGCAACAACGGTTTTACCGACTTCAAGCGCATCCTCGATTTCCCGATCACGACGCCCGGGACCCGCATGGCGCTGTTCGCGATTACCAGCGTCGTGCTGATCGCGACCCTGCTGCTGGGCCGCTATATCGTGACTTCCAAGCTCGGGCGCGTGCTGACCGCGATCCGAGATGCGGAAAGCCGCGTCATGTTTTCAGGCTACAACCCGCTTTGGTACAAGCTCTTCATCTGGACGCTGTCAGCCGTCATCTGCGGCATCGCCGGGGCGCTGTACGTGCCGCAGGTCGGCATCATCAACCCGAGCGAGATGTCGCCTGCCAACTCGATCGAGATCGCGATCTGGGTCGCAGTCGGCGGGCGCGGCACGCTGGTGGGCGCGCTGCTCGGCGCCGGCATCGTCAACGGCGCCAAGAGCTGGTTCACTGTCGCATACCCCGAATACTGGCTGTTCTTCCTGGGCTTGATGTTCATAGGCGTGACGTTGTTTATGCCCAAAGGCGTGATCGGTGTGATCGGCTCGATCCGCGAGAAAATACACGCACGAATAGTCACGCCGGATTTGCTTGAGAAGACACCATGAGCGCTATCGCAGCTGACACGATCGGGAACAGCGGCGACCAAACATCCGCCTACATGCGGGTCGCGACGCCGGGCGTAGACGTCACACACGGCGTTATTCTTTATCTGGACGACATCACCGTCAGCTTCGACGGATTCAAGGCATTGAACAAATTGAGCCTCATGATCGAGACCGGCGAGCTGCGGTGCATCATCGGCCCCAACGGCGCAGGCAAGACCACGATGATGGACGTCGTCACCGGCAAGACGCGCCCCGACAGCGGGTCCGCGTTCTTTGGCCAGACCATCGATCTCACGCAATTCACCGAGGCCGAAATCGCACATGCCGGCATCGGCCGGAAATTCCAGAAGCCGACGGTGTTCGAGCAGCATACGGTGTTCGAGAATCTCGAGCTGGCTATGAAGACCGACAAGAGTGTGCGGCATACCCTGCTCGCCGGGCTCGCCGCAACCCAGCGCGACAAGATCGGTGCGACGCTGGAGTTGATCAAGCTAGCGAGCCTGGCAGAGCGGCTTGCCGGTACGCTTTCGCATGGGCAAAAGCAATGGCTCGAAATCGGCATGCTGCTGATGCAGGAGCCGCAGTTGCTGCTGCTGGACGAGCCGGTCGCCGGCATGACCGACGATGAAACCGTGCGTACCGTCGAATTGCTTCAGGCTCTGAACGGCAAGCACTCGATCGTCGTCGTCGAGCACGACATGGATTTCGTCATGCAGATCGCCAACAAGGTAACCGTGCTCCATGAGGGCAGCGTGCTGGCAGAGGGCAATATGGACGCGATTCAGAACGATCAGCGCGTGATCGAAGTTTACCTGGGGCGCTGATGCTTTCTGTTCGCTCACTCAATCAATATTACGGCGGCAGCCATACGCTGCGCGACGTGAGCTTCGAAATTCCCGCCGGCGCCTGCACCACCCTGCTCGGCCGCAATGGCGTCGGCAAGACCACCCTGCTCAAATGCCTGATGGGGCTGCTGAAGGCGCGCTCCGGCACGCTGACGTTCGACAGCCGCGACATCACGCCGCTCGCTCCTTTCCAACGGGCTCGGCTCGGCATCGGCTACGTGCCTCAGGGCCGCGAGATCTTTGCGCGCCTGACGGTCGAGGAAAACCTATTGATCGGCCTTGCCACGAAGTCTTCGAAACAGTCGATCCCGCCGCACATTTTTGAAATGTTCCCGGTGCTGCGCGAAATGCTGCACCGGCGCGGCGGCGATCTGTCGGGAGGGCAGCAACAGCAGCTGGCGATCGCGCGCGCGCTGGTGCTGCAGCCGAAACTGCTGATCCTCGACGAACCGACGGAAGGCATACAACCTTCCATCATCAAGGATATCGAGCGCGTCATCCGCTCGCTCGCCAAGCAGGGTGAGATGGCGATCCTGCTCGTCGAGCAGTACTACGATTTCGCCAAATCGCTCTCCGACCATTATCTGGTCATGTCGCGCGGCGAGATCATTAAGCAGGGCCTGGGGAGCAACATGGAAAGCGAAAACGTGAGGGCCTGCCTCGCGCTGTAGCGTGCCCCCAACGGATCTTCGCTGCCGTCAGGCGGCAAGCCCGATGAACAGCCGCTGCTTGAGTTTTTTCAGCTCGTCGCGGCGCTCGGCGGCGCGCTCGAATTCGAGGTTCCTCGCGGCATCGAGCATTTCGTTTTCGACGCGCCTGATCTCGCGCGCGAGCTCCTTTTCGCTCATCGCCTCGTACGCCGCCTCGGCCTGCGCCGCTTTCAGCTGCTGGTGTGCTTCCTGCGCGTCGTAGACGCCGTCGATCATGTCGCGCACTCCCTTGATGATCCCCTGCGGCGTGATGCCGTGCTGCCTGTTGTAGGCAATCTGTTTATTGCGGCGGCGCTCGGTTTCGCCGATCGCACGCTGCATCGAGTCGGTGACCTTGTCGGCATACATGATCGCTCTGCCGTTGATGTGGCGCGCCGCGCGGCCGGTGGTCTGGATCAGCGAGCGCTCGGAGCGCAGGAATCCCTCTTTGTCGGCATCGAGGATCGCCACCAGCGATACTTCCGGCAGATCGAGCCCCTCGCGCAGCAGGTTGATGCCGACCAGCACGTCGAACACGCCGAGCCGCAAGTCGCGGATGATCTCTACGCGCTCCACGGTATCGATGTCCGAATGCAGGTAGCGCACCTTGACGCCGTGTTCGGCCAGATAATCCGTCAGGTCTTCGGCCATGCGTTTGGTGAGCGTCGTCACCAGCACGCGCTCCCGCAACTTCACCCGCTCGGTGATTTGCGACAGCAAGTCGTCGACCTGGGTCGACGCCGGGCGCACTTCGATTTGCGGATCGACCAGCCCGGTCGGCCGCACCACCTGCTCGACCACCTGCGCCTGATGCGTGCGCTCGTATTCGGCGGGCGTCGCCGAGACAAAAACGGTGCGCTTCATCAGGCCCTCGAATTCGTCGAACCGAAGCGGCCGGTTGTCGAGCGCCGACGGCAGCCGGAAACCGTAGTTGACGAGGTTCTCCTTGCGCGCGCGGTCGCCGCGATACATGCCGCCCAGTTGCGGAATCGTGACGTGGCTCTCGTCGATGAACATCAGCGAGCCCGTCGGCAGGTAATCGATCAGCGTCGGCGGCGGCTCGCCTTCCCGGCGTCCCGACAGATGGCGCGAATAATTCTCGATGCCTTTGCAGAAGCCCATCTCGCAGAGCATTTCGAGATCGAAGCGCGTGCGCTGCTCGATGCGCTGCGCTTCCACGAGCTTGTTCTGGTTCTGAAAGAACTCGATCCGCTCACGCAGTTCCGCCTTGATCGCCTCGATCGCGCGCAGCGTCGTCGCACGCGGCGTCACGTAATGGCTCGACGGGTAAACGGTGAAGCGCGCTACGCGCTGCAGGATGTGCCCGGTCAACGGGTCGAACACCGACAGGTTCTCGACCTCGTCGTCGAACAAGTTGACGCGGATCGCGGATTCCGAGCTTTCGGCCGGGAAAATGTCGAGCACGTCGCCACGCACGCGGAAAGTGCCGCGCTTGAACTCGAACTCGTTGCGCTCGTATTGCATCTCGGCCAGCCGCTGGATCGCGTCGCGCTGAGTCAGCTTCTCCTTCTCGCGCAGGTGCAGGATCATGTTGTGGTAATCGGACGGATCGCCGATGCCGTAGATCGCCGACACTGTCGCCACGATGACGGTATCGCGCCGCTCGAGCAGCGACTTGGTCGCCGACAGCCGCATCTGCTCGATATGCTCGTTGATGCTCGAATCCTTTTCGATGAACAGGTCGCGCGACGGCACGTACGCTTCGGGCTGGTAGTAGTCGTAATACGACACGAAGTACTCGACTGCATTCTCCGGGAAGAACTCGCGCATCTCCGAATACAGCTGCGCGGCCAGCGTCTTGTTGGGCGCCATGATGATCGCCGGACAGCCCAGGCGCGCGATCACGTTCGCCATCGTGTAGGTTTTGCCCGAGCCGGTGACGCCGAGCAGCGTCTGGTAAGCGAGCCCGTCGCGGATGCCCTCGGTCAGCCTGGCGATCGCCTCCGGCTGGTCGCCGGCCGGCTCGAACGCCTGGTGCAGCCGGTACAGGCTGCCGGGAAAAGTAATCGGCGTCGGCAGCGGGCGTACCGCGGGTTCGGCCTTCAGTGCGGGATCGGTCATCGCGTCGATGCAGTAAAATCGTTTATTGTCCCACAGCGCGCCCGGCCGTTGCCAGCCTTTGACCGCGTGCCGGTGATTTCGGGCATCCGTCCACACCGGACACGCACGAGCGGGTAAAATACATTTGCTGGCAGGCAATCTCCTGCCGGTACTTTTATCGACCACTGACCATTACCAGCCTACTTTGATGAGCACATCCCTGCTTGCCGCCGTTGAAATGGCGCCGCGCGACCCGATTCTGGGCGTCACCGAAGCTTTCGTCGCCGATACCAACCCAGCCAAGGTGAACCTCGGCGTCGGCGTCTATTACGACGACGACGGCAAGGTCCCCATCCTCGATTGCGTCCGCCGTGCCGAGCAAAAACTCGCTGCCAGCGCGGCCCCGCACGGTTATCTCCCGATCGATGGCCTGCAGGCTTACGATCGCGCCGTTCAGGCGGAGCTCTTCGGCGCCAGGAGCGAAGTGATGCAGGCGGGACGTGCGGTGACGGTGCAGGCCCTGGGCGGCACCGGCGGCCTGAAGATAGGCGCGGACCTGCTGCGCCGCATCGATCCAGGCGCCCAGGTGTGGATCAGCGACCCGAGCTGGGAAAACCACCGCGCGTTGTTCGAATACGCCGGCTTCACGGTCAACAGCTACCCCTATTACGACGCCGCCACGCACAGCGTCAACTTCGACGCCATGGCAACCGCGCTGCAGAAGCTGCCGGCGGGTGCTATCGTCGTGCTGCACGCCTGCTGCCATAACCCGACCGGCGCCGACCTGACCGCCGGACAGTGGGAGCGCGTGATCGAGATCGTCAATGCGCGCGGGCTGGTGCCGTTTCTCGACATCGCCTATCAGGGATTCGCCGACGGCCTCGATGCCGATGCGGCCGCGGTGCGTCGCTTCGCGCAAGCCTGCCCGTTCACGCTCGTATCGAGCTCATTCTCCAAGTCGCTGTCGCTGTACGGCGAGCGCGTGGGCGCGCTCAGCGTGGCCACCGGCAATGCGGACGAATCCGCCCGCGTGCTGAGCCAGATCAAGCGCGTGATCCGGACCAACTACTCGAACCCTCCGCTCTTCGGCGGCCAGGCCGTTGCCGCGGTGCTGACCACGCCCGAACTGCGGACGCTGTGGGATAAGGAGCTTGGGCAGATGCGCGACCGCATCAAGGTGATGCGCCGCCAGCTGGTCGAGAAAATCCGCGCGATCCGCGCGGATTTCGACTTCAGCTTCATCATCGGGCAGCGCGGCATGTTCTCCTACTCCGGCCTCACCCAGGAACAAGTGCAGCGGCTGCGCAAGGAGTATGCGATCTACGCGATCGACAGCGGCCGCATCTGCGTCGCGGCGCTGAACTCGAAGAACATCGATTACGTCGCCAAGGCGGTCGCCAAGGTGCTGGTGTAGGCTAAAAGCTTGCCCGTAGCCTGCGCTCCGGTATAATTGCCGCCTTTCGTCCATTCCCCGATAGCTCAGTTGGTAGAGCGACGGACTGTTAAATGGCAGCGTCACAGGGAAACCTGTGAATGAAAATCGGGTGAACTCAGGGAATGTCCTTCGTGGAAGAATCCTGAGCCAAGCCCGCCGAAGGGCAAGCAGTAGGCGGGAAGGTGCAGAGACTAGGGGGTGAGCAGCCCAGGCAATAAGCCCCCATCAGCGCCCGACACCCTAACGGATCATGCCGAGGGTGATGAGATAGTCCAAACGCGCAAGCGTTGTAATCCGCAGGTCCCAGGTTCGAGCCCTGGTCGGGGAGCCACAATAAAACGGCCACGCGATTCGCGTGGCCGTTTTTTCTTGATTTAATGCGCCATAAAAATGTGGCATCCCCTTGCTCCCTTATCCTCCACGTTTTACCCCCAAAAGATGGCCGCTAAGCTCCACGATCGCTCCAATTTCACGGCCTTATGTCATCACATCAGTGCGTTGCGCTGGTCCGACCTAAGTTCCCCATTCTCATCGTTTGCCCCCTAAACGCGCCACGCCCAACTGCAGTAGACAGGGCACCTAGATTTAATCGTGGCCCCTTTGATTGATTGCTCGACTCTGTCATGCCGGGGCAAGACCAGTCTTGCGTGGCGGGTGACAGCGTCGACGGTGTGATTATGAGACCGTCGTACCCAATGCATTCAACAATGTATTAGGCGCCAACTATGCACAACTAAGCTCGCAGGCGTCCGACCGCGTTCGCTATGATTGAAGGAAGAGCGTTTATGAGCAGAGCTCAGTGGGACGCGCGACGGTGGATTTAGGAAGTGAGGAATTGGAACAAGAAAGATTCCTGGGGTAAAATTAGCTATTCGTCCGATGAGGTCGCGCCCATGGCTGTAATCGTCAAAATTCCTAGCCCGCTTGCAAAACGCCTGACAATCGCCTCGCTCCAGTCGCGTCGGTCACCGGATTCAATTACCCGCACAGCGTTGACCGAGCACCTGTCGTATCTGGAATGGCGCACCAAGGCGATCGATGAAGGCTTTGCCTCCGGTACCCGCGATGGCTGGCTGAGCACGGAAACAGTTATGAAAAACTTCGCCAAGCGGCAGGCTGGCTTTGTCAAGAAGAAGCGGCCCAAGGCGGCTTGAATGGTCGCCCCGTGCCGACCACGATTATTTTGACGCTTGGACATACATCGCCCAGGACAACGTCGAGGCAGCGGATAGCGTCGCGAGGCGTATTCGGGACGCCGCGCAAGCACTGATCTCACAGCCTTTGATCGGCCGCAGAGGTCAGCGACCGGGCACGCGGGAATTAGTGGTAGGCAATACCCCGTTCACCATCATCTACCGGGGTCACAGAACCGTCATTCGGATCGGCCGCGTTCTGCATCAGGCGCGGCGGTATCCGTGATCTGTGGTGATGCGCGTCGCTGCATTGTGCCAGGTCTGGTACCCGTCGGGCTTTGCACGCCGGCGCCCGCTCAGCTCTGTCGTTAAGCCAGTTCGACCTTAATCAACCAGTGGTGCCCACTTTTGCCCCGGTTGGGGAGCCAGATAGCTCAAGCAAGCAGGCCGCTCTTCGGGGTGGCCTTTTGCTTTTCCGGGAGCCCTGCTATCGTCTGGTCATCCATTCAACGGGAGGCCATCATGAAGCGAATTTCCGCTGTTGCGGCAGGACTGCTTGTCATTGCGTTCACACTTTTCGGCTGCGCCAGCCAACCGTCCGGCCCGGGCTGGATCACGCTGATCGACGGCGAGAACGGCCTTGAGAACTTCACTCGTCTCGGTGACGCAAACTGGACGGCGATGGATGGCGCAATCCAGGCCGACCGAAAAAACAGCAAAGAAGCCGGAATCCTGCTGTCGAAGGATTCATACACCGACTTTGAGTTATATGTGGAATTCTGGGCTAGTGATGAGAATACCAATAGCGGTGTTTACATACGCGTCATGAATCAGAAGGTCGTCAACTCGAAGGCCGCATATGAAGTGCAGATCTGGGACAACAGCACGCCCCCGGCCTTTGCGACCGCATCCGTGATACCCGTCGTAAAAGCGGCGCCCACGTTCAAAGCCGCCGGCAGGTGGAATACGTATGAAATCGCCGCGAAAGGGCCGCGCATAACCGTCAAGATGAACGGCGAGCAGGCGGTCGACGTCGACGATGCGCGCTACCCGGCCGGCCCCATCGCGCTCCAGTACAACTCCGGTACCATCAAATTTCGCAAGTTGATGATTAAGCCGCTGTAGCCTGATACGCATGCTGCTCGGCCGTTAATCCGCCGGTTCGAGTCCAGGTCGGGGAGCCACAATAAAACGGCCACGCCATTCGCGTGGCCGTTTGTCTTGAATTAATGCGCCGTAAAAATGTGCGCGTCCCCGTGGGTCAGTTGCGCGGCAAGCCGCGCCGCGCCGTTGCTTGCGCGCGATACAGGCGTCCCTCGCCCGTGGTCACGTACAGGCTGCCGAGGCCCGTATCGCCGAACGCGCAATGCATCGGCAAATCGACCGGCAGCGGATGCGATTCGAGTATCGTTCCCGCAGGTGAAAATACGTAGGCCATCGGACCCGGTCCGCTGCGCCGCCAGCCGCCGACGGCGATGATATTTCCCGCATCGTCGAGGCACATGCCTTCGATCCCGCGCTGCGGCCCGCGATGATCCGCGCCGAACGTGTGCAGCACGGCATAGCGGCCGACCGTGCCGTCCCCCGCAACCGGATAGGCGCGCAGCTCGCGCGGCCCCGGCCGGGCGGGGTCGCCTTCGGCAACGTACAGCGTCTTCTCGTCGGGCGAAAGCAGCACCGCGCGCGGCGCCGCCGTATCTTCGGTGATGCGCGTGAGGTGCCAATGCCGGCGCTCGTCGCGCTCGAGTCTCAGCACCGACGCGTGCTCGAGCGGCGGAAAAATTTGCGGTCCGAATGCGGCGACGGCATGATAAGGATCGGCAAACCATCCGCGGCCCGCGCGGTCGAAGCAGATATCGCACGGAAAATTGTGGATCCTGCCGCCGATCCTCGTCGCCGTAGGGTTCGCGCTGCCGTCCGCCTGGAACTGGATCACGCGCCGGCCGCCTTCCTGGCAGCCGTAGAGCGTGCCGTCAGGCGCGAAGGCGATGCCGTTCACGCGGTTCGTATACTTGCGGTAATCCGTGACCGCGCCGGTCCTGGGATCGAAGCGTCGGATGAAGCCTTCGTCGATCGCGCTGAACAACATGCCAGCGCCGTCCCACGCGAGCCCGCCGAGCGCGCCCGTGTACGGGCCCGCGACGGATTCGAAATTCCAGGGCATGGCGCGCTCCTTACCAGACGGCGACGCCGGGGATTCTCACCCGCGTGCGATAGACCGAGTTGAACGTCGTGACGTAGAGCGAGCGCCAGTCGTCGTCGCCCCACGCCATGTTGGTGCAGTGCTCCGGGACCCGCAGTCGTCCGAGCAGCTTGCCGTCCGGCGCGATCACGTGCACGCCGCCCGGACCCGTGCAATAAACGTTGCCTTCGACGTCGACCTTCATGCCGTCGGCAACGCCCTCCTCCGGCCCCGTCAGCTGGTGGAAGAGACGCCCGTTCGCGACGCTGCCGTCGGGACGCACGTCGTAGACGCGGATGTGCGCAAGCCGCGTGTCGTTCACGTAGAGGAGCTTCTCGTCGGGCGAAAACACGAGTCCGTTCGGGTACGTGACGTCGTCGGTCACGAGCTCGACCTTGGCGCCGTCCGGCGTCACGCGGTAAACGCCCTGCCAGTCGAGATAGCGCTGCACGTCGTCGGCGACCATGCCCGGAATCACGAGGCCGCCCGTCGAGTCGGTCCAGTAGATCTGGCCGTCCGAGCGCACCACGATGTCGTTCGGCGTGTTGATCTTTTTGCCCCGGTATTTCGAGGCAATGGTGGTGATGGTGCCGTCTTTCTCGAAACGCCACACCGTGCGCGAGCACCAGCCGGCAACGTTGAGCCTGCCCTGCCGGTCGAAAGTCATGCCGTTGGCGTGCCCCGACGGCCGCAGCACGATCTCGCGGCCGATGCTGGGCCGCCATTTCCAGATCGTGCTGCCGATAATGTCGACCCAGCAGAGCTCGCGCGCACGCCGGTCCCATACCGGCCCTTCGCCGAACGTGAGCCCGTGCGCGATGCGGTCGAGCGGCGGATCCGCGTCGACCACGCGCGCGAAGCCGGGCGCCGCCCGATCAATGTCCATGCGCGCTTCCCGCGGGCACCCACGCTTTGGGCGCGAGCGCGCGCTCGTCGCTGACGGCGTCGATAACCACCGGTCGATTCATCCCAAGCGCTCGGCGCAGTGCGTCCTTGAAGTCGCGCGGATTTTCCACGCGTATGCCGGCGCAGCCGAGCAATTCGGCGACTTTCGCGAAGTCGACGACTTTCTGAAAGCGCCAGATCTCCCCCGCGCGCGCATCCTTTTTGCCGCGATAGGCGGCATCGACCAGCGGGATCTCCTGATTGAGGCTGCTGTTGTTGTTCACGACCACCACGAGGTTGATGCCGTTGCGCGCCGCGGTTTCGAGCTCGGCGAGATGATAGTAGAGCCCGCCGTCGCCGGTGAAGCAGATCACCGCGCGGTCGGGCATGGCGCATTTGACGCCCATCGCGCCGGGCAGCCCCCAGCCGAGCGAGCCTGCGCAACGAATGTAGCGCTGCCCGGGTTGCGTCATTTCGATCAACTGCCCGGTCCACATGCCAGCGTGGCCGGTGTCGGACACGACCACGCCGTCGGCAGGCAGCGCCGCGGAAATTTCGCGGCAGATGCGCTCCGGGCGCATCGGTACGGCATCGGAATCCCGCAGCGGCGCCACTTCCGCGCGCCATTCGGCGACCAGTTTCTGTACGCGTGCGAGCCATGCCTTGGTCGGCTGCGACGCTCTGCGCTGCGCGGCGTCGATCAGCTGCCTGAGCGTGACCTTCACGTCGCCGAGCAAACCCACGGCGAGCGGATAGTTTCGGCCCAGCTCCTCGGGATCGATGTCGAGCTGGATCACCGGCGTGCCGGGCGCGGGAATCTTCCAGTTGACGGTGAGCTGTCCGCCGGTATGGCTGCCGACGAAGAACACGAGATCGGCTTCGGCCACCGCGCGGTTCGCGCACGCGCGCGAGTACGTGCCGACCACGCCGGCCGCGAGCGGATGGCTGTCTAGGATCGCGCTTTTCGCATTGAGCGAGGTCGCCACCGGGATGTCGAGCTTCTCCGCGAGCGCGACGACTTCGGCCTGCGCTCCCGAAGCAACCACGCCGCCGCCGGCGACGATGATCGGGCGCTGCGCCTGCGCGAGCAATGCCGCCGCTTCCCGCACGCGCTGCGGCTCGGGTTCCGGGCGGAACGCCGGCACCTGCGCGAACTGCGGCTCGACCAGCACCTGCATTTCCGCCTCCTCCTCTGCGACATGGCCATGCAGACCGCGCAGCCGCAGGTGCGCCGGCCCGGGCGCGCCGGAAGTCGCCGCGCGGAACGCCTGCCGCAGCAGATCAGGCAGCCGCTTCACGTCGTCGACCTGCGCGGTGAACTTGGTGACCGCGTCGAACTGAGAGAAGTCCTCGATTTCCTGATAGGCGTGCCGGTAGCGCGCATCCGGCAGCGAGCCGCCGCTGATCGCGATGAGCGGCGTACACGCCATATAGGCGTCGCGCAGCCCGGCCGCAAGATTCGACGCGCCGATCTGCTGCGCCATGCACACGCCCGGCTTGCCGCTCGCGCGCGCGTAGCCGTCGGCCATGTAGGCCGCCGCCTTCTCGCCGTGCGTCATGATCTTGCGGACGCCGAGATCGTCCATTTCCGCGAGCGCCGACATCAATATGGTCGGCACGAAAAACACATGCGTGACGCCGTAGCCGTGCAAGGTCTCGGCGATCAAACGCGATCCGGTCATTTTCGACATGAGGTCTCCCTATTTCGGCATACTACCAAGCGCAATCGGCGCGAGCCACCTCTTCGAGCCGACGATCATGCAGATCGAGCTGCGTTGCGGCAACTAACTGCGCGGTTACAAGCACGACTTCATCGCAACGCTCACGCCGATTCACATCACTCGACTTTCGCACCAGCCGCCTGCGCGACTTTCTTCCATTTCGCCAGCTCGCTCTTGATGAACCCGCCGAATTCCTGCGGCGTGCTGCCGACGGGTTCGAGCCCCAGATCGGCGAGGCGCTTGGCGATGTCGGGCAGCGCGATGTCTTTCACGATCTCGTCGTGCAGGCGGGCCACGACCGCCGCCGGGGTCCCGGCCGGCGCGATGAAACCGTACCAGGCAGTCGCCTCGAATCCACGCACGCCCTGTTCATCCAGGGTAGGAAGCTCCGGCACGACCGGCGAGCGCTTGAGGGACGTGACCCCAAGTCCACGGATCCTGCCCGCGGCGAGTTGCGGGACGGCCGCCGTCGATACGACGAACATGATCGGGATCTGGCCGCCCATCAGATCGGTGACGGCTTCCGGCACTGTCCTGTACGGGACGTGGACGATGTTGATGCCGGTCTGGAGCCTGAACATTTCGCCGATCAGATGGGCCGGCGAACCTGTGCCCCCCGAGCCGAAATCGAGCGCGCCGGGTCTCTTTTTCGCGAGCGCGATCAGCTCCTGCACGGATCTGGCCGGCAGCGCGGGATGGACCGCCAGCACGAACGAGGTCGATCCGATCTCGGTCACCGGCACGAAGTCCTTCGCCATGTCGTAAGAGACCCTGTAGAAGTTCGGATTCATCATGTGGGACGAGGTGCACAGCAAAAACGTGTAGCCGTCGGCCGGCGCCCGCGCGACGATCTCCGCCCCGATGGTGCCGCCCGCGCCGCCGCGTTGATCGACGATCACCTGCTGTCCCCAGTGTTCGGTGATCTTCGCCCCCAGTATGCGCGGCACCGCGTCCGGGCTGCCGGCGACCACGACGCGGATCGGCTTGACGGGATATTGCTGCGCGAAAGCTGTCGTCCGGGACAGCGCAAGAGCGAGCATTATCGGCAGCAATTTTTTCAAGGCCATGATCATTCCTCCGCAGGCCGACCCGAACAATATTGCAGCGAACTTAGAACGCATAACATAATGAAACGCGCTCTTAACCTGGGCAGTTGCAAATGGCACCTTGTTAACGTGCGGCGGCCGGCATACGCTGCCGCGGAAAATTACTCCGGTTTCGCCTTCGACTCGCGCACGACCTTGCTCCAGCGCTCGATTTCCTCGGCCAGCAGCTTGCGAAAATATTCGGGGCTCTCCGCGATCGGGTCGGCGCCGGTTTGCGCCAGCCGCGCACGAAAATCTTCCTTGTGCACGGCCTTGACGATTACCGCGTTGAGCGCATTGATAATTTCGCCGGGTGTTCCCGCCGGCGCCAATACTCCGTACCAGGTTCCGGTGACAAAACCCGGCAGACCGCCTTCGATCATCGTCGGCAACCCGGGCAGCAGCAGCGACCGCTTCTGGCTCGTGATCGCCAAAGCCCTGATCCTGCCGGGGGTCAGCAATGGTTGCGCCGAAGGGATGTTGTTGAACGAGAAATCCACCTCCCCGCTGGCGAGCGCGGTCATCGAGGGCGCACTGCCTTTGTACGGGATATGCGTCATGTCGACGCCGAGCTGGATCTTCAGCATCTCTCCTGAAAGGTGCTGCGAACTGCCGCTGCCCGACGAAGAAAAGTTGAGCTTGCCCGGATTCTTTTTGGCGACCGCGATGAACTCTTTGAGGTTTGTGGCGGGGAAC
>Ga0209415_10010494_pt1 | contig 15743 bp, 11 predicted proteins | sample PeaSoiSIISIP2007_FD_187696 | JGI IMG/M metagenome (GOLD analysis project Ga0209415, IMG submission 187696) | Peat soil microbial communities from Weissenstadt, Germany - SII-SIP-2007 (SPAdes) (version 2) | ecosystem: Environmental > Terrestrial > Soil > Wetlands > Peat | place: Germany... | reverse complement strand
GCCGGGATGCCCGGCGCTCATCAGCGGCCGAGTCAAACCGCGTATTCATCTTGAAAAATCACTATCAATGCGCGGATCCACCAGGCCGTCTCCCGAGCGATGTCATCACCCGCGTCACCTAGGTCCCGCTCGTCACTCCGGCATCCCCCCAGCGAGGCCGCTTCCCTTGGCGGCCGGCCGCTGCCCGGCCGCGCACGGGCCCGGCCTGGCCGCTATGCGATGCTGTGCAGACATGCCGAGATCAGCCGGTAACCGCCTGCGAGGAGGCAGTGCATGGTGACTGAGGTCCTGGAGGCCGCGACCGAGATCAGCGCCGATGTCACGGAGCTGCGCCAGGCGATACACCGCGAGCCCGAGATCGGGCTTGACCTTCCGGCCACGCAGGCCAAGGTCATCGCGGCGCTTGACGGACTGCCGCTGGAGATCAGCCGCGGGAAGTCGCTCAGCTCGGTGACCGCCGTGCTTCGCGGCGGCCGCCCGGGCAAGACGGTACTGCTCCGCGGGGACATGGATGCCCTGCCGGTGACCGAGCGCACCGGCCTGCCGTACGCCTCGGAAGTGCCAGGGGCCATGCATGCCTGCGGTCACGACCTGCACACCGCCATGCTCGCCGGAGCGGCCAGGATCCTGTCCGAGCGGCGGGCCGACCTGCCGGGGAACGTGATCTTCATGTTCCAGCCGGGCGAGGAGGGCGCGGGCGGCGCCAGGCTGATGATCGACGAGGGCGTGCTCGACGCCGCCGGCGAGCGCCCGGTCGCTGCCTACGCCCTGCACGTCGCCTCCAGCGTCCTGCCGCTCGGGGTCACCTCGAGCAAGGCCGGGACGGTCATGGCGGCGTCGGACACCCTGCGGGTCACCGTCCGGGGCCGCGGCGGTCACGGCTCCCAGCCGCACCACGCCGCCGATCCGATCCCGGCCGCGTGCGAGATCGTGACCGCGCTCCAGACGATGGTGACCAGGCAGTTCGACGTCTTCGACCCCGTGGTCATCACGGTGGGCACGTTCCACGCCGGGACGGTGAACAACGTGATTCCCGACGACGCCAGCTTCGTCGCGACGGTGCGCACGTTCTCGCCGGATGCACGGGACAAGGTCAGGGACTCGGCGCTGCGGCTGATCGACCGGCTGGCCGCGGCGCACGGGCTCAGCGCCGACGCGGAGTACGAGGACGGCTACCCGGTCACGGTCAACGACGCGGCCGAGCTTGGCAATGCCGAGCAGACCATCGCTGAGCTGCTCGGCGAGCAGAGGTTCGTGACGGCCTCTTACCCGCTGACCGGATCAGAGGACTTCTCCTACGTCCTCCAGCATGTGCCAGGCGCATTCATCATGGTCGGCGCCTGCGCCAGCGCCGATCCGGCGACCGCGCCGTACAACCACTCGGCGGAGGCGGCGTTCGACAACGCGATCCTGGCCGACGGCACCGCACTCTACGCCGCGCTGGCGCTGCGCAGGCTCGCCGAGGGCTGAACCGCGGCACCCCGGACCGCAGGAGCCGCTCAGCCGCGGCGTGCCGCGGGCGGGCTGGCCGTTCAGAGGCTCGCTACGTCGGCCTGCTTGGCGCGGACGGCCTCGGCGGCCGCCCGCAGGGCGGTCAGCTCGTCGGCGGTGAGCGCGCGCTCCACCACCCGGCGGATCCCGGGCGCGCCGACCTCCGCCTCCACGCCCAGGTACACCCCGGAGATCCCGTACTGGCCATCCACCCAGGCGCAGACCGGCATGACCTGCCCGGTGTCCAGGGCCACCGCCCTGGCCATCCTGGCCGCGGCGGCGGACGGCGCGTAGTAGGCGGAGCCGGTCTTCAGCAGGCCGACGATCTCCGCGCCGCCGTTCCTGGTCCGCTCGACCAGGGCCGCGATCTCGTCGGCGGCAAGCAGGTCGGCCAGCGCCGTCCCGTTGACCTCGCAGGCGGACGGGACGGGCACCATGGTGTCGCCGTGCGAGCCCAGGGTCAGGGTCCGGACCGACCCGACCGGCACCCCGAGGCGCTCGGCGACGAAGTAGCTGAACCGCGCCGTGTCGAGCATGCCGGCCTGGCCGATCACCCGGTGCGCGGGGAACTGCGACACCTTGGCCGCGAGCGCGGTCATCTCATCGAGCGGGTTGGAGACCACGATCAGGACCGCGTCGGGCGCGTGCTTGACCACCTGCTCGGTCACGTTGCGCACGATCCCGGCGTTGACGCCGATCAGGTCCATCCGGCTCATGCCCGGCTTGCGCGGCAGGCCGGCGGTGATCACCACGATCGCAGAGCCGGCGATCGCCTCGTAGCCCTCGCCGGCCGGGCCGGTCGTCCGGCCGGTGACCGTGGTCTCGAAGCCCTCGATCGGGCGCGACTGGCTGATGTCAAGCGCCAGCCCCTCGGGCTTGCCCTCCACGATGTCGGTCAGCACGACCTCGTCGAAGATGTCGTACTCGGCGAGCCGCTGCGCCGTGGTCGAGCCGTAGAACCCGGCGCCGACTACGGTCACCTTGCCTGAACGGGCCATGGACGTGATCTCCTTCATCTTCTCGCTCGGTGCCTGCACGGGCCGGCCTACTCCATGGCGGCCTGGAGGTTCTCGTGCAGCGCGCCGAGGAAATCCTCGGTGGTCAGGAACGGCGCATACGGGCCGATCAGCAGTGCCAGGTCCTTCGTCATCTTGCCGCTGACGACCGTCTCGACGCACACCCGCTCCAGCGTGTCGGCGAAGGCGGTGACCTCGGGCGTCCCGTCCAGCTTGCCGCGGTACGCCAGCCCCCTGGTCCAGGCGAAGATCGAGGCGATCGGATTGGTCGAGGTCGGCTTGCCCTGCTGATGCTGCCTGAAATGCCTGGTGACCGTGCCGTGCGCTGCCTCGGCCTCGATGCACGAGCCATCCGGCGTGAGCAGCACGCTGGTCATCAGGCCGAGCGAGCCGAATCCCTGGGCGACGATGTCGGATTCGACATCACCGTCGTAATTCTTGCACGCCCAGACGACGCCGCCGTCTCCCTTGATCACCTGGGCGACCATGTCGTCGATCAGCCGGTGCTCGTAGGTCAGCTGTGCCGCGTCATATTCGGCCTTGAACTCGGCCTCGAACACCTCGGCGAAGATGTCCTTGAACCGGCCGTCGTAGGCCTTGAGTATCGTGTTCTTGGTGGACAGGTAGAGCGGGAAGCCGCGGTCCAGCGCGTACCGCATCGTGGCCCGGGCGAAATCGCGGATCGAGTCGTCGTAGTTGTACATCCCCATCGCGATGCCGCCGCCGGAGAACCGCGCCACCTCCATCGAGATGGGCCGGGCTTCGAAACCCTCGGCGGGCTGGTAGGAGATCGTCACCGTGCCGGCGCCGGGTACCACGAAATCACTGGCCCGGTACTGGTCACCGTGCGCGTGACGGCCGATCACGATCGGCTTGGTCCAGCCAGGCACGAAGCGCGGGATGCTCTCGATCACGATCGGCTCGCGGAAGACGACGCCGCCGAGGATGTTGCGGATCGTGCCGTTCGGTGATCGCCACATCGTCTTCAGCCCGAACTCGGCGACCCGCGCCTCGTCCGGCGTGATCGTGGCGCACTTGACCCCGACCCCGAAGCGCTTGATCGCGTTCGCCGCGTCGATGGTGACCTGGTCGTCGGTGGCATCCCGGTTCTGGATCGACAGGTCGTAGTAACGGAGGTCGATCTCCAGGTACGGCAAGATCAGCTCATCCTTGATGAACTGCCAGATAATCCGGGTCATCTCGTCACCGTCCATCTCGACGACGGGATTGGCCACCTTGATCTTGGACATGCCGACGCGTCCCTTCATTCTCGTCGCCACTGACGGTTAGAGCTACTGCCGACGCCCGGCCGCGCCGCTCAGCTGGGTGCGTGCAGCACCAGTCCCGCCACCAGCAGGCCGACGCCGAGCAGCACGAATGTCGCGACATCCCACAGCCGCCGTCTCGATGAGAGCATGCCCGCCCGGTGATCGGGCAGGACCAGCCTGGCCATCGCGGCGATGAGCAGCACGCCAGCAAGGACAAACGTACCGCCCCGCACATGACGCGGGCCCTCGCGGATGGTCGCTAGCGCCACCGCCATCCCGGCCAGCACGATCCAGTAGGGCAGCTGCTCGAACCTGGCCCGCTGTTCCCGGCCGGGCGGCGCGGAGACCGGGTCAGCCTCGGCGCGGCTGGCTGGCCCGGCGCCCGCGCGGGCCGCGTGCCTCACCGGGCCGCCCGCCGCATCCGGGCATGGCCAGACTCGCCCGCCGCCGGGCCGTTCGATGGCTGCCCGTTCGATGGCTGCCCGTTCGATGGCTGCCCGTTCGACGGCTGCTCTCCCATGGCAATTCCTCCAGACCACCCGCTCGGAAGTGTACTTACCCGCCGTATCCGGTCCTGATCTGGGCGTCGCGCCGACTCAGGGCAGTCGCCCGACCTGCGGGATCCGGTGCCCGGGTTGGACTTCCGCCCAGCCGGGTAGCTGGAAGGTGAGGCGGAGCTGCCTGCTCCGGAATGCGGGAGGCGCTGTAATGGAAGGCCCCTACATCCAGATCGCCGACACCGGAGCTATCGTGCCGCTCCGCCCAGAGGTCACCACTGTAGGCCGAGGCGGCCACGTGGACGTGCGGCTCGACGACCCGAGCGTGTCGCTGCTGCATGCCGAGATCGTCCGGCGCGGGCCCTATGCGTACGTGACCGACCTGGGATTATCGCGCAACGGCACCAGGGTCAACGGCCGGCTCGTGGCCCGGCGGGTGCTGAACGACGGCGACGCCCTGACCTTCGGCTCGGCCAGATGCCGGATCGGCGGCCTGACGGCCGACGAGCTGGCCGAGGCCGAGCTGCCCAGGTCGGCGGCGCCCGAGCTGACCCGGCGCGAGCTCGACGTGATTACCTCGCTCTGCCGGCCGGCCATGTCCGACGACGCTTTCGTGACGCCCGCCACGGCACGGGAGATCGCCGCGGACCTGGTGGTCACCGAGGCGGCCGTCAAGCAGCATCTGCTGCGCCTGTACTCCAAGCTCAAGATCGGTGAGGGACTCAACCGCAGGATCCGCCTGGCCAACGAGGTGGTAGCGCTCGGCCTGGCCAGGCCGCAGCTCCCCGATGACCAGCGCGGCGTTCAGGCGTCATCGGCATCCGCCCGTGGCCCCTCCAGGCAGCCGCCGCTTGGTCCCCCGGCCAGCGCCGCCAGGACCGGCGCCAGCGCCGCGGGCATCCGGGCCGACGCCGCGACCCGGACCGGCCTGCCTGGCCGGCCCGGCGGAACCGGCGGAACCGGCGGAACCGGCGCAGCTGGGGCCGTGGCCAGGACCGGCGTCACAGGCCAAACCGGTGGGCCAGCCTGAGCAGGTTGAGCCGCACGTCGAACAGGATCGAGTGGACCGTCGGCAAGTGCAGCAGCTGGGCATGCAGGCTGGCCGCTGGCCAGTACGCGGCCGGCTGCGCCACGGCGGTCAGGCTCGCCGTGGCCGCCAGCGCCAGCACGCCCACGTAGGCGACGGCCAGCCGGCTTGGCGTGCGCCCGACCGAGCCGAAGACCCTGGCCAGCGTCGCCCGGCTGCCTCCCGAGCCAGGTCCCAGTCCGATGATGGCGACCAGCGCTCCCGCGCCGAACGCCACGGCAGACGGCAGCGGGTGCACCGGCACGGCGATGATGGTGATCGCGGCGGCCACGCCGAACCCGAGCACCGCTACCGGCGCGAGCAGCACCAGGCTGATCAGCGACCGCAGCACTGCCAGCGGGAAGAACGCCATCACCACAAGTGGGTCACCGGCCCGGTGGCCGTCGTCCGACCTCCGCCTGGCCAGCCGCCGGCCGGTGATGCTGGCCGCCCGCAGGGCCACGAGCGCGATCAGAGCGACCGCCGTGCCGACGATCGGGGCCAGCACGCTGACGGCGACGGCCAGCACGATCACGGCGAGGACCAGCGGGCTCCACGAGGACACGGGCTTGACCGTCCGCGGGCCGGCGGCGCGGCGCGCCATCGAGCCGCCGTCAGGCAACGGCCCGAATCCAGCGGCCCCGGCCGGCCCGGCGTCCCCCGCCCGGCCGGTCGCCACTGGCCCGCCGGCCACCGGGTTCCCGGCCGGCCACGCCGGCCCGGCCGGCCCGGCCGCTGCTTGCGCCGCCTGGTACCGGGCCGCGGGCACCGGTCCGCTACGGGTATCGGCCAGTCCAGCCGCGCCAGCCTGGCGGCCGGACTGGCCGTAGTCCACCGGTGGCAGCAGATCGCGTACGTCGCCCGGGCTCGCTGTCTTCATCGGCCGGGTGGAGTGCGGCCGGACCTGGCCGCCTGGCCGGTCGGCCCTGGTGTCCGCGAGGCCGTCCACGGTCGCGGCCGGCCCGCCGGCCCGTGCGCCGCCGCCGACCAGCGCCGGCGGACTTGGCACCAGGGCAACCGGGTCGAGCGTTGCCGCCCACCGGCGCAGCTCGGCCGCCGTCGGCCGGACGGCCGGATCGCGGGACAGCGATCGCTGGACGAGGGAGCTCAGCGCGGCGGGCAGCGTATCGAGGTCGGGCTGGCCGTGCATGATGCGGAAGAAGATGGTCTCGAACGTCCCGGTGCCGAACGGCGGCCGCCCGGTCGCGGCGAACGCCAGCGTGGCACCCCATGAGTGCACGTCGGAGGCGGCGCCGCTGTCCTTGCCCTCGATGACCTCCGGGGCAAGGTAGCCGGGGGTGCCCATGAACATGCCGGTCATGGTCAGCCTGGTCGTCTCCGGCATCTGAGCGATGCCGAAGTCGATCACAACCGGCTCGCCATCGGTGATCATCACGTTGCCGGGCTTGAGGTCGCGGTGCACCACGCCCGCGGCATGGATGGCCTCGAGCGCCTCGGCCAGCCCGCGGGCCAGCCGCGCCAGCCCGGTCCCGGTCAGCGGGCCGCCCTCGCGGACGATCGCGTCAAGCGTCAGCCCGGGCACGTATCTGGTGACGATGTAGGGCGGATCGCAGTTCACGTCGGCATCGACGATCTCGGCCACGTAGCGGCTGCGCACCCTGCGCATCGTCTCGACCTCGCGGGCCAGCCGCCGCCGCGCGTTCTCCTCCTCCGCGAGGACCGGCCTCAGCGCCTTGACCGCGACCGGCTGCTCGGCGGCGTCGGCTGCCAGGTACACGACGCCCATGCCGCCCTCGCCGAGCCGCCTGAGCAGACGGTACGGCCCGATCCGCTCCGGCGTCCGGTCCTGCACCTTCATGGCCTCTCAGTTTACGGACGGCGTCTAACCTGGCGGTCGGCCGGAGCCGCCGGCGGCGGGCACTATCACCGCCAGACAGACTTCAAGGCGTAACGAATCGCCTGGCGCTGGACGATTCGCGAAAGGCCGGTCACTGCCTGGTACTGAACCCCGGGCACGCACACGGCCGCCCGGCGGCCACCGCGTCCAGCCCGCCCCGTCCGCGGCCGCCAGCCTGGCGATGTGCTCGCCGATCCCGCTCGACGCTCCGGTCACGAGCGCGGCGCGGTAAGCCTGGCGCACGCCCGTCTAGCCGCCCGCGACCAGGCGCCGCAGCGCGGTAGCCGCCTCAGCGTTCTGCGCGGCGTGCTCCACCAGCCCTCTGGCCAGCTCTGCCGCCCACTGGGCGATCGGCACGGTCTGGCGGGAGAGCACGATGCCGCGGACCTGATGGCAGATCTCCGCGACCGGCGCGCCCCGGTGCACGCCCAGCGTCATGGTCTGCTCGCCTAGCGAGACCGAGATCTTCGTGACGGTTCCCGGGCGGTTCTGCATCCGGTCGGCCATGGTCCGGTTCCGCTCGACGGTCACGCAGCCAGGCGGCAGCGAATCACCGAGCGACTCGGTGAGCACGCGGGCATAGATGGCGATGTCCGAGCTGTCGGCGCGCAGAGCGGCGGTCACCATCTCCAGGGACAGGCCGTCATCGGCCTGGAAGCCGCCAGTTGCCTCGGTCATATCAGTCCCGTCCTGCTCCGCCGCCGCATGAGTCGCAGACTACCGCCCGGCGAACGTAGCCTTCCCAGGTCCATTCTCCACGAAGCTGCGCATGCCTGTCCGCTGGTCCTCGGTCGCGAACAGCCCGGCGAAGTGCAGCCGCTCGATCTCCAGGCCGGTGTCCAGGTCGGTGTCGAGACCCTCGTCGATCGCCTGCTTGGCGGCCCGCAGCGCGACCGCCGGGCCGCCCGCGTACCTGGCGACCAGGTCGCGCGCGGCCTGGTAGACCTCGGCGTCGGGGACCACCTTGTCGACCAGCCCGATCGCCAGCGCCTCGGCGGCGCCGACGAACCGGCCGGTGAACACGATGTCCTTCGCCCGGGCCGGCCCGACCAGCCGCGGCAGCCGCTGAGTACCTCCGGCGCCGGGGATGACCCCGAGCAGGATCTCCGGCTGGCCTACCTTCGCGCTCTCGCCCGCGACCCGGAAGTCGGCGCAGAGCGCGAGTTCCAGCCCGCCGCCAAGGGCGTAGCCGGTGATCGCGGCCACCACCGGCTTGCCGATCCGCGCCACGGCCGTGAACGAGTCCTGGAGCCGCCGGCTGCCCGCGGACATGCTGGCGTAGCTGGCGTCGGCCATCTCCTTGATGTCGGCACCGGCCGCGAACACGCGCTCGCCGCCGTAGATCACGACGGCCCGGATCTGCGGGTCGTCGGACACCTGGGCCGCAGCGACCGCGATCTCGGCCTGCACCTGCGCGTTCAGCGCGTTCATCGGCGGCCGGTCCAGCCTGATCGTCGCGAGCGCCTGATCGGTCTCCACCCGCACGAACTCGCCCATGCAGTACCTCCGCCGGTCCCGCTTGCGGCCAGCCGGCCGTCGCCGGCGCCGCTGAGGTAGGAATCCGCAGGATCGCTCCCGCGCACCGGCGATCTTACGCGCCGGCCCGTCCGGCCCGAGAGCGCCGCCCCGGCGCCGGGACGCGATGAAAGGCCTGCCCGGCGCACCGGGACAGGCCTCTCATCTCACGCTAGCCGCAGGATCGGCACGTGGGTCACTCACCGACCGCGCGAGGCAGACTCACTCCCTGCCAGCTGTTCAGGAATCCTCGCACCTCTGACTCGCTGTAACGACGGTGCCCGCCCGGGGTGCGGATCGAGGAGAGCTTGCCGCCTCGCGCCCACCGGGTCACGGTCTTCGGGTCGACCCGGAGCATGGCTGCGACCTCGGCGGGAGTGAGGAGACGATTGTCCGGCTTAATCTGGGTTCTCACGAAACGGATCCTCTCGTTTTACTTCGGGGGTGATTGAGTAGTAACTGTCAGTGACCACTGAAGCCACTACTCATTGAAGCCGTTGAATCACAGGATGTCACATGACCCTCGTTTTTGCTGGCGTTCTGCCCGGCAAGACGACAAATTTCGCCGGGCACGCCTGATGTCTTCGCTTGAAGGACGTTAAGTGGAGCATAGTGGTTTACTGCGCGCTGTAACTTTATAATCACATCGCGTTGCCATAACGATGCGCGGGTGGCCGGCCTGTACCTCAGCGGAGATCTCCGCTCACCATTCCGGCTGTCGCGGCTGGCGCCGTGACCAGGCCCATCTCGGCCGGCGCCGACAGGAGCGGGTGTCGCGGCAGCACCCTGACCGTGTAGCCGAACGGGCCAGGCGGGCCGAGGATGGCCTCGCCGCAATACCATGCGACCGAGTCCGGGCCCGGCTGAGCCTCAAGCGCCAGCTCCGCCCGGACCGGATCGGCGATCTCGTCGTCCTCGCCCGCCCGGCCGTACACCACCTCGACGGTCACGTCATCCGGGGTAAGCTCGCCGAGCGCGACGCCGGCCCGGATTGCCAGCTTCGAGCCGGGATTCTGCTCGCCGTCGTCGGTCTCCACCAGGTCAATGCGCACACCGGGCCAGGCGGCGGTGACTCGCTGCTTCCACGCGGCCAGCCCGGCCGCCCCCGCGAACGCGCCGCCCGGGCCGTCGATCAGGGCCCGGCAGGCCTGGGAGGCCGGCCGGTAGAGCTCCGTCGTGTACTCGCGGACCATCCTGGTCGCCTGCGCCTTCGGCCCGAGCGTGCGCAGCGTGTGAGTGATCATCTCGAGCCAGCGGCGTGGCAGGCCGTCAGGTCCCCGCTCGTAGAACATCGGGGCGACCGACAGGCCGAGCAGGTCGTACAGGGCCGTCGCCTCCACGCCGTCCCGCCGGTTGGAGTCGACGACCGTGTCCGCCGACGGGATCGCCCAGCCGTTCTCCCCGTCGAACCACTCATCCCACCAGCCGTCGAGCACGGAGAGGTTCAGCGCGCCGTTCAGGGCGGCCTTCATGCCCGACGTTCCGCACGCTTCGAGCGGCCGGAGCGGATTGTTGAGCCACACATCACAGCCCTGGACCAGGGTCCGGCCCAGTGCCATGTCGTAGTCGGGCAGGAACACGATCCGGTGCCGGACCGCCGGGTCATCGGTAAAGCGGACCATCTGCTGGATCAGCGCCTTGCCGCTGTCGTCGGCTGGATGCGATTTCCCCGCGATGACCATCTGCACGGGACGGTCCGGGTCAAGGAGCAGCGCGGTCAGCCGCTCAGGGTCATGCAGCATCATCGTCAGGCGCTTGTAGGAAGGCACCCGGCGGGCGAAGCCGATCGTCAGGACGTTCTCGTCGAGCGCGCCGCGAATCCAGGCCAGCTCCGCGTCCGAGGCCCCCCGCTGCTGCCAGGAGGCACGCAGCCTGGCCCGCGCCTGGAGCACCAGACGGCTGCGGAGCTCGGCCCGGATCTGGAAGATCCATGCCGGGTCGGCGGCCACGGCCTCCCAGGCCGGGCCGCTGTCCGCGAGCCAGTCAGCCGCCCCGGCGACATGCCCGGCCTGCGCCCTGCTCAGAATCTCGGTAGCCACCCAGCTCGGCCCGTGCACTCCGTTGGTGATCGAGGAGATCGGCACCTCCGCCGTGTCGAAGCCGGGCCACAGGCCGGTGAACATCTCCCTGCTGACCTCGCCATGCAGCTTGCTGACGCCGTTGACCCGCTGGGCCAGCCGCATGCCCATGACGGCCATGTTGAATATCTCCGGGTCACCACCGGGGTAGGTCTCGGCCCCGAGGGCCAGCAGTTCGTCGACGGGCACGGGGGGCTCGCCGCCGGCCGGGCCGAACTGCCGCTCGACGATCTCCCTGGCGAACCTGTCGATCCCGGCCGGCACGGGCGTGTGCGTCGTGAACACCGTCCCCGCCCTGGTGAGCTCCATCGCCTCGGCAAAGGAGGCGCCATCGGCCAGGTACTCCCTGATCCGCTCCACCCCCAGGAATCCGGCGTGGCCCTCGTTGGTGTGGAAGACCTCGGGCTGCGGATGACCGGTGATCGCGCAGTAGCGCCGGACGGCCCGCACTCCGCCGATCCCGAGCAGCAGTTCCTGGCGCAGCCGGTGATCGCCGCCGCCGCCGTAAAGCCGGTCGGTCACCTCACGCAGCCGCGGCTCGTTGTCCTCGATGTAGGAATCGAGAAGCAGCAGCGGGACGCGGCCAACGCTGGCGACCCAGATATGAGCTGCCAGCCCGGCATCGTCCGGCAGGCCTACCGTGACCCGGACCGGCGTGCCAGCGTCGTCCCTCAGCAATGCGATCGGCAGGCCGGCCGGATCGTTGGACGGGTAGCGCTCCGCCTGCCAGCCCTCTGCGGACAGCGACTGCGTGAAGTAACCGTGCCGGTACAGCAGGCCGACACCGATCAGCGGAACCCCCAGATCGCTGGCCGCCTTGAGGTGATCGCCGGCCAGGATGCCCAGGCCGCCGGAGTATTGCGGCAGCGCGGCCGTGATGCCGTACTCGGGCGAGAAGTAGGCGATCGCCGTCGGCCCGTCAGCCAGCTGGCCGCTCGACTGATACCAGCGTGAGCCGGTCAGGTACTCCTCAAGCTCGGCGACTCCCTCGCTGAGCCGCCGCAGGAATCCCGGGTCGGCGCCCAGGGCGGCCAGCCGCTGCTGCGAGATCATGGCAAGCACGGCGGCCGGATCGTGCCCCGAGGCATCCCAGGCCGCCGGATCGAGCTCGGCGAACAAGTCCCTCGTCGGGGCGTGCCAGGACCAGCGCAGGTTGAGCAGCAGCGTTCGCAGCGGAGCGAGTGGCTCGGGAAGTGCCGGGTGGATGATGAACCTGCGGATAGCTCTCACGCTGAGCGACATTAATGCGTGCGGACCCAGTGTTCCAAACGATCCGCGTCATCGGCGAAAACGCCGGGCAGGACCATCCTTTGCCGGATTTGCTACCCGCTGCAAGCCCTTGACCTGCAGCTGGACTACTCCACGTCACTTCCGCGCCGGCCGCGCGTGCGGCCGGCGATTCCCCGGTGCGCCGCCATTTCGGCCATCAGCGGCTGGCGGCCTGACCCGTTCCCCGGTCCGATCCGCTGCCCTCCCGCCGATCCGCCGGCTCCCGCCGGTGCGCCGCCCTGCGGCCGAAGGCAGCGGCGCCGTGCGGCTGCAGGGCAGCGGCGCCCTGCGGCCGAAGGCAGCGGCGCCGCCCCGCGTGCATGCGAACGGTCCGAGCCGGGTAGCTTTCTTCAGTGATCGGCAGGATCCCCATCCTTGATGTGCAGCCTCTGGTCAACTGCGGGCAGTGGCCCGCCAAGGCGGTCACCGGGGAGACCATGCAGGTCACCTGCACCGTCTTTCGCGAAGGCCACGAGATGCTCGGGGCCGGCGTGGTGCTGCGTGATCCAGTCGGCCGACGCCAGCCGCTGGCACCACTCCGCGAGATCGGGGCGGGGCTCGACCACTACGGCGCCGATGTCACGCCCACCAGCGAGGGCTTGTGGCACTTCAGGATCGAGGCATGGGGCGACCCGATCGCGCACTGGCGGCACGACGCGGCGATCAAGGTGCCGATCGGCCAGGACGTGGACCTGATGCTCGCCGAGGGCGCGCTGCTCTTCGACCGGGCGGCACGGCAGGCGGCCGCCAAAGAGCGGGCCGCGGTCCGTGGCGCCTCCCCCGAGGGCCAGGCCGATGCCCGCGCGGCCCGCAGGCTGTTCGAGGAGGTGGCAGCCAGGCTGCGGGACGGCCCCGGCCGCTCAGTCGACCGGCTGGCCTCCGCGTTCACGCGGGAAGTGACCGAGGTGCTCGCCAGGTGCCCGCTGCGCGACCTGACCAGCCACTCGGCCTGGTACCCGCTGATAGTGCACCGACGCCGGGCCCTGTTCTCATCGTGGTATGAGTTCTTCCCGCGTTCCGAGGGCGCGATCGTCGACCCGCTGGGCCGGCGCAGGCCGGTGCCCGGGACTCTGCGGACGGCGGCACGGCGGCTGGACGACATCGCGGCGATGGGATTCGACGTCGTGTACCTCCCGCCCGTTCATCCGATCGGGACGACCGCGCGCAAGGGCAGGAACAACTCCGTCACGGCCGGACCCGACGATCCCGGCTCGCCGTGGGCGATCGGCTCGCCAGAGGGCGGGCACGACGCCATCCACCCCGATCTCGGAACTCTGGACGACTTCGACGCGTTCGTCGCCCGGGCCAGCGCGCTCGGCCTCGAGGTAGCGCTTGACCTGGCCCTGCAGGCATCGCCGGACCATCCGTGGGTCGCCAAGCACCCCGAGTGGTTCACCACGCGAGCCGACGGAACCATCGCATACGCCGAGAATCCGCCGAAGAAATACCAGGACATCTACCCGCTCAACTTCGACAACGACCCCGAGGGCATCTACGCCGAGGTCCTGCGGATCGTGCGGCACTGGATCAGTCACGGCGTCACGATCTTCCGGGTCGACAACCCGCACACCAAGCCGCTGCCGTTCTGGGAGCGGCTGCTCGCCACCGTGGCCGCCAGCGACCCGGACGTGATCTTCCTTGCCGAGGCGTTCACCAGGCCGGCCATGATGCACGCGCTGGCAGAAATCGGCTTCCACCAGTCGTACACGTACTTCACCTGGCGCAATTCCGCTGCCGAGCTCACCGAGTACCTGAAAGAACTGGCCGGCCCTGCCGCCGCTTACATGCGGCCGAATTTCTTCGTCAACACCCCGGACATCCTCAACGAGTACCTTCAGCATGCCGGGCCGGCTGCGTTCAAGGTCCGGGCGGTGCTCGCGGCGATACTGTCGCCGTCCTGGGGTGTCTACTCCGGCTATGAACTGTGCGAGAACTCTCCGCTCCGGCCGGGCAGCGAGGAGTACCTGGACTCGGAGAAGTACCAGTACCGGCCGCGTGACTGGGCCGTGGCCAAGCGCACGAACCTGAGCATCTCGCCCTTTATCACGCAACTCAATGCGATCAGGCGATCACACCCGGCTCTATGGCAAATTCGGAATCTCCGTTTTCATTTCCCGGACCAGCCGGAGATTCTATGCTTCTCTAAGACCGTGGGCGCGCTGATCCCTGGCACTGCTGGCGGCGATGCGGTTCTGGTCGTAGTCAATCTCGACCCGCACCAGCCGCGTGAGGCGACCGTCTGGCTGGACGGTGCCGCGCTCGGCATCGACGTCGGCGCGGGGTTCACGGTAACCGATCTGCTGACCGGTGAGTCTTACCGGTGGGGCCAGGCGAACTATGTTCGGCTGGATCCGGCCCGGGTGCCAGCGCATATCTTCACGGTGACCGCTGACTAACCGGGCGGTGCGGGCCGGCAGGCCTGAGGTTCGACGATAATCGCGTATAGGGCACAATGCTGCGATTGCGGCGACAGCGCGGCGGGTGAGACGGCCCGGCCGTGGCGGCCAGCGACGCAGGCGGCAGGTTCGGATCGGCCAGGGCCAGCCAGCGCATCCAGACAACTCGGCACGCGAGGAAGCAGGAGACACCGCAGTGGCGATACAGCAGGAACCAGCGCCAGGGACCGGCGGGCCGCCGCTCAGCCCGTTCCGTGGGGCTTCGGCAGCCCCCGCCGAACCGGTTCCCAACTCGTTCTCGTTCGACAAGCCGCGCGACCCTCAGTGGTTCAAGCACGCGGTCTTCTACGAGGTGCTGGTCCGCGGTTTCCACGACTCCAACGGAGATGGCACCGGAGACCTGCGCGGCCTGATCTCGCGCCTTGACTACCTTCACTGGCTCGGCATCGACTGCGTCTGGCTGCTGCCGATCTTCAAGTCGCCGCTGAAGGACGGCGGCTACGACATCGCCGACTTCATGGAGATCCTGCCCGAGTTCGGCACGATCGGCGACTTCGTGGAGCTCGTCGAGGCCGCCCACACCCGCGGCATCCGGGTGATCGCCGATCTGGTGATGAACCACACAAGCGACGCCCATCCGTGGTTCCAGGCCTCGCGCGCCGACCCCGAAGGCCCGTACGGCGACTTCTACGTCTGGTCGGAAACCGACGACAGGTACCAAGAGGCACGGATCATCTTCGTCGACACCGAGCAGTCCAACTGGACCTACGATCCCGTCCGCGGCCAGTACTACTGGCACCGGTTCTTCTCCCACCAGCCCGACCTGAACTACGAGAACCCGCGTGTGCAGGACGCGATGCTCGAGGTGCTGCGGTTCTGGCTTGACCTGGGCATCGACGGCTTCCGGCTGGACGCGGTGCCCTACCTGTACGAGCGAGAGGGCACCAACTGCGAGAACCTCAAGGAGACGCACGAGTACCTGAAGCGGATCCGGGCCGAGGTGGACCGGCTCTACCCCGACCGCGTCCTGCTGGCCGAGGCGAACCAGTGGCCGGCCGACGTCGTGGAGTACTTCGGCGATCCGTCTGTCGGCGGGGACGAGTGCCACATGGCGTTCCACTTCCCGCTGATGCCGCGCATCTTCATGGCCGTCCGCCGGGAGCAGCGGTACCCGATCTCCGAGATCCTCGCTCAGACGCCGGAGATTCCGTCAGGCTGCCAGTGGGGCATCTTCCTGCGTAACCACGACGAGCTGACCCTGGAGATGGTCACCGACGAGGAGCGGGACT
>Ga0209415_10010492_pt1 | contig 15744 bp, 16 predicted proteins | sample PeaSoiSIISIP2007_FD_187696 | JGI IMG/M metagenome (GOLD analysis project Ga0209415, IMG submission 187696) | Peat soil microbial communities from Weissenstadt, Germany - SII-SIP-2007 (SPAdes) (version 2) | ecosystem: Environmental > Terrestrial > Soil > Wetlands > Peat | place: Germany... | reverse complement strand
GCCGAAGTACATGAACCTCAACACGCATCCGCACCCCTACGGGGTGTTCATCGGCGGCAATGACATGGGAACGCCGGAGCAGACCGAGCTTTACTGTGCGGCCTATGGAAACGGCAAATTCATCGTCCGCGGGTTCGGACCGGAGCCGTTCAAAATGGATGGCTATCTCGGCGAAGCCAATGACGCCATTCACAAGGCCGCGGGAAAGGGCCAGCCGGTCAGTCAAGAGGTCGCGCTCTCGGTGAAGGGCAGCAAGGTGGAATGCTCCATCAACGGGACAGTGGTGGCCAGCCTAGACAAGGCGCAGGTAGTAACCGGCGGCAAACTGAAATCGACAGACGGCGCGTATGGCCTGCGCCTCGCGCACAACACGGATGTCATGGTAACCGGCCTGACCATGGCGAAGAACTAACGCTCCCAGCCGGACGTACTGACAGCTTCGTGGCGGCAGGCGCTGGATCGCGAAGCTGGCGATAACACCAGATACCGGGCGGACAAATGAAATGAGCCTCGCGCCGGGATCGGAGTAGCTCGACAAAGAAACGACTCGTCCCGCTTTTTCCCGTCCCGCTTTTTCCGCTTTTTCAGCTCCAATAAGGCACGACGCGCGCCTCATTCCGCCGACGCCCATCGCTGCAGCTCCTTTTCGCTGTGAACAACTCACGGCGGTAAGATGAATTGAGGTCCGATCCCGCCCATGCCAACGGATACCGCTCAAGAGAAGCAGCAAGTTCACCAACTGATCGACCGGCTCGCGCCGAGCCAGGTTACTGCCGTTCGTGGCCTCTTAGAAGCTATGATCGATCCAGTGGCCCGCGCCATCGCAAGTGCGCCCGTCGACGACGAACCGCTCACTGCTGAAGAAGAGAAGGCGCTCGAAGAAGCTCGGGAGTGGATGAAGCACAACGCGGGCATTCCGCACGAACAAGTCCTGGCTGAAATGGGTCTCACCCGGGCCGAGATCGACAACTACCGGGAACCCGCTTGAAGCGAATCGTTTGGACGGATCAGGCCAAAGCCGATGTCCGCGCTCTTGACAAGCCTACCGCGATGCGGATTCTTTACGCTCTTCACCGCTTCGCTGAATCCGGTGTTGGCGACCTGAAGACGCTACAGAACGTGGACGAAGTACGGCTTCGAGTGGGCGACTATCGGCTCTTTTTCGTTCATTCGGGAGAAAATACCGTTGAAGTCCGTCGTATCCATCATCGCTCCGAAGCCTATAGGTAAGTCTCGGGCAGAGTCGCCTGAATAAACTCAGCCCGACCGAGCCAAGGGTCCTCCAACCCCACGCAACTCGTCGCAGCGCACCGAGCCAGTTCGGGGGAGCGATCGTTCACCGGCCCGGAGTGATTAGATTTTGGGACGCTCTCGCACGTCCCCGGGTTCCTCAAAATCTCAACTTGTTCCGTCTGACACCGACTTCCCACACCGATTTCCACACCGATTTCCACTTTCGCGCGGAACCGTGATGTATCTCCTGATCTACCGTGCGCCTTGCGCTGAAGTTATAAAAAAATCCCAACGCGCTCCAAAAACCGTTACCCTCAGGAGTACAGGAACACGCTTGGCCGTCGTCTCAAAAGAGGATCGCGAGCCATCTCCCTTCGCCTCCGGAAGCGCCATCGTTCTCTATGTTGCTTTCTTGCGAATCGTTCTCTACTTCATTGCGGGCCCTAATTACGGATACTTTCGCGACGAGCTTTACTACCTCGCGTGCGGCGAACATCCTGCCTGGGGCTATGTCGATCAGCCGCCGCTCATCGCATGGGTTGGGTGGTTCCTCGAGCACACAATAGGCACATCGATCTGGGCCTTGCGGTTGCTGCCGGCCCACGCTGGCGCCGCGACTGTCGTTGTTGCCGGATTGCTTGCCCGCGAGTTAGGAGGCCGCCGTTGGGCGATGCTCCTGGCCTCGCTCGCGGCATTGATGGCACCCGTCTCGCTTGCCTTTTCACACTTGTTCACGATGAACGCCTTCGACCCGCTGCTCTGGACGGCGACCGCCTACCTCATCGTGCGTATCGCTAAGACCGGCAACGAACATCTTTGGCTTGCCGTCGGAGCCCTCGTGGGAATTACGATACTAAACAAGTACGGCGTCGTCTTCTGGCTCTCCGGACTGGTCGTTGGTATCTTCCTCACACCGCTTCGCCAATGCCTGCGTCATCGCTGGTTTTGGATTGGCGGCGCCCTCGCGACCGCCATCGCCCTGCCCAACTTCCTCTGGCAATGGCGGTACCGGTTTCCATTTCTCCAACTGATACGCACCGTCCGCCGCAATGGCCGCGATATCTCGCTTCCACTGTTTCCTTATCTCCAAGCTCAGGCCGAGATGCTCGGCTATGTCGTCGCGATCCTGGTCCCCTTCGCGCTTCTGTTCTTTTTCTCGAAACGGGGACGTCGGTATCGAGCTCTCGGATGGGCTTATCTCCTCTTTCTGGTGGAGATGATGGTCCTTCATGGCAAGATGTACTACCTGGCTCCCGTGTACCCGATCATGTTCGCAGCGGGAGCCGTGTGGTTCTGTGGGTATGGGCTAAGACTGCGCTCGCCCTGGGGATCATCACTATCAGCGGGATCTACGCCCCGACGGTCCTCCCAATTCTGGGCGTTCCGGCCTTTCTCGCCTACGAACACAAGATGGGCATCGAGCAGCAGAAGTTCGAGAATCAGCCGCAAGGGGTGTTGCCGCAAATCTACGCCGACATGTTCGGCTGGGAGGAGATCGCGCAAACGGTGGCGGCGTACTATCACACGCTTTCCCCTGAAGAGCAACGCAAGACTGCGATCTTCGCCAACAGCTATGGCGATGCGGGCGCCATCGACTTCTTCGGACCTCGGTATGGCCTCCCGAAATCGATTGGAAATCACCAAACCTACTGGATCTGGGGACCACGCCAATATACAGGCGACAGCATGATCGTCCTGGGCGAGGGTGACGAGCGGAACATGCAGACCAAGTGCGCCAGTTATTCGGTAGTTGGCAGCATGAAGCACCCGCTCTCCCGGCCCGACGAATGGCTCCCGATTTATCACTGCCGCGGTTTTAAGTGGAACCTGCAGGAGATCTGGCCAAACGCCAAGCACTGGAACTGAGCGATGTGATAAATCATTCCGCGAAGCCCCATCCGATTCCGGGGAAACCGGGGGGGACCGGGGACGAGACGTTTCCCGTTCCCAGTTTCCCAGTTTCCCTCAACGCGCCGGTCCCGGAAGACCCACCGGCGCGACTCGGATGGCCCGAGTTACTTCGTCAGCGGCAGGGGAAATTTCGGCTTGCCGTTTTCCTTATAGACGACTCCGGATTTCATCACCATCTGCACATGCCCCAAGTCCGACAAGTTGTCGTAAAGGGGATTGTCGGGCACCACGATGATGTCCGCGATCTTACCCGCTTCAATAGTGCCGAGGTCGTTCCTGCCCATAATATTGATCGCGTTGATGCGGGTGGCGTCACCGATCACCTGCAAAGCAGGGCGTCCCAGGTCGACGAACGCTTTCATTTCGCGCCAGAGTGCGTCGGTGTGGAAATTCATGGGCGTGCCGTTGTCGGTCCCCATCCCCACCACCGCGCCCGAATCGATCCATTGTTTGGTGAGCGGATCGCGATATTCCATTTCCGTGACGATGCCCCGGAAATAGCCCAGATTCCTCCACTCTTTCAACGATTGTTGCAGGCCTTCCCACATGACCGGCGGGAAAAAACTCTTGAGTTCCGGATCCTGAAGACTCTCGGGGAAATCGATGGTCTGGGGGTAAAGGTAGGCTCGATGGGCCACGGTGGGAACCACTGGGCGCTTGGCCTGGGCAATCGCGGTCACCAGATCCGGTGAGTACGTGGGACTTCCCGCGGAACCCACATGCTGCAGCACATCCACTCCCATTTCGAAAGCGTTACGTATTGCCGGTTCATCGTAAAGATGAGCATGCACTTTGATTCCATTCGCGTGCGCGGCCTTCACGATGGCGTCGTAGTCTTCGCGAGTCAAGCCAGCGTGGGCTTTGATAATGTCGACGCCCTGCTTCGCCAGCTTGTTGACTTCATCGGCGCCCTGCTGCGAGCTGGTGATCGCGATGGAGGAATCATCCGGAAAACCGCGGTACTTATTGCGCCCGATCATGGGACCGCTTACGATGAGCCGCGTGCCCACAACCTGTCCCTTGTTGATTTCGTCGCGGAGTTCGACGCTTTCCTTAGCGGGGCCGCCGACGTCGATCGACGACGTGACGCCGGACATCAGAAGTTGATACGCGGAAAGCTCCATCACTTTCTTGAGGGGATATTCCGGGTGACCCTTGAGCCATTCGAAAAATCCGCCTTCTTCTCCCCAGCCGTTGAGGATGAGGTGAATGTGGGCGTCGATCAGGCCGGGAAGCATGGTTTGCCCGGTGGTGTCGATGATGGTCGCGCCCGGCGGAACCTTTACTCTCATCGCGGGGCCGACCTGCACGATCTTATCGCCCTGAATCAGAACCACCGCGTTGTGAATGGGGGCCACGTTCTGACCGTTGATCAGCATGCCCCCCACGAGAGCGATCGTTTTCTGTGGCTGCGCATAAGCGGGCGCACAGAGCAGGGCGAGCACACCACCAAGTACCAATGAGCGGAATAGAGAATTAGATGTCATCGGGAATCTCCGATTTGGGCCTCCAGCTTGACATGATACATCCATTCCGCGGAAGGGGCCATTAGTATTTCTTTAACGCCTGACCTCTTCTGCCCTCCTCCACAACGAATTGCCGCCAAAGCAGACCCCAAGGCGAGATCGGGCGTTACTTGGCTTGAAATGGGTGCCGCCGCACCCTTTGCGGGCTGCTGCGTAATCCCTGCGAGCCCGGAAGTCCGATTTCGAGACGCCAATCCGGTGTAGACGAAAACGCAACGATTGGACCCCTCAAGGTCTAAAAGCTCGTGTCTTGCAAGCCTTCGACTCCTGATGAGGATGTCAGGAACTGCGGCGAGGATGCCCCATAGCCCGCAAAGGGTGCGGCGGCGCCCTCGTCACAAGCCAAGTAACGCTGCCGCCGCGCTCCGTTTTGCGGGCTGTTACTTAGGAGCACGTCCCGTGTGCCCGCCCGCGTGATACTCTCTTAGGCAAATGGCCTTGTCGCGAACGTGTGCCGCCCTCCTGATCATCTCCGTGGGGATCTTTACCGCCACAGCGGCGGAACCGTTTTACGTGGGAACCTGGAAGATCGTCAGCGCCGCTCCCGCGCCCTGGGCGTCCACGGTGCGTAAGTCGGATCTTGCCGAAGGCAAGTCGCTCACGGGCAAGATCGTGAAGATCGAGGCGACGCGAATCCTGGGCCCCCGCCAAGTGGCCTGCCCGAAGCCCAACTACGAAGTCAAGAGCTATGGCGTCGACATGCTGTTTCAAGGCCAGTTCGAGGAAATGAAAGAACGGGACAAATCCGTCGACATGGCCAAAGCCGCGGCAAGCGCGGGCTTCCGCAACGCGACGGAATGGAAGACGCTCGAAACCGGTTGCGAGACGGAGGTCGATTTTCATTTCATCGACGCCAACACGGCCGCGTTCGGGCTGAATAACGTCGTCTACACGTTGAAGAGGCAATAAGGCGCCTTCGCCGTTGACGGTCCGGCTGGCGCGGCGCGGAGAACGCAGGCAAGCCTGCCACTACTCGAACTCAACCGAGAAACGGCGTTTCAGGAATTATCGGCCACTGGCTGGATAACACGCATCTCGGGAAACCGCCTAATCGCGCAATTCTGCGCGTGTCTGCAGGTAGCTGAGAACTTGAGCTCGTGACAGCACTCCCTCGAGATGGTTGTTAGAAATGACGGGAAGCTGGTTTAGATCGTAACGGTTCATGGAATCAAGCGCTCGTGCTAGAGGCGCATCCGGCACCACCGAGTGGAGATTTTCCAGGGGACGCATGATCTCGTCGAGGGTCGTAAAGGCCCATTTTGCCCGGTCGATTTGTTTGACTTCGTTGGGCGTGACCAGGCCTGTGACTTCGCCCTTATTGACCACGATAAAACAACGCCGCCCCGTGCGAAGCAGTTCGTGATCCACGAAATTCTGGACGTTCAGCCAGCCATCCACCGTAGGGCAATCTCGCGTCATAACGTCCGCGACCCGCACATCCTTGAGTGCGTGTGCGAGTCCGACCTGCATATAGCTCTCCCGTGCTGCTTGGAGTAGAAACCAGCCGATGAAGGCGATCCACAGACCTCCGACGCCGGCGCCGCCAAAGTATCGAAAAATTCCGAGCGCGATAAGCCCGAAGGCTACCGCTTGGCCGATTCTCGCGGCCGTTTGCGTCGAACGGTCGGCGTCGCCGGTCTTCCACCAGATGAGCGCCCGTAGCACCCGCCCACCATCCAGGGGATATCCCGGAACCAGGTTGAAGGCAGCGAGCGTGAGATTGATGTACCCGAGCCACAGCAACATGGCCATCCACGGGTCAGACGACGGATCGCCGATCAAGCGTGCCAAGGTCAGGCAAATTATCCCGATGAGCGCACTGGTCAGCGGTCCCACAAACGCCATCCAGAACTCGACTTTCGCGCTGGCTGGGTTTTTCTCGATCTGCGAAACGCCGCCAAGAGCAAAAAGCGTAATCTCTTTCACCGGCAGTTGGTTTGCCGTAGCCACCAACGAGTGCGCCAGTTCGTGAAGGAGAAGTGAAACGAAAAACAGGATTGCCGTCGTAAGCGCCAAGATCAGGATGACGCCATCACCCCACTTAGGATTGCTGGCATGAAACTGCGAGGAGAGTGAAAGCACGATCAGAAGGGCGATGATGAACCAGCTGTAGTGCAGCCCAATTTTGATCCCAAAGATTCTCCCGAGGCTGATTTGTGATCGCAAGTCTTGGCCCCTGAGTTAGGCCTTTCCCGTGCCGTCCATGGCCGCTTTCACGCGCGCCGGGGTGAAGGGCGCGGTGCGAAGGCGGATGCCCGCGGCATCGAAAACAGCGTTGGCAATGACTGCGGCGACGGGCGCGGTGGCGGCCTCGCCGGCGCCGTAAAGCGGCAGCTCGGGGTGATCGAGGAGAGTGACTTCGACGCGCGGCGCTTGGCTGAAGCGGAGGATCGGGTAGCTGATCCAGTCGACCGAAGTCACGCGCGACCGGTCGAACTTCACCTCTTCGTAAATGGCGCGGCTGGCGGTCTGGATAATACACCCTTCGATCTGATTGCGCAGAGCGTCGGGATTGATGACCAGACCACAATCGTGCGCGCACGTGATGCGGCGGACGGTGATCCTGCCAGTGTTCTTATCGACCGCGACGTCGGCCGTGAGGGCGACGTAGTTTTCCGCCTGCTTGTAGCGCACGTAGGCTACGCCGCGTCCGACGAGCAGTGTGCCCTGGCTCGCGGTGGGGTTGGGCGATGGGCGCGGCTGCCAGTCCGCCATCTCAGCGGCGCGGCGGAGGACGGCGACAGCGCGCGGGTCGGTCATGCGGCTGAGGCGGTACTGGACGGGATCGACCCCGGCTGCGTGCGCGATTTCATCGATGAAACTTTCGACCGCAAACGTGTTGGCAATCTTGCCGGGAGCGCGGAGGTTGGAAACTCGAATGGGCGAGTCCTTGATCCAGTGCGTGGTGACTCTGAGATTCGCGGCCGGATAGGCCGGATCGCCGTTTTGATTGAGGAGCCCGGCGCCCTGGCCGTGATCCTGGGGGATTCCCGCAAGGTCAACGCCGATGAGCGGGCGGCCGCCGGGACGGGCGAAGGGCAGCCACATTTCGGTTTCCCAGGCTTCGATGTCCCCGTTGGCCGCGATGCCTGCGCGGAGATCGAGCATCTGCTGTGGGCCTTTGGGGTCCCAGCCGTGCTCGTCATGGCGCATCCACTGGACGCGGACGGGCGCGCCGACGGCCTTGGACAGGATGACCGCATCGGCCGCCACGTCCTCGTTGCCGTTACCGCCGTAGCAGCCCGCGCCATCGAGATAAACGACTCGTACTTTGTCCATCGGCATGCCGAAGACATTTGAGACGTACTGGCGCAGGCCGTGGGGACCCTGTGAAGAACTCCAGACAGTAGCTCCACCATCCTTTACGTCGGCGACGGCGCACGAAGGGCCGAGCGAGGCGTGGCTCTGATTGGGCCAGAAGTAGGTGGCCGACAGCTTCTTGGCTGAAGCATTCATGACATCGGCGGGATCCCCACCCCGGGAGGTGGTGATGTCGCTCTTCTCGAGCGGGGCCTTGCGGACCCATTGATCGAGCCCCTCGCTCCCAGGAAGGCCGGACCAATCGCTCCAGTTGGCCTTGAGCTCGCGCGAGGCGCGGATGGCCGCCCATTCGTTAGGCGCGACGACGCCGAGGAAGTTCTGAACGCGCACCACGCGCGCTCCGGGGATGGCCGAGATGGAGGATTCATCCACCGAGACGAGCTTGGCGCCGATGGCCGGAGGACGAATCACGCGCCCGTGGAGCATGCCCGGAACGGAGTAATCCTGCACCCAAATGTGCTTGCCCGTGCACTTGGCCGGGACATCGGGCCGGGGCAGGGGCTTGCCGACAATCGTGTAGGTCTTGGGATCTCGCAGAGGAACCTTGGCGTCCACTGGAAGCGAGAACTTCTTTCCGTCCACAAGGGCTCCGATGGCGATCCCGGTCGCGGAAGAAGCGGTCCGCACGATGCCGTTCTCAATGGTTAGGTCCGACGCAGGCAGGCCAAGCCTGGCGGCGCCCATCGCGACCAGCGCCCGTCGGGCCGTGGCAGCGGCATGGCGGACTTCGACTCCACCCCGGGTGAGGCCCGTGCTGCCGCCGGTGCTGCCCTGATCCGGCGTCAGAGCCGTGTCGCCTTCGACCAGCGAAACACGGTCGACCGGCACACCGAGTTCTTCCGCGGCCATCTGGCGGACGGCCATCCTGAGACCGGTCCCGAGATCGACCTTGCCGGTGTAGACGGTCACCGTGCCGTCGGCGTGGACGGCGAGGAAGGAATCGATTTCATTGCCGTCATTGGTCTTGCCGAGGTCCGACGCCGGGCCCTGCTGAGCCATGGCGCGTTGGACGAGCGTCCCGCTGAGGGAGAAACCGACGACGAGAGCGCCGCCGGATTTAAGAAGCAGCCGGCGAGAAATCATGCCTTCCCCCCTTGCTTGCTCTGAGGAGATTGGGCGGCACGCATGACCGCGGCCAGTATCCGTGTATGAGCGCCGCAGCGGCACAGGTTACCGTCGAGCCCGGCTTTCACCTGTTCGACGGTGGGCCGAGGGTCCTTATCGAGGATGGCGCGGGCGGCCATGATCATGCCCCCGGTGCAGTAACCGCACTGCGCGGCCTGCTCAGCAATGAAGGCCGCCTCCACGTGGTCGGGTTTTTCGGGAGTGCCTAAGCCTTCGACCGTGGTTATCGAGTGGCCCGCCGCGCTCTTGACGGGAGTGACGCAGGAGCGAATAGCCTTGCCATCGAGAAGCACAGTGCAGGCTCCGCACTGGGCGAGTCCGCAACCGAACTTGGGACCGTGCAAGCCAAGATCGTTGCGGAGGACGTAGAGCAGGGGCTGGGCTGGATCCCAGGAATCGACCGTGGTGGAACGGCCATTGACTTTCAGGTTGAATTTCGCCATTGGATATCTCCTCGCCGGAAGAGGTCGGCCAGGGGCCGAAAGATGCTTATTCGCCTACTTTATCCCAAATGAAACAACACCGCGGTTCCGTGAGGGCGAGCGCTACTGAGTAACAGCCCGCAAAATGGAGTACGCCGGCAGCGTTGCTTGGCTAGTAACGCGGGGGGTGCGCCGCACCCTTTGCAGGCTAGCCAGGAGCGCGAACGCCGTAAGCTGCGCGGCGGTTCTCGAACGCGTCCTCGACCGGGCCTCGCGTCCTGGAACAATGGCGCGCGGTGGCGTCCTAGGCGAACCCGTTCTCCACATTCCCATCCGCGGTGATCTTCCAGCTTTGGATGGCATTGAAATGATAGGTCGAGTTTTCTCCGCGGGCCTTCAGCAGCGCCTCGACCGGCGGCTGCGTATCGCCGTGTTCGTCGGTGCATCGGGATTGCAGAACCACCTCGCTTCCGTCCCATTTCCAGGCATGGCGGAACCGCGTATACGCGAGGGGGAGCACCGGCTCTTGCAAGATCGCATCCTTCCAGGTGAGTCCGCGATCGGTGGAGACTTCGACCCGCCGGATCGCGCCCCGTCCCGACCAGGCCAGCCCCGAAATTTCGTAGAAACCTGGACCTTGCAGTTTCTGCCCGCCGGAGGGAAACGTGATGAGCGACTTCGGATCCATTTCGAAGGTGAATTGGCGGGCTTTCCCGCTGGGCATCAAATCCGTGTACTTGGAGGTCTCTTCGCGCGTCTGGTAGGGCGCATCGACCACCTTGATACGGCGCAGCCATTTCACGCTGATGTTGCCTTCCCAGCCGGGCACAAACATTCGCACCGGATACCCCTGCTCCGGACGAAGAGCCTCGCCGTTTTGGCCGTAAGCCACCAGAACGTCGTTCATGGCCTTCGCCAACCGAACGCTGCGGGTCATCTTGGCCGCATCCGAGCCTTCGGCGACAATCCAGTTTGCCCCCGTCCGCACGCCGGCCTCCCGAAGCAGCAGGGACAGATTCACGCCGGTCCACTCGGCGCAACTGGTGAGTCCCGCTTCCTGAACGGTACGGAGTCCGGTGCGCCGGGAACCGTTGCCGGAGCACTCCATGAAATAGATTCGGGAAACGGCGGGAAAACGTTTCAGGTCGTCCATGGTGAGCATCAGCGGGCGATCCACCAGGCCGTGGATCATCAGACGATGGCGCCGGGGATCGATATCCGGCACTCCCGCGTGGTGGCGTTCGAAATGGAGCGCGTTGGGCGTAATGATGCCCGTCATGGCCGCTAGCGGCGTGAGCGAATTGTGCTCCTGAACGGTCCGCACGGCGGTTTCAAAACGCGAGCGTTCGCCGTAGGCGCTGGCCCGCCGGCCCTGCACCTTGGTTGGATCGTCGGGCGCGGGCTGCTCGGAAGCCGGTTTGGTGTCGTCCGCGGCGAGTCCCGCACCCGCAGCCAGAGCCGCGCCGAGGCCAGCGCCGCTTTGGAGAAAGCGGCGGCGATTGGAACGTCCAGGTTTCATATTTCTCTCCTCGTCCTGATCGTTGGATGCATCCATTATGGCTCAGACTTTCGGCGTTGGTTGGATCCTCGGCATGCGGCGATTCTCGGGTCGCCGTTTGCTCAGCTCTCCTACATCGAGATTCACTTGTAACCGCGAGCGCACTAAGCTTTCCGTTTGCCCTTTGCGCGGACGCGCTGGTACTTGAGCGCAATCAGGCCTCTTGAGTAAGTCTTGTTCTCGACCAACGCGAAGTCACGTTGAGGAAAGCCGCTTGGGAAAAGCGGGATACCCTTGCCGAGCAAGACCGGAACAATACCGAGGCACAGCTCATCGACGAGGTCCGCTTTGAGGAAGGAGCGGGCGAGTTCGCCGCCGCCCATGAGCCAGATGTCCTTGCCGGGGCGTTTGCGGAGTCGACGGATAAAAGCAGTGGGCGATTGGTTAATGAATGCAAGGCCATGACGTTCACCAGCCGGCGAATGATGGCCGCAACCTTCTGTCCGGCTTGGATCCGCGTGCGCCGGTTCCTGCTTCGGGTCAGAACACCCGCCGGACGTGTTAAATTGGTGAGTCTCCTGTATTAAACGGGCATGCGAATCTCTGTAATTATTCCCGTGTTTAACGGCGCCGCCACTTTGCCGTCGTGCCTGCGGGCAGTAGCCGATTCGCAGTACGCGGCCGCCGAATGCTTCGCGGTGGACGATGGGTCGACCGACGATTCCGTGTCTCTGGCGGGACAGTTCGGCGTCACGGTTCTCTCCGCGGTCGAGCGCCGCGGGCCCGCCGCAGCCAGAAACATAGGAGCTCGCCGCGCCAGTGGAGACCTCCTCGTATTCCTCGATGCCGACGTCGCGGTGCACGCCGATGCCCTCGGACGGATCGCGGAAAGATTTGAAACGGATCCGCGTTTGGATGCACTGATCGGTGCTTATGACGACGCCCCTTCCGATCCTGGACTCATTTCACAATTCAAGAATCTGATGCACGCGTTCGTGCATCGGCAGGGAAGCCGCCAGGCCTTTACATTCTGGTGCGGCTGCGGCGCGGTGAAGCGAGCGGTGTATCTGGAGCTGGGAGGCCTAGATGAATCCTACGGCCGGCCGTCCATCGAGGATATTGAATTTGGATTTCGGATGAGGAATTCCGGCCGCAAACTGGCGCTCGATTCGCGAATACAATGCAAGCATCTGAAGGTCTGGACGCTCTGGAACCTGGTGCGGACCGACGTGCTGCAACGGGGGATTCCGTGGACCGAATTGATTTTGCGAACGCGCTTTTTCCCCGACGATCTCAATCTGCGATGGAATCAACGGATCTCGGTCGCGTTGTCATGGACGCTGGTTCTGGCGGGCGGGATCGGGATCTGGCACGTGCTGGGTGGCCGGCCCGTGGCGCCGGTTCCCGTGTGGGCGGCGGGAATCCTGGCGAGTCTTGGCTCCGTGTGCTTCCTGAACCGCGGCTTCTACCGGTTCTTGACGTCGCGGAAAGGCTGGTCGTTTTCGCTGTGCGCCGTCCCGCTGCACGTGCTCTATTTCGTGTATAGCGGAATCTCGTTCGTGCTGGGGGCCGGGTTGTACGCGCTTCACGGCCTTCTGCCGGCGTCAGCCAGGGAACCGGATGCCTCGGGCGCGCTGCAGAGCCGGCGGGCAAATCGACTTTGATGGAACACATCGAGAGCAATGGTGCCCGGAGCGGCCCCTCGAAGGAAGCGATGGCCGCCGATGTGATCATTCTGGGCGCAGGGCCCGCCGGCCTGACCGCCGCCCACGAACTTTCCGGCAAGGGCGTTTCTTGCATTGTCCTCGAGCGCGATCCGGTGGTGGGCGGCCTCGCCAAGACGATGGACTACAAGGGATATCTATTCGACCTGGGCGGGCACCGATTTTACACCAGGGTCGCGCTGATCGAGCGTATCTGGCGGGACGTATTGGGAGCCGATTTTCTCGACCGCCCGCGGCTCTCGCGGATCTACTATCGCTCCCGGTTCTTCGAATATCCCCTCGATCCGCTGGACGTTGTGCGTGGCCTGGGACCGCTCGAAGTTCTGATGTGCGGCCTGAGTTTTCTGCGTTCTCACTTGTTCCCGCAACGGCCGGAGAACCATCTGGCCGCATGGGTTTCCAACCGTTTCGGACGCCGCCTTTTCAGTATGTTTTTCGAGAGCTACACCGAAAAGGTCTGGGGGATTCCCTGTACTGAAATCAGCGCGGATTGGGCGGCCCAACGCATTCGGGGATTGTCCTTTCCGGCTTTGGTGCGGCACGCGTTCAACGCCCGAGGGAACCCGCGAGGGAAGAACACGATCAAGACTCTCATTCGGGAATTCCACTACCCGCGGCGTGGTCCGGGAATGATGTGGACGAAAATGAAGGAAGCCGTGGAGCAGCGCGGATCGCGAGTGATCTTAAATGCTCCCGTGGAAAAGATCCTGTGGGAACAGGGCCGCATCACTGGAGTACGGGCCGGAGGCCGGCTCTACACGGGAACGCACTTCATCAGCAGCCTTGCGATACGGGATTTCTTCACCATGATGGAGCCGGAGCCGCCGGGAGACGTGCACCGAACCGCGCTCGCTTTCGAGTACCGCGACTTTATTACCGTCGGCTTGATCGTTCGCGGTACGAATCTTTTCCCGGATAACTGGATCTACGTCCACGAACCGGCGGTGAAGGCCGGCCGCATTCAAAACTACAGCAATTGGAGCCGGGAAATGAGTCCGGAACCGGAGACGGCGAGCAGCCTGGGCGTGGAGTACTTCTGCTTTGAGAACGACGCTCTCTGGCGCACCTCCGACGAGGATCTTGTGGCGCTGGCGCGGCGGGAACTGACATTTCTAGGGCTCGTGAAATCGGAAGACATCTTGGACGGTAAGGTAGTACGTGTGCCGAAGGCGTACCCGATTTATGGAGACAGCTACCACCAATCTCTGCAGGTGGTCCGCCAATTCGTGGCAACCGTGCCGAATCTCCAGCTGGTGGGACGAAACGGCATGCACCGCTACAACAACCAGGACCATTCCATGCTAACCGCGCTGATGGCCGCGCGAAACATTCTGGGCGCGAATTTCGACCTGTGGAAAATGCACGGCGAGAGGGAATACCTGGAAGAAGGGCTGGCGCTGGACGATGAGGATATTCTTGAGCTCGAAACCGGGTTCCGCCGCCCCGCATCCGGGACCGCACGTCCGTCCGAATCCGCCGTGCTGCCCAAGAATTGATTCCTCCGCTGGGAACTCGATCGATTCGGACAATCCAGCGGCGCGAAGTGCACCCACGGGTGTGCCCACGGGTTCCAGGCCGCGGGAACAACGTGGGCGTGCCGTTGTTATATACTCGGGGAGTCCTATGCGGGTCCCGCGCCTCGGCGATGTAATAGACGATTTTTGCGTCAAGTGCCGCCGGCTGACAAATCATGCCATTGTGTCGCTGCTCGATGGACAAGCCGCAAAAGTCCGCTGCCGTACATGCTACGGCGACCACGATTACCGCCACGAGATCGCTCCGCCCACGAAGAAAGAACTGCTGAAGCAGAAGGAATTGTTTAATGCCGTGTTGGCCGGTATGGCGCCCGCGGGCTCGGTGAATGACCCTTCGCCGGCCGCCGCCCCTTCTCCTGTAGCCGCTGCCGCCGCTGCCGACAACGCCGGTCCCATTAAGCCCACGGCTTTGAAGGTGAAGAAGAAGAAACAATAGCCGGTCTCCATTCGCGCCACGCGTCGAGCAGCGGGAAGTACAGGCCCAACCGCACCGGTTGGCCGAGCGGCTGGAGCAGCCGCGCATAGCGTTCCAATTGGTCCCGATAGCGCCGTTGTTGATCGTCGAGGAATTCACCGAGGCCGCCACCTTCATGCGCGCTGGTTTTGAAATCGATGATCCATCGGACGCCGTCCTCGTCGACGAAGGTACGATCCACCGTCCCTCTGACCACGCGCCCGTCCAGCACACCGGCGATCGAGTACTCGGATCGTGATTGGGTGTGCACCTGGAGAATCCAGCGTCCACGCTCGCTCTTTTGCGTCCGTTCGAGCGCCTCCCGCACCAGCTGCGCAGTCCAGTCGAGGTCGGCTAGGGGAACACCCGCGTGCGCCAAAGCGCGACGGAGGGAAGCAGGCGGCGGAATCCGGCAACCGGCGCCGGTCATGCGCTGCAGAAACGCGTGCACCACGGTTCCCACGAAACGTAGACTGTCGCCAACCCATTCGAAGCTTGGGTCCTGAATTTCGACGGAGGGCGCATCGGTCGCGCGCCACTCGACCGGCGCGGGGATCGCGGGGGGAGCCCAGGCCGCCGGTAGTCGCCGTAGATACGAAAGTGGAACAGGCTGCTCGATCGCGTCCACCGGAGCGTTGACCGCACAAGTAGCAAACTCTTTCGCCTCGGCGGATGTCAGGGCCGGATACAAATCGAAAAGCATGGACCGGCTGTCCGCCCGTGGCTCGCCTTTCGCCGTCACTGCGACGTGCCCCAGCAAATGCAAGCGCTGCCTGGCGCGCGTCGCTGCAACATAGAGTTGCCGCACCCGCTCATGGCGGTTCTTCTTATTTTCGATTTGCCGAAGATACTCGTAAACCGGATCCCCGTCCGAGCCGGTCTCTTGGATCGGTGCGAGTAGCCGCTCCTCTTTTGAAAAACTCGCCCGCACAACGGAGCCTCGCTCGGGCGAGACGCTTAGAGTTTCTGCTGGTGTGGAGGGCCTCGCTGGCCCT
>Ga0209415_10010491_pt1 | contig 15745 bp, 17 predicted proteins | sample PeaSoiSIISIP2007_FD_187696 | JGI IMG/M metagenome (GOLD analysis project Ga0209415, IMG submission 187696) | Peat soil microbial communities from Weissenstadt, Germany - SII-SIP-2007 (SPAdes) (version 2) | ecosystem: Environmental > Terrestrial > Soil > Wetlands > Peat | place: Germany... | reverse complement strand
TCCGCTCGAATTCCTCCATCGCTGGAAATCTCAACAAAAGAAAGCCGAGTGTCACTAATCATGTGGACGAGTACAAGTCCTTGACGCATCCGGGCGCGTTTTGTATATTCAGGGTTCGGTTTTGCGAATCCAGCGAACCGAAAGGGTATTCGAGAGCGCGCGATGCACACGTACTTCGAATATTTCGCCTTTACCTACCGCTTCTCCTTTACGGGGGAGCGGGCCGGCGAGACGCGCGCGGATGAAGTAGGCAGCTAGAAGCCGCACAAAGTTTCGAGAACCGGGCCGCGACCTCCGAACGGAGACGCGGCCTTTTTTGTTGCGCGGGCCCCATATCAACCGCCTCATAGGCAACGGGAGCGCTATGAAAATCGACGATTGGCGAAAGAAAATTGACGCGATCGACACGGCCATGCTGCACCTGCTGAACCTGCGCGCCCAGCTGGCGGTCGAGGTCGGCCGCCTGAAGCAGGAAGAGGGCGTGGCGCTCAGGGCTCCGGCACGCGAACAGGAGATTCTCTCGCGCATGAAGGCCGCGAATCCCGGCCCGCTCGACAACGCGACCGTGGAGAGGATCTATCAATTGATTCTCGACGAATCGATTCGCACGCAGGAGAGCCACGGCTTCGCAAAGCCGGGCTACGCGGCCCACCCGGCTCCTGGCGGCACGCGCGGGGAGCATCGCAAGCCGTCGCGCCGGCGCTGGAGAAAATGAACGTCGCAAAAAATGCGCGCGTGGCATTCCAGGGGGAGCGCGGGGCCTTCAGCGAGGAGGCTGCCGTGAAACTCCTAGGCGAGGAGATTTCGCTCGTGCCGCGCCCGACGTTCGAGGCCGCCTTCAGCGCGATCCGCGATGGCGCGGCCGATTACATTCTCGCGCCGATTGAAAACAGTCTTGCTGGCCCGGTCCACAGGTCGTTCGATCTTCTCGTGGATAGCCGGCTGAATATTTTGGCGGAGGTCATTATTCCGATCGTGCACAACTTGATCGCAGCGCCGGGAACTTCGTTCGACGATATCGCCGTCGTCGAATCGCATCCCGTGGCCCTCGCGCAGTGCGAGCAGTTTTTTTTCGCGCACCCGCGCTTGAAAAGAATTGCGACAGAGGATACGGCGGGGAGCGTGCGCGACGTGGTTCGCTCCGGCGACCGCTCGCGCGCTGCGATTGCGGGGCGGCGCGCCGCGGAAATTTATGGCGGCGTCATCCTGCGCGAGCATCTCGAGGACAACCGCGAGAATTACACGCGCTTTCTCCTTCTTTCGGAGTCGGCTGTCGTGCCGGAGAATGCCGATAAGCTGTCGCTCGTTTTTCAGCTCGATCACCGGCCCGGCGCGCTTTATCACGCGCTCGAGCCGTTCGCGCGCCGGAATCTCAATCTGATGAAGATCGAGAGCCGTCCCGTGCACGGCAGCCCGTGGCAATACCGGTTTTATCTGGACCTGCAGGCGTCGAGGCGCGATCCCGAAGTGGCCGCGGCGCTTGAGGAATTGAAGCACCTGGTCGTCGACTTGCGGATTCTCGGGTCGTACGTGTCCGCGCCGCGATCGGATAGCAGGAAATCTTAGCCATTTGCGAGGACTCGAAAATGATCTTCAACATGCGGGGCGAAGCAACCGACGAACAAATCAACCACATCGTCGATCGCATCAAGGAGTGCGGATACGAAGCGCATTTGATCCGCGGCAAGGAAAGGACCGTGATCGGAGTTGTCGGTAATAGCGACCGCCGCCGGGAGGAGCTCCTGGCTCTGAGTTCCGCTCCGGGCGTCGAAGAAATCGTGCGAATTTCGCATCCCTTCAAGTTGGCGGCGCGGAGCGTGCGTCCCGAAGGCACGATCATCGACTTGGGCAGGGGTGTCACGATCGGCGGCAAGGAGGTCGTCGTGGCGGCAGGACCGTGCGCCGTCGAGTCCGCCGAACAGATCGCGGATATCGCCGCGAAGGTGGCTCAGGCCGGCGCAAAGTTGCTGCGCGGCGGCGCGTTCAAGCCGCGGTCGTCCCCGTACAGCTTCCAGGGCATGGGCGAAAAAGGCCTGAAGCTGATGCGCGACGCTGCGGACAAGAACAACCTGCTGGTCGTCAGTGAAGTGATGGATCCTTCGCAGATCGCGCTCATGCTGCCGTACGTGGACGTGCTCCAGGTGGGCGCTCGCAACATGCAGAACTACCATTTGCTGCGCGGGCTCGGCGAGGTCGATAAGCCGGTGCTGCTCAAGCGCGGCATGTCGGCCACGATCGAAGAACTGCTGCTCAGCGCCGAATACATCATGGCCGGCGGAAACTACAAAGTGATTCTCTGCGAGCGGGGCATTCGCACCTTCGATACCTACCTGCGCAACACGCTCGATATCGCCGCGATCCCGGTGCTCCACAGCCTTTCGCACCTGCCGGTGGTCGCCGACCCGTCGCACGGCACCGGGCGGCGCGACAAAGTCGCGCCGATGGCTCGCGCGGCCGTGGCGGCTGGGGCGGATGGATTAATCATCGAGGTTCACCCGGATCCCGAGCGCGCTCTATCCGACGGCGTGCAGTCGCTCTATCCCGACCAGTTCACGCAATTGATGAAGGAAATTCGCGCGATTGCTCCGGCAGTCGGCCGGCATATCGCCGAGGAGAGGCCCTCGGATCGCGTCACGGTTTCGCGGGCATAAATCCATACTTCTGGAAAATCGCGCCTCCACGCGGGCCCGCGAGAAAATCCAAAAAGTGCCGCGCGGCAGCCGGATACTTTGAGGCTTTGATCACGGCGCCCGGATAGATCACCGGAGCATGCGACTTTGCCGGTGCCGTGGCGGCCACCTTCACTTTCGAGGACGAGAGGGCGTCGGTTGCGTAAACGATGCCCGCGTCCACGTTTCCCGTCTCCACGTATGTCAGCACCTGCCGCACATCCTTCGCAAGAATCGCCTTGGAATTCACCGCATCGTAAATTCCCAAAGACGTGAGGACTTCCTTCGCGTACTGCCCGGCGGGAACCGTCGCGGGCTCGCCGAGCGCGACCTGCTTCACCTCCGGCTTCGCCAGGTCCTGAAAGCTCGTCATCGAAGCGGTCGAATCCTTCGGGACGATCAGCACGACCTCGTTGCGCAGCAGGTCCTTGCGCGTGCCTTCGAGCAAGAACCCCTTCGTGTCGAGAGCATCCATCTGCTTCGGCGCGGCGGAGAGAAAAATGTCGACAGGCGCCCCCTGCTCGATTTGGATCTGTAGCGTCCCCGAAGCGCCGTAATTCACCGCGACCGTCACGCCGGAATTTTCCGTCGTGTAGAGCTGCTTCGCTTCATCGAGCGCGTCTTTCAGGCTGATCGCCGCGGACACTGTGAGGTCCGCCTTGGCCGCTTGCGGCGGTGGCCCGCCGGCTACGCCGGTTCCTGACACAAGTAGCAGCGCAAGTAAGACCGCGATCGTGCATCGCCGATTGCGGCCAATCATGGGAAACCTCCTGGAACCTATAGTTCACGCCGAACCGCAAACGTGTCCGGATGTGATCTTCACTGCCGGGCTCGGACGCCGCTGGAATAATACGATTTAGCACGTGTGCATACGTTACGTCAACGCAGTATGAATCGCATCAAAACGCAAAATCGCGGGAAACAGGACGAGGTTCCATCGGGCGAAATGCGCGGAGGGCTGCTCTAAACGCGGACGATCATTACTTCTGTGGATTTAATCAGTGCGGCGGCCTTCTCTCCCACCTTCAGCCGCATTTCCCGGATGGCGTCCGACGTGATGATCGACGTGATCTTTTGGCCGCCGATCGAGAGTGTCACCTGCGCCATCAGGCCATCGACTTTGATTTCGGTCACCCGGCCGGCAAGCTGGTTTCGGCCGCTGATGTGCCGGAAATTCGGCCTGCGCGCCTCCACCGGGAGCCGCTCCGATTGCAGGTGCAGAAATTTGTCGAGTTCGGACTCTGGGACGCGGTGGTGCCCTCCTGCGGTCTTCACGGTGCGAAGCTTCTTCTTGTAAATCCACTGCTTTAGGGTGGGGTAGCTAATCCCCAGTATTTTGGCTGCATCCCGCGGCGTGAGAAGTTTGGGAGTTGGCATGGGCTTCGCGAGGAAGCCATGTTTTTAGCGCACTTTACGCCGTCGCGTCAACGATTGCTTCGGCCGCGCTATTCTCCCTAAGTCCAATGGCTCCAAAGCTGCCGCCATGAGAAAGCTCGTTTGTACCCGCCACCACACTCTACCAAGGCATGGATTGACAGGCTCGGCTGGCGAGACTAGACTGTTTTGGTACAGTTATGATCTCACTGCTCCCGAGCGCCTGTTGTACGTGTTGTAGCCCGATGCACATGTGTGCGTCTTCGGGGGCGCCAGGATTTACGAGCTAAGTTCGCAACACAGCTAGGCTTGAATCCAACCCGCCCTCGGAGCAAATCCGGGAGGCGGATTTTTTTTGCGATGGTGCCCGCGTTCAAAATGGAAATTTACACGAAGACCGACGACAGGGTGACGTCGAGCCAACTCGACCACCTGAAAATGCTCGAAGCCGAGAGCATCTTTATCCTGCGTGAAGCTGCGGCCGAATTCGCCCGCCCCGTGATGCTCTATTCGATCGGCAAGGATTCTTCCGTCATGCTGCGCCTGGCGCAGAAGGCCTTTTACCCGGGGAAAATCCCGTTTCCGCTGCTGCACGTGGACACGAATTACAAATTCCCCGAGATGATCGAATTTCGCGATTGGTATGCAAAACACGTCGGCGCGGAATTGATCGTACACAAGAATCAGAAGGCCCTCGACGAAGGCGCCAACCCCTACACGCTCGGCACGCAAAAGTGCTGCGGCCTGCTCAAGACGCGATCGCTGCTCGATGCGCTCGCGGAGGGCGGTTTCGACGCCGCGTTCGGCGGCGCGCGCCGCGACGAGGAGAAATCGCGCGCCAAGGAGCGCGTCTATTCCTTCCGCGATGCGCTCGGCCAGTGGGACCCGAAGAATCAGCGGCCCGAGCTCTGGAGCCTCTATAACAGCCGCCATCACAAGGGCGAAAGCATACGCGTCTTTCCGCTTTCGAATTGGACCGAGCTCGACGTCTGGCTCTACATCCACGCGGAAAACATCCCGATCGTTCCGCTCTATTTTGCGAAAGAGCGTGAAGCGATTGTCCGGGGAGAGCAGATTCTGCTGCTCCAGACGGGCGTCCGGCCGCTTCCCAGCGAAAAGCCGCAGATGGTCAAGTGCCGTATGCGTTCGCTCGGATGCGTTCCCTGCACGGGCGGGATTCGCTCTGACGCCGATACCGTTCCCAAGATCATCGACGAAATGATTTCGTTCCGCCGCTCCGAACGCGAAAACCGCGTGATCGATCATGACGAGGAAGGCTCGATGGAAATCAAGAAGCGCGAGGGATATTTCTGATGTCCACGGCAACGCCAGAGCCGGCGGACGCGCCCTCGGCCAACGCATCACCGGCCGCCGCGCCGAAGAGCGTCGCGGAGGCGCTCACGCACACTGCGGGATTGCTGCGCTTTTCGACAGCTGGAAGCGTCGATGACGGCAAGTCCACGCTGATCGGGCGCCTGCTCTACGACAGTCAGTCCGTCTTCGAGGACCAGCTCGCGTCGGTTCGCAACAGCAAGATCAATCGTGCGGCCGGCCCCATCGATTTCTCGCTGCTCACCGACGGTCTCCGCGCCGAGCGCGAGCAGGGCATCACGATTGACGTCGCGTACCGTTATTTCTCCACGCCTCGCCGCAAATTCATCATCGCCGATACGCCGGGACACGAGCAGTACACGCGCAATATGGCCACCGGGGCGTCCACCGCCGAGGCCGCCGTCGTGCTGATGGACGCCACCAAGGGCGTTCTCCGGCAATCGCGCCGTCACGCCTACATCGCCCACCTGCTCGGGGTGCAGCACATCGTCGCCGCTGTCAATAAAATGGATCTCGTCGGATTCTCGCAGGAAGTATTCGACCGCATCTCTGCCGAGTTCCAGGAATTCGCCGATCATCTTGGAATTCGCAACGTGTACGCTGTGCCCGTGAGCGCGCTCGAAGGCGACAACGTCGTGCGGCGGAGCAAGCGCATGCCGTGGTTTGAAGGTCCCGCGCTCCTCGAACACCTCGAATCGATACCGGCGAGCGCCAGTGCGGCGTCCGGACCATTGCGATTCCCGGTGCAGTACGTGATCCGGCCGGACGCGAGCTTCCGCGGTTTCGCTGGACAGCTCGCCTCCGGAGAACTCCGCCCCGGCACCAGCGTCATGGCGCTGCCCTCGGGCGTCAAAACGAAAATTCAATCGATCGTCGCGTTCGAGGATGAGCTGGAATCGGCCGGTCCGGGAAATTCGATTACGCTCACGCTCGCTGATGAAATCGACCTGAGCCGCGGAGACATGCTCGTCGCCGAGGATCAGGCGCCGTTCAAGGGAACGGAGTTTCACGCTACGCTCGTGTGGATGCATTCCGAGCCGCTCGACCCGCACAAGATTTACGTTCTCAAGCACACGACGCGGACCGTCCGCGCCCGCGTCCATCAGATTCGCTACCGCGTGGACATCAACACGCTCGAGCACGCGCCTGCGACAAAGCTCGATCTCAACGAAATCGCCGCCGTCGACGTAAAGACGACTCTGCCGCTGTTCTTCGATCCGTATCGCTTGAACCGCACCACGGGCAGCTTCATCGTCATCGACCCGCTGACGAACGCCACGGTCGCCGCCGGAATCATCGATGGCGCCATCGAACCGGGGCCCGGTTCGCGCTCGGCGTCGGCTGCCCATCGCAGGCACAGCACGAAGGAAGAGCGCATTCTTCGGTTTGGCCATCCTGCGGCCGCGGTCTGGCTGAAGGGGCGGCCTCATGTGGCTGAGCTTGTGGAGCGCAGCCTCTTCGACGAAGGCTGGCAAGTGCAACTGGCCGGACCCAACGATTTTCTTTCGCACGAGCTCGTCACCGTCGCGAAGGCATTTCGCCTATCGGGCTACATTACCGTTTTCTGCCCGCTCGATGACGGCACGGACCAGAAGCAAGTGGTCCGCGCGATTTTCGGCCCCGAATCCTTCTTCGCCGTACGCATCACCGACGACACCGATGCGGAGGCAGTCGAGCGCATCATGAATGTGCTTCGCAAGTGGCGCGACACGTATTCGGAGCCGCACAAGGAGAAGCCATGACGCAGCCCGCGCTCGCCGAGGAATTCGAAGCGCTCTCCGCCGATGCGGTGATCGACCGCCTGCTCGCGGAAAACTCAGGCGCGAAGAGCAAAGGCTCCGTCTGCATCACGTGCAGCTTTCAAGCCGAGGACATGATCGTGCTCGACCTGCTGCGAAAGCGCTTGCCGGATATTCCCGTGCTTTTTCTCGACACCGGCTACCACTTCGCCGAAACCTATGCGTATCGCGACCGCATGGCGCAGGCCTGGCATCTCAACGTTCAGAATCTCGCGGCGAAGAAATCCGTCGCCGAGCAGGAAGCCGAATTCGGCATCCTGAATCGCACCGATCCCGGCCGCTGCTGCCATCTTCGCAAGGTCGAGCCGCTGTTCTCGGCTCTCGAGAACTTTGATATCTGGTTCACGGGGTTGCGCCGCGAGCAGTCGCCCACGCGCAAGAATCTCAAGGTCGTCGAGCACCACGAGCTGCCCAGCGGCAAGGTGCTCCTGAAGGTGAGCCCGCTCGCTGCGTGGACCTGGGGGCAGGTGTGGGAGCACACGTTCCGGGAGAAGATTGACTTCCTGCCGCTCTACGATTCCGGATATCGCAGCATCGGCTGCGAGCCCTGCACCGCGATTCCAGCAGCGGGAGCCGATCCGCGCTCCGGTCGTTGGGGCGGGACGAAGCTGGAGTGCGGGATCCACACCGAGTCGAAACTCGCAGAGTGATGCAGGCTCTCATCGGCTTTCTGATTGCCCTCGCAGTAGGGCTCACCGGCATCGGCGGCGGCAGCTTCACTGTGCCTGCACTCGTTTTGATCGTCGGGCTGGTGCCGGGCGCTGCCGTGGGCACGGCCTTTGTGTTTGCCGGTGTCTTGCGGCTCATTGCTGCGCCTTTTTACCTCGCCGGCCGGCACATCCATGGGCGTTATCTGTGGCTTCTGGTGCTGGGTGCCGTGCCGGGCCTGCTGATCGGTACGTACATTCTTCGGCTGCTCAGCAGCGCGTCGGGAAGCCCCACCGTGGTCCTTCTGCTCGGACTCGTGCTGACGGCATCGTCGAGCGTGACCTTCATTCCTCGCGCTCAATATCCCGGCTTCGCCAAGAAGAATTCCAGTTGGCTACCCTGGCTCGCTCTTCCGATCGGAGTCGAGGCGGGGTTTTCATCCGCGGGAGCGGGCGCGCTCGGCACCGTGCTCCTGCTCAACTATTCGGAGATGACGCCCCCGGAAGTGGTCGGCACCGACATCCTGTTTGGGCTGGTGCTGGCCGTGATCGGGAGCGCGTTTCACTGGAAGTTCGGTTCGATCAACAATCCGGTACTCATCCATCTGCTCGAGGGCGGAGTGCCTGGCGTGGTGATTGGATGTTTGTTCGCTCGAAAAGTGCCCGCACGGAAACTAAAACTGGTGATCGCTCTGATCGCGATCTTCGCGGGGCTTCAGCTGATCTGGAGCGGCGCGCGCACATTCATGACGCGCCAGAGTTCGAAGACTTCCGTGGCTACAGGCGAGAAAGCCCTCTTCGGTTTCGGACCACCCAGTTAGAGATCGAATCCAAGCTGTAGCCTGACGGCTTCCGACATGCGTTCGGGACTCCATGGAGGCTCGAAGACGATTTCGACGTTCACTTCCTTCACGTCCGGCAGGCGCGCGAGCTTGTTCTCGACGTCGGCCTTCAGCACGTTGCCCATGCCGCAGCCGGGAGCGGTCATCGACATCTTAATGTCGATCTTCTGGCCGCCCTGTTCGAGCGGCGTGGCAACGCAGGAGTAGATCAATCCGAGGTCCGCGATGTTGACGGGGATTTCGGGATCGAACACGGTTTTCAGTTGGTCCCATACCAGCTTTTCGCTGAACGCTTCTTGCTGGGCGGCCGACGGCTCGGTGGCGGCATGCGGCGTAAGGCCCATCGCGTCCGCGTCCTTCACATCGATGCGGAACATTCCGCGCGAGCTCGTCACGGTGTAGCTGCTGCCCAAGTACTGCATCACGCGAACACCGGTGCCGGCCGGTAGGACGCTGGTCACTCCGCTCGGAATCGCGATCGCCGCGCATTCGCGGCTCAATGTAATCCATTCGGGCATGTTAGTCCTATTCGGTTGAAATGGCTTCTTGCTTTCCTTCGAGCGCGGCCTGGAGCGTGTGCCAGGCAAGCGTGGCGCACTTCACGCGCACGGGAAACTCGGATACGCCGGAGAAAACCGCGAGCTTGCCGATTTCCGCCTCGGCGCCTGCGGCCGCGTGGCCCGTGACCAGATCGTGGAACCGGCCGAAGAGTTTTTCCGCTTCCTCCCGCGTCTTGCCCTTGAGCATCTGCGTCATCATCGAAGCCGAGGCTTTCGAAATCGCGCAGCCGGTACCCTGGAAGCTGATGTCGCGGATCACGTCGCCGTCGAGCGCCAGATACACCGTGAAGCGGTCCCCGCAAAGCGGATTGAAGCCTTCCGCTTTGTGGTCCGCCGCCGGGAGCTCGCGATAGTTCCTCGGCGCCTTGCAGTGCTCTAGGATCACGTCCTGGTAGAGATCGCGCAGGTCGGACATCAGGCGAATACCTCCCGCACCTTTTCGATGCCGCGGACCAGGACGTCGATTTCTTCCTTCGTGTTGTAGAGAGCCAGCGAAGCGCGCGCCGTGGCCGGGATATTGAAGCGCTCCATCACCGGCTGCGAGCAGTGATGCCCGGTCCGGATCGCGATGCCTTCCTGGTCGAGAATCGTTCCGATGTCGTGCGGATGGACGTCGCCGATCAGAAACGAGAGCACGCCGGCTTTTTCCTTGGCCGTGCCGATCAGGCGCACGCCAGGAACAGACGAAACCGCGCGCGTCGCGTACTCGAGCACCTCGTGCTCGTATGCGGCGATCTTGTCGAGTCCGATGCCCGTCACGTAATCGAGTGCCGCGCCCAGCCCGATCGCTCCGGCGATGTCCGGGGTTCCGGCTTCGAATTTGTAGGGCAGCTGGTTGTAAACCGTCTTCTCAAAAGTCACCGAGCGAATCATGTCGCCGCCGCCCTGATACGGCGGCATGGCTTCGAGCAGCGCGGACTTGCCGTAGAGCACCCCGATGCCGGTCGGTCCAAAAACCTTGTGGCCCGAGAACACGTAGAAATCGCAATCGAGCTCCTGCACGTCAACGCTCTGATGCGGCACGGCCTGCGCGCCATCCACGAGCACGGGCACGTTGCGGCTGTGAGCGAGTTCAATGATCTTCCGGACCGGATTGATCGTGCCGAGAGCGTTCGAAATATGCGTGACGCCGACGAGCTTGGTCTTCGGCCCGAGCAGCTTCTCGAATTCCTCGAAAATCAGTTCGCCGGCGTCGTTGATGGGAGCCGCGCGAAGCGTGGCGCCCTTTTCCTGGCAAACCATCTGCCACGGCACGATGTTCGAATGGTGCTCCATGCCGGTGATGAGGACTTCGTCGCCCGCGCCGATGTGCGAGCGCCCGTAGCTATGCGCGACCAGGTTGATCCCTTCCGTCGTGCCGCGAACGAAGATGATTTCGTGCGCGCTCGCGGCGTTCAGAAAACCTTGCACGGTGCGGCGCGCCCCTTCGAATTCCTCGGTGGCCCGCTCGGAAAGATAGTGCACGCCGCGATGGACGTTGGAATTGCTCTCCTCGTAATACCGGACGAGCGCATCGATCACGGCGCGCGGTTTCTGCGACGTGGCGGCGTTGTCGAGGTACACCAGCGGCTTGCCCCGAATCTGTTTTTGCAGGATCGGAAAACCCGCGCGGATACGCTCGACGTCGTAGCCGCTACGCGCGACGGAGAGTCCCTGTTCGCTCCCGAGTTTTCTGGCCGCGGTCGTCACGCGATTTGCTCCTGCCGGGCGGACTCGTGCGATGCGCCCGCGAGGCGGAGCGCGTGTTCATGCACGAGATTTTCGAGATGCGTGCGCACCGGGCCTTCCTTCATTCGGTCGAGGCATTCGCTGGCAAACGCCACAAGCAATAGACGGCGCGCGGACGCCTCGTCGATCCCGCGCGAGCGGAGATAGAAAAGCGCGCTCTCGTCCATCTGCCCGATCGTCGCGCCGTGCGTGCACTTCACGTCGTCCGCGTAGATTTCGAGCTGCGGCTTCGTATCGATCTGCGCGCTATCGGAAAGCAGCAGGTTGCGGTTCGTCTGCTTGGCGTCGGTTTTCTGCGCGTCCTTGTGGACGATGATGCGGCCATGAAAGACGCCGTGCGCGTGCCCGTCGAGAATCCCGTTGTAGAACTGGCGGCTGCTACAGTGCGGGCTCGCGTGCTCGACGAGCATGTAGTTATCGAGGTGCTGCCGGCCGTTGCCGATGAACAGCCCGTTGATCAGGCATTCGGCGCCCTCGCCCGCGAGCACCGGATGGACGTTGTTGCGCACCAGCGCCCCGCCGACGAGCACGGAGTGCGATGCGACGTCGGAAGCCCGGCCTTGCTGGATGCGCAGCGTGGAGACGTTGAAGGATTTTTCATGCTCGCGCTCGATCATGTAGTGCGAAACGACGGTACGGTCGCGGGCAACGAGCTCCGTCACCGTATTGCAGAGCGCCTCGCCGCCTCCGAGCGATACGTAATCTTCGACGATCGTGACTTGGCTGTGTTCCTCCGCGACGATCAGGTTGCGGGGATGATTCACCGTCGGGAAATCGTGCGCCGTCGAAACGAACAGCAGGCTGATTGGAGCCTCCACCACAAGGCCTTTCGCAATGTGCACGTATCCGCCGTCCTCGAGAAATGCCGTGTTCAGCGCCCCGAAGGCATCGCGTTGCAAATTGAGGTAGTGGCCCAGGTGCGGCTCAAGCGCCCCGGGATCGCGCGCAAGCTGGCGGGCGAGGCTGCTCACCGTCACTCCTGCCGGCATCTGCCCCAGAGACGAAAGAGCCGGCGCGAAACGCCCGTCCACGAAAACGAGCTGGCAGCCGACTCCGGCGATACGAAACGGATCGAGATCTTTTCGCGAGGGCAGGGAATCGCCGTTGCGGACCAGCCGGAACGGCGTCTGCGCGATCGCGGAAACATTCGTGAAGCGCCAGTCCTCGTCGCGAAGCGTCGGGAAGCCCGTCTCGCTGAAACGGGCGAAGCCATCCTGCCGCAGCTTCCGCAGCCACGACAATTCGCGGCTCGCGGCGGCCTTCTCGAATCCGCCGAAGCTCTCCGCGTAATTTTGCAGTCCTTGCGTTGCTGTTGCCACTTTCAAAATCCCCATACTTCGCTTCAGGCGGGGCTTGCGCCGCGCGCAATGGATTCAATGGCGGCGTAGCCCTGATCCTCGAGTTCCAATGCCAATTCCGGTCCGCCCGAGCGGACGATGCGCCCCTCGACCAGCACGTGCACTTGATCCGGCACGATGTAGTTGAGCAGCCGCTGATAGTGAGTGACCACCAGCATCGCGCGTTCGGGGCTGCGCATGGCGTTGACGCCCTGGGCGACGATCCGCAGCGCGTCGATATCGAGGCCGGAATCGGTTTCGTCCAGGATGGCGAGCTTCGGTTCGAGCACCGCCATCTGCAAAATCTCATTCCGCTTTTTCTCGCCGCCCGAGAAGGCTTCGTTCACCGAGCGGTTCAGCAGCTTGTCGTCCATTTCGAGCAGCTTCAGTTTTTCGCGCAGCATCGGAAGAAAATCCATCGCGTCCATTTCATCTTCGCCGCGATATTTTCGGATGGCGTTGAGCGCCGAGCGCAAGAAGTAGGCGTTGCTGATTCCAGGAATCTCGACGGGGTATTGAAACGCGAGGAAAAGACCCTCGCACGCCGCTTCCTCGGGCTTCATCGCGAGCAGGTCCTTGCCGTTGAACAATACCTCGCCGCCCGTCACCTGGTAGTTCTCGCGGCGAGCCAGCACTTGCGCGAGCGTGCTCTTGCCCGAACCGTTCGGGCCCATGATCGAATGGACCTCGCCCGCGTTCAATGTCAGGTTGATGCCCTTGAGGATCTCGCGGTCCTCGACTCTGACTTTCAGATTCTTGATTTCCAGCAAACTCATTCCGTATGTCCTCTAGGTATTTCGCTCAAATTCAGTGCCTGCAAAAAGTGTGTCGAGTAGTTGGTGACACAACTCTTTGTTTTCAGCGAGTTACGCCGAAAACCACTCGGCACGGTGTAACACTTAATTTGGGTCATCCGACACTGCCTTCGAGGCTGACGCTCAGCAGCTTTTGCGCCTCGACCGCGAATTCCATGGGCAGCTCGCGGAAGACGCGCTTGCAAAAGCCATTGACGATCATCGACACGGCATCCTCGGCCTTCAGCCCGCGCTGGCGGAGATAGAACATCTGGTCCTCGCCGATCTTCGAGGTGGAAGCCTCATGCTCCATGCGCGCCGTCGAATTCTTCACCTCGATGTACGGGAATGTGTGCGCGCCGCACTTGTCGCCGATCAAAAGCGAATCGCACTGCGTGTAGTTCCGCGCGCCGGTTGCGTCCTTCATGATCTTCACCTGGCCGCGATAGGTGTTCTGCCCGTGGCCGGCGGAGATGCCCTTCGCCACGATTGTGCTGCGCGTGTTCTTGCCGATGTGGATCATCTTCGTGCCGGTGTCGGCCTGCTGATAATTGTTGGTAAGCGCGACGGAATAGAACTCGCCCACGGAATTCTCGCCTTGCAGGATGCAGCTCGGATACTTCCATGTGATGGCCGAGCCGGTCTCGACCTGCGTCCAGGAGATTTTGGAGTTCTTGCCGCGGCACGCGCCGCGCTTGGTGACGAAATTGTAGATTCCGCCCTTGCCGTTCTTGTCGCCGGGATACCAGTTCTGAACGGTCGAATACTTGATCTGGGCGTCGTCGAGCGCGATCAGCTCGACCACCGCCGCGTGCAATTGATTCTCGTCGCGGATCGGGGCGGTGCAGCCTTCGAGATAACTGACGGACGCGCCTTCGTCCGCGACGATCAGCGTGCGCTCGAACTGGCCGGTCTCCGCCGCATTGATGCGGAAGTAGGTGGAAAGCTCCATCGGGCAGCGAACTCCCTTCGGCACGTACACGAACGATCCGTCGCTGAAGACCGCTGCGTTCAGCGCGGCGAAAAAATTGTCGGTGTAGGGAACCACCGTGCCGAGATACTTCTTAATCAGGTCCGGATGATTCTTCACCGCGTCCGAGAAAGAACAGAAGATCACGCCGACTTCGGCGAGCTTTTCCTTGAACGTGGTTGCCACCGAGACGCTGTCGAACACCGCATCGACGGCCACGCCCGCAAGCATCTTCTGCTCCGCGAGCGGAATCCCGAGCTTTTCATACGTGCGCAGGATCTCCGGATCGATCTCGTCGAGACTCTTCAGATTCGGCTTCTGCTTCGGCGCTGAATAATACGAACTGTTCTGATAGTCGATGGGCGGGTAATGGATGTTGGCCCACTTCGGCTCGGCGTGCGCCTTCTCCAGCCCCTCCCAGTAACGGTATGCCTTGAGGCGCCACTCGAGCATGAATTCCGGTTCGTTCTTTTTCGCCGAGATGAACCGGATGATGTCTTCGTTCAGCCCCTTAGGCGCGCGGTCTTCACCGATGTCGGTGACGAATCCCCACTTGTATTCCTGCTGGGCTAGTTCACGGATCGCGTCAGTATTCGAACTCATTGAATTCTCCCGGACGCAATCGTCGGCACAACGCGGCCGCGCACGTCCCTGATGTTCGTCAGCTGGAGAGGATGCATCAGGTCGGAAAGTGTGATTTTCTCGAGCACCCCGCGCACTGCTTGATTGATGGTTTGCTGATTGCTCTTTATGGGGCAGCACGGTTCGAGGTCGCACAGACCGGTGACGTCCGTGCTGCACTCGGTGAACGCCATGGGCCCTTCGATGGCGGCAATCATCTCGAGCACCGAAATTTCCCGTGGTTCTCTCGCCAGGACGTAGCCTCCCTTGATCCCACGGTGGGAAATGAGCAGCGCGCTCTGCAAAAGCTCTTTCAGGAGCTTGCTAACCGTGGATAGCGGCAACCGGGATTCTCGAGCGAGGTCTCGCGCCGTGCGCAGAGGCGCCCCCGTCCCTTGACCGCGCGCGATGCAGGTCATCAGGACCAGCCCGTAGTCCGCTAATTTGCCGAGCCTTACCATGCCGGACTCCCCATAAAAAGCATATAGCACTAATCCAGTACGGTATCGATTCTAGCAGCGGAGGCGGGCCGTTGCAAGGCCCGTTTTGCGTTGTACGCGAAGGAAACCCGCCAGTCATGCAAACGCGGACCAGAATTTCCAGTAGATCGAAGTACAGAAGGATTCGAAGGCGCTTATTCCAATTCGGGAGCTGTCTCGTTGGGATTGTCACACTCCAGAACGCGGAATTTCAGTTGGACCGCGTTGCGGGGAAGTGGGCCGCGGACTTGAAGCGGGATCCGGCGACTGTTCGAACCGAGATCGACCAAGTCTTGCTGGCGAAAGCACACGCGCCACTAGACGGGCTCGCTGGTGAAAAGCTCGTGAACGTCCTCGAAGTGAACCTGGATCTCCGCACTCGCTACGGCGCGCCACAGTAAACGGCGAGAGGCGCATGGCAAGCTCGGGCGTCATGTTCCGAGACGATGGGGCGCAACATTGGGCGCAGCAGTAAAGCTCAACACAGCGCGGAAAAAGCTAAGTTGTTGAAAACAGTTGGTGGGCCCGCAAGGATTCGAACCTTGGACCAACGGATTATGAGTCCGCTGCTCTAACCAGCTGAGCTACGGGCC